>Ga0181521_10006120_pt1 | contig 13168 bp, 10 predicted proteins | sample PEATcosm2014_Bin_32_FD_119764 | JGI IMG/M metagenome (GOLD analysis project Ga0181521, IMG submission 119764) | Peatland microbial communities from MTU Mesocosm Facility, Houghton, MI, USA - PEATcosm2014_Bin02_60_metaG | ecosystem: Environmental > Terrestrial > Soil > Wetlands > Peat | place...
ATCCCGATTCGGACGAACCAAAGGGCTAGTGTTGGAGAGATGAGGCCGTCGCGGATCGAAGCGGCGGCCTCGCTGCACTCCCGGCTGTCAATGCAAGGCCTGCAATTGCACCTTTGGCCCGCTCCATCAAATGCCGCAACTGAACACTATCTGCGCACAGGCACGCCGGAGCAGGTGCGCACTCACTTCGCGATGGCGGCCCCTTCCGGCAAACTAACGATGATCGCAAGGCCAAATCAAATCGCTGAGGAGAAAAGAAGAGGAAAGAGTGTCCGAGGAATCGACAAGGAAGGCTCCCGACTACGCGGTCGAACCCAGATCGGCACGGAATCGCCCTGTTTTGCGACCGACATTGCGGCGTTGGTCTTCCCAGACCGCTGAAGAGCGGTATAATTCGAGCGAAATAGGACTGAAAAAGGAGATTCCAAATTAGGTCGTGGAGGGGCTCGTGATGGAGCCTGCCGCACGATTTGCAACACGGGACAGAAAGAGAGCGATTCCAATATGAAGCTGTTGTCGAGAGCTGTTCTAATCGCAACCTGTTTTATCCTGGCCGTCTCGATTGCCAGCGCTCAGGAGATGATCCACGCTGTCTCGGGAACGGTCACCACGATCCATCCCAAGATTCAAATGATGGATATCGAAACCGACGATGGCTCCTCGGGCAGCTTCCAATGGAGCAAGTCCAGTGTCGCGATGGACTTCGACAAGAGCGTCAGCGCCAAGGCAATCGCAGCAGACAAATTCACAACCTTGCATACTCCGGTCATCGCCTACTATTACGGCGTAGGTCAAGTACGCACCATCGTTGCCCTGCACAAACTGGGAACCGGGCCTTTTGTAAAGAGCGTCGGGAGGGTCGTCAAGCTCGACCGCCACGAGCATCTTCTTACCATCAAGAACAGCAGGGGCGGCGAAGAGATGTTCAACATCGATGCCAAAACCGTGGCCGACGCAGATACCGGCGTCGTGACCAACTACAAGTTCGATTTCAACAAGGGCGTGCAGGTGCGAGTCGTGGCCAGAAAGGCAAATGGAAGCGAGACCGCGTTGCTGATCTTCCCTGTTTTCTGAGCCGTACGTGGCGATTTGCATAGAGCCTCCGCGTATCGCCGCATCCATTCCGCTCATGTCCGCTGCCTCAGCAAATCCGGCTTAAAGTCCATCAAGTGAATGCGATAAGTACGCGACAATGCCGTTACTCAAAAGGCATTCAACAGCTGATGGGTCAAACACCAGTATTCATGCGACATCGAAGGACCGAACGCTCCTCTGGAGTCATGTAGCGAATTGCGCTTTAAAGCATTCTTGTGATCGCCCTTCGTGTGTGCGATGGAAAGTTCACATCTAGAGTCAGAGGTTGGTTATGTGCTGTCCGAAGGTCCTGGACCGTCGCGTCGTGGCGTCTTGTTCGTCGGTATGCGCTCAGCTTGATTAATCATCTGTGACGCGGTATTTGCCGATACCCAACCATCGTGCATCGCTTGTTCGATCGCACCTATTTCCGCATTCCTCAATCGAGCCCGAGCTTCCTTGAACTCTTCGGAAAGACGATCATGGTTGTCATCCAGAATAGAATCGACAGCCGTGTTTGCATTTTCCAATCTTCCGTGAAGCTCTTGGTGCAGTTGTGCATATACGTGACGTGAAATGAGTTGTTGGCTCGCCATGCTCTCCAATTCGAGAGCGGCGGATGAGATTGCCACCTGACGTACCCGAGCGCGGGAATAGTCGTCGTCACCGTTCGTCGAAATTCCAAGCATGCGGATGAGCGGTTTCATCGTAATGCCCTGGACCACGATCGTGAATGCAACCACTCCGAAGGTCAAGGTCAACAGTTGGCTTCGATACGGGAAATTTCTTTCGATGCTCAGAACTAGTGCTAAGGCAAGAGCGCCTCGCATGCCTCCCCAGACCATGACATGTTGCCATTTAAAGGGAATCTTAGGCGAGAAGACATTGCTGACGGGGACAATCCCGTATACCGTAAGCACCCTTCCTGCAAGGACAGCGGCTATTGTCAGGAGTGCAGCCCGCCACATGTGAAACAAATCACCCAGCCGAACCTGAAGCCCAATGAGCAAGAAGAGAATTGAGTTGATAAGAAATGAGGCGTATTCCCAGAACGACCAAAGCGAAACTCGGGTACGCCAGCTCATGCCAGTGCGAACGCCAAAGTTGCCAATCATTAGGCCGGCAGCAACCGTAGCAATGACGCCCGATAAATGAAGTGATAGCGCAAGAAGGTAGGACCCGTAAGCCAGTATCGTTGTGAGCGTGATCTCAATTTCTGGATCGTCGATTTTCTGCATAAGTCTGCTGCAGGCATAGCCAAGGAGAACGCCCACGGCTGCGCCGCCTACAACGTTCACAATAAAGTCGCGCGCGCCAGTCAATATGCCCAAATGAGAGTTCGCAACAGCTCCAACAAGAATTCCGTACAGTACGACGGCTGTGCCATCGTTAAATAGACTCTCCCCTTCGACAATAATCGTGAGTCTTTTGTCAACTGCCATGTGTTTGAAGATTGCGAGTACTGAGATAGGGTCTGTCGCAGACACAATCGCGCCGAAAATCAGCGAGATGAGAAGCGGGATTCCAAGCGCCCAGTGCAGTACGAAACCGGAGATCAAGGTTGCTGCCATCACCCCGACAGTTGCAAGCAAACAAATCGGAAGGAGGCTTTCTTTCAGTTGGCGAAGCTGAATCTTCAGACTGCCCTCAAACAGAAGAGCCGGCAGAAAAATGACCAGACTAATGTCCGGCGTTAGCCAGTCAGGAGAATGTGAGAAGAGACGCAGTATGGGAAGGTGAAATGATCCTAGGAGAAGTCCTCCCACCACCAGGGCAACCGTATAGGGAATCCGGATGCGTGCCGCGATAACTGCGATGATCGAAGCCGTAATTAGAAGCCAGATCAAAAACTCTACGGCCAAACTAGGTGTCATAGGATTAGCTCCGACCCTACAATATCCGTCAACCGCCATACTTGGCTTGGTTAACTAGCAAAAGTGTGACGAAGTGCTTGCTGCCGGTGATTCACAGCTTTGCCGTCCGTAGTCTGAGCGCATTCGTAATCACGGATACAGAGCTGAAACTCATGGCGGCAGCGGCGATCATCGGATTCAGCAGTAGCCCAAAGAAAGGGTACAGTACGCCAGCTGCGAGAGGCACTCCCAGCGCGTTGTAGAAGAACGCGAAGAACAGGTTCTCTCGAATGTTGGACATGGTGCGCTGGCTCAGCAGCCTCGCCTTGACGATTCCGCGCATGTCGCCCTTCACAAGGGTGATGCCACCTGTCTTCATCGCCACATCAGTTCCGGTTCCCATTGCGATGCCGACATTGGCTTGGGCGAGCGCCGGCGCATCGTTCACGCCGTCCCCAGCCACGGCTACGATCGCGCCCTCTGCCTGTAGCTTCTTGACTACCTCTGCCTTCTTCTCCGGCAGCACGTCAGCCTCGAAATCGATGCCCAGCTTCGCCGCAACTGCGGCAGCAGTCGTGTGGTTGTCCCCGGTCACCATCAGGACGCGAATGCCTTCCTTCTTCAACTGCTGAATGGCGTCGAGGGTTGTATCTTTGATTGGGTCGGCGACTGCGATCAGCCCGGCGAACTTCCCGTCCGATGCGATGAACATTACGGTCTGCCCCTCCTTTTGTAGCGTACCGGCTTTGTCGTTCAGCGCGTCAGAAGTTGCGCCAAGGTCCGCCATCAGGGCGGCGTTGCCAATGCCGACACGCTTCGATTGCAATTGGCCGGTGACGCCTTTTCCTGTGATGGACTGAAAATCGGTCACGCCGACTAACTCAATCGCCTTCTCCTTCGCAGCAGCCAGGATGGCCGCCGCAAGCGGATGTTCACTTGCCTTTTCGAGACTGGCAACCATCTGGAGGAGTTGTGTCTCGTCGAAACCTTCCGCAGGAATTACCGACGTGAGACGTGGCTTGCCTTCGGTAAGCGTGCCGGTCTTGTCCACGACCAGGGTGTTCACCTTCTCGAATGTCTCCAACGCCTCGGCGTTTCGGATCAGAATGCCTTCCGCTGCCCCACGGCCTGTACCGACCATAATCGCCATCGGAGTTGCCAGCCCCAGTGCGCAAGGGCAGGCAATGATCAAGACAGCGACCGCGTTGATCAGAGCGTGCGCATACGCTGGCGGAGGACCGAAGATGGCCCAGACGACAAATGTGATGACAGAGGACGCCAGCACCGCCGGAACGAAGTAAGAAGCGACTTTGTCTGCCAGCCGCTGGATCGGCGCACGCGAACGCTGGGCTTCGCTCACCATCTTCACAATCTGAGCCAGCAGCGTATCTGCGCCGATTCGTTCCGTCTTCATCACGAAGCTTCCGGTCCCGTTGATGGTGCCGCCTACTACCTTGGCATCGACCGTCTTCTCAACCGGAATGGGTTCGCCACTGACCATGGATTCGTCCACGGAACTGCGGCCGTCGGTCACAACTCCGTCCGTCGGAATCTTCTCGCCTGGACGGACACGAAGTTTGTCACCCACCTGAATCGCACTCAGATCGACATCGCTCTCGGTTCCATCTGCTGCGATGCGTCGCGCGGTCTTGGGAGCCAGTCCCAGCAGAGCCTTGATCGCGCCGCTCGTCTGGCTGCGGGCCTTCAACTCCAGTACCTGGCCGAGGAGAACCAGAACCGTAATGACCGCTGCTGCCTCAAAGTAGAGGCCAAGATTGCCCGACATATCGCGAAAGGAGGCGGGAAAGATCCCCGGCGCAACGACGGCGGCGACACTGTAGAGATAAGCGGAGCCAGAGCCGATCGCAATTAACGTGAACATGTTGGGACTGCGATGTACGACCGACTGCCAACCTCGCTCGAAGAATGGCCAGCCTGCCCAGAGGACGACGGGAGTCGCTAACGCAAACTCAATCCAGCCGAGCAAGCCTCCGGACAGTAGATGTTGGATCGGATGCCCCGGCAGGATGTCCGAAACCATAACCGCAAGCAGTGGAAGCGTGAGCGCGGCCCCGACCCAGAAGCGTCGAGTCATGGAGACCAGTTCAGGATTTTCGTCGTCAGCAGAGATAGTGCGTCGTTCAAGCGCCATTCCGCAGATAGGGCACGAGCTCGGCGTGTCGCGCACAATCTGCGGATGCATCGGGCAGGTGTATGCCGTTCGTGATGCAGGCGCCTCGATCGTCACTGGCTCCAGTGCCATTCCGCATTTTGGGCAACTCCCCTTCACTGCGTTGTGCACCTCGGGGTGCATAGGGCACGTGTAGTCGGCCTTGGGGCTCTCCTTCTTGACGACGAGTTGAATCAACGGCGCGGACGGCTTTGGTTGCAGGTACTTCGTTGGGTCGGCCTGAAACTTCGTAGCGCAGCCCTGGCAGCAGAAAGAGAACTTCGTTCCTTCGTGCTCCACGGTCGCCGCATTCGCGGGATCGACCGTCATCCCGCAGACCGGATCGGTCGTTGGCGGCCTCGTCGGTTCAACTGTCGTCTTACTGGTGGCATCCTTTGGGTCTTTGTTCGGTTCAGAGCTACAGCACATATTGCCTCCTGGTTCCTGTACTGTTGCTGACGCATGAGGAGACACAGTCTTACAGTTGGCTTCCCCGACAGGTGCTGTCGCGGCATTTATCCCCGGCACATGCACCACCACGTCTCTCCGTGCTTTCTAGCCGAATCACGCAATCAGCCGAATCCATCAGAAGGTTATGCAACTTTCAACAAAAGTACTGACGCCGAAACCAAGTTACCCGATACCACCAGTCATCGGATCCGATTTGCGTTTCTGCTCACCCTTCGGGGCGCAGCGACGCGCTTTGCCGTCAGTGAGAGGTTTGGTACACCCAGTTTCCCCTGGAGGTCCCGCGTGATCATATCCAGTGGAATCTTACCAAGCGTTTGGGTGCTTTCATATCGGACGTTCAGGGCGATGCCGGACGCGCTGAGTGCCACGTCGAAGCCCTGAATCGGAGCCTCCGGAGGCCACACTGAGTTCAGAACCGGTGTAATGCGTGCGATCAACTCCTGCTGCATATCGGGCAGCGTTGCCGCAACCGACTTTGGCGGAGAAGGCAGGGGAAGCGCAAGCTTCTGCATCAACTGAGCGAGTTCGCTCTGGCTGGCAACGCTCGCCACCGACATCTCGGCCTTCCTTCCGCAGCGCCTTTCAATCTCCTCCTCCGCTTCCTTTAGCCTTGCATCGGGAACGCTTCGCGTCGCGATCAGCCTCACGGCTACGCTATCTCGTTCCACCTCGATCTGTTGCGATACCAAGGCTCCAGGAGGAAGCAGACCTTTCACCACGTCCTGTACAGCGCCCCTTGCCACGGCCTCGCCCGCCACCTGCTTCAGGGCCGTCCGCAGCGGGACCGCAATGGCTGCGAGCAGAACCACCAACATCAGGATGCGCCAGTGCAGCCGGCCGCCCTTGCTCAATACTCGCGCTAGAGGGCCCTGCAAAAGCGTCTCGGCGAATGGTTCGCCTTTCCGGGCAAGTTCCATCTCCGCCCGCACATCCGGAGAGTTCATGCCGACGAGAAGGAACACCATAAAGGCACTACTTACAATGGCAACCAGGTTAGTCAGGAAGAGCAATCCCGCGCCGCCCATAATGCGGGTGTTCAATCCGCTGCCAAGACCATACCCCATGACACACAAGGGCGGCATCAGCGCTACCGCGATAGCTACTCCCGGCAGCGTAGTGACTGCTCCATCGGCACCGGCTCTGCAGACCGCCACCGAACCTGCAAGTCCGGAGAACAGCGCGACACCGAGGTCGAGCAGATCGGGGTTGATTCGAGAGAGGACCTCGGCGGTTACAGAGTGAAATGGTAAAAGCCAAACGATGAAGGCGGAGAGGCCGATCGCTAAAGCTATACTGGCAACCAGGTTCGCGATGGCCTTTACCGCCAGGTAGAGATCACCGGCGGCCAGGGCTAATCCTGTGGCCATGATGGGCCCCATCAGAGGTGATATCAACATCGCGCCAATGATGACGGCTGGGCTGTTCAGTGCCAAGCCCAGTGCGGCGATGCCCGCGGAAAAGACAATCTCCAGCCAGTAATTGATGTTGAATACATCGGCAGTTTGGTAAACCCGCGCATAGACCATCGGCTTGGCGTGCTGGTCAATTCTCAGCCATCGCTGCAGTGCAGTCTGTCGCGGAATGGTGTCACTGGCCGGAACCGTCATCTCGTCGGTTTCCCTTCACCAACAGTCCCTACAATACACTCGCGATCCTGAATAAACCTGCCTGGATAGGGAGAAAGCAGGTTCACTCACCCTCCTGCCATAAAAGCCCTGCAAGGAAGTGTTTACTCCTATGCTCCTCCTTGCTCCGCCGAACCTGGAGAAGGAATGCCCGGCATCACGGTTGGGGAACGCTCAAGTCCGTTGGTGTACTGTCCGCTTCGTTGATGGTCTGCTGCGGGATTCTTTCTTTGCCCAGGCCCATGGTCAGCGCTGTCAATCCGGCAAGACCGCCGAGCTGCATCGTTTCGACAGCGGAACTTGGAACGATGACGATGGTTGAGTTTTGCTTTAGGCCTTCGTAGAGCATGTTCATGGCCCTCAGGTGAAGAGCCACGGGGTTATTGGCATAGGTCTTCGCTGCCTCGCCGAACTTCTCCGCGACCTGACGCTCTGAATCGCCGAGGATAACGCGGGCCTGTCTCTCCCTCTCGGCCTGCGCCTGCATGGACATTGCATCCTCGAGCGAAGACGGAATCAGAACGTCCTTCACCTCGACCGAGATGACGTTGATGCCCCACGGTTCGGTGCGAACGTCAATGATCTTCTGAAGCACATCGCTGATCTTGTCCCTGCCTTCCAGCATGTCGGAGAGCATCGTCTTGCCTATTACGTCCCGCAAAGCCGTCTGAGACGCCCAGCCGATCGCTGCCTGATAGTCGGCAACGGCAAGCGCGGCCTTCTGCGGATCGATAATCTTCCAAAACAGAACAGCATCCACATCCACTGGTACTGTGTCTTTTGTCAAAGTCTTCTCAGCCTTGAATGAGCTTGTGAGAACGCGAGTGTCGATCCAATAAGGAATCGTGTCGATGAGCGGGATGATAAGGAAGAGGCCAGGACCTTGGAGGGAACGAAACTTTCCCAGTCGTAGTACAACCGCTCTGCTCCATTGATCCGCAACCTGAATGCCCGCCGAGATGAACCACGCAGCAAGAAGGGCGCAAGCCAGAACACAGACGGCAAGCAAATCCAACGCCGCAGCCTTCAAGGTATAGGCGACTGCAACACCAACCGCTAAAATGACGATGAAGATCAATGCGGGAAAGGAACTATTCTTTTTCACTGGGAGGTCCTCGTATGGATTCGAGCGGCAGTATGATCCACCGCGAGCACTCGGTGCGATGAGTGCTCTGCGGTTATGGCCCAGAGCGCGGATTGCTAAACCAACACAGGAGACTCATGGACGGCAAAGGAGCTGTGCCGGGTTCCTGCGATGATGTCCTTCGCCTTGTCTACTGCGTCTGGCGTTCCATGAACTATCAAAAGGAACTTGTCGGCCTTCAAGGCCACGTCGTACTTCAGGACGCTGTCTTTGGGAATACCGATGCTGACCAGACCCGCTCCAGCAGCACTTACGCCGCCAACGACAGCCGCGCCTTCAAGGCCTCCCACGATCCATGCTACCCATGGTCCAGCCACAAGCAGTGGGCCTAATCCCGGTATTGCAAACATCGCGGATCCAAAGAGCAGTCCCCAGAATCCGCCCCAGAACGCGCCTATCTTGCCCCAGTACTTCATACGATCGCCGGCGTTGTAATAGCCGACGACGTGCTCATCGGTATGGGTGTCTTTGGCTGCGATCGAGAGGGTCTTCATGTCGACGCCAGCCACTTGAAGTTCTTTCACCGCCTCCTCGGCCTGCACATGGGTGTCATAGATCGCGACCACTGAATTTAATGTTGACACTTTGGATCTCCTTTATCCGTTCGTTGTTGGCACATCTAGCACTCGCTTCCGCCAGTTAGCTGCAGTGTTTGTGGGGATGTACGGCCGCCGATCGTTGGGTCGATCGCTAGCAAATCAGGCACCCGTTCAAATGTATCTTTCCACTCTTCGCGCGTGCAGTCTGAGCAAATCTATACAGTGAGGCCGTTGCAGTTGCGCGATCTTGAAGCCTTAACGCATCATCACGACGGGTACCAGCGCAGATGTTATCTGAGACGCTATCAAAGAAGTTATGGTTGTGCTGTACCTCTTCCAATTTGCTGGTTAGGTATGCCAGAAGCGTCAGGTCCTTTATTAACTCCACCCTCTATGGCCTCGGACAATGCAATGTTGTTTCGATCCAGAAGGGTACCCGTCACCACTTCATACCGGACCAATGCCTTCGCATAGGTGACGCGGGCCTCCACAACACGGGCTTCTGCTACAGTCAAGTTTCGTTGTGACGTGATCGCGTCTTCCACGTCGGCCGAAGGCAGGACGGACTTTTGATGCCTCATATCGAGTACCTGGCGCGCCAGCTTCACCAACTTCTGCGCGGAGGCGAGTTGACCCCGTGTCTGCTCCACCGCACTCAGTGCGTCGCTGACATTCCAAACGGCTTGGTTCTTCGCGTCCTGTAATTTCGTCTGCAACTGGCGCTGCTCCAGGAGGGCGCGCTCCGCATCGGCCTGAGCGGTGCGGTTGCGAATGGGGAGGTTGAGCGTCAACCCGTACGAGAAGTTGGGGTAGTCGCCGTCGAAGACGTTCGTGAACGTAGGCCCAAGGGCCCCGTTCAGCCCCGAGAGGGAGTATGAGGCGTAAACGTCGAGCGAGGGCAGCAAAGAATTATGGATCGCCTCGATGACAACATTCTGATTGCTCAAGTCCATCTCAGCTTGCTCGATCTCCGGCCGGTGGATCGCAGCCTCTCGCAAGGCTTCGGCCAGAAGCGGCACATCCCCGGGTTGCGGGTCGGGCAGATGGTCAGATGGGACGACCTCCGCGGTCGCTAGACCCTCGTTGAAATCTCTGCATAATTTGACCTTGAGGGCTTTGGCGTCCTGAGCGAAGGTGTCTTGCGCTTTCTGTAAATCCTGCTCCCGTACAGCGACTTCTTCCTCGCTGCGCAGTTCGTCATACTCGGCTGCAGACCCAACTTCAGCCTGCTTGTGGTCTGTGAGCTTTTGCGCATTCTCCAGCCCTTCTTGTGCCACCAGGATGCTCTCCCGATCGGACAGCAGGTCGTAGTACGCGGTCATCACTTCCGCCACCGCGACAATTGTGCGTTGCCGGAAGATGCTCATGGAGTATTTCAAGTCGTTCCGTCCGATACGGATGAATCTGCTGTTGGCGCGAGTCCCAAAGCCGCGCAACAAGTGCTGGCTTACGCCCGCCGAAAGGCTCGATACAAACTCTGGATCGTAAATGGCGGTCGTGCTGTTGGAGGAGAGACGCGAGTTGTCCTCGGACACAAAGAGACTTGTACCCGTCAGAAATCCCTGACTGTACGCCGCCGCAACCGAAGCCTGATGGGTGGTATTGATGGATACACCGCTGACCACCTTATAGTTGAGGGGCGTGATTGCATTGCTCCAGCCATAGCTCACGCTCAAGTTTGGATCGCAGCAGCGCGCCGAGCCGACGCTATTGATGCCTCCTCCCAGGATGCCGCCCGCACCGCTTCCGCCCGTGGCCGCGCCACTGCCCACGCCTCCGCCCAGGCTGCCTGAAAAGAGCGTGGTGGACTGATAGGTGCCCGCGACCCCGCGTGTCGCGCCTCCTCCTTTTGCGCGCAGCAGGTCGGTCTGGGCAATCGGCAGGTCGTAGCGTGCCACCGCGATCTCCCCATTGTTCTCAAGCGCGAGCACGATGGCGTCATCCAGCGACAATACCAATTTACCGTCTACAACCAGGTCTTGAAGCCGCTGCAAATCGGCCAGACGTGGTTCGGGAACGGAGGGAAAGGTATAAGGCGAGAATATATTGAGAAAGCCGTGGCTCTTCGAATAGTCAATGTGAGTCGTATCCCGTTGCGCCGATGGCGCCTCAACCTCCTGGCAGCCGGCGGATCCGGTGAAAGACACCAGGAGAAGAGGAGCTGCCGCTAACAACTGGCAACATCGCGTTCTTGTCAACATAGATGCTTCTCCGGCCGGCCTCTGAGCCGGCTACGGCTTCAGCGCTGCGCCTTGGCACGCAGGGTGCTGACATTGGCATGCCAGTTCCGTCACGCTCTTCGCATCGGCACAGGTTTCGCTACAGTACTGCTTCCCATCGACCGGGACACAGTTACAAGCGGGACGGGCACATTTTGTCGTTGCATTCATAAGAACTCCTTGTTGTCGAACTCATGCCTAACTTCCGAAGATCCTTAGTGTCGAGGACAGGGTCTATAGCACACCGAATGACTTCGGCAGGTATTCCCCGGACTCCACTCGTATCTCCACGCCTAGGACAGCATCGCACCAACACAAACAGTAATCTGAGCGCTCTTGCTCACTCTGAGCTGGCCATAACCTAACGTCGCGCTTTTCCAGCGGCCCCATTTTTTTGCAGTCCCATCAGACTCGCAGGACGCGAGGATTAGACTGCAACCTGAATGCTTGGTCCGCGCGGATGAATCCCTAAGCTCGGACTCGGATCAGTTTTAAACGCCTTCTCGGGTGTGATGCAGATTCACTCGGCGATCGGCCCAGGAAATGGACTTTACCCAGCGCGTGGGAACCAGCAGCGAGCGGCTGTGAAGCCATTCTCCCGCCTTCACCTCCAGATAGCCGAGATGCCAGGACGTCTCGTCCAGGATGAAGTCTTCCAGACGCCCCACTTCACCGTCCGTACCCTGTACGTCGTAACTCTCCAGGTTCGAGATACTGCGGAGATGCAAATCTCCCTCGGTATGCACCGGGTACTCTATGCCAGTGGGCATGGAGGACGTCATGGGGGACCGCCTGTCGACCCAGTAGGCCAGCTTGCCAAAGTAATCCTGCATGGCGATCTCTTGCTGACGGGAGACCGGCTGTTTGGTATCGACGTCGGGACTCTGGCGCACCTGCTCCTTCGTCAATCGGACGCGAAGGGTCTTGCGCTGCCAATCGAGCTGTTTGATCGCCTTAACCGGGAGAACCACCTCCTCTCGAGTAAGCCAGCGTTTCACGTCGACGACCAAATAGTGGATCGCCCAGGTCTGGTCGTCGAAGAGAAAGTCTCGCAGGCTCCCGATTTCGCCGTCGGTTGCAATTACGCGATGTTCAACCAATGTCTGTAAGAGGTGAAGCATATTCATCCTCCGGGTCACATAGCCAGCGCACCCGGGGTCCCGGTTCAAACTCCGAATCACCACTGAATTTACACGGCAGGGAGAGTCGATTACTGGTCAAGATTGACCTCACATGAGCAAAACGGCATAGCGCCCGCTCGTGGTCGAGAACATATTTGCAGTACGAGTGCGCTTGAATGCGGCTCTCACGGAGAGTTTTCCGGCCCGGACAAACTTTGGATCGGCTTAGGAATCTCATCTCAGGAGGTGCTTTTGCCAATCCCGATCGATGAGGTCGCTCGCCCGTGACTGCGTCACTCAGGATCGTCGCCACTCCAATGAAACTCACTCATACCATCGACCAGGAGCACATACCGTGAGTCCGACTACAGACAAGCCCAACACTACAGAACAGCCCCAAGCCAAGGGCGGGTCAAAAGACGATGCAAAGCCCGACGCAAGTGGCAAACCGAAGACTGATGCCAAGGAAGACCTAAAGCCAGGCGCAAAGCCGACATCGAAGGACGACTTGAAGGCGATACCGATGGCCGACCTACAGGCAAAGCTACAGTCTTCTGCTAAAGGTCTGACTCAGGCCGAGGCTACGAAACGGCTGACACAGGATGGCCCCAACGCACTCAAGGTTGAGAAGACCAATGCGTTTCTGAAGTTTTTGACCTACTTCTGGGGGCCCATTCCGTGGATGATTGAGGCCGCCGTTATTCTGTCGGGGGTTGTGCGGCACTGGTTGGACTTCTTCGTCATCCTGGCGCTTCTCTTCTCAAACGCCATCGTTGCGTTCTGGGAAGAGCATCAGGCGGGCAATGAGATTGCGGCGCTCAAGGCAAAGCTGGCGAACGACGCGACGGTGCTGCGCGACGGCAAATGGGCCACACCAAAGGCGACTGAACTGGTCGCCGGCGATGTCATTCGTCTGAAGCTGGGAAACATTGTTCCAGCAGACGCGCGGCTG
>Ga0181521_10006125_pt1 | contig 13161 bp, 12 predicted proteins | sample PEATcosm2014_Bin_32_FD_119764 | JGI IMG/M metagenome (GOLD analysis project Ga0181521, IMG submission 119764) | Peatland microbial communities from MTU Mesocosm Facility, Houghton, MI, USA - PEATcosm2014_Bin02_60_metaG | ecosystem: Environmental > Terrestrial > Soil > Wetlands > Peat | place...
GGCTGCGGCCAGCTCGCGGATCGAGAACTACCTCGGGTTCACCTCCGGCATCAGCGGCGCTGAGCTAACCGGCCGCGCCGCGGTCCAGGCACAGAAATTCGGCGCCCGCATCGCAAGCCCCAGCCAAGCTGCCCGGCTGGAGACCACCCACGAGCGTCTGCGGATCATGCTTACCGACCACACCACTATCGAGGCCCGGGCAGTGGTCATCGCCACCGGCGCCCGCTACCGATCCCTGCCACTCGACCGGTGGGCGGAGTTCGAGGGCGCGGGCATCTATTTCGCGGCGACGGAGCTGGAGGCCACGGCCTGCGGTCCGGGCCCGGCCGCGGTCGTCGGCGGGGCGAACTCCGCCGGCCGGGCGGCGCTGTATCTCGCCGGACGCGGTAACGCCGTCACCCTGATCGCGCGCGGCAATGACCTGGCCGCCGGCGTGTCCTCCTAGCTCGCCGACCGTATCCTGGCTCAGCCGGGATAACCGTGCGCACCGCCACGGAGGTCACCGCGCTGCACGGCGGCGCCATCTTGAGGCCATCACCGTGCACACCGCGGCGCCGGGCGACGACCGATCCGACAGCGACAAGCCATGCCGGGGCCTGTTCTGTTTTGTAGGCGCCGATGGCCGCCCGGCGAGCCGATCGGGCCCGGACCAGGGCCTGCGCAGTCGGCGGGCTGCCGACGAGTCGTTCTGATCTTCCCTCAGTCTCCGTGAGATTATTTCGCCTGCGAGGATGACTCATCATCTCTGGTGAAGTTGAGGAGAGGCGCGGGTTGGCTCGGGGCTAGGTGCGCGACCTGCATGATCATCGGGTGCCGGCGAGTGAGCAGGATCTCGCTGACCTCGAGACCGACGTGCTGGGCCGGGTTTGGGTTGGCGCGTGTCCCGGCGAGGTTTGCCGACAGCCCGCACTGTCCTCTGCCATGACGGTGGCGGGCCGGGAGCCCTCGCGGCCTGGGGACCTGTCCGGCCTTACCCCTGTCCGGCGTTTTCGCCGCGGTTGAGCCCGAGCCGCCTGTGGGTGATCTGCCGGGCCACGTCCAGGACCGCGGGGTCGCCGTGAAGGACGAAGTTGGTGTCGGCGGCCAGGATGATCCCGTTGAGCTCGAAGGCGAGCAGGTCGGGGTCCTCGTCCGCGGAGAGTTCCTTCTGCTCGACCGCGGTGGCGGCGAACCCGCGGACCAGCGCCACGAACCCGGACTGGAAGGCGGCGACTCGCTCCTTGACCGGGCCGGGGCGGGTGCCCATCTCCAGTGCCGCGCTGGCGAAGAAGCAGCCGCCGGGGAAGGTGCGGCGCCGCAGGTGGTCGAAGAAGGCCTCGCACACCGCCGCCAGCTGGGCCAGGCCGGGGGGAGCCGCCAGTGCGGGCTGCACGACTTCTTCGGCGAAGATCCGGCCCGCCTCGTCCACCGTGGCCAGCTGGAGTTCCTGCTTGGAGCCGAAGTGCGCGTATAGGCCGCTTTTGCTCATGCCGATCGCTGCGGCTAGGTTCCCGATCGACAGGCCCTCCAGCCCGTCGACGGTGGCCAGCGACGCGGCAGCGCGCAAGATCGCGCCGCGGGTGCGTTCCCCGTCGGCGCGCGGCCGCCGCCGCGCCCGGCTGTGCTGGTTGATGGTGTCGCTCATTGTCTTGACAAGGTAGCACGACCGGTCGTACTGTCCCAAGTTAGTGCGACCGGTCGTGCTAACTACATCGCAGATGATGAAAGAAGGCAGCAATGGCTGGCAAGGCAGTGATCAGTCTCAGCACCGGCATGGAGGACCCGGAGAAGGTGACCGTCGCGCTCCTCGTCGCGGTCGGCGCCGCCGAATCCGGGCGGCCGACCCTGATGTTCCAGGCCAAGGAAGCCGTCCGGCTCGCGCTGGACGGGACGGCCGCGGGTACCGCCTGCGACGGCTGCCCTGCCCTGCCGGACCTGCTCGCCCGGTATGAGAAGGCGGGCGGGCGGTTCATGGTCTGCCCGGTCTGCTTCAACGCCAAGCAACTCGACAAGGGCACCCTGCTGTCCAACGCCGAGCTGGCCGGCAGCGTCCAGCTGTGGGAATGGATCGGGGATGAGGGAGCGACAACGTTCAGCTACTGAAGCGCACCGGACCGCACGCGCAGCACAGGAGGCGGGGGGCCGCGCCGGGCACGATGGCGCGGCAGACCCGGCATGATCGTTGTCGATGCCCGGAGTCGTCCGCGCGGATCCCGGGCGCGTCGATACAGCCATGGGCGGGGATCAGGTAAGGAGGCACCGGCGCTGTCTGGGGCCGGGACCGGCCGGTTGCCGGGCACCGGGATCGCGCTGAGCACCGGCAACCCGGCCCGCGGCATCGCGGTCACCATGGTCATGTAGCAGGCGTCCCGGATCCCTTGAAGTGCCGCTTTGCCGATAGGCAGCGGCACTTCGCCTGTTCCGGGGGCATGACTGCCCGCATGCGTCCAGGATTGGCCTGTTCCCGGGAGAGCAAGTGTGCCGCCTCCGGCTGGCTCCGGCACTTCCTGTTCACCTGGCTCAAAACCCAGGGCATCGGCGATGCCCTCATCCAGCCCTACTCCGGCCACGCCTCCCGCACCTCGCTGGAGATCTACAGCCGCCTCGCGCCACCGGCGCCCAGGCCAGCTACGACGGCGTCATCGGCCAATTCCCCGTGTAGACCGCCATCACGCCCAACCAAGTTACTCGCCGGTTACCTGGCACTTCCTGGCACGAGCCTTACGGGTACGCCGTGTCGCCCGGCGGGAGCCGGTCTTGCACCGGGCTGAGGATGTGCCAGCCGTCGCAGGCGAATGACAGCCATTCGGGAGGCAGGTCGTCTTCGGTCTCGACTGCGGGCGGCAGCTGGTCGATCCGGACGGCCAGCCAGTCGGTACTGAGGGCGGCGACGGCGGCGATGCTCTTGCTGGCTAGCAGGGGGGCTCCGTAGGCGGCGGTCAGTGGCCAGCCGGGCGCCAGCTCCCGGAGCGCTGCGATCAGGGTTCGGGTGGGTGTGCAGCTGCCAGGGGCCCAGGGTGTAGTCATCAGGTCCGCTGGGCGGGCTGGCCTGCTCCCAGGGCGTTACGATTTTCCTTTGGGTGTTCGCGGAAGGGCACCGGTGATGTCGATGCCGCGAGACGATATCGCAGCGGACCCGGCGGGCCACGGCCGCCCTGGGGCCTCGCACGCCGACCGCGAGCAAGTGATCGAGGTGCTCAAGACCGCGTTCGTGCAGGGCCGGCTGACGAAGGACGAGTTCGGCACACGGATCGGCCAGGCGTTCACGTCGCAGACCTATGCGGAGCTGACCAAGGTCACCGCCGACCTTCCGGCCGGGCCGATGGGAGCTCGGCCACCGCGCCAGCTCGCCCGGACGCGGCCCCGCCTGTCGATGAACGCGGTCATGTCGGCAGGCGCGTTCGCGATGCTCGCGGCGCTCGTGGGCATGATGGCCGCGGTCGCCAGCCGCAGCGCGATAGCGATGATCAGCGTGGCCGTGATCATCGCGATCTTGGGGGTCCTGGCATTCGGGGCCCTGATGGTCGGGTCGTGGCGGGGGAGAGCACGCTGACCGAGGGGGAAGAGCGAAGGTCGCTGCGCAAGCGGGCAGCGACCAGCAAGACTCGATTACCGGCATGGGCTAGCGTTGCCCGCGGCCTACCGAAGCGCTCAGATCGGCCTGTTCTGTACCGCTGCACTCAGCTGCCCAAGGGGACCTGGCCGACGCCATATCAATTAGATGACATGCATCGGGCCGTACTGAGCTGAGGTTGTGGCCGGTGCCGGGAGACCTCCCCAGCTCAGACGCGCGTCAGGATTGACCGCGTAGGCAATTGGCATGGGGCGCGTGCGCCCCTCCGGGAGCTTGAGGAGGTCCCGATGTCCATCGTAGGCGGGCTGGATATCCACCGGAAGCAGATCACCTTCGACTACCTCGACACCGGCACCGGGCAGGTACGGCGCGGCCAGATCAGCCCGGCCGACCGGGCGCACCTGCGCGCCTGGCTGGAGCGGTTCGCTGGCCGCGATGACGTCGCATTCGCGGCCGAGGGGTGCACCGGGTGGCGGTATGTCGCCGAGGAGCTGGCCGCCGCCGGGATCGCGGCGCATCTGGCCGAGCCGGCCGACACCGCGTTTGCCCGCGGCCGCAAGCGGCACGCCAAGACCGACAAAACCGACTGCCGGCACCTGCGGCAGCTGATGGCCGAGGGACGGCTGCCGGAGTGCTGGATCCCGCCCAGCCACATCCTGGAATGCCGGGCACTGCTGGAGACCTACCACGATCTGCGGGCCGAGCACACGGCCTGGGTGCAGCGCATCCACGCGGTCTTGTTCCACCAGGGCGCCCCGGCCCTGGGCGAGGGCGCGCTGCGCACCGAGCAGGGCCTGGCCGCGCTGCGGGCGGCCGCGGCCGCCCACCTGTCACCGGCCGGGCAGCTGCAGGTCGCCACCGCGCTGGAGGTGACCGACATGCTGGAAAGCCGGCTGCACGAGCTGCGGCACCAGCTGCTGGACGCCGCCCGGCACCTGACCGGCGCGAAGGTCCTGGCGGCGCGGCTGTACGGGGTCGGGCCGGTCACCGCGCTGGCGATGACCTGCTGGCTGGGCGGGGAGGGCCGGTTCTCCTCCTCCCGCAAGGCGGTCCGGTTCGCCGGGCTGGACGTCACCGTCTGGTCCTCCGACCGCAAAGGCCCGCCCGGGCGGCTGTCCCGGCAGGGACCGCCGGTGCTGCGCTGGGCGGTCTATGAGGCGGGCAAGACCCACGCCCGGTCCTCGGCCCCGGACCACCGCTACTACGCCCAGGTTAAGGACCGCTGCAACGGCAAGCGGGCCGCGCTGTCCGAGGCCCGCAAGATCCTCCGCCAGGCCTGCCACATCCTGACCGAGCTCGGCGACGACGCTCTCGCCGCCGCCTGACACCCCTCACCGCCATGGTGACCAGCCCGTGACCGCGCCGGTCCCGGCCAGGCCCGCCGCAGCCGTACTCACCCGATGGGGACCACCGCGGCCAGCTCCCGCCGAGCCGCTGCCAGCCGCCGCCGGCCCTGCTCCGCAAGGCCAAGCGGACGGCCTGATTAGACTGAGCGGCCGCATCCCCGCAGGCCGGGGACACCCAATCAATCATCATGTCGCCGGGGCAGCACCCCACGCCCCGCGGACCTAGGTAAGGCTGGCTGCTCTCGGCCCCGCCCCCGGCCGCCACGGCTGATCACCCCGCACAGGAAGGCCACCAGCCTGAGTCGCTGAACCGTATCCACACCACCAAAGGCTCCCCGTCCCTGCCGCCTGGCATGATCCGCTCCCGGGCGGTCGCGTCAAGGGCGCCTGCGGCGCCGCTGCGCGGGCGCTGCGCGCCCCTTGACCCACCCGCCCGCTCGCAGAACCCGGCAGCTATCAGGGACAGGGAGCAGACTCAGCCACCCCTCAGACCAGCGCAGCCACGACCGCACAAGCCCAAATTGAATGCTTGCGATCACCGGCGGATGCAGGTAAGGCCTCTATATTGTGCGCCGGCTCGCGGTGGCTCAGGACGGCCAGGTGGACGCGGCATTGCGGGACGGCGGCGGGAGCGTGATACGGCTCGTCCTGCGGATCGCCGGCTAAACCGGCTGACGGGACCGTTGGTCGCCGCCAGATGCCTCCAGATAGGCATCGATGATGCCGGGGACGTCATCCCCGTCCATGATGATCTCGCCCCGCTCCAGCCAGATCACCCGGTTGCAGGTCTCCTCGACCTCGCCGAGGTTGTGGGCCACCAGGAAGACCGTGCCCGCCTCCTGACGGAGTTCCTCGATGCGCTTGTGGCTCTTGGCCCGGAAAGGTGCGTCGCCGGTGGCCAGTGCCTCGTCGATGAGCAGCACATCGTGGCTCTTGGCCGAGGCGATCGCGAAGCGCAGCCGCGATCCCATACCGCTCGAATAGGTGCGCATCGGCAGGTCGATGAAATCGCCGACTCCGGAAAACTCCACGATGTCGCTGTAGCGGCTCTTGACTTCTTGCGGGCTCATTCCCATCGCCAGGCAGCCGAGCACGACATTCCGCTCACCCGTGAGGTCGTCGAGCAGCGCGGCGTTGACACCAAGAAGGGACGCCTCACCCGTGGTGTAGACGGCGCCCTGCTCCGGGGGCAGCAGGCCCGCGATGGCCCGCAGCAGCGTCGATTTGCCCGAGCCGTTCCGCCCGATGATCCCGACTGCGTCGCCGCGGTTGGCCACGAAAGAAATGCCGCGAATGGCGTGCACTTCCCGCAAACCGGGGCGGTTCTGCCGGCGCAGGACCCGCATCAGGGCGGTCGCGGCCGTGCCCCTGCTGCCACCCGCGCCGTAAACGCGGTACACGATGTGCAGGTCGTCGACGACCACCATCGGCTCTGCCACCGCCATACCTCGCCTTCCGCGTCCCGGGGGGATATGCGCAAGCCTAAAGGCTGGCCGGGACCGGTGCGTTCGGTTGCCTCGCTCTCTATCCGAACAGCGGACGTTACTTTATGTGGCCATTATCTACGCCGGACGGGGAGACATCACGATCCGCTGGCCATTTCGGCTACAAAATGTGACCGCCGCGGTTTCCCGGCCTGTCCCGCGGGGCACTTTTCCGCTCGTACCGGGTTCGTTTGATCGCTTGGGCGGAACGGCTTCCCAGGGAGGTGAGTACATCGGCAGTCGTACTGCTTCCGCACGCGCCGTCCAGCGTCGCGGTAGCCCGGCGTCGTCTCACCGCCGACCTGGTATCGGCCGGAATCTATGAATCCGTGGTGGGCGACGCCGCGCTGGTCGTCAGCGAACTGCTGAGCAACGCGATCCGGCACGCGGCCCCGTTGCCCGGCGCGAAGGTACGGGTAGCGTGGGCGCTCAACGACGATGCGCTGCGCGTCGCGGTCAGCGACGCGGGTGGTGGCGCGCTGCCCCGGATCACCCAGGCCTCCCCGGCCGCGCCCGGCGGGCGCGGGCTCGGCATCGTGGAAACGCTTTCCTCCCGCTGGGGGGTGCTACGGGACGAGGGCGAGACCACCGTGTGGGCCGTGCTCATGGCCGCGCCCGTGCGGGAGCCGATCGCGCCGCCGGTGATCCCGGTCGCGGATCCAGCCCCCGAGCCGGAACGTTCCGTGGCTGAAGCCTGACGCAGCAGCGGGCGCCTGACGCAGCAGCGGGCCGGTGACCGCACCCTCCGGGGTGCCAATCCAGACCACACGACCTTGTGGCCCCAGCGATCAGATAACGGTAGGGTTCGCTCGTGGAACTCAATGTCTCGAGCCGGTCGCAAGGTGATCACACCGTTGTGATCGCATCGGGCGAAATTGATCTTTACACCGCGCCCCGGCTGCACCGTGAGCTCGTTGACGTGCTGGCCGACGACCGGCCTGCGCGCGTGATCGTGGACATGTCCGGCGTGGTGTTCTGCGACTCGACCGGGATGAACGTCCTGCTCTCCTCGCTCCGGCGCGCCCGGGAGCGGGGCGGCCAGCTCGAGCTCGCCGCTCCCCGGGCCGCGGTCCGCAAGATCCTGCAGGTGACCGGGCTTGACTCGGTCTTCACCGTGCTGGACGACTCCGTCGCGGCTTCCGGCCAGTAGGTCATCACCTCATCCCCTAGGATCGAGCGCATGCTGCCGAAGGGCGATGGAGCGCCGGCCGGCGATATTGCCGTCGTCATCCCCGCGAAGAACGAGTCCGACCGGATCCGGGACACCGTCACCGCCGCGGCCGGGCTGCCTGGCGTGGATCTGGTCCTCGTCGTTGACGACGGGTCACGGGACGGCACCGCACGGGCGGCCGATCTCGCGGGCGCCATCGTTATGCGGCACGCCCGCACCCGCGGCAAGGCCGCGGCCATGGAAACCGGCGCAGAGGCGATCCGTCTCCTGGACCAGCGGGAGAACCGCGACCGGCCGCGTCACCTGCTCTTCCTGGACGCCGATCTCGGCAGCAGCGCAGCCTTCGCGGCCCCGCTGACCCAGCCCGTCACCACCGGGCAGGCGGACATGACGATCGCCGCCTTCACCTCCACGGTCAAGCTGGGCGGCCACGGCATGGTGGTGGGGCTGTCGGGCGCGGGCATCCGCCGGGCCATCGGCTGGGCTCCGGCCCAGCCGCTCAACGGGCAGCGCTGCCTGACCCGTGCCGCGTTCGAGGCGGCCCGCCCGCTGGCCGCGGGCTTCGGCGTGGAGACGGCCCTGACCATCGACCTGGCGCGCCAGGGCTTGCGCATCACCGAGGTCGAAGTTCCGCTGGCGCATCGCGCGACGGGGACCGACCTGCGGTCGCAGCTTCACCGCGCCCGGCAGTTGGCCGACGTCGCGAGGGCCCTGGCCACACGGCGATGAGGCTGCGGCCGCCCTTCCCGCAGCGGCCGGAACACGCCGGGCGCGCGGGGCTCGCTGGGCGGGCCGGGCTCGCGGCGACCGCCGTGAGCATCGCGCTGACCTTCACGGTGGCCGTGGCCGGGACGTCCGTCATGGAACCGCCCTATCCAGGACGGCCGGGTCAGCCGCCCTGGGCGTTCAGCGCACACCTTTCCCCTTACCTGGCGGTCGCGCTGGCCGGTGCCGCGCTTGCCGCCGGGACCGCCGGGCTGGCGCTCACCATGCGCGCCATGCGGCGTGGGTGGGTCATCCCCGCATGGCCCATCCTGGTGGCCGGCCTCATCGCGGCGGTGGCGCTCACGCTCGTGCCCCCGTTCGGCTCCTCCGACCCGCTCAGCTACGCCGCCTACGGCCGGATGCTGGTCACCGGGCACAACCCCTACGCCATCGGGCCCGACGTGCTCGCCCGCCTCGGGGACCCCGTGGCGCGCGCGGTGCAGGACTGGTACACCACCCCGTCGGACTACGGGACCGTCGCGACCGGTGGCCAGGCGCTCGCGTCGCTGATCGGCGGCACATCGGCCCGGCTTAGCGTCTTCGTCCTGTCGCTGCTCAACCTGGGGGCCTTCGCCGGCACCGGGCTGCTGCTGCACCGGCTGGCGCGCGGGGACCGACATCGCCAGATCCGCGCGGCCCTGCTGTGGACGTGCAACCCGTTGCTGCTCCAGGTGCTGGTGGCCGGTGAGCACGCCGACAGTCAGGCCGTGTTCTTCGGCGTCGCCGCCGTCGCCGTGTTCGGCCCGCTGATCTCCGGTGCGGTGCCCCGGTTCCGGGACGGCACAGCTGGTGCTGGCGGTACCGCCAGCACCGACGGCGCAGCCCGCCGGGTGGCCTCCCGGATGGCGTTGCGCGCCGCGGCGGCCGGCGCGCTGATCGGGCTCGGGTTCGCGGTCAAGGTGACCATCGCGCTGCTGGGGGCCGGGCTCGCCGTCGCAGCGGTGCAGGCCTTCGCGCCGCGGCGGGCTCCGGGCGGGGGCCCGCCGCGCGGGTGGGCGTTCCTGGGCCCGGTTGCGGGCGGCCTGGCCGCCGGGTTCGCGGTCATCGCCGGTACCGCGCTCGCGCTCGGCGGGAGGGACGGCTTCCACCAGACGGTGCAGGCCAGCAGCATGGTCTCCATCGGGTCACCGTGGCGGGCTATCCGCACCCTGCTGCATCTCGGCATCAGCGAGGCTGCGGCTGGCGACGCGGTCAAGATCGCGGCGGTCGGGCTCGCGGTGGTGCTGGCCGTCCTGCTGCTCCGGGGGCTGCCGCCCCGGCCGCCGGAGGGCTCGGCACAGCCGCCCGTTCGGCAGGGATATTCTCCGGTCGGCCGCGGCGGCGGTGAGGGGGCGTGGATCGCCGCCGATCCGCACGCGTTCTTGGCTGCGCCGGCGAGGACGGGCGAGAACGCGGGCGAGAATGCGGGCGGGCGTGCGGCGCTCGCGCTCGTGCTGGCCTGGCTGCTCGCCTGGCCGTACGTGCTGCCCTGGTACGACGCGCTGGCCTGGGCGCTGCTGCCGCTGGTGGCCGCGTCCGGCCTCGACTGGCTGCTGCTGGCCCGCACCTCGGCGCTCGCGTTCGGCTACCTGCCCGCGCGGGTCGCCGGGGTGGTGATGCCCGGCGGGCTGGACTGGCTCCGGTCGGTGGTCAGGACCGGGGTGACGCCTGCGGTCCTCGTCATCGTGATCGTCTGGGTGGTGGTGAGCATGCGGCGCGGCCGGGCCTCATCCTCCCGCCCGGGCGGCCGCTCCGGGCCGGACCGCGCCGGCCCAGCCGGTCCCGCGGCCACCCCGCCTTCGGCGCGGCAGCCCGCCACGGACGGAAGACCTGGATGACGAGAGCCACCCGAGCGCCGACCGCCGCCCGCCGCAGCCTGGTCACCCTCACGGGGCTCACCGGGCTCACCGGGCGGGTGGCCGCCCGCGCCGCCGCGCTGCCACGGTGGGCGACCGTGCTGCTCGGCGTGCTGGCCTGGGCGGCGGCGCTGGCCGCCATCGAGCCGATCGTGCACGGGTACCTCACCAACCCGCCCGATCAGCGCCTGGTCGACCTGAACGTCTACCGTACCGGGGGCCTCAGCGTGCTGCGGGGCCAGCCGCTCTACAGCGTGCTCACCCAGCCTCCCCAGCTTCTGCCGTTCACCTATCCACCGGTGGCTGCGATCTTCGCGGTCCCGCTCGCGCTGATGTCGTGGCCGGCGGCCCAGCTGGTCTGGGTCGCCTTCGTCTACGTCCCGCTCGCGGTCATTATCGGCTACGCGTTCCACCCGCTGCTGCGCCGGGCCGGGCCGCTGAAACCGGCCGCCTTCGCAGCGATCTTCTGTGCCTGCGCATACCTGTTCCCGATGCAGGACGAGATGCGGTTTGGCCAGGTCGACGCGGTCCTGGCGGCCCTGTGCGTGGCCGACTGCGCGGCGGCGCGGCCACGCTGGCCACGCGGCGCCCTGATCGGGCTGGCCACCGCCATCAAGCTCGTCCCGGGGGTGTTCATCATCTATCTGTGGGTCAGCGGGCGGCGGCGGGCCGCCCGAACCGCCGCGCTGGCCGCGGTGGCCTGGACCGCCGGCGCCTACCTGCTGCTGCCGCGCGACTCGGTGACCTACTGGACGAGCGCGATCTTCCAGTCGGGGCGGCTCGGTAACAACGCCGGGACCGAAAACCAGTCACTGCGGGGGCTGCTGCTAAGGATCTTCCTGCCCGGCCAGGCACCGGGTGCGGTGTGGGTGGTGATCGCACTGGCTGTAGCGATCCCGGGATTCGCCCTGACCCGCAGGCTCTCCCGGGAGCACTACGAGATGGCGGGCATCGCCGTGGCCGCCATGCTCGAGGTCCTGATCTCGCCCGTCGCGTGGATTCACTACTTCCTGATGGTGATCATCGCGATCGGCGTCATCGCCGGGGATGGGCGGCAGCCGCGCCGGGCAGTGACGGCCGTCGGCGCGGCCGTCCTCTTCGGGCTGCGCATTCCCTGGTGGGGCCACTCGCTGCTGTCCGATCCGGATGTGCCCCGGCTGCTCAGCCGCGTCGTCGAAGATTCCTTCGGGATCGCGGCCGCGGCCCTCATCATCATCATCGCGCGGATGCGCAAGACCGGCGCGGACCGCGGGCGGCCAGCGAGCGGCACCGGGGCGGGAGACGCGGGGGACGCCAGGCCGGCCGCCGCCCTCCCGGACGAGCGGGCCGCCGGGGCCGCCGGGGCCGGTGGGGCCGCTGGGAGCACCGGGGCCGTCGGCCTGGCGCGCCCGGAGACGGTACGGCCGGACGCCGCGCCGATAGGGGGCTATAGAGCCGTATAGGGCGGGATCGCCGTGGCCGCTATACACGCCAATACATCCGGATACCGCCGCGGCCGCTAGCATCAGGGGACTATGGCCGAGTGCTACGCCTACCTGGGACCGGAAGGCACCTTCACCGAGGCGGCGTTCCATGCGCTGGACGCCGCCGAACATGCCGAGCCACTGCCGTGCGCGACGATCCAGGCCGCGCTGGCCGCTGTCCGGGCCGGGACGGCCGACCGCGCGGTGGTCCCGATCGAGAGCTCGGTGGAAGGCGTCGTTACGGCGACCCTCGACGATCTGACCACGGGCGGCGACCTGCTGATCCAGGCCGAGCTCCAGCTCCCCATCGCCTTCGCGCTGCTGGCCAGGCCCGGGACGCGGCTAGCGGCCGTCCGGACGGTGAGTGGCCACCCGCAGGCCCAGGCCCAGTGCCGCCGCTGGCTGGCCGCCCACCTCCCGGACACCGAATGGGTCCCGGCCGCCTCCAACGCCGAGGCGGCCCGCCAGGCTTCCGAGGGGAAGATCGACGCGGCGCTGGCCGGGGCCTTCGCCGCCGCCCGGTACGGGCTGGAGGTGCTCGCCCACGACATCCACGACCGGCAGAACGCGGTCACGAGGTTCGTTGTGGCCGGACCGCCAGCCGGGCTGCCCGCCCCGACCGGCGCGGACCGCACCTCCCTGGCCGCGTTTCTGGCCAACGACCACGCGGGCGCCCTGACGGAGATCCTCACCGAATTCGTCGTCCGGGGCGTCAACCTGACCACGATCCAGTCGCGCCCGACCGGCGACGGGCTCGGCCGTTATTACTTTTTCATCGACTGCGAAGGGCATGTCGCGGACGCGCGCGTGGGGGAGGCCCTGATGGGCCTGCGGCGGCTCTGCGCCGACGTCAGGTTCCTCGGCAGCTACGCGCGGTGCGACGGCGGACAGACGCAGATGCCACGGGGGACGTCCGACGCCGAGTTCGCCGCCGCGGCCGGGTGGCTGTCGCGTCTCCGGTCGGAAGGCACTGACCGGTCAGGCCCTGGCCGGTGAGGCCTGGATGCGCCGGGCCTTAGCCTTAGCGGTCCGGATGCGCCCTGCCCTATAGATAAGGCCCGGATGCGCCCGGTGGCCCGAGGCGTCCGGCGTCCTCTCCTGGCATCTGTCCTGGTACCTGGCCCAGGCCGGGCGGCAGCGCCCGCCGCATCTGCTCGAGCTGTGCGCGCGCCGCCATCTGCTGCGCGAACAAGGTCGTCTGGATGCCGTGGAACAGCCCTTCGAGCCAGCCCACCAGCTGCGCCTGCGCCACCCGCAGCTCCGCCTCGCTGGGCAGCTCGTTCTCGGCGAACGGCAGGGAGAGCCGGTCCAGTTCTTCCACGAGCTCCGGCGCGAGGCCGTCTTCGAGTTCCTTGATGGAGCTCTCGTGGATCTCCCTGAGCCTGGCGCGGCTCTTCTCGTCCAGCGGTGCGGCCCGGACCTCTTCCAGCAGCTGGCGGATCATGCTCCCGATCCGCATGACCTTGGCCGGCTGCTCGACCATTTCCGTGACCGGCCGTTCCGAGCTGCCCGTCTGCTCGTCGTCCTCGCCAAGCGAGGCACCC
>Ga0181521_10006129_pt1 | contig 13155 bp, 12 predicted proteins | sample PEATcosm2014_Bin_32_FD_119764 | JGI IMG/M metagenome (GOLD analysis project Ga0181521, IMG submission 119764) | Peatland microbial communities from MTU Mesocosm Facility, Houghton, MI, USA - PEATcosm2014_Bin02_60_metaG | ecosystem: Environmental > Terrestrial > Soil > Wetlands > Peat | place...
CCGGTGGTGCTGCTGATCGGCGACGTCGCGCTCGCATATGACATCGGCGGGCTGCTGGCCGCCGGGCGGCTCGGGCTGAAACTGACGATCGTGCTGCTCGACAATGGCGGCGGCGGCATCTTCGACTTCCTCGCGGTCTCCGACGCGAGCATGGCGCGCGCGCCTGCCGCCGAGCCGGGCCGGCCGCCGAGCGGCGAGGCGGGGGCGCGAGCGCAGGATGAGCAGGACATCTACACGCGCCACATCGCCACGCCCACGGGCCTCGACTTCGCTCAGGCGGCCGCGCTCTACGGGCTTGCCCACGAGCGTGCTGCCACTACCACCGAGCTGCGCGCAGCCCTCGAGCGTGCGCTCACGCCCGACGCCGTCTCGACGATCGTGCACGTGCAGGGCGAGCGCGCGCGCAACGTCGAGCTGCACCGCCGCGTCTGGAGCTCCGTGTCGCAGGCGCTCGCGGCCTAGCCTGGCCGCTCACCCCGCCAGCAGCGGCAGCAGCGCCTGCAGCTTGACCTCGGTCTCCGCCAGCTCGCTGGCGGGGTCGGAGTCGCGCACGATGCCGTTGCCGGCGTAGCAGCGGGCGACGTTCCCGCGCAGCAGCGCGCAGCGCAGCGCGACGCAGAACTCCCCGTCGCCGGTCGCGTCGGTCCAGCCGACGGGGCCGGTGTACCAGCCGCGGTCGAGGCCCTCGAGCGCGGGGATCAGCGGCGCGGCGGGGCGCAGCGGCTCACCGCCGACGGCCGGGGTCGGGTGCATCAGCCCGGCCAGCTCGAGCGCCTCCATCGGCGCCGCCAGCTGCGCGCGAATCGGCGTCGCCAGGTGCTGGATGTTGGCGATCCTGACGAGCTCGGGCTCGTGCGCGGCGGTGACCCAGATCGCGTGCGGGCGCAGCAGGCGCTCGATCCGCCGCGCGACGATCGCGTGCTCCTCGCGGTAGCTCTCGTCGCGCAGCAGCTGCTCGCCGAGGTGGCTGTCGACTGCCGGGTCGGCGCTGCGACGCGTCGAGCCGGCAAGCGCGAGCGTGCTCACGCGGTGGCCCTCGCGCCGCACCAGCAGCTCGGGGCTGGCCGCGACCAGCGTCGCATCGCCACGTCCGACGCAGAAGACGAAGCACGCGGGGAACTCCTCGCGCAGCACGCCGAAGACAGCGGTCGGGTCATACGTGTCCGGGGCGTGGACCTGCACTTCGCGCGCGAGCACTATCTTCTTCAGCTCGCCGGCACGGATCAGCTCGATGGCGCGTGCGACCGCCTGTTCGTAGTGCTCGGGCGGCATCGCGCTTGCCACCTGGAAGCGCCCCGTCGGCGCCGGGTCAAGCAGCGGCAGCGGGCGGCAGCGCAGCTCCGCCACGCGACGCTCCAGACGCGCGAGCAGCTCCTCGGGCACGTCGTCGGGCGACGCCAGCGCCGCCAGAGTCATGCGCACCGACAGCGCCCCCGCCTGTGTGCTGCGCACGAGCGCGACCTCGGGCACCGTCAGCGACGCGGGCTCGAAGCCGTCCCAGTGCGGCGCGCCGCCGCCGTCCGGCGCGAACGCGAAGCCGCCCACCGCCACCGGCCCGGCGCCCGCCGGCTCATCCGCCGGACCGCCCACGGCAAATGCCGACAGCGCCCGCCAGCGGTCGGCGACCGACGCGAAGCGCTCGGTGCCAGACGCGTGCAGGCTCGTGGCCTCCCCCAGCGCGGCCAGCGCCGCGCGACCCCGGTCGGGCTGCTCGAACACGAACCAGCGCTCGCCGGGGCGCCGCGAGGCGCACACGACCGCCGAGGGGTCGACGTCCGGCGCGACCGGCAGCGAGATCGTCGCCAGCACCTCCCTGCCCGCGCGACGCGCGCGCCGGACCGCGAGCGCCAGCCGCGCCGCCAGCCGCGCGCGGTCCTCCGCGCTCAACGCAAAGGTGTGGTGGCCGGCGCCGGTGGGGTTGTATGGAGGACTCGCGAGCGTGCCTCCCGGAAAATCGCGGTCCGTGCGCACGCTCTGGCTGGCCGATGACACTAGGTCTCGGTTCGCCCCCGCGAGATCGCGATCTCGCCCGTGCGCATCATCTCGATCAGGCCGAACGGGCGGACCATCGTCTCGAACGCCTCGATCTTGTCGGTCGTGCCCGTCACCTCGATGATGATCGCGCGCTTGGTCACGTCGACGACCTTGCCGCGGAAGATCTCGGCGATCTGCATCAGCTCGCCGCGCTGCGTGCCGTCGGCTGAGACCTTGAACAGCGCGAGCTCGCGCGCGACCGTGTCGGCCGGCTCGAGGTCGCGGATCTTCAGCACGTTGACCAGCTTGTGCAGCTGCTTCGTGACCTGGTCGATCGGGTGCAGCGCGCCGTCCACCGTCAGCGTCACGCGCGAGATCTGCACGTCCTCGGTCGGACCGACCGTCAGCGTCGAGATGTTGAAGCCGCGCCTGGCGAACAGGCCGGCGATCCGCGTCAGGACACCAGACTTGTTTTCCACGAGGATCGACAGCACGTGCTTGCGGCCCGTGCGCATGTTCGTCGACGCTTCCAGCTCCTCGAGGCTCAAGGGCTCCTTCGTTCCGGGCTCTCCCATGACGGCCATCACCCCACCATCTCGCGTGCGGCCATGCCGGCGGGGATCATCGGGTAGGTGTTCTCCTCGCGCGTCACGCGCACGTCGACGAGCACCGGGCCCTCGACGGCGATCGCGCGCTTGATGTCATCGACGAGCGTGTGCTTGTCGGTGAAGCGCATGCCCGTCACGCCGTAGGCCTCCGCGAGCTTGACGAAGTCGGGGAACTCGCCCATGTCCACATGGCTGTATTTGCCGTCCCAGAACAGCTCCTGCCACTGGCGAACCATGCCGAGATAGCCGTTGTTCATGATGAACACCTTGATGGGGATGTTGTTCTGCGCGCACGTCGCCAGCTCCTGCGCGTTCATCTGCACAGAGCCGTCGCCCGCCACGCAGCACACCAGGCGATCGGGGCAGCCCACGGCAGCGCCCATCGCCGCCGGCAGGCCGAAGCCCATCGTGCCGAGGCCGCCCGAGTTGATCCACCGTCGCGGCGCCGGGAAGTCGTACAGCTGCGCCGTCCACATCTGGTGCTGGCCGACGTCGCTGGTGATGATCGCCTCGCCGCCGGTCGCCTCGTAAAGCGCGCGGATCATGTACTGCGGCTTGATCTCCGCGTCGGTCGTGTCCTCGTAGGCGAGCGGGTACTTGGCTTTCCAGCCGTCGATCCTGCTCCACCACGCATCCAGGCGCGCCGGGTCGGCGCCGATCGCGCGGTACTCGATCACGAGCTTCGCCAGCACGTTGCGCGCGTCGCCCACGATCGGGATGTGCGCGGGCACGTTCTTGGAGATCTCCGCCGGGTCGACGTCGATGTGGATGAACTTCGCACGCGGCGCGAACTCCGAGAGCTTGCCCGTGATGCGGTCGTCGAAGCGCGCGCCCACCGCGCAGATCAGGTCCGCCTCGTCCATCGCGTAGTTGGCCGCGCGCGTGCCGTGCATGCCCAGCATCCCCAGCCACTGGGGATTGGCTTCCCGCCCACCCGCTCCCTCCACCGTGGCCGGGAACGCGCCGAGGCCCATCAGCGTGCACGTCACCGGAAAGCGGTCGGAGGTCGCGAACTCGGTCAGCTCGGCGGCGCCGTTGGCGTTGACCACGCCGCCGCCCGCGTAGATCACCGGGCGCTGCGCCGCCGCCAGCGCCTTCGCCGCCTGGCGGATCTGCTTCTGGTTGCCCTCGATCTTCGGCTGGTAGCCGGGCAGGTGCACGTCGGTCACCGGCTCGTAGTCGATCTCGGCGCGCGAGAGGTCCTGCGGGATGTCCACCAGCACCGGGCCGGGGCGGCCGCTACGCGCGATGTAGAACGCCTCGTGGATCGCCCGCGGGATTTCGCGCGGATCCTGAATCATGAACGAGTGCTTGACCACCGGCATCGTGATGCCGATCGTGTCCGCCTCCTGGAAGCCGTCGGTGCCGAGCAGCTCCGTGCGCACCTGGCCGGTGATGAACACGCACGGCACCGAGTCCATCATCGCGTCGCAGATCGGCGTGATCAGGTTCGTCGCGCCCGGGCCGCTCGTCGCGAACGCCACGCCGACCCTGCCGGTGGCCTTCGCGTAGCCCTCCGCCGCGTGCCCGCCGCCGGCCTCGTGCCGGACGAGGATGTGGCGGATGCCGCCGTTGACGAACGCGTCGTACGTCGGCAGGTTCGCGCCACCGGGCAGGCCGAAGACGACGTCCACGCCCTCCGCCTTCAGACATTCCATCAAGGCATCAACAGCCCGCATCTCGCCGCCTCCTTCCTTTTATTTATTGGGGAAGAGGGACCCGGCTGGTCGGCCTGCGGCCGACTGCGCCACCCTCTAGGTCGGGAAAAGTCAGTGTACCAGCGGCTTTACGGCTCGCTGGAAACGCTACGAGGAGCCGATTCCGACGCCAATCGCGAGCACGATGGCTCCGCCGACGGTCACCACGAGCAGCGACGAGCGCAGCGAGACTTCCAGGAAGCGCTGCCTCACCCACGCGATCGCGAACAGCTCGAACGCGACCACGCAGCCCGCCACGAGCAGCGCTTTGTCGACGTTGGAGATGAGGAACGGCAGCGTGTGGAAGATGCCGCCGAGCGTCGTCATGCCGCCGGTGATCGCGCCGCGCACGAGCGCCGAGCCGCGGCCGGTCTGCTCACCCGTGTCCGACAACGCCTCCGACCAGCCCATGCTGACCCCGGCCCCGAGCGCGGTCGAGAAGCCGACGAGCAGGGCGGTGTGCGAGCTGGAGGCGATCGCCGCCGCGAAGATCGGCGCCAGCGAGGAGACGGTGCCGTCGATCATGCCCACGAGCGCCGGCTGCACCACGCGCAGCACGAAGTCGCGCTCGTCGGCGAAGCCCGCGCGATGAATCCACCGCGCGATCAGCGAGTCCTCCGGCGTCGGCGTCGTCTTCACCTGCGTGCTCATCGCAGCAGACAGCCTATGACAGCGATCGGCTTAGGCCGGCCGAATACGGTTTAGGGCAGCCGAATCCGTGTCGTTTGCGATTGCTGGCCAGCCCGCTGCGAGGCGCTACGGCCAGCTACGCTCCGGGGCGCTATGGCCCGCCCGCGCGTCCTCCAATAGCATCAATTCGTTCGAACCCACGATTCGGGCGCGATCGCGACGTCGGGGAACTCCAGCTCGGTCCCGCAGCGCGTGCACAGCGCGTCGTAGATCTTCGTCACGCGCCCGCAGTTGGGGCACTGGCGGCGCAGCTCGTCGCGCTCGACGCGGTAGGCGATCGCCGCGAACAGGCCGAGGAACGGGACGGCCCCGGAGATGAGGAACCACAGCAGGAACGAGCTGCCCTTGAGCTTGCCGATGATTCCGCCTGACAGACCGAAGCCCACGGCGATGAAGACGTAGGCCATGGGCAGGCGGCTCCCGTCCGGCTCAGAGCAGGACGCGCAGCGCCCAGATGATGGCGACGATCGCGAGGATCACGGCGACGGTGCCGGCGATCGCGACGGCGATCCCGATGACGATCTTCAGCAGCACGTAGCCGGCGATCAGGACGACAAGCCCGGCGACGACCGTCTTGCCGATGGAGCGGGATCTGGCCGAAGACTCGTTCATGTCGATCGACTGAATGGTAGCGCGGCCGGGCAGGATCACCTACCCCTGCCCGGCCACACCGCCATATCGCCGGCCGAGGGAAGCCGGCGTTGGTCGCTGCGGAGGGATCACTACGTGCGACCCAGCCGAGGAGCATCCACCGGGTCCTCGGGCAGCAGGATGAACCGCCGAGGAGATGAAACGTTCGAGTTGGCTGCTGACCGGTTCATGGCCAGCATATTGGCGCGCCGGGCGCGCTTTGCCTTTGGCCCGAAGTCCAAAATGTGGCGCGCGGCGGTCTACTGAGTGCCGAGCTGCTCGGCGATCAGGCGCGCGACCTCGGTGCCGTCGGCGCGGCCCTTGGTCTCGCGCATGACGGCGCCGACGATCGGGCCGACGGCCTTGGCGTTGCCGTCGCGCACGCGCTGCGCGGCGTCGGCGTTGGCGTCGATGGCGGCGGCGACGATCGCGGCGAGCTCCTCGCCGCCGCCGTCCATCGCGGCCAGACCCTCGGACTCGACGATCGCTGCCGGATCGCCGCCCTCGGCGACGAGCTTGTCGAGCACCTGCCGGCCGGCGCCGACGCTGATGCGCTTGGCGTGGACGAGCCCGACTAGCTCGGCGAGCGCCTGCGGGCGCACATGCGAGGCGCCCGGATCCTCGCCGTCATCCAGGCGCGAGAGCAGCTCGCCGGTGACCCAGTTGGCGAGCATCTGGGCCGGCGGTACGGGCTGCCCCTCGGGGGACGATGCGGCGCCGGCCACCTTCGATGATGACACGTCGAGCGCGGCCTCGAAGTAGTCGCCGAGCTCGGCGCGGAACGCGAGCATCTGCGTGGTCTCGGCGCTGAGGCCGTAGTCGCGCAGCAGGCGCTCGGCGCGGTCGACGGGCAGCTCGGACATGGCGGCGCGCGCGTCCTGGAGCATCTGCTCGTCGATGGCGACGGGCACGAGGTCGGGCTCGGGGAAGTAGCGGTAGTCGTGCGCCTCCTCCTTGGAGCGCAGCGAGGTGATCCTGTCGGAGGCGGGGTCGTAGTGGAGCGTCTCCTGGACGACCTCTCCCCCGCCTTTCAGGATCTTCTCCTGGCGCGCGATCTCGGCCCTGATCCCGCGTTCGATGAAGCGGAAGGAGTTCATGTTCTTCAGCTCGGTCTTGACGCCGAGCTCCTCCGCGCCGACGGGGCGCAGCGAGATGTTGGCGTCGCAGCGCAGCGAGCCCTCCTCCATGTTGACGTCGGAGACGCCGAGCTGGCGCAGGGTGGTGCGCAGCAGCTTCAGCCACTCGCCGGCCTGCTCGGGCGAGCGTACGTCGGGCTCGGTGACGATCTCCGCGAGCGGCGTGCCGCCGCGGTTGAAGTCGACGATGCTCGCGTCGGAGCCGTGGATGCGCCCGCTCGCGCCGACGTGGATGAGCTTGGCGGCGTCCTCCTCGAGGTGCACGCGGTGGATGCGCACCTCCCCGAGCCGCCCGCCGCGGCACAGCGGCTCGTCGAACTGGGAGATCTGGTAGCCCTTGGGCAGGTCGGGATAGAAGTAGTTCTTGCGGTGGAAGATCGAGCGCGGCGCGAGCTCGGAGCCGAGCGCGAGGCCGATCATGAGGCCGAAGTGCACGGCGCGCGCGTTGGCGACGGGCAGGCTGCCGGGCAGCCCCAGGCAGACGGGGCAGGTGCGCGTGTTGGGGGGCTCGCCGAAGGAAAGCTCGCAGCCGCAGAACATCTTGGTGGCGGTCGCGAGCTGCACGTGGATCTCCAGGCCGATGACCGGCTCGTAGGCGACGTCTTCTTTAAGGGAGCCGCCTGCCTGTGCCCCAGAGGGTGCCGGCGGCTGGGGCGGCGTTCGCAGTGACTCAGACACGGGCGGCCGTCCCGTCGAAGCCGAGGCTCTGCTCGAGCGCGTACGCGGCGTCGAGCACGCGGTTCTCGCTGAACGCGGGGCCGGCGATCTGCAGGCCGACGGGCAGCCCTTGAGAGAGGCCGCAGGGAATGGAGATCGCGGGGATGCCAGCAAGCGACATCGGCACGGTGCAGAAGTCGTTGAGGTACATCGCGAGCGGGTCGGCGGTCTTCTCGCCGAGCTTGAACGCGACGGTGGGCGCGGTCGGCGTGACGATCAGGTCGACCTGATCGAACGCCGTGCGGAAGTCCTCTGAGATCTTCGTACGGACTCGCTGGGCGCGGCCGTAGTAGGCGTCGTAGTAGCCGGAGGACAGCGCGTAGGTGCCGAGCATGATGCGCCGCTTGACCTCCGCGCCGAAGCCGTCGTGGCGGGTGCGCGTGTACATGTCCAGCAGGTCGCTGGGGTTCTCGGCGCGCAGCCCGTAGCGCACGCCGTCGAAGCGCGCGAGGTTCGAGGAGGCCTCGGCGGGCGCGATCACGTAGTAGGCGGACAGCGCGTGCGGCGCGTGCGGGAGGCGCACGTCGCTGATCTGCGCGCCGAGCTGCTCGGCCTGCGCGAGCGCCGCGCGGAAGGCGTCGAGCACGCCCGCTTCGATGCCCTCGCCGGTGAGTTCCTCGGGCACGCCCAGGCGCACGCCGTCCAGACGCTCGGCGCTGGGCCGCTCGATCGCGTGCGGAAAGCTCAGCGAGGTCGCGTCGCACGGGTCGTGCCCGACCATGTGGCCGAGCAGCAGCGCCGCGTCGCGCACGTCGCGCGTCAGCGGCCCCGCCTGGTCGAGCGAGGAGGCGAACGCGATCATGCCGTAGCGCGAGACCGAGCCGTACGTGGGCTTCATGCCGACGATCCCGCACAGCGCGGCCGGCTGGCGGATCGAGCCGCCGGTGTCGGTGCCAAGCGCCCACGGCGCGAGGCCGGCGGCGACCGCGGCGGCGCTGCCGCCGGAGGAGCCGCCGGGGACCCGCTCGCGATCCCACGGGTTGCGCACGACCCCGTATGCGGAGTTCTCGTTGGAGGAGCCCATCGCGAACTCGTCCTGGTTGGTCTTGGCGAGCAGGCTCGCGCCCGCGTCGCTGAGACGGCGCACGACGCTCGCGGTGTACGGCGGCAGGTAGCCCTCGAGGATCTTCGACCCCGACTGGCTCGGCACCCCCTCGGTGCAGAACAGGTCCTTGACCGCCAGCGGCACGCCGCCAAGCGGAGCGGCACTCGCTTGCGCGGGCGTCCCGTCGGCGACCCACGTGAAGCAGTTCAGCCCGTCCCCGCCGGCGGCGCGATCGGCAGCCGCACGCGAGCGGTAGGCCTCGAACAGCTCATCCCTCGACAGCGACCCCGCGGCGATCGCGTCGGCCGCGGCGGCGGCCGTGAGCTCCAAGACGCTCATCTTGGCCTCGCAGGGCAAGCCGGACAAGGACGCAAAGAGCGTGGCGTGCTTGGCACGCGAGCGACCGAGGACGCCGATCCGGCGCCGCCATGCGTGGCCAAGATCATGCCTGGGGGCTCGGGACCAGGAAGCCGTCGTCGGCGACGGCCGGCGCCTGTGCGAGCGCGACCTCGCGCGGCAGGCACGGGCGCGGCTCGTCGGGTCGCAGCCCGCCGGTGACGTCGACGACGTGCGAGGTGGGCGCGACGTCGTCGAGGTCGAGCTCGCCGATCCGCGCGACGTGATCGAGCACGGCGGAGAGCTCGAGCGCCATCGGCTCGATCTCGTCCTCGGCCAGCGCCAGGCGCGCCAGCCGCGCCACGTGCAGAACCTCGTCGCGTCCGATCACAGTGGCGCGCATTCTACGGCGCGCCCGCCGTGATCTTCGGGACTCAGGCCCTGCCCCCGCTCACGCGGGCGCAGCGTCGGGCGGCTCAGGCGCCGGCGGTGCGGCCGCGGGCGAGACCGGCGGCGCCGCCGGCTCGGGCGATCCGGGGATCGGCGGCGTCGTCCCCGAGCCCGTCGCCGCGGAGAGGTTGCTGAGCGCGCCGCTGGCCTGCTCGCGCACGTCGGCGAGCGAGGTGCCTTCGTCCTGCATGCCGAGATAGCCGCCGTAGGTGACGCCGACGGCCGCGATCAGACCGAGCCAGATGCCGATCTTGATGCCGTAGGAGTAGGAGACGTGCACGGCGCCGAACGAGCTGCTGGCGCCGCCGCTGGGGTGATGGACGATGCGGTAGAGGATCAGGATCGTCGAGAGCGCGCCGAGCCCGGCGACGAGCACGCCCGGCTGGATGGGGCTCTTGAGCTCGAACATGCCGGCGGAGATCGCGACGGACGCGAGGGCGACGACGATCGTGATGAGCCAGATCCAGCGACTGTTGGTGAACGTATGCCAGCCGTTGGCGCTGCTGCTGAAGCTCACGCCGCCGACCGACGAGCTGGCGCTGCCGCCGTACCACTTGAAGATGAACAGGAAGATCAGAAATGCGACCGCGCTGCCGCCGATGATCCGATCGGAGCGACGCAGCCGGCTGACGTCGAGGCCCATTGTCGATACCCCCCTTGTCGTGGTGGATGGCGCCGGTGAACGCCACCGATCGACCCCGGCGCGCACCGCCGGAGCTTGCATCTGTTAGTACAAGGTTCCGCGGGTGCGCCGCCAGTCCTGCACGAATTTCGGCCGGGGTGGGACGGCTGCGCGCGGATCGCTACGGCCGCGGGCGCGGCTCCGGCCGCGCGGGCGTGTACAGCGAGGGCCGTTCGTCGCGCAGCGCAAGCCAGGCGCCGAGCAGGATCGCAACGGCGCCCGCGAGCGCCAGCCAGGCGCCGAAGCAGACCTCGGTGACGTGGTCAGGGCGCTCGAGCGCCCTGACGAGCGCCGCGATCACAGCGATGAACCCGAGCAGCACGCACCACACCGCCGTGGACACCGGCAGCGCGGGGCTGCGCTCGGTGAGCGCGGTGATGACCATCGCCAGGGCGGCGCAGACGGCGGCCAGCAGCAGCACAACCCCTGGGCCGAACGTGTTCCATGCGTCGACGTTGCCCGCGGGGCCTGAGTAGTTGCGCACGAACAGCGACACGATCACGGCGATCGCGCCTACGAGCGCCAGCGTCTCGCCCACGCGCAGTTGCCTGAGGTTCATGCCTGCCCCCGTCGCGTCGTCATGTCACGCCTCCGTCGAGGTCCGCCAGCAGCGAGTCGAGCTCGGCCTGGTAGCGGGCCGCCTGCAGCGTGTTGCGCAAGAGCATCGCGATCGTCATCGGACCGACGCCACCGGGCACCGGCGTGATCGCGGAGGCGACCTCGGCGGCGGCCGCGAAGTCGACGTCGCCGACAAGACCGCTCTTGTTGCCGGCCTCCTCGGGCGTCAGGCGGTTCATGCCGACGTCGATCACGACCGCGCCGGGCCGCACGAAGTCCCCCTTCACCATCCGCGCGCGGCCGACCGCCACGATCAGCACCTCCGCGCGGGCGCACACCGCGCGCAGGTCGCGCGTGCGCGAGTGGCACACGGTCACGGTCGCGTTGCGCTCGAGCAGCAGCTGCGCCATCGGCTTGCCGAACAGGTTCGAGCGCCCGACGACGACCGCCTCGGCGCCTTCCAGCTGCACGCCGGCGTCGTCGAGCATCTCCATCACGCCCAGCGGCGTGGCGGGCCGCAGGCCGGGACGCCCGAGCGACAGCAGCCCGGCGTTGACCGGCGTGAGACCATCGACGTCCTTCTCCGGGCTGATCAGCGCCGTTAGCGCCGGCCCGTCGAGGTGCTCGGGCACCGGCAGCTGCAGCAGCACGCCGTTGACCGATCTATCCGCGTTGAGGCGTTCGAGCTCCTCGGCGACCTGCTCGAACGACGCGTCCGCCCGCAGCCGGCAGTCGAACGGCACCATCCCGACCTCGACCGACGCGCGCTGCTTGCCGCCGACGTAAACCGCCGAGGCGGGATCGTCGCCGACGAGCACCGTCGCGAGGCCCGGCGCCTGGCCGACCTCGCGCTGGAAGATCTCGACGTCGCTCGCCACGCCGGCGCGCACGCGCGCGGCAATCGCTTTGCCGTCGATGATCGTGGCGCTCATGGGCAGATGCTATGTGTTTGCGCCGGGCATGGAAACCTGCGTCTCAGCGCCGGCTCACCGGCGCGTACTCGGCCAGGAGCGTTCGCTCGGAGCCATCTCGGGCGAAGCGTACAACGATGCCATCGGATCTGAGACCGATCACGACGCCATCACCAAACCCTGGGTGCACGATGTCATCGCCCACACGCAACTGGCTGACGACCGAAGCAGCCTCGGGTGCTTCCGTCATCGCGGCGCCGCCTCCAGGAGATGGCTCGCCCCAGCGCGCGCGCGTGGAACCTCGACGCGCCGTCACGGCCGTGGCTCCCCTCGCGTCGGCCCAGCCGGCACCCGGACGAAATGCTCTTTCCTGATGCTCGTCAAGCAGGTCGGACGGAATCTCGTCGAGAAAGAAACTGCGCTTACCTTCGGTCTGCTTGCCGAACACAGCTCGCTGGCAAGCGTAGGTCAGATAGAGTCGAGACATTGCGCGCGTGATCCCAACGTAGAAAAGGCGGCGCTCCTCCTCTAGTTCACCGCCATCCAGCGCACGCGAGTGCGGGAAGACGCCTTCCTCACAGCCAATGATGAACACGGCCTGGTACTCCAGGCCCTTGGCGTTGTGGAGCGTCATCAGCGTCACCCGACCTTCGTCGCTGCGAGTGTCCGCGTCAGCGATGAGCGCGAGCTTCTGGAGATACACGTCGAGCGTGTCCTCGCCCTCGGGCGCACTGAAGTCGAACTCGCGCGCGCCCGCAACAAGCTCTTCGAGGTTCTCGATCCGCCCTTGTGCCTCGATCGTACGTTCTACCTTGAGCGCCTCAACGTAGCCGGTCTGCGCGAGCGTCGCCTCCAGCACGTCGGCCACCGATGCGCGGTGTTCCTCCCGCGTTGGCTCGCCCGTGCCCAGCACAGCTGTGTCTTCGTCAGTGCCAGTGCCGGGCATGCCCGCTAGGACGCGCAACTCTTGCATTGTGTCCATAAACCGGCTCAACGCATTGATTGCGGCCGCACCCAGTCCTGGAACCTGATCGGGTTGCATGGCGGCCTCCCACACCGGGATACCGAGCGACGAGGCGTGTGCGAGTACTCGCGAAACCGACTTGTCGCCGACCCCACGCCTGGGCGAGTTGACTACACGGGTGAAACTGACTTCGTCCGCTGGGTTGGCCAGCAGGGACAGGTAGGCGATTGCGTCCTTGATCTCCGCGCGGTCATAGAACTTGGTCCCACCGATCACCTGATAGTCGATGTTGGAACTCGTGAGGGTTTCCTCAATCACACGCGACATCGCGTTGGTCCGATACAAGACCGCGATCTCGGCGCGTGCAACCTGTTCTTCGTCGACCAGACGTTGGATCTCACCAACAACGAAGCGGGCCTCCGCGCGCTCGTCTGCCAGCCCGCGCAGCTGAACCTGCTCGCCCTGCCCGAGCTCGCTCCACAGTCGCTTGGCGATGCCGCCGCGGTTGTTGGCAATCACCGCGTTGGCCGCGCGCAGGATCGTCTCGGTCGAGCGGTAGTTCTGCTCGAGCTTCACCACGCGCGCGTCGGGAAAGTCCTCGTGGAAGTCGAGGATATTCCTCACATCAGCACCCCGAAAACTGTAGATCGAGTTGTGGGTGACGAGCCCGCTCGCGATGAAGTTGTGGACGCCATCCACGTCGAGGTCGTAGACCGGCGCGTCGAGGGACACCCGCTCGACGCTCTCGACAACGTCG
>Ga0181521_10006131_pt1 | contig 13151 bp, 11 predicted proteins | sample PEATcosm2014_Bin_32_FD_119764 | JGI IMG/M metagenome (GOLD analysis project Ga0181521, IMG submission 119764) | Peatland microbial communities from MTU Mesocosm Facility, Houghton, MI, USA - PEATcosm2014_Bin02_60_metaG | ecosystem: Environmental > Terrestrial > Soil > Wetlands > Peat | place...
ACTCGAGTACCCGATCGTTGTTCACGTCGGCCACCCACAGGTTGCCGAGCACGTCGAGCATCAATCCTGCCGGCCCGCATAATGTCGACGCGCTTGGCGACGAGGCGCCTTGATTGCATCCCGACGCCGTGAAGTTGCCGGCCTGACCGAACACCCGCGTCGCATCCTGCGTGCCCATGAGTGGTGCGTCGATTTCCATCACCCGGTTGTTGCTCGAGTCCGCAATAAACAGATTCCCCGACACATCCAGCGCCACGCCGCCGGGATTGCATATCCCCTGATTGCTTGGCGGCGGATCCTGTCCCACGCCGTCCGCGCATTGCGTGTTGGAGAAATCAGAAACGGCGCCCTGTCCGAAGGACCGGTTCGCAAGCGCATCCGACGCAACGGGCGGATTGCCCGCTTTCGCGAACTCGAGCACGCGGTTGTTCCCCGCATCCGCTATATAGATGTTACCCGCGCCATCGAGCGCCACCGCCGCCGGACTGCACAAGCTCGTCGCACTCGCGCCGTCGAGATTGCAGCTCCTGGTTGTGAATGCTCCCCCTTGTCCGTAAACGAAATCCGCCACCCCGTCGCCCGCGCCCGGCTCGCCGCTGGCCGCGTTGAACGGCGTGTTGTACACCAGCACCCGATTATTGCCCGAATCCGCCACGTACAGATTTCCCTTTTGATCGACCGCCATGCGCGACGGACCGCACAAACTGTCCGCGCCGAGTCCGGCTAGGTCGCCGCCCGCCACGCCGTTATTGCACTTGTACGAGAAAAGGTCGGGCTGTCCAAAGGCGATATTCGCCGGCTGCGCACTGACGTACGACGAGACGTCATTCCATCCGAGCACGCGATTGTTCATGCTGTCGGCGACATATAGATGTCGATGCGGCGGGTCCGACGACGCGTCCACTGCGATTCCGCCCGGCGCGTGCTCGCCGATCGCATCGACGTAGTTTGGCGCGTTGTGCGACAGATCGATCTGCCCGCCCGCGCCGTTGGCTACTGTATGGCCCGGCGAACTGCCCTCATTGAACTCCAGCACCCGATTGTTCGCCTGGTCGGCGACGTAGAGATTGTTGACCGCATCGATCGCCAGCCCCATCGGGAATTGCAGCGACGCGGCGTTTGGATTCTGCGCCCCCGGCCCAATCATCAGGTTGAGCAGGTCCTCCGTGTCCAGCGGGACGGGCTGGGTGTACTCGTACACTTGGTTATGAGACTCCGATGAAACGTAAAAGTTCCCGTTCGAATCGGCCGCGACCCCCGACGGTTGCTCCAGGTTGTTTCCCTCGAAAACCAGGTCGGCAGTAGCATTATTGGTCTGCCGGTAGCCGAACGGGCCGTTGTATTCCAGCGCCCGATCGTTCTGTGTGTCGGCGACGTAGAGATTGTCAACGTCATCGACCGCAATCCCAACCCCGAAAAACGGTGCCATGCATAGCGTCGTGAGAGTCGCGCCGCCGCCCTGGTTGCACGCGCCGCTGATAAGGTTGAGCTGTCCAATCGCCACGTCCGCCGTCGCGTCGCCGAAATTCCCCGGCGGCCCGCTCACGTTGGTCATCGGAATCGGCGCGAAAAAGACCAGCACCCGATTATTGCTCACGTCGGCAACGAACAGATTGTTGCTCGCATCGACGGCCACGCCCTGCGGACTGCTGAGACTGTTGGCGCTCAGGCCATTTTCATTCGCCGCATTCGTGATAAAGCTCCGGGCCTGCCCGAATACAGCGAAAGCTGCGAAATCGTTCGTTTGATTTGTGCTGCGGAGCGCCGCAAATGGATCGCCAAATACTAACACCCGGTTGTTCAGCGCATCGCCGACGTACACATTATGTAATGCGTCAACCGCGACTCCGATCGGTTGGCACAAGCTCGTCGCGTCCGGCGTTGGCGCATTCTGATTGCATCCCGATGTATTGAAATCAGGCTGCCCAATCACCAGGTCTGCCGCGCCACCGGAGACAAAGGCCGGGATGCTCTTCCATCCCATCACGCGATTGTTCTGTGTGTCCGCCACCAGCACGTGGCCGGCAGGCTGGTCGATCGCCACTCCCGCCGGCGCGTCCATTCCGATCGGATCGACAAAGTTCACCGCGGTGTTGATGAAATTGATTTGCCCCAGCACCCGATCCGCACTCGGCGCGCCGACCCCCGCGCGCAAAACCCCGTGCATTGTCGCCAGCACGAGTGCGGCCGCAGTAGCCGCCGGCAAAATAATCCCACCAGTCCGCAAACTAGGGCGCACGCGCTCTCCTTCCGACAGCCTTGACGTGCTCCTTCCGGCTATGCTTGGCGATTGGGATGCTACACGCACGGCGGGGTCTGGCTGTGTGTTAACTGCGCGTTAACCGCGTGTTGAGGCCAATCATAGCGCCGCGTCGTACTTCGTCGAACACTATCAAAGTTCTCCAAAGCACCGATTTTTCACTCTTCCCGTCCGATCCCTCGCCGAAACCGCGCGCCCGCGGGCTCATCCATAGCGTAGTCGCGAAAAGATGCGCTGCGCAGATTTTCGCGTCTTCTCGATGCGGGGGCAGGGGCCGCAGCCCCTGCCCAAGGAAGTGTGAAACCCACGGTGAGTTTCACATTTAATTTTCACGCGCCCGCCAACGGCGGGCGGCCTTAATACCGAGTGCAGGGGTCACTCCTGCGGGCACCCCTGCTTTTGTAACCTCCCCTTCAAGCCTGCTAATGTTCTCGTCGAAAACCGCCTAACTATCGGTACCGAAAGGAGACCGCGACCATGACCATCAAAGAGCGAATCGGGTTTGTGACGCTAACTCTCGCCGCCGCACTGGTCGGAGGAGCAGTATCTGGCCATTCCTTTGCCGCGCGCGAGGCTGAAGCCGCCAAAGCTCCCAAGCTGATGACCGCGCAAAAGTTCATGCTCGTCGACGCCAAGGGCAATACTCGCGGGGAGTTCAACGTCACCTCCAGAGGCGTCGCACAACTCGGCGTTTTCGACGGCACCGGCATCTTGCGCGCCGGGCTCGGCGTCGGCTCCGATGGAGCCCCGGCGCTCGGCATCTTCGGCCGCGACGGCAAGCCGCGAATCGAAGTCGGACTCGCCAACAGCGTCGCCCGCATTGTGCTCTACAATCAGAATGCGCTGCCGCAAGCCACCCTCGGCGTTGCTACCGACGGCCAGTCCGGTCTGGATCTCTTGGACAAAGACGGCATTCCTCGCGCCTCGATCGTCGTAGCGAACAACGGCGCTCCCACATTGCGCTTGGCCGATCAGCACCTCGCGCGCGTCGGCCTCGACGTGACGCCCGACGGATTGCCCGGCCTCGCGCTGCTCGGCGCCGACGGCAAGACACGCGCATCGGTCACGCTCAATGCTGACGGCACCGGCGCTTTCACGTTGTTCGACGCCAATGGACATACGAGCAACTCCGTCCCCTGATTGAATCTTCACAAGGGGTGGCCCGCGATGGCCACCCCGCTTTTTCTCTCGATGCCCAAGGAACAAATGCGCCAACGCCCTTCCACTTCCGTCGCCGCCGCCTTCTTGATCACCGCGTTTTCGGTCGCGCTCTTCGGATGCGCCTCGCTTCAGCCCCAACCGCCGACTCCCCAGCAACAGGCCGAGCAGATCGAACCGATGCTCTCGGCGGCTGGCTTCAGGATGCTTCCCGCCGACACTCCCGAGCGCCAGAAGCAACTCGATTCGCTGCTTCCGCTGCAAGTCCAGTACTACATCGGCAAGACCGGCAACCTGCACTATTGGATGGCCGATCCGAACTATTGCAAATGTATGTACATCGGCACCGAGGAGGCCTATCAGAAGTACGAGAAGTTGAAACTCGACGAACAGTTCCAGGCAAAGGAAGGCGAGACCTCCCAGCGAAATCTCGAAGCCCAGCAGATGGAGGAAATGGACATGCAGGAAGAGATGTTCAATCCATACGGCATGGGCCTCGTCGGTCCGATGGGTCCTGCGATGTACTGGTGACGACCGCGAGCAGCCGCCCAATTGCTGCGCATCGTCAAATCAGATCCGCGCCTTCGATCCGCGTCAGTGAAATCTGAAAAAGTGAAAAATGCACTTTGACGCTTTTCTCGAGCGATGCCGTGCACAATGGCCCGAGTTCGACGACGCCGGCCGCCTCGCCCGTTCGCGCCATCCCGCCGATCGCTCTCTCTCGCACATCCTCGGCGAAATTCCCGGCATGGCCACCGAGAACAAGCTGAGGCTCCTCAATTGCGCCGTCGCCTCTCTCGATCAGGGCGAGGTTTACGTCGAAGTAGGATGCTACAAAGGCGCCAGCCTCGTTGGCGCCGCGGCCTCCAAGCCGCACGCGCGCATCTTCGCATGCGACAATTTTTCGCAGTTCGACGGCGCCGCCGACGCGCTGCGCCGCACGCTCGACGCGCACACCGCGCCTGGCCAGGTCACCTTCCACGACATGGATTTCCGCGATTTTCTTGCCGCCGCGCCATGGCGTCCCGCGCGCATCGGCGCCTACTTCTACGACGGCGGCCACTCCTTTCGCGATCAACATGACGGCGTCGCATTGGCACTCCCCTGGCTCGCCGACGACGCCCTCGTCATCATCGACGATACCAACAAGCGCGCCGCTCGCTCCGCCAACGGTCTCGTCGCGCGCGCGCTTCCCTCTTTCAAACTCATCCTCGATTTGCGCACGCCCCGCAATCATTCTCCAACCTGGTGGAACGGCGTGCAGGTCTTTCGCTATCGCCGCCGACCGGGCGACGACGCGATTCGATTCCCCGGCGCCGGCTTCGCCATCCGCAAATTTTTTTACGACGACATCCTGCTCGAGATGAAACATCGCCGCCGCGCTCTGCGCAAAACCATCAAGGACCGCCTCCGTCGCCGGAATCAACCGAGCACGCCGTAATTCAGCGCTCGGCGGCTCGCAAACGCTTCGCGCAAGCGTGTATGGATGGACGGATTTGTAATCGTTTCCGAGCGCCAACTGCGAGCGTAAAATCGAGCGATATCTGGCCATCTCGTCGCAGCGATAGACGAATGGACGATAGTCGTGGCCAATCTCAATGACGAAATTCCAGTTCCAGCTTCGCGGTAAGGAAATTAATCGGATCGAGGCCGTCAGCGACGTGGTGTTCGGTTTTGCGCTCGCCCTGCTGGTCGTCTCGCTGGAAGTTCCCCACACCTATGCGGATCTCCTCAACGCAATGCGTGGCTTCCCGGCTTTTGCGTTCACCTTCGCGGCGCTGATGTTTGTGTGGGTACGGCACTACTATTTCTTTCGCTACTATGGACTCGACGACTTCGCCACTATCGTTCTCAACACCGTGCTTCTGTTCCTGGTGCTCTTCTACGTCTATCCGCTGAAGTTTCTCTTCAGTGTGTTTCTCGTCAATGTCTGGCTGTCCCCGCTAACGGGAATGCCGATGCAGATCAGCAATGGACTACACCCGGTCATGACATGGGGCGACGTGCCCGGCCTTTTTGTGATCTTCGGGTCGGGCTACTCGGCGATCTACTTCGTTTTCGGCGCGTTGCATTGGCACGCGTATCGGATGCGCGAGGACCTTGGCCTGAGCACCTTCGAGATCGCATACACCAGGACCACCATGGTCTCGCAGTTCCTTAACGTCGGGGTGGGACTGCTCTCGATGCTGCTCGCATCCGTGCTGAAGCTCGGGCAGGCCGGCTTGGCGGGATGGGTTTATTTCCTGCTGGTGCCTTTAGTCGCGCTCTGGCGATGGCGCAGACGCTCGCTCGACGAGCGCGATCTATCGCCGCGTCCTCTCACCGTGTCAAAGCCTGCGCCGCCTGTTACCGCCGAGGAATGAAAGGTCCGCTCGCTGCGCTCGGAATGACAGCGGGGACACCCCGCGGATAACTGGACTTCGTATTCAGGAAAATCTACAGTGCCCCAGATACCCAGAGGATAATCGCCGGGCCGTGAACGGCGCGACTCAATTGCGCAGCGGGCGGCGCCCTTAAACAAACCTCGACCTTTTCAGGAGACTCGGATTGCGATGAGCGAATCGAATATCGTTCTGCCCACTTTAACCAGCGGACAGGTCATGATCCTGTGGCTGGTGTTGCTCTCGGCGCTGGCGGCGCTGGCCTACGGAGTCGTGCTGATACGCGTGGTGCTGGCCGCCGACCCGGGACCCAAATCAATGACCGACGTGTCCGACGCGATCGAACTCGGCGCGATGGCGTACCTCGGACGGCAAGTCAAAACCATGATCTGGTTCGTCGCCGCCATCTTCATCGCGCTGTTCCTCATGTACCGCAATGTGTATCAGGGCCTGACCCTGCCGCTTGGCATCTCGATCGCCTTCCTGATGGGCGTCACGGCTTCCTACAGTGCCGGTTACGTCGGGATGTGGCTGGCGGTCAAGGCCAACGTCCGCAGCGCCAACGCCGCGCTGACCAGCTTCAAGGGCGCGATGGAACTGGCATTCAAGGCGGGCGGAGTCTCGGGGATGTTCACGGTCGGCCTGGGGTTGCTGGGTGCGACGATCATCTTCCTGGTGTTCCGCGAAAACGCGATGAAGGTCCTGGTCGGCTTCGGCTTCGGCGGCTCGCTGGCGGCATTGTTCATGCGCGTCGGCGGCGGAATCTACACGAAGGCGGCTGACGTCGGCGGCGACTTGGTCGGCAAAATCGAGCAGGATCTCCCCGAAGACGACCCGCGCAATCCCGCCACGATCGCCGACAACGTCGGCGACAACGTCGGCGACTGCGCCGGCATGGCGGCCGACGTCTTCGAGTCCTACGAGGTGACGCTGGTCGCCGCGATCATCCTGGCCGCCTACGCGTTGCAGGAGTCGGACTTTATCGCCGCCTACGGCCAGTACGCGGGCGCGTTCGCGGTCAAATTGATCATGTTCGCGTTGATCCTGCGCGGCGTCGGCGTGTTTTCCTCGATCATTGGAATCATTGCGGTGCGGGTGCCGGCCGGCAAAATGCTCGATCCGATGCGCCCGATCACCATCGGCTACATGACCTCGGCGATCGCATCGGTGGTCGGATTCTTCGTCGTCAACTATTTGTACCTCGACGACCCGCGCACCGGCGTGACCGATTGGCGCTTCGCCTGCTGCGCGTCGCTCGGAATCATTCTCGCGGTAGTGACGCTGTGGCTCACCAACTATTTCACGCATCCCGACAAGGGCCCCGTCACCGAAACCGCGATGGCGGCGCGCACCGGTCCTGCGACCTTGATCCTGTCGGGCATGGCCGAGGGTCTGGAGTCGTCGGTCTGGGCGCTGCTGGTAATCGCCGCCGCAATCATTGGCGCGATGGCGATTTTCCACGAGTCGCTCGCGCTCCAGTTTTACGGAATCGCCCTGACCGGCCTGGGCCTGCTGACGACCACCGGCTTCATCCTCGCGATGGATACCTACGGACCGATCACCGATAACGCCCACGGCATCTTCGAGATGGGCGGAATCCATCAGGAGGAGGCGTCCAAGACGCTGTCCTGGATGGACGCGATCGGCAACACCACCAAGGCGCTCACCAAGGGCCTGGCGATTGCGACCGCGGTGCTGGCCGCCGTCGCGTTGTTCCGCTCCTTTATAGATGAGGCTCATCTCGGCGCGATCGGCGTGCAGATCAACATGCCCACGGTGTTCGTGGGACTGATGATCGGCGGCGCGGTGCCGTTCCTGTTCAGTTCATTTGCGATTAAGGCAGTCAGCCGCGCGGCCTATCAGATCGTGTTCGAGGTTCGCCGCCAGCTTCGCGCGCATCCGGGGATCATGGAGGGCAAGGAGCTGCCCGACTATGGCGCGTGCGTCGATATCGTCACCGCCGCTTCGCAGAAAGAGCTGCTGGGGCCCGGAATCCTCGCGATCTTCTCGCCCTTGCTGGTCGGTTTCGGCCTCGGCGCGGGCGCACTCGGCGGATTTCTCGGCGGCACGATCCTGACCGGCCAGTTGATGGCGGTCTTCATGTCCAATGCGGGCGCGAACTGGGACAACGCCAAGAAAAAAATCGAGGACGGATACCTGGGTGGCAAGGGCACCGACGTGCACAAGGCTTCCGTGGTGGGAGACACCGTCGGCGATCCGTTCAAGGACACCGCGGGCCCTGCGCTGAACCCGATGATCAAGGTGATGAACCTGGTCGCGATTTTAGCGGCGCCGTTCACCACCGTTGAGCTCGGTGGCGTGACGCCGCTGCGCGCCGCGGTCGTCGTGCTGGCGATCGTCGCGCTTTCGATCGCGGTCATCTTCTCCAAGCGCGGTTCCATCGCGGAAGAGAGCCTGGCTATCGAGACCAAGCGCGCCGCCTGAGCGGATTTCACAGCTGGCATTCCTTGAAGGGCCGGACGCATCGTCGTCCGGCCCTTTTCCTTTTGCTTCGTTTCCCGATTCTCCGTATCTTCGCGGTTCATCCCTATGGCACTCGAATATCGCGCACTGGGCAGCACCGGACTCCGCGTCAGCACCCTTGGCTTCGGCGGCTCGGAAATCGGCTATCAAGCCGTCGCGCAGAAGACCGTCGATAAAATCCTGAACACCGCGCTCGACGCCGGCATCAACGTGATCGATACCGCCGAGTGCTACGCCGACGGCGAGGCGCTGATCGGCAAGGCGATTTCCCGGCGGCGCGCCGAAGTTGTCCTGATGACCAAATTTGGCCACGCGCCGCTTGGGTCCGCGGCCGAGCGCGCCTCGGGTTATGCTCAGCCGGATTGGGAACCCGCGATGCTTGCGCGGAGCATCGAGCGCAGTCTCAAGAACTTGCGCACCGATCACGTCGATGTGATCCAGTTCCACAGCCCGCCACTGGCGACGCTGAGAGACGGCCGCGTGATCGAGGTTCTCCACAAGGCCCGCGAGCGCGGACAGGCGCGCTTTGTGGGATGCAGCGCCGACTCCGATGAAGCGGTGTACGCGGTCGAAAGCGGCGCGTTCGACACCGTGCAGATCTCCGTGAACATCGCGGATCAGGAAGCGATCGAACTCGTACTGCCCAAGGCTGCCGTGCGCGGGATAGGCGTGATCGTCAAGCGGCCGATCGCCAACGCGGCATGGCGTCACGGTGAACAGCCGCCCGCCGATTGGTACACGCGGCCGTATTGGGATCGCCTCCAGGCGCTCGACTACGATTTTCTCCGCGGCGACGTCGAGGATTCGGTCGCGGCCGCGCTGAGATTCACGCTCGGCACCGCCGGCGTGACCAGCGCGATCGTCGGGACGACCCGCCCCGAGCGCATCGCGCAAAATATCGCGCACGCCGGCGCGGGGCCGTTGCCGCGCGCCGAGTACGAAGCGATTCGCGCCCGATGGCGCTCGGTCGCGCCCCGTGATTGGACTGGCCAGCGCTAAAGATTGCCGACGCGAGCTCAATATGCCCAAGTCGTTTCGCGGCAACAATCATTATGTGACAATTCCTGACCGATGACTTCCTGGCGTTTTGTCCCGCTTGCGATGCTCGCGCTCTACGCAGCCGTGATGAGCGGAATCATTCTGAGATACCGCCGCAGGTACGGCCGCTCGCCCATTCGACTTTCCGGTTCGGGTGGGGCCATCGATAGGATTAAGGAGGGCGCCCTCATTCTCTTCGGTGTTCTAATTGTATGGCAGGCCGCTGCCGCCGCCTTTGCGCTGTACATCCCACTGGGGCACCGCCTTTTCGATCCACTACCCGCTTTGGGCACGATAGTCGCGTTTGCGGGCGGGTCATTGATTCTCAGTGCGATCTTGACCATGGGCGCGTCATGGGAAATCCCGATCAGCGCCGGGCAGAACAGTCCCGCCGCCGGGCTTATAACCTCCGGACCCTTTCGCTTTTCGCGCAATCCGATCTATCTAGGGATGCTCGTGTCGCTGCTCGGCTGGATGCTGCTGATTCCGGCGCTGCTCTCGCTCATCATCGTGATTGGCGCGATCCTGAACCTCCGCTATCAGGCCCTCGAAGAGGAGGAGTATCTGATCCGGACCTACGGCCCTGATTACGAGGCGTGGGCGCGCGAGGTCGGCCGCTTCGTCCCCTGGTTCGGCCGGCTTGCGTGATCGAATCGCGCGCGAATTTACTATCCGGATCGCTGTGCATCGTTTATGGAGCAGGGCGCATGGAAATCGGATGGATCGGAACCGGAATAATGGGCGCGCCGATGGCGCGACGGCTGCTCGGCGGGGGCCATCGCGTCCGCGTCTTCAGTCGCTCAGCGGGCAAGGCACGAGCACTCGCCGCTGACGGCGCGATCGTCGCTACCGACGCCGCAGCATGCGTCGCGGGCGCCGAGGTCGTCTTCATCATGGTGCCCGACACGCCCGACGTAGAGGCGACCGTCGCGAAGATCGAGCCCGCGCTCGTCGCAGGGCAGCTCGTCGTCGATATGAGCACTATTTCGCCGATGGCGGAGCGGGCGATCGCGTCGCGCCTGAAACAGGCCGGCGTCGATTACCTCGATGCGCCCGTGTCGGGCGGCGACGTCGGCGCACGCGACGGCACGCTGGCGATAATGGTTGGCGGGGACGCATCGGCGTTCGAGTGTGCGCGTCCGCTGTTCGAGATGCTTGGCCGCCGGGTCACGCACATGGGCGCGTCGGGTGCGGGCCAGATGACCAAGCTTGCCAATCAGATCGCAGTCGCGCTTGCTCTCGAGGCGGCAGCCGAGGCGATTAAGTTCGCGCAGGCCGGCGGTCTCGATGCGTCCCGAGTGGTCGAGGCTATCGGCGCGGGCGCGGCCGCGTCGTGGCAGTTGTCCAATCTCGGGGCCAAAATAATCGCCGGCGATTTTCGGCCCGGCTTCTTTATCAAGCTGATTCGCAAGGACCTGCGCCTGGTGGTCGAGGCGGCGCGTGAATCGGGCCTCGCGCTGCCCGGACTTTCGCTGATGGCCTCGATGTTCAACGCTGCCGCCGTGCTCGGTCACGATCTCGACGGCACGCAGGCGGTCGCGGCAGCCCTCGACAGATTGGCGGACGTGAAGTAGTAGCAGAGTTGAACCCCGATTTTTGGAGGCCAAAAATGTCTGACCATCTGCTCACCGAAGTGAAAGACCGCGTCCTTTACCTCACGATGAATCGGCCCGACAAGCTCAACGCGATGAGCGCCGAGATGATGGGCGGGTTGACCGACAACCTGACGCGCGCCGCGACCAATCGCGAGATTGGCGCCGTCGTGCTGACCGGTGCCGGGCGCGGTTTCTGCTCCGGCGGAGATATCGGCTCGATGCGCGAGCGCAACGAGAGCGCGCGCGGATCGGGCACGCCGCAGACGGTCGAGGATCTCGTCGCGGGACTGCGCCGCGGCGAAGAGGCGTCGCGGATGCTGCACGAGATGGCGAAGGTGACGATCGCGGCGGTCAACGGACCGGCGGCCGGCGCGGGACTCAGCCTCGCGATGGCGTGCGACCTCAGAATCGCGTCCGACACGGCGCGTTTCGGCACCGCGTTCGCCAAGGTCGGGTTCGGCGGTGATTACGGCGGCACGTGGTCGATGACCCAGTTGGTCGGGTCGGCCAAGGCGCGCGAACTATATTTTCTGGCCGACGTGATCGGCGCCGACGAGGCCTTGCGAATCGGACTGACAAATCGCGTCGTGCCGGCGGCGTCGTTCCGCGACGAGGTGCATGCGATCGCGTCGCGGGTCGCCAACGGTCCGTCGATTGCCTATTCGTACATGAAGGCGAATCTTAACGCGGCGATCAATCACGAGTTCAGCGAGCTGCTCGACCGCGAGGCGTGGGGGCAAATTATGACCGGCCTTACCGAGGACCATCGCGAGGCGGTCAAGGCGTTTCTCGCCAAGCGCCCCCCCACCTTCAAAGGCCGCTAGCCCCCAACGCGCGCCACCGGATCTTACCTCTCTCCAAAGGCGGGGGTTTCGTGCGCGGACTTTGAAGCGCCGGATCGATGGCTACCGGACACAGCGATCCGCGGTCGTGAGCTAGCGATGTATCCCACGAGCTCGACTAGTCGATATGAGGCGCTCAAGGTCTCAGTAAGAGTGGCGGTCGGATGGGTTTTCCTGATGCTCATGTGCCAGGGGGTTTCGACGTTCTGGAGCTTAAGCCCGGGTGACCAGCTGTCGGAAGCATTTGTGATGTTTCTGCTCTTTCTGGGCTCATATGTCATTCTGGAAGACATATTCGATCGTCTCAAAGGCCACTTCGGCATCAGCGAGAAAGGCCTTGATAACAAGCTACCGGCGGCATGGCGTGCGATAGCCAGCGCGGTAATCGTTCTCCTCGCAAGTGCATCGCACTCGCTTCTGCACAAAAGTCTTGGCGAGCTCGTAACTCATCACGGAATATTGGGGACACTGCGCTTATTCATTTACACCTATGCTTTGTCGGCATCCTGCCTCTTGTGGGTCTGGATTCGTGGAGCAAGCAAGCTTCCTCCTCGGGCTGCGAGATATGGTCTTTTATGCGGTATAGCACTCGATGCCATTCCTATAGTTTATTGGATAGTCCGCGACATATGGGGGAACCCCTTTCCCCTAATCCTGTACCGCCCGATTGGGTTAGAGCTCTTTGCGTTTGTCACAGTGCCCTCACCCTTTCTTGGCTTTGTTGGGGGATGGATAGTCGATTCGGGACGCTTCCGGCGGCCCACCTTGGCAATCGCTGTGTCGCTGGCAATTGCAGACTTGGTGTGGTTCGCACTTTTGTCGGCGTATCTTCGCACTTGGATACCCTGGAAAGTTGAATATGCATTTCCAATTGCAGTCTGGTGGGCCGCCCTCGCGCTTAGCTCTGAGACCGACTCGCTGCTCACCGTGCAGAAGACCGCCGCGCCCACGGGCTCTTCCATCGCTTAGTCGCGAAAAGATGCGCTGCGCAGATTTTCGCGTCTTGTCAATTCAATGCGGGTGCAGGGGCCGCAGCCCCTGCCCAAGGAGGTGCGGAACCCACGGTGGGTTCCGCATTCAATTAAATTCCCCCGTCGCCTCCCGCTGCTCATTTGATCGCTAAAGCGTTGGGCGGCGAGCCGATACCGCCGGGCACGTTGAGCGGCGCCGACGTCAGGAAAAAATCGTAGCGCCCATCAGCCGCGCAATCTTCCGCCAGCCGCTCCAGATTCCACATCTCGCCTATCGGCATCCCGAAGAACGCCAGCATATGGAAATGAAGAAACTACGTTTCCTCGCCCGCGGGTTTCGGCAACGCCTCGAGCGCCGGCGAATCCGACGCGACCGCCGCCAGATGATTGTCCCACAGCCATCGCGCCGTGCGTTCACTGGC
>Ga0181521_10006136_pt1 | contig 13146 bp, 9 predicted proteins | sample PEATcosm2014_Bin_32_FD_119764 | JGI IMG/M metagenome (GOLD analysis project Ga0181521, IMG submission 119764) | Peatland microbial communities from MTU Mesocosm Facility, Houghton, MI, USA - PEATcosm2014_Bin02_60_metaG | ecosystem: Environmental > Terrestrial > Soil > Wetlands > Peat | place...
CTTCCGCCCCGACTTTCGGCGCCAAAACCGCGTTGCGAATTTCCTCGCGCCAAGCATGCCCCACCGACCCCGTGATATTCGGCGGCCAGGCACAGTCTTCCTGAAGGCTGTGCGAGGTTCCTGCCCGGTCTCGGCACGCGAAAGCGCCCGCCCCGCCAATGGGATATACTCATCCCATCGCATGTCACTCCCTGCCGGGACTCGTTTGGGCCCCTATGAAATTACCGCCGCCATCGGCGCAGGCGGAATGGGCGAGGTCTATCGCGCCCATGATTCGCGTTTGCATCGCGAGGTCGCCATCAAGACGCTGCCTCCGGCCTTCGCCGCGGATGCCGGCCGCCTGGCCCGCTTCCAGCGCGAAGCTCAGGCTCTGGCCGCGCTGAGCCACCCCAACATCGCGTCCATTTACGGATTGGAGGAATCCGGCGGCGTGAGCGCGCTGGTGATGGAGCTGGTCGACGGGCCCACCCTGGCCGAACGCATCGCGGCCGGTCCCATTCCAGTTGCCGAAGCGCTGGGGATTGCCCGCCAGATCGGCGCCGCGCTGGAAGCCGCCCACGAAAAAGGCATCGTGCACCGCGATCTGAAACCGGCCAATATCAAGCTCACCGGCGAAGGTCAGGTCAAGGTTCTCGATTTTGGCCTCGCCAAAGCCCTGGATACCGAAGCCGGTTCGTCTTCCGGCGCACTGCTCGCCAATTCTCCCACCCTTACGCTGGATTCCACGCGCGCCGGCGTGATTCTGGGCACCGCCGCTTACATGAGTCCGGAGCAGGCCCGCGGCAAGGCCGTCGACCGGCGCGCCGATATCTGGGCCTTCGGGGTGGTCTTCTTCGAAATGCTCACCGGCCGTTCGACGTTCGAAGGCGAAACCGTCTCCGACACCCTGGCCGGCGTGTTGCGCGCCGAAATCGAGTGGAACCTTTTGCCCGCCGATACGCCCATCCCCGTGCGGCGCCTCTTGGAGCGCTGTCTGCAACGCGATCCCAAGCGCCGCCTGCGCGATATGGGCGACGCCTGGATCGAAATCGACTCACCCGCTCCTCCAGCCGCACCCGCACCGGCCACGCCCGCCGGAGCGCGCCGGCTGCCGTGGATCGCCTGCGGCGCGGCCACGCTTGTGGCCCTCGCCGCCATCGCCTGGGGCTTGTTCCATAAGCCCGCCGTCATGCCGCATCCCGTGGTTCGCTGGTCTTACTCGCAGGAACAACCATTCGTGGCGTTCTCGCTCTCCCACGATGGCTCGCGTCTGGCCTACATGGAGGCCCACGGGAGTTCCTACTCGCTGGCGCTGCGCATGATGGATCAGCTCGATCCCAAGCCCGTTCCCGGCATCGACGCCGCCGCCCTGCCGGTGTTCTCTCCCGACGGCCAGTGGATTGCATTCATCGCACTCGGCTCCACCTTCAAGCTGCAAAAGGCGCCCATCACGGGCGGCACGGCCATCACCCTGTGCGACTATCCCGGAAACCGCCTGGGCGTCGCGTGGGGTGACGATGGCAACATCGTTTTCAGCGGCGCCAAAGGCCTGCAGCGCGTTTCTTCCTCTGGTGGCACTCCCCAGGAGATCACCACCATAGACTCAAAGAAGAATGAAACCTCCCACAGTTGGCCGTCCGTTCTGCCGGGCAGCCACGCGGTGCTCTTCACCATCGAACACGCATCTTCGTCCCAGGTGGCAGTGGCCGATCTCGAGAAGCATGCTGTCCGCGTGCTGGTGCAGAACGGTTCCAGCCCGCGCTACGCCGCCTCCGGCCATCTCATCTACTACCGTGCCGGAACCCTGTTCGCCGCGCCTTTCAATGCCGCCCGATTGGAAATCACCGGACCGGAGGCGCCGGTTGTGGAGCACGTGGCCAGCATCGTCAACGGGGCCGGCGCCGACTATACCATTTCCGATGGCGGCATGCTCGTCTATATGGCCGGCTCCGGCACCTTCGGGGGTGGGACGACCGTTCTGAATTGGGCCGACCGCAAAGGAGCGCTGCAACCCATCAGCGACGCCAAGGAATGGGGTACCGGCCGTCTTTCGCCGGATATGACTCACGTGGCCAACGGCATCCACGCGGGCGATACCGAAGACATATGGACTTACGACCTGGTGCGGCGCACCCCCTTGCGGCTCACCTTCGAAGGCAAGAACTCATTCCCCATCTGGTCGCCGGATGGCCGCTGGATCACCTTCGTGAAAACTTACCAGGGAAAGACGGCCTTCTACCGGGTGGCGGCCGACGCCGGCAGCAAGCCCGAGCTTCTGATCGAAACCGAACCCAACGCGGTGCCGAATTCCTGGGCTCCCGACGGCAAGACCCTGGTCTTCGTACAAGCCGGCGCCGACATGAAGACGCATCTCTGGAGCGTAACCATTCCCGGCGGCAAGGCAACTCGCCTGTACGAGGGCGACGCCACCGAATTACATGGCGAAGTCTCACCCGACGGCCACTGGCTGGCTTACGAATCCACCGAGTCCGGCAATAACAAGATCTACGTGCAACCGTTCCCCGGTCCGGGGCCCAAGATCCGTATTTCCACGGAGGGCGGCTCGGTCCCGCGCTGGTCGCATAACGGCAGGGAACTGTTCTTTTGGACCGTCGGCGTAGACCGCCAGTTGCTCACCGTCGACGTGCAACCGGGCGCGGTTTTCCGGGCCGGTCTTCCACAGCCCTTGTTTAGGTCCGCGGCCGGAACCACCTGGGATGTCGCCGCCGACGGCAAACGCTTCCTGGTGGAAACTCCGGCATCGAGCGGCGACCGGCGCATGGAAGTGGTGGTCAACTGGTTTGACGAACTCAATCGGCGGGTTCCGGTAAAAAAGTAAGGGATAACGCCAGCGGCACTCCAGCCGATGCAGGCGATCCGAAATCGCGGCCGGGCGGACTACTCAGTTCCCGGGAGCGCTGGATGGCTTCGAACCTGCCCGCGCGGCCGGATTGCATTCAGAATGCAACCCGCGCGGCGCGCAGGCCAAGCCAATGCGCCATGGATTGCAATTCGCGATTGAGGGCGGCGGCGGCCGTTTTGGGCGGCGCGCCGGGCTCCAGGTATGCGGCGGGAACCTCGAGCGTGCCGGCGGCGCGATTGGCTTTGAGATCGACGCGGGCGACCAGTTTATCGCCCAGCAGGAACGGCAGCACGTAGTAACCCCACTTGCGGCGTTCGCGCGGGACCCAGATCTCGATGCGGTAATCGAAAGCAAAGAGGCGCGCGGCGCGCTGGCGCGTCCAGACGATGGGGTCGAAGGGCGAAAGCAAGGCGGCGGCGTGAATCCGTTGGGGGAGGCGAGCCTGGGCGTGGAGGTAAGCCGTCTCGCGCCAGGTTTCCACTTGCACGGGGCGCAATTCGCCGCTGGAGACCAGATCGGCGATGGCGGCGCGGGTAGCGGCGGCGGGCATGCGGTAGTAATCGGCTAGGTCGGAGGCGGTAGCGATGCCATGGGCGCGCGCGGCCAGACGGACGAGTTCGCGGTCGGCTTCCCGAGGAGAAACCTGCCGGGCGTAGTGGTTCGGGGGAATGATGGATGCGGCGAGATCGTAGGCGCGGGCGAAGTTGGGGAGACGGTTGGCTATGGCCAGGACGCCGCGGCCGAAGTGATTTTCCAGGATGGCGCGCGGGACGCTGCCGTGCCATGCGCCGGGAATGCGCCGCGGCGCGCCTGGGGGGACCGGCAGATCTCCGGCCGTGAGGGGTCCGCGGGCGCGAATTTCCGCGAGCACCCACTGGCAGTACTCGGGATGCGCCTCGAAGACGCGCTCGATGCCCCAGGGGCGCGGGCGGTGGGCGGCCATGCGATGGCGCAACAGGGGCCAGGTCTCGACGGGAATGATGGAGGCTTCGTGGGCCCATTGCTCGGTGAATTCGCGGCGGCGGTAGACCAGGGCGTCGAGACGGCTCCGGTCGTAAGGGCCGAGGCGGGAAAACGGCACCTGGTACTGGGCGGGGGCGAGAACGTTGACGTAATCGACTTGCAGCAGGCCGAGGCGGCGAATGACGCGGCGCAGATGATCGGTGGTGACGCGGGCGGGACGGGGACGGTCGAAGCCCTGCGCGGCCAGCGCGATGCGGCGCGCTTCGGCGAGGGAAAGATCGGCGGGCATAGGAAGGAGTTTACAACCACCGCCCCGCGGGCGGTTGGCAGGCTAAAGCGGAGCTAAAACGTGCCCCACCCTACGACTTGTTGGAGTCGGGGTCGGGGGCTGGCTCGGCGTTGGGGTCGGGCTCGGCCGCTTCCTCAATCGCGGTGAGACCGCCGCTCTGCTTTCGCTGCTGGCGGCGGGCTTCTTTTTCCCGCTGTTTCTCCAGGCGTTTCATTTCTTTTTGGCGCTTTTGAAAAGTATCCATGAGTTTCGTCGGCGGCGATACCTTACTGTATCACGTGTGCACGTCGTTGCCGCAATGGCCGCGCGCCCGCCGGCGCTACCGCAGCGGCGGAAATTTGACGCCGATTTTGTCTTCCAGATATTGGCGGCTGATAAGCGCGGATGGTTTGGGGGTGGCGGATTTATCCAGCTCGACGACCGCCCAGCCGCGGAAACGCACCTCATCGAGGGCGGCGAAGACGGCTGGCAAATCCACGCGTCCGCGTCCCAGTTCCACCCATTTGAAGGGATACTTGGCGCCTCTTTCGTTCATGGAGCTGTCGACCACATCCTTCAAATGCACGAAGAGCAGGCGGTCGTGGTACTTGCGGATGGCTTGGGCGGGGTCGCCCCCGCCGGCCACGGAATGGGCGGTATCGAGAAGCAGCTTCACGTACCGGGGATCGGAGGCGGCCAGCACGGCGTCCAGGTTGGCGGGGTGTTCGGAGATGGTGTTCATGTGATTGTGGTATGCCAGGGGCACGCCAATCTCGGCGGTGCGCTTGCCGATTTCGGTGAGGAGCCGGCCGAGGCTCGCGCATTCGCCGGGGGTGACGGTGCGCGGATAAGGCTTCAACTGGTCGAGGACCTGCAGGTAGAGGCCGCCCGCGTCGCGCACGAAGTTGGCGTTGGCTGTGTGTTTGGCGATGGTTTCGGCCTGGGTAGCCGGGTCGATGGAAACTTCGCCGCTGGAAAGCGCCACGAAAGTGAGCTGGTGCTGCTGGAGGAGCGCGCGCAGCTCGGCGGGCTGAAATTCGGTGGCGGCGTCGATGCGGAACTGGATACCCTGGAAGCCGGCGGCCGAAATGTCGTCGATGGCCTGGCGCTCTTCCTTGTTCCAGGTCATGGCGGTGTAGCCGAAGCGGATTCCGGGGGCGCCCGGAGCCGAGGCGGCGCGGCGCGCCAGCGTGGCGGCGGCGGCGAGGGCCGCGGCGCTCGAAAGGAACTCGCGGCGGGATGGGCGCAAGGGCATGGGGGCTCCTGGTCACATGATGGCAGAAAAGCGGGCGGGGATGGGGAATGGGGCTAGCGTGCTGGAAAAGTTGCACGCGGGGCGCGCCCTGGGCTTGCAAGCCCTACCAAACGGTGTATGCTTATACCCATGCCCGTTGAGACGACTCGAATGGAGCCTGGACTTGCGGTTGTGGCAGTGACCGGGCGATTTGTATTAGGCAAGGATGTGGAGCGGCTGGAGACGGCCGTCAAGGACCTGATCCAGCAAGGGGTGCGAAGGTTCGTTTTCGATCTCGCGGGGCTGGAGTATGCCGACAGCGCCGGAATCGGGACTTTCATTTCGTGCCTGACGCTGATCAAAAAATCGGGAGGCGATTTGCGGATGGCGGGAGTCAATCCGCGCATCCAGCGGCTTTTCACCATGACCGGCGTGGACCATCTCATGACGGTGTATCCCACCGTGGCGGAAGCCGCCGCGGGATAGGCGCCCGGCAACGGCAAGCATGGCGCCGTGGGTGTATGCCAAGGATCGGCGCTGGGGTAAGTTGCCATAATAGGACACAAGGGAGACAGGCCAGGAGTCCTGTCTTACCCGCGGAGTCCAAAAATGGAAACTCGCATCAAGAGGGCCGCCGGTTTGGCCGCGGTCATGGTATTGAGCGCTTCCGCCGCGCTGGCGCAAATGGGGCGCACCTGGCCATCCGAAAAGAAGATCGTCAAGGACCCTGTCACCGGTCTGCCGCTCACCTTCCTCACCAGCACCGATGGCCCCTATCGTCAATCCAAAATCTATCAGACCCATCGGCAGTGGACGGTGGATGGCAAGTGGCTGATCTTCCGCGGAACGCGCGAAACCGGCTCGCAGGCCTTCGCCGTGAACGAAGAAACCGGACAGATCGTGCAGGTTACCGAGACCGGCTTCTCCGGAATGCTCTGCGTCAGCGATAAGGCCATGAAGCTGTACGTCCTCACGCCCGGAGGCGGCGGCAGAGGCCGCGGTCCGGCTGCGGGAGCGGCCGGCGCGGCGCGCGGACCGGGACGCGGCCCCGCGGGTCCACGCCAGATTCTCGAAATCGACCTCGCCAAACTCTTCGCGGACGTGGCGGCCGGCGCGGTGAAGCCCGCCGCCGATTACACGCGCGTCTGCGGAACCATTCCACCCACCCTGCTGGTCGACGGCAACATGGGGCTGGATGCCGATGACGACTATATGTACTTCAAGGTGGATGGGCCGGAAACCACCCAACTGTCCCCCGGCCAGACCCTTCTTCCCGTGCCCTATCCGCGCGCCCATCAGGGCACCAGCGGGCTGCGCAGCATGAACCTGAAGACCGGCGAAATCAAGTTCATCGTGAACGTCGGGTTCACCATCGGGCACGTGCAGTCCAATCCCTGGATGCCCGGCGAAATCGTGTTCTGCTGGGAAACTACCGGCAAGGCCCCGCAGCGCACCTGGATCATCAAGAGCGACGGCGCCGGGCTGCGCCCGCTATATCCCGAAGCGCCCTACGAATGGATCACGCACGAGGCCGTGATCAACCGCGACGAAGCGGTGATCGCGATTCTCGGACACCGCTCCATCGAGAGCGCCACGCCGCAATCCGATTGGGGCGTGGCGGGGACGTTCGAGCATCCCACCGGCGTGGCCATCGTCAATCTGCGCACGCGTGAGATGCGGATTGTGGGGCAGGTCCCCGCGTGGTCGGGCGGCCGCTCGGACTGGCACGTCGCCGGATCCATCGATGGCCGCTGGGCCTGTAGCGACGACTTCAAGTACGAGGTGTGGCTGTACGATCGCCACAACGGCGAAATCAATCTCCTCGCCGGCCCTCAGAAAACGGGCGCCGATCACATTCACCCCACCTTTAACGCGGACGGGACGAGAATCGAAATTCAGTCCGCCCTGATCTCGAAGGATAACCGGTCTTTGAATATCTGCGTGGTTCCGCTGCCCAAGACTTTCCTCAACCGGACCTATCCGATTCAGACACCCGAGTAACCGGCGGCGGGCCGCGGGGTTCACACTGGCGCGCGGCGGAGTCACCGGCGCGCGGGGCGGAGCATGGCGAATGCGCCGCTTAGCGAGTGGCCGCTGAACTGCAATCGTGCGGGCGGCAGGCGCCGCACATGTTAGGATCGCCCGGACGTTCCGCACTGCTCTCCGCGCTGTTGCACGCCGCTGCGATAGCGCTTATCCTCCTGGCGACGCGCGTTACCGGCACGCCGTCGTTTGTGAGACCGCGTTCGATCTTACTCGAGCCGCTCGAGATGCCCCGGTTTTCAACCGCCGTGCCCCACAAACGCGGCGGCGGAGGCGCCCGCGACGAAACTCCACCGTCGGCCGGGCGCCTGCCGCGTGCGGCGGCGCGGGAATTCACGCCGCCGGTATTGAAACCGGCGAACGCGGATCCGCAATTGACCATCGAGCCCACCCTGGTGGCGCAGCCGGATGCGCAGCTTCCCGCCATCAACCTGGCGCAGTTCGGAGTGCCCGACGGCACGGCAGGACCTCCTTCGCAAGGCCCGGGAGCGGGCGGCGGGTTCGGCAACGGCGCGGGCGGCGGGAACGGCGATGGCGGCGGACCCGGCTTCGGCCCGGGCTACAACGGCGGAGCGGGCGCGGGCGGCGACGGAGGGAGCGGTTCCAGCGGTTCCCTGACAGCGCCGGTGCTGCTGCGCAAAACCGAACCCGAATACAGCGACGAAGCGCGCCGCGCGCGCCTGCAGGGGATGGTGGTGTTGTGGATCGAGATCGACGCCCACGGGCAGCCGCGCAATATCGTGGTGCGCCAGGGGCTCGGCATGGGATTGGACGAGCGCGCCGTGGAGACCGTGCGGCAATGGCGGTTCCGGCCCGCCGCGCGCAATGGTAAGCCCATCGCGGTGAGGGCGCTGGTGGAGGTAAGTTTCCGGCTGTTGTAAACGGGCCGGTTGCTTGCGGCTCTGCGTTGTGATGGAATTGCGCTTGTGAATCGGCCAGGCAAGGCAATATTTGCGCTGGCGGCCGCGGCGGCGGTCGCGCTGCTGGTCAATTGGGCGCTGGCGCAGCCGGCGGCGGATGCGCTCGAACAGGGATTTCGCCATCCTCCGGATTCCGCCAAGCCGCGGACCTGGTGGCATTGGACCGGGGGCAACGTCACCAAAGAGGGCATCACCAAAGATCTGGAATGGATGAAGCGCGTGGGCATCGCCGGTTTTCAGTTGGCCGATGTAGCCACCGGGCAAGGCCAGACGGTCGAGCGGAAAATCTGGTTCGGCACGCCGGAATGGCTCGACGCGGTGCATCACGCGGCGGCGGAAGCCGGCCGGCTGGGTCTCGAAATGGCCATTTTCAGCTCGCCCGGCTGGAGCGAAACCGGCGGCCCGTGGGTCAAGCCCGAGCAGGCCATGAAGAAGCTGGTGTGGAGCGAGCTCACGGTGGAAGGGCCGCGCAGTTTCGCCGCGAAGTTGCCGTCTCCGCCTTCCAACAACGGTCCGGTCCGTAACCTCGCCACGGGCGGCGGGCGCGGCGGCGCGCCTCCCGATCCCACTTTCTACGGCGATTCCGCCGTGCTGGCGTATCCCACCCCGCGCGAAGAAATGCCCATGGCCGAGTTCCACCCCAAAATCACCGCCAGCAGCGGACCCATCGACGCCAACGCCCTGATCGATGGCGACCTCAACACCTCCGTGACCATCCCCGCGCCGGCCGATGGCAGCCCCGCCTGGGTGCAGTTCGAATTCGCCGAGCCCTATCGGGCGCGCGCCATCTCGCTGGGCGGGCGCGGCATTCCGGTGGGACGCGTGCTGGCCAGCGACGATGGCGCGCGCTTCCGCACCCTCGCCGTGCTGCCCGGTCCGCAGGGCTACCACGGCGCGCTGGTGCGGACCTTCGCGTTTCCCGAAACCGCGGCGCGCTTCTATCGCGTCGAGTTGACCGCCGCGCCGCTCTCGCCCGCGGCCGTGATTCACGGCGGTCCCATTCTGCCCGCGCGGCAGTTCGTCCTCACGGAAGCCATCCTCTACGGCGGCGGCCGCGTGCATCGCTGGGAAGACAAGGGCGGCTTCGGCAGCCTCATGGACGAATACGAATCCAGCCCCACCCCGGAAGTGGCGGCCAGCGCCGCCATCGCGCGCGCGGGCGTCCTCGATGTGACCGCCAGAATGGCGCCGGACGGCACGCTACGCTGGGACGTACCGCCCGGCAAATGGACCATTCTGCGCATGGGCTACTCGCTCACGGGAATGAAGAACAAGCCGCCCGTGCCGGCGGGCTCGGGCTTCGAAGCCGACAAGCTCAGCCGCCGCCATATGCAGGAATACGCCCGTGGTTACCTGGACCCCATCGCGCAAGCCCTGGGACCGCTGATGGGCAAGAGCCTGCGCTACCTGATGATGGATAGCTGGGAAGCCGGCATGCAGAATTGGACCGAAGACATGCCCGCCGAATTTCGCAAACGGCGCGGCTACGATCCCACCCCCTACCTGCCCGTGCTGGCCGGACGCGTGGTGGAAAGCGCCGAAGTGAGCGACCGTTTCCTGTGGGATTTCCGCCGCACCCTGGCCGACCTCTACGCCGAGAGCCATTACGGCGTGATGGCCGAAGAGGCCCGCCAGCGCGGCCTGGGCATCTACTCGGAAGCTTCCGGAGTGGCGCTGGAGATTCTGGAAGATTCGCTGCTCAACAAGAGCAAAGTCGAGATCCCCATGGCCGAGTTCTGGGTGCACGCGCTGCATCCCGAATCCATGTATTACGCGGACGTGCGCGGCGCGGCCTCGGCGGCGCACGTTTATGGAAAGCCGCTGGCGGCGGCGGAATCCTTCACCGGCGGCGGCTATGAAGCGCCCTACACGTTGAAGAAAGTCGCCGATTACTGGTTCGTCCAAGGCATCAATCGGCTGGTATTCCATACTTCCGCGCACCAGCCGCTGGACACCAAGCCGGGCAACACCATGGTGGGGACGCATCTGAATCGCAACATGACGTGGGCCGAGCAGGCCGCGCCCTTGATGACGTATTTCGCGCGCAACTCATTCATGTTGCAGCAGGGGAGATTCGTGGCCGACCTGGCATACCTCTTGCGCGAAGGCGCGCCTTCCACCATGCCGTTCTGGGGAGCGGGCCTCGAACCACCGCTGCCGGAGGGTTACGATTACGATTTCGTCAATACGGACGTGCTCTTGAATCGTATGTCCGCCGCGCCGGATGGCACTCTGGCGCTGCCGGGCGGCATGAGTTATCGCGTGCTGGTGCTGCCCGAGACGGACCGCATGACGCTGCCGGTGCTGCGTAAGATTCACGAATTGGTGGAAGCCGGCGCAACCGTAGCCGGGCCCCGGCCGGCGCATTCCCCCAGCCTGGCCGGCTATCCCGCTGCCGACCGCGAAATTCAGGCCCTGGCGGACGACCTGTGGGGCGATGCCGACGGCGTCACGCTCTTGCAGCACTCCTATGGCAAAGGCCGCGTGTTTTGGGGAAAGCCGCTGCCGGAAGTGCTGGCATCGCTGAAGGTGGAAAAGGATTTCGATGCGAGCTTGCCGCTGGATGCCAAGCTGGCGTGGATCCATCGCTCGGCGGCCGATGCCGAGATCTATTTCGTGGCCAACCAGACGGACGCGCGGCAGCGCGTGGACGCGCGCTTTCGCGTGCAGGGCAGGGAAGCGGAGTTGTGGCATCCCGATTCGGGCGCCATCGAGCCGGCGGACTACGCGATCGAAAACGGCCGCACCAAGGCGCCGCTGGACCTGGCCGAGCGCGAAGCCGTGTTCGTGGTTTTCCGCCATCAAGCGCCGGCGCCGGCGCGCGTGGGTCAGACGCTTTCGCCCGCCAAACTCCTGGCCACCATCGAAGGCCCCTGGGACGTGGCCTTCCCGCCCAACCTGGGCGCGCCCGCAAACCTGCAATTGCCCAGGCTGGAATCCTGGACCGCCAACTCCGATGCGGGCGTGAAGTATTTCTCGGGCACGGCGATTTACCGCAAAACGTTCACCGCGCCCGCGCTGCCAACCGGCGCCAAAATCCTGCTCGATCTGGGAGGGGTGAAGGACCTGGCCGAGGTGGTGGTGAACGGCAAGAACCTGGGCGTGCTTTGGAAACCGCCTTACGTGGTGGATGCCACCGGCGCGTTGCAGCCGCGCGCCAACCAGCTCGAGATTCGCGTCACCAACGAATGGACCAACCGGTTGATGGGCGATCGCCTGGGGCCGCAGGATAAGCGAGTGTTCCCCGCGCCGCCCGGAATGGCCGGCCGCGGCGGCTTCGCCTTCGGTCCGCAGACGCCGCTGGAATCGGGCCTGCTTGGCCCGGTGCGAATCGTGGAGGTAGCAAAATGAAACTCAAGGTAGGGCAGGCTTTCTGGCCCGCGTTTGCATTGCTCGCGGCAGCTTCCGCCGCCGCGCAGACTCCGCCGCCCGCGCAAACCCCGCCCGCGCCGCCCCCGCCGCGCACCGAGGTGGCCGGCATCCACGTCAATTACGACGAAGCGCTGGTGGGCAATTACACGCTGCCCAATCCGCTGGTGCTCGAAAACGGCAAGCCGGTTCGCGATGCCAAGACCTGGACGGAAAAGCGCCGTCCGGAAATCGTGCGCCTGTTCGAGGAGAACGAATACGGCCGCGCGCCTGGCCGCCCCAGCGGCATGACGTTCGATGTGTTCGATAAAGGCACGCCCGCGTTCGATGGCCAGGCCGTCCGCAAACAGGTCACCATCTATTTCTCGGCCGATAAAAGCGGTCCCAAAATGGATCTGCTGGAATATCTGCCGGCCAGTGCCGCTGGGCCCGTTCCCTTGCTGCTGCAAATTTCCTTTTCCGCCAATTCCAGCGCGGTGGACGACGCGGGCGTCAAGCCCGGCGAGGTTTGGGGCCGCGGCAACCAGCGCGTGCCCGCGCCCAAGGGAGGCTTCGGCCGCCTCAACGTGAAGCCGCTGCTCGATCGCGGCTTCGGCGTGGCCACATTTTATTACGGCGACGTGGATCCCGATTTTCTGGGCGGCCTTCCCTACGGGGTTCGCGCGCTGTATCTGAAACCCGGCCAGAAGGAACCGGCGCCCGACGAATGGGGCGCGATTGCCGCGTGGGCCTGGGGCATGAGCCGCGCCATGGATTACCTGCAAACGGATCCCGGCGTAGACGCCAGGCGCGTGGCCATCTACGGCGTATCGCGCCTGGGCAAAACGGTGATGTGGGCGGGCGCGCACGATACGCGCTTCGCCATGGTCATCGCGGCTTGCTCCGGCGAAGGCGGCGCGGCGCTCAGCCGCCGCGATTATGGCGAGACCATCGCGCACCTGGTAGCCCCCACGCGCTACCCCTACCAGTTTTGCGCCAACTATGCCAAGTACGCCCAGCACGTGGACCAGTTGCCGGTGGATGCCCATATGCTGGTGGCGTTGATGGCGCCGCGCCCGGTCCTGCTGCAGACCGGCTCGACCGATACCTGGTCGGACCCCAAAGGCGAGTTTCTGGCAGCCGTAGCGGCCGAACCGGTCTTTCGCCTATTTGGAAAACAAGGCCTGGGCACCGACCAATGGCCGCCCGCCGGACAGCCCATTTTGCACGACATCGGCTACTACATGCATGCCGGAGGTCACGGAACCCTCCCCGCCGATTGGGACATCTTCCTGCGATTTATGGAAATGCATTTCAAGCGGATGTAGGGCGCTCGCCCTGTCCGAGCCCAAGGGCACTCCGACGCCCTCGTCGGCCCTCCCCAGATGCGGGACGGGGCGTCCCGCGCGGACCAGGGGGTCCGGATAGCGCCGGGATAAACCGGCATGGAGTAGCGAATGAAAGAGTCGTACAGGGAAGGTCTAGCGAGCCACCCGGGCCCCGAGCCATGCGAGGGTAGTCGAGAGGC
>Ga0181521_10006138_pt1 | contig 13145 bp, 10 predicted proteins | sample PEATcosm2014_Bin_32_FD_119764 | JGI IMG/M metagenome (GOLD analysis project Ga0181521, IMG submission 119764) | Peatland microbial communities from MTU Mesocosm Facility, Houghton, MI, USA - PEATcosm2014_Bin02_60_metaG | ecosystem: Environmental > Terrestrial > Soil > Wetlands > Peat | place...
AGCCCGCCATCGTACGGCCGGTAGGTCTTCTTATAAACGGCCATCGGCGGTCTCCATGGCTTTGAGGAAGATGTCCTCGAGCGAGTCGCGCTTGTGGCTGAGGCGGCGAATCTGTACGTTCTGCTCGGCGGCCACCTGGTAGAGGCGGCGGACCTCCAACCCATCGGGCAGAATCAGTTTGACGCGGCCCGGCGCACCGGGAGCGGTCACGCAGCCCAGCTTTTCCACGGCTTCGAGGAAAAGGCCGTTGACTTCGCCGCGCGTCTCGATTTCCAGGAAGCGGCGGTTGGCGCGGCGCTCCTCCTCCAGATTGCAGAAAGCGGCGACCTTGCCGTCCTTAAGGATCAGCACCTCGTCGCAGCACTCTTCGACGTCGCGCAGCAGATGCGAGGAAAGAATCAGGTGCAAGTCGCCGCGGTCGCGGATCTCCTGAATGAGCTGGATCATGCGCACGCGGGCGGGCGGGTCGAGCCCGTTGGTGGGTTCATCCAGAAACAGCAGCTTGGGACCGTGAGCGATGGCCTGCGCCAGCTTGGCGGCCTGCTTCATGCCCAGCGAATAAGTGCCCAGGGCGCGGTAGCGCACTTCGCCCAAGCCAACGTAGAAAAACGCTTCGTGGGCGCGCTCCAGGGCGTGCTCGCGCGGCAGGCCCGCCAATTCGGCCATCAGCCGCACAAAGCGCACGCCGCTCATCGAGGCGATGAAGGCGTCGTTCTCCGGCATGTAGCCCACCAGCGAGCGCACTTCGCGCGCATGCGTGCGAATGTCGCGCCCGAAGATGCGCGCGGTTCCGGCAGCCGGCTTGTGAAAGCCCAGCAGCGTGTTGATGAGGGTGGATTTGCCCGCACCGTTCGGCCCCAGCAGGCCGATGGAGCGCCCGGTGAGCGCGGCTTTCAGTCGATCGAGGATGACGCGCTCGCCGAAGCGAACTTCGAGTCCGTCCAGTTCGATGACCGGGTCCATGAATCTATCTAAACGCAGGCTGCGGCCGGCGTGTTCCCTGCAATTGCGAGAACGGCAGGGCGCTTCCGGCGATGCCGAGGAGATTTCCGCTCAACAGATCGGTCACGCTCTTGCCCAGCACATTCCCGTTGCTGGCCACCGTAATCCGGTCCGGCTCGCCATAGGCGGCTATGAGACTGGGTTTGAGATTGCCCAGGTCCTGGAGCGGATTCCGCCCGCCGGGCCCGGAGGGCACCCCCGCGCCGCCAAAAGCGCTCAGAAGCCCGGCCAGCGGGGCCAGCGTGGTGCCCAGGTTTTGGTAGACGACGGCGGAGAAGTTGACGTGGCCATCGCGCGGCTCCATGGAAAGGAACTTGGCGGAGCGCGCAATCGAAGTTCCGGCGGCCTTCACCTGGAGCGCGCGGGCCACCAGCGCCCGCGTCGGTCCGGCGATCAGATAGCCGTCGGCGAATGTGTAATGCACCTCCGTCAGCGGGTTGGGGACGGCGGCGGCAATCATGTACCAGGTGTGGCCGTCGGCGGTCTCCTGCGAGGTGCGCAGCGGCTTGCTCCCGGATTTGTCCGCTTCCCGGTTGTACGCCTCCACCACCTTTTGCACGGTGGCTTCGAAGCGGTCGGGGTCGTAGACTTCAGCCACCAGCTTCCACGAGGGCACCGGGAAGGTGGGGCCATCGAGCACCACCGCGAATTCGCCGCCGAGGCTGGCGGCCAGGTCGCTGCGCACATCGAAGCCGGCCTGCTGGCGGGCGTCGGCGAGGGCCTTGTCGGCCGCCGCCGGCGAGCGCTGCTGGAGCGCCAGAGTTTCATCCACGATGGCAGCCGGATTCTTCACCACGAAGGCGGCGACCAGGGTGGCTTCCGGCGAGACGTAATCGAGCGCGCCCATGGGCGAGGGATCGGCCAGCCACGCGGCGATCCCGGTGCGCGGACCGTCGAAGCCCACGGTCGCGCGAGCCTCCATCTGGTGGTTAACTTCCTTCTGCTCGGCGATGATGTAGCGGACGCCGTTCGGTTGCTGCTGCGGCGGCGGGGCGCCCTCTGGGCCCAGCCGCGCCAGGTCGGCGCACAATAGCAGGCCGGCGCCTTCGCCGTACCGCTGGGCGATGCGCGCGTAGAGACCGGTGTTCTGGAAGCCCGAATCCAGCGCCGCCGCGAACGCCGCGACCGCGCCGCCCGGCGGGCCGAAGGCCACCGCGCCGGGACGCGTTTCGATACTGACAGGCAAGCCCTGCCGCTTCAGAAACTCGGGGAAACCCTCGCGCTTCACTTCCGCAAAGACGACCGGGCCGAGCATCTTGCCATCCGCGCCGGCGAAGGCCGTGACTATGATCTCATCGCCAAGGTAAGCGCTGGCGGCGCGCAGTTTCTCGATCGTCGGCTCCACTTTGAGGCCGCTTCCGGCCCACCAGCGGCGCAACTCGGGGCTGTCCGGTATGTTCTGCTGGAACACGGTTTGCACTTCGCCCAAATACTGCGCCAGGTTGGGAATACTCACCAGAAAAGCCGTGGACGCGGGCAAGCGGCCGGCGAGCCGGCTGGAATAACGCAGATCGGGCAGGTGCAACTTCTCGATACTGGTGCGGAGGGCGTCCAACTGCTTCAGCAGGCGCTCCCGGTTGCGGCTCCAGGAGATGTCGTCACGCACCGAAAGCGGCTCCAGGCTGGCGTTGGTCACGGCCTGCTCGCCGGGATGGAGCACCTTTTCCCGGTTGTCTTCGCTCACCCGCACTTCGCCCTGAATCACGGAAACACGCGATCCCTTCACCCCGGCGCTCACGCTGAAAACCGTGCCGGTGACGGCCACGCGGCAATCGGCGGTGGCCACGAACAGGTGGCCCGAGCGCCGCCGGGCGGCCTCGACGATGATGCTGCCGCGGTCCAGGTGAATGGTGAGATCGTTGCCGGCCTGCGAAGCCGAGTAGCCGGAGCGCTCGCGCAATTCCACCACCGAGCCATCGCGCAGTTGGAGCATGGCGTCGGAGTCCTTGGCGGTGCGGATCTCGACATTATCGGGAAGTTCCTGGCCCGCCACCAGCACGCGGATTCCCGCCGGCGTGATTTCGTAGAGCGTGCCGGTCGCGGTTTGGACGATGGCGCGTCCGGTGCGCCCTCCGAACTGATCGACGGCCACCCAGATGGAGAGACCGGCGGCGGCCACCACCACGGCGGCCACAGCCCAGCGGACGGTGTGAACCGTGCGGCGAGCGGCGCGAGGAGTCGGGAATGCGACCACTTTGCCTTCGAAAACGTGGCGGCAAGCCACGCATTGATGGAGATGGTCCTGCAATAGCATAGCGCGCGCTTCGGTGAGCCGGCCGGCGCGGTATTCGGGGATCAGCGATTGAAAATCGGCGCAGCCGCGGATGTGGTCCGCGGACTTCGGCGGAGCGGCCTCAGCCAGCCGCGCCCAGACGCGGGCGGCAGCGGCCTCGACGACGGCATCCTCGATGGTTTCGTCGCGAATTTCAGTCACAGCTTGTTCCAGGGCAGTATCCATGGGGTTGTTTTCGGTCATGCCACACCTCCCAGGTACGCACGGTACTCCTTCTCGAGCCGGTCGCGCGTGCGCGACAACGTCACCGCCACGGTTCCGGGCGTAGTGTTGAGCAGACGCGCGATCTCGGGGTTCTCTTTTCCTTCGAAGAACCGCAGGATGAACATTTGGGCGATGCGCGGATTCAGCCGGGCCATGGCGCCGCGCAGCCAATCGCGGATCTCGCCGGATCCGTGGACGCGGTCCGGACGGCGATGGGCAGGGTCGGCCAGCACCGGTTCCAGCTCGTCCAGCGGCACGCTGCGGACGTTTTGCCGCGAGCGGACCAAGTCCAGCGCGGCATTCACCGCCGAGCGGTGTAGGAAGCTGCCCATATTGCCCACCGGCTCCGCGCCGGGGTCCCGCTTGAGCATCCTGAGAAAGACGGTTTGCAGAACGTCCTCCGCGTCGTTGGGGTTGCCGGTGATGCGGTAGGCCGCCCTGAACACCATGGCGTGGTGTTCGCGGAAGATCGGCTCCAGGTCCGCGGGGGACAGTTTGGCCGGTTCGGTGGGGGCAGCCATCAGCGCTTTCATCCTATCAGGCTCTTCCAATGACAGGACGAGCGGGGAGGGTGGGGATTAGCGGAGGGGGCCGGGCACGAACCGCGGGCGAGGCATGCCTCGCCCCTACGAGGCTGCGAAACAAAGCCAAATTGTCAAAGAACATGGGTCAGGGGCCGGGGTGCCAAGGACGAAAGCAAGGATGACGAAACGAACCCAATTGAGAGGTAAACCCCAATGAATCAATGGCTCGGAGACCGTCTTGGGACAGCGTCCCGAATGTACCACTACCTGCCACCAGGGTAGCATGCGGCGAATCGGGTCTGCGCAGAAGTGACTGAAACGGTTGAGGAAAGAGCTTGTGATTCAAAGAGGTTTACTCGATGCGTCAAGGCTGTTCGCCAGAACTCAGGATTTGTACCCTTAGTTCGAGCCGGCGGGCGTCGTTCATCGCCAGAAGTTGGACCGTGGCGCGCCCAATCGCGGTGATTCCTATGATTCGCTCGCTTTCCACGATGAAATGCTCAGCCCAGTCGTTGCTCCGTGGGTGGAACAGCGGAACAACCTCGCTTGTTACTGGGTCGATTGCCGTCAGGTTCGGCCCCTTGCGAAGGTTACACCGATGGCATGCCAGCGCCAGGTTGCTCGCATCGTCCGACCCGCCATGCTGTTTGGCGACGATGTGTTCAACGTGATGGGTGAGATCACAGTGTTCCTGGCGGAGCAGACAGTACTCGCAACGGCCGGCTGCCCGCCGCCGCACGAAGTCACGGGTGGCAGCATCCATCGGGTCACATGCAAATCGGGCGCAAGTGTTGGCGGGCCTTGATCTTAAGGATTGAGATGAAATCCGCGGCGTTGATCAACGCCTCGTACTCGGCGGCTTCGTCGTCGGTAAGTACGCCGTCATTGGCCCGTTCGGCCAGCGTGTCAATTCGCTGTTGCACGGGCGGAGCGACGCGCAATTCGACGACGCGGCGAGCCGACTCGGCGTCCAGGCAGCGGCCCAAGGGGTCCAGGAAACCGTCGAGCGCGGTGGAGGCACTCATGCTCCTACGATACCACGAGGTCTTCGGGGGTACGCTCTTGCGAGGTTGGCGGCCCGCCGACGGCGGACGCTGTCTCCGGCGCAGCGTAGGGCGTAGACCATCTTGACTGACCAGCAGCAAAGCGATAGGCTCTACTTGGGGTCTTCTCTCCCTTTCGCGCTCGCAGAGTTCTACTTGGAGACCGATGGCGACAGTAGCCGTGTATCTTGACGAAAGCGGTACTCACGACGGATCGCCGTGGTGCATAGTTGCTGGGCATATTGGAGCCGCCGCAGATTGGGGTCAGTTCACCGATGATTGGAACGCGATCCTCAACCGGCCCGAATTTGGTGGAGTCGTATTTCATGCTGCCGACATGTGGGCAGGACACGGAGCTTTTGAGGGTTGGACCAGGTTCAAGTGCTTTTCGTTGGCGCTGCACCTCGCAAGACTGTTGGTCAAGTGGAGTAGTAGGGTCTACGGGCTTGCGGTGGCTATTCCCGTTCCTGATTTCAACGAGATCGTTGCTCCGACTCTACCTGAAGGAGCGCGGGCCCCATATCTCTCAGGTCTGCTGTTGATTCTGTTTCGCATCCTTTCGGTTGCTGATCGAAAATTTGAAGCTTCAAGGGTGGTGTGTTTTGCGGACCAAAAGAAAGATTTCGAGTGGCGCGGCCAGGAGTTGTACAAGATTGTTCGTAGTCAGCTCGGAGGCGACGGAGGGCGCCTTGGCGAGGAGTTAAATTATCGCTCCAGGAAATCCGTGGTTCCGCTTCAAGCGGCGGACTTCCTGGCGCACAGCGCTTTCAAGGATTTAAAGGATTTACCAGTCGGCGGCGGGGGAGACCCAGCTACCGTGCTTGTCCGAGCGGAAATCAAACTGTGTCTGAACCGGTGCTTCACTGAAAGGCCCCAGCTAATAGACAGGGTCATCCTGCGTGCTTTGGCCACTGGCGCAACCTCAGAATTGGAACGTTTGGCTGCGCTGGAGCCGCCGGAGTAGGATGGGATGCGATGAGTGCCCTGCTCACTGTGCCAGAGAGCGCGACGCTGGCGGGCCCGTTCAAGAAAGCAAAGATCCAAAAGAAACCCATCAAATGTCCTTAGAATTAAACGCCCGTTGGCGGCCGCCGGAGCCACTCGAAGCTTTCGTGCCCCTTCGTTCCAGCAAGGGAAGCCTCCTTCAGTTTCGTTTCAATTGGCGTGGTGGTAAACTGTAGGCCGGTGGCGCATGTCGCTCCAGGAGAGTGTCCAGACGCGTCTGCTGCCTGCTGTTCTTCTCACCTTGCTCATGCCCTGGTCCATGTTTGGCCAGACCTACACGATTTACACTGTGGCGGGGAACGGGACGGGGGGCCTCAGCGGCGATAACGGACCGGCCACCGGCGCCCAGTTATACAATCCCTCCGGCGTCGCTGTGGACTCTGTCGGCAGCCTCTACATCGCCGACACCTTTAACAACCGCATCCGCAAGGTCTCCAGCGGGATGATCACCACCGTGGCGGGAAACGGGCCGGTGGGAAACGGGTTCCTGGTAGCAGGCTTCGGCGGCGACAACGGCCCAGCCGCTGACGCCAAGCTGAACGGCCCATCCGGGGTTGCCCTGGATTCTGCTGGTAACCTGTACATCGCCGATCTGTATAACAGCCGCGTCCGCGAAGTTTCGAACGGGGTGATCACCACCGTGGCGGGGGGAGGCTCGACCGTCGGCGACAACGGGCCAGCCACCAGCGCCGCGCTCTACGACCCCCTCGGCGTCGCCGTGGACTCCGCAGGCAACCTGTACATCGCCGACTCTTCTAACCACCGCATCCGTAAGGTCTCGGACGGGGTGATCACCACCGTGGCAGGAAGTGGAGCTGTCTTTCCTTCTGAGGGCGGCTTCAGCGGCGACAACGGCCCAGCAACCAGCGCCCAGTTGGACTATCCCGCAGGCGTCGCTGTGGACTCTGCTGGTAACCTGTACATCGCCGACGAGGGTAACCACCGCATCCGCAGGGTCTCGAACGGGGTCATCACCACCGTGGCGGGAAACGGGACCCAGGGCCTGAGCGGCGACGGCGGCCCGGCCACCAACGCCCAACTGGGCTCTCCCACCGGCGTCGCAGTGGACTCCGCGGGCAACCTTTACATCGCCGACACGGCTGACGAGCGCATCCGCAAGGTCTCGAACGGGGTGATCACCACCGTAGCGGGAGGAGGCGCGTCCCTCGGCGACAATGGCCCGGCCACCAGCGCCTGGCTGTACCTTCCCTTCGGCCTCGCCGTGGACTCTGTTGGCAACGTCTACGTCGCGGACAATGGTAATAACCGCGTCCGTGCTTTGACGTTATCTCCCTGCACTTATTTGGTCTCGCCAACCACGTTGCAGGTTCCAGCGTCGGGCGGTGATTTGACCGTCAGTATCCAAACCGCTGCCCCATGTTCCTGGGCACTCTCCGGCTTGCCGGGTTGGATCACGTCTTTCGGCGTATCCTCCGGCGCCGGCTTCGCCTCCGTCGCTCTCGTGGTAGCCCCCAACTCCGGCGCAGCCCGCAGCACAACGATTTCGGTCGCGGGCGCCTCAGTCACCGTCGCTCAGGCAGCGCCGCTGCCCACCATCAAGGGCGTGACGAACGCGGCGAGCTATGCCACCGGGGCGGTTTCCCCAGGCGAGATGATCACCTTTTTTGGCACGGCCATCGGACCGGCCACAGCGGCGGGCGCGATGACGGACCCGGCTACCGGCAAGCTGGCGACAAACATCGGCGGCGTGCAGGTGCTGTTCGATGGCACCGCCGCTCCCATGATCTACGCCAGCAGCACACAGGTGTCGGCTGTGGTGCCGTATGAGATGGCTTCCGTTGCCAGCCCGTCGGTGTGGATCAAGTACGCGGGACAGACTTCCAACGCGTTCCAGTTGACCTCGACGACTACGGCGCCGGGGCTGTTCACGCAGAACGCGTCGGGCAATGGGCCGGGGGCTATTTTGAACCAGGACAATAGCGTGAACGGGCCGGGGAATCGGGCGGCCAAGGGCAGCATCGTGCAGGTGTACCTGACGGGCGAGGGCGCGACCAGCCCGCCGAGCGTCACGGGCGCGATTACCACCGCGACCTTGCCGCCTCCGCAGGTGACGCCGGCGCCGCTGCTGGCGGTCGGGGTGACGATCAACGGGCAGCCGGCGCTTTATGTGTACGCCGGGGAGGCGCCGGGGCTGGTGGCGGGGATGATGCAGCTCAATGTGCAGGTTCCGGCGAATGCGCCGTCGGGTGAACTGCCGATCCTGGTGTCAGTTGGCGGGAACACGAGCCAGAAGGGCGTGACGGTCTCGGTGCAGTGAGCTGGCGCAGCCGAAGCTGCGTACCGCCCATGTTGGATCACGCCGAATGAGAGGGGTGGGGGCAGGTTATCGGAGGGATTTCAAGATAATGCCCGTGCCATTGGCGCTGGGCAAACCGGGTACAGCCATCCAATTCCAAAAAGCGAAATTGGTGGCAGTCCCCGCTTTGCGGCCCGGTCCGATACCCGACGATATTCTGCGACGCGGCTTATTTGGCTCAAGGCCTCCAAGGCTAGGGAGCTTGCACAAAATGAGTATCACAGGTTAGGTTGTGGGGCAGGTTGGCCGTTAGGCAACCTGCGTGCCGAGTGGCACTTGGCACGCGCGGCGGTTACCAACCGCCGCGCCGGACGCCATCCGGCCCCGCAGGACTCTACCGCAACTCCTCCATCACTTCATCCAGCGCGGCCTTGGGGGGGCGGGTTCGGGATTGCGGGAGGGTGCCGACTGGGTCGTCCACCATGTCCAGCAGGTCGATGAAGGTGGGCTTGGCGGTGTTCACGTATAACACGCCGGTGACCACTTCGCCCTTGGCGTCGGCCGTTTCCAGCATGTTCAGCGCGGCTTGGCGGTTGGTCGGGTCGAAATCGCGGCCGAGCTTGCGAATGCGCAGGTGGGAACCGTCGTGCAGTTGAACGTCCATCACCGCGCCATCCGGGATCTCAACCGAAATATCATCGAACGATGGCACGAAATCCAGCTCTTGCAGGATCTCTTCGTGGTCCTTCACATAGCTGTAGCTCTTGGTGGAACCTTCGTGGTCGTTGAAGGTGACGCAGGGCGAAATCACGTCGACCACGGAGAGGCCGCGGTGCGCGATGGCGGTCTTGAGAATGGCTTGAAGCTGCTTCTTGTCGCCGCTGAAGGAACGCGCCACGAAGGTTGCGCCCCATCGCATGGCCAGGGCGCAGCAATCGAACGGCGGCAGATCGTTGTGTACGCCGGTCTTGAGCGTCGAGCCCAGGTCGGCGGTGGCCGAAAATTGGCCCTTGGTCAGGCCGTATACGCCGTTGTCCTCGATGACGTAGATCATGGGCATGTTGCGGCGCACCAGGTGCATGAACTGGCCGAGGCCGATGGAAGCCGTGTCGCCATCGCCGGTGACGCCCAGGCCGAGGAGGTTGCGGTTGGCTAGGATGGCGCCGGTGGCGATGGCGGGCATGCGGCCGTGTACGCTGTTGAAGCCGTGCGAGAGGCCCAGGAAGTATGCGGGCGATTTCGAAGAGCAGCCGATCCCCGAGAATTTGGCCACGGTCCAAGGCTCGACGCCGAGATCGTAGAAACACTCGATGAGGCGCTCGGAAATGGCATTGTGGCCGCAGCCGGCGCATAACGTGGTCTTGGCGCCCTTATAATTGATAACCTCCAGCCCGATGTGGTTGACCTTCTTGGGCGGAGGAGTCGCAACTGTGCTCATTTGCCCTCCTGTCCGGCGACATCTTCGGTGACCGTGCGCGCGTCCAGCGGCAGGCCGCCGTAGTAGCGCACGCTGCGCAGTTTGGCGATCAAATCCGCGCCCAGTTCCAGGCGCATCAGGCCCAGCAACTGCGCGTCGCGATTCTGATCCACCACGTAGACCCGCTCGTGGCGGCGGATGAAATCCTGCAAATGCGGGGTGAATGGATACGCTTTGAGGCGCAGGTAGCTGGCCTCGATATCGTATTCGTTCTGCAACTGGTCGCAGCTTTCGCGCACGGCGTAATCCGAAGTTCCCACGGCGATGAAGCCGATTTTGGCCCGCGGGCGGATCTGAACCACCGGCTCGGGAACGTGCCGGCGCATGGTTTCGAACTTGTGCGCCAGGCGATCCATGTTGTTGATGTAATCGTTCTCGCGCTCGGTGTACTGGGCCTTGTCGTTGTGGCCGCTGCCGCGAGTGAAATAGGCCGCGGCCGGGTGATTGGTGCCGGGAAGCGTGCGATAGCCGACGCCATCGCCGTCCACGTCCCGGTAACGCGCGAAACCGCCCAGCCTCTTGAGATCTTCGGCGGTCAGCACCTTGCCGCGCTGGATGGGCTGTTCGGGGTACTGGAACGGATCGGCCATCCAGTTGTTCATTCCCAGGTCGAGATCCGTCATGACGAAGACCGGGGTTTGGAACCGCTCGGCCAGGTCGAAGGCATCAATCGCCATGGAAAAACACTCTTCAGGCGAGCACGGGAAGAGCATGGGGTGCCGGGTGTCGCCGTGCGAGAGGATGGCCGTGGTCAGGATGTCGCCCTGCTGGGTGCGCGTGGGCAGGCCGGTGGAGGGGCCGACGCGCTCGACATCGAAGATCACGGCGGGCAACTCCGCGTAGTAGCCCAGGCCTACGAATTCCGACATGAGCGAGATGCCGGGACCCGCCGTGGCCGTCATGGAGCGCGCGCCCGCCCAGCCCGCGCCCAGCGCCATGCCGATAGAGGCCAGCTCGTCTTCCGCCTGCACGATGGCGTAAGTGGCTTTGCCGGTTTCGGGATCGTGCCGGAATCGTTTCATGTAGCCGATCAGCGATTCCACCAGCGACGACGAGGGAGTGATGGGATACCAGGTCACCACCGTCACTCCCGCGAACATGGCGCCGAGGGCGCAGGCCGAGTTGCCGTCGATGATGATCTTGCCGGCGGTCGCGTTCATGCGCTCGACGCGGTAGGGGTCGGTCTTGGTGAAGGTCCTGGCGGCGTAATCGAAACCCGCCTGGCACGCGCCCCAGTTCATGTCGGCGGCTTTCGCCTTGCGCTTGCCGAATTGCTTCACCAGCGCCGCGCGGACCTGCTCCATTTCGATGGAGAGCAACTGCGCCAGCACGCCGTCGTAGATCATGTTGCGGACCAGCTTGCGCAGCCGGGGCTCCGGACAGACCGGCGCCACAAGTTTATCGAACGGCACGGGATAGAAGTGGAGATCGCTGCGCAGTTCGTTGAGCTTCAACGGCGCGTCATAGACCACAGCGGCGCCGCTCGCGAGCTCGATGACGTCTTCCCGCGCCGTTTCGGGATTCATGGCCACCAGGAAGTCCACTTCCTTGCGGCGGCCGACGTACCCGTGCTTGCTGGCGCGGATGGTAAACCATGTGGGCAGCCCGGCGATATTGGACGGGAACATGTTCTTCCCGGAGACGGGGATGCCCATCTGAAAGAGGGCGCGCATCAGGACGGTATTGGCAGTCTGGCTGCCGGAGCCGTTCACGGTGGCGACCTGAATGCTGAAATCGTTGATGACAGGTTGGCTCGCTTGGCCTGAGACAGGCGCCAGCGGCGAAACCTCTAGCGTTGACATCGATGGAGATTCCTTATGAAGGGGAGTGTGACCCAGTTCACGTTCATTTCATTATACGCGTTATACGCGCAGCGGAGAAGGCGGGAGCGCCCCCGGAATTTATGATGAGTATTCACACCGCTTGGTTGCAGCCGAAGTGGCCGCCTGGGCTACCCTGAATTACGCGATGTTCACGGTACACTGAATTAGTGTTGAGGAAGATCACGATCACCGTGAGCGAGGAAGCCGCGTGTTGGGCTCGCAAGAAGGCCGCCGAGGAGAACGCTTCCGTGTCCAAGCTGGTGGGGCGGATGCTGGAAGATCAGATGCGGCGAACCGACGAGTATTGGGCCGCGTACGAGAAATGGAAGAAGATCAAGCCCATCCCAGGTTTGGCCGCGCATCGCCTCACCAGGGAAGAGGCGCACGAGCGCCGGTGAGCCGTTCTTCCCCCCTACTGCTCGTGCACGTCTTCCAAATACGTGTACCCGTGCAGGCCTTCTTCGTAGAACCTTAGCAGCGCGCCGCTTTCCTCGTAGGTCAGACGGCTTTCGCGCAATGCGATCTCCACATCCCGGCGCAGCTTCGTCACCAGCGAGTCCGAGGAGAACTGCACGTAGTTCAGCACCTCGCGGACGGTGTCGCCCTTGATCACCGAATCCAGCATCACCTCGCCGGTGGGACCCAGCCGGACGTGCACGGCGTTGGTGTCGCCGAACAGGTTGTGCAGGTCGCCCAGGATCTCCTGGTAAGCGCCCAGCAGGAACGCACCCAGGTAATAATCGCCGCCGTTGAATGTGTGCAGCAATAGCGTGCGCTTCACATCGCGGCGGTCGATGAACGCATCCACTTTGCCGTCCGAGTCGCACGTGATGTCGCCCAGGACGGCGGGGCGCGACGGCTCTTCCTCCAGCCGGTGAATCGGCATGATGGGGAAAAGCTGGTTGATGGCCCAGCTGTCCGGCATGCTCTGGAACAGCGAGAAGTTGCAGAAGTAGGTGTCCGAGAGCATGGCATCAATGCCTTCCAGCTCCTCGGGGAAATAATCCAGGTCGCGCGCCATCTTCTGGATTCTTCGCGAAATCGCCCAGTAAAGGTTCTCGGCGATCGAGCGCTGTTCCAGCGAGAGGTAGCCGAGGCTGAACAGGTTGAGCGCCTGGTCGAGCGCCTGCTGCGCATCGTGGTAGCTCTCCAGCAGGTTTTTCGCGGTCAGCGAGCGGTAAGTTTCCTGCAGGTCGATGAGCGGCTGCTCGGCCTCCGCCGGCGGCTCGGCCGGCACGTCGGCATCGCCCATTCCGGCCACTCCAAGCACGTTGAACACCAGCACGCTGTGATAGGCGGCGATGGCGCGGCCGCTTTCGGTGACGATGGTGGGGTGCGCCACCCCTACTTCGTCGCACACGTTCTGCACGTGGTAAATGATGTCGTTAGCGTACTCCTGGAGCGTGTAATTGACGCTCGATTCGAAATCCGTCTGCGAGCCGTCGTAATCCACGCCCAGGCCGCCGCCCACGTCCAGGTACTTCAGCCCGCCGCCGGCGCGCGCCAGGTCCACGTAC
>Ga0181521_10006140_pt1 | contig 13141 bp, 12 predicted proteins | sample PEATcosm2014_Bin_32_FD_119764 | JGI IMG/M metagenome (GOLD analysis project Ga0181521, IMG submission 119764) | Peatland microbial communities from MTU Mesocosm Facility, Houghton, MI, USA - PEATcosm2014_Bin02_60_metaG | ecosystem: Environmental > Terrestrial > Soil > Wetlands > Peat | place...
CGTGCGGCGGTCGTTCGAAGTGTCGTAGCCCACGACGGATCTTTTTTTATCCGCCTGAACGACATCGCGCCGACGTTTCGTGTCGTGCAAGCTCCCATCGAAAAGCCTTCCAGGGAAAACTGGCAGGAGATCATTCCCGGCCGCGACGGCATCACCATCGAAAGCGTGAGCGCGTTTCGCGACTACTTGGTCACCGAGGAACGCCATCGTGGGCTCACGCAAATTTATTTGCGGCGCTTCGCCGACGGCCAGACTCACGCGATCGAGTTTCCCGAACCGGTCTACACCGCGGGCGTCGGAGCGAACGCCGAGTTCAACACGAGTTCACTGCGCTTCGATTATTCTTCGCTCGTGACCCCCGCCTCCGTGTTCGATTACGACATGGATACACGCGCGCGTGTGTTACGGAAGCGTCAGGAAGTGCTCGGCGGCTACGATCCGGCTCGTTATCGATCGGAGCGTTTGTACGCCAAGGCGGCCGACGGCGTCGAAATTCCCATCTCTCTTGTCTATCGCGACGATTTCAAGCTCGATGGCGCTGGGCCACTTTTGCTCTACGGCTACGGTTCCTATGGCCTCAGCATCGATCCGGCCTTCAGTTCGGACCGTCTGAGCCTGCTCGATCGTGGCTTCGCTTTCGCTATCGCGCATATCCGCGGCGGCGCCGATTTGGGCAAGCCGTGGCATGACGCCGGCAAGATGCTGAAGAAGATGAACACGTTCACGGATTTCATCACCTGCGCCGAGCACTTGATCGCCCATCGCTACACTTCGCCCGCGCGTCTCGCGATCAACGGACGCAGCGCCGGCGGATTGCTGATGGGCGCGGTCGTCAACCTGCGGCCGGATCTTTTCGCGGCGGTGGTCGCGGGTGTGCCATTTGTCGATTCGCTCAATACGGCGCTCGACGCGACGCTGCCCCTGACGGTCGGCGAATACGAAGAGTTCGGCGATCCCGCCAAGCGCGAATTCTATGAATTCATGAAGACGTACGCGCCGTATGAAAACGTTCGCGCGCAGGACTATCCCGCGATCCTGATCACGGCGGGTTTGAACGATCCTCGCGTTTCCTATTGGGAGCCCGCCAAGTGGGCCGCGAAGCTCCGGGCGATGAAGACCGATCACCGCGTGCTGCTGCTCAAAACCAATATGGGCAGCGGCCACTTCGGAGCGTCGGGGCGCTATGAGTATTTAAAAGAACGTGCCTTCGAATACGCGTTTCTCCTTGACGTGCTCTGTGGGGCAGTATTGCATCCTGCGGCCGGTTCGTAACCGGCCCGTGCCGGTTGTCTGTACTCCGCGCGGCACTACACTAGAAATATGAATCCCCAGCAACCCGGCCAGCCCAAGATCAGCCTTTCGAACACCAACGATTACCGCGAAAACTACGCGAATAGCGTGCAGGTGCGGGTCAGCTTGTGGGATTTCTTTCTGCTCTTCGGTATCGCGAATCAAAACGCTCCCGACGCGGTCTCGATCCAGAATTTTCAGGGCGTGTTTCTCAGCCCGCAGCAGGCCAAGGCGCTGGCGAACGTGCTGAATCAGAATGTTTCGCAGTACGAATCGACCTTCGGCGAGATCAAGCTCGAACCGAAAGCGCCGGGTTCTATTCAGTAGGTTATTTCCCGCGTGGCTGGTTGTGCTTCACAAGCGTCCTTTGTTTGCTGAGCGCCGAAGCTGCTGGCCCGACTACGCGAACACGACAGCTTCAGCGAGGCCCGCACCTCAGGCAGGGACTAGGAGGACTACAATCCAATCTATGGGAACGTCACCCTGGTGGTTCACGCCGTTGATGACTTTTGCTGGCCTCGCCCTCGGCGGCGCTGTGTCGATCATTACCGCCTGGTTGACGCAGCGATACGGTTTACAGGCTCAGCTCGCCGTCAGGCACGCCGATGCCGAGGCCGCCGCCGCGGCAGCGTTGAGGACGGAAAGGGAGAAGCGTTATTTGGCCATCCTCCAGAAAGTCGATAGCCTCTACACGAGCAACCCGAGCCCGGCTGATAGGAGAGAGCTACTGAGGATCGTGCGCGAAGTGTGGCTACTCGGCGACCAGGAACTCGTGCGCAAGATGAGGGTGTTTTTGGTAGACATCGCGGGGAACAAGGAGACTGACGCGCGCGAGCGGCTCTTTGGTGACGTGGTACTGCACATGCGAAAAGGGCTGGAGTTACCTGTAGACGGACTCACCAATGAGGACTTCCGATTTCATTCAGCCTGACCCCCGCCAGGTTTCACGAGGGCGAGTTTGGTGACGAACGCGTAAGGCCTGAACTCAGGCCCTTGTGCCTCACACCAGGCTATGCTTGCTCCAGCGACTCCCGCACCTTCGTCACCAGCGCCCCCAGCGTGAACGGTTTTTGCAGGAACTTCGCACCCGGCGGGAAATCGCCCGCTCGAGCTCTTTCATCGTCCGTATAACCCGACATATACAGGACCTTCAACGCGGGCAGCTGTTCACGCAAGTGTTGGGCGAGCGTGGTGCCCGGCTGATCCGGCAGCATGATGTCGGTGACCAGGAGCTCCACGGGACGGAGCTGCGCGATCGCGAGCATACCGGCCTCTGTTGCGGTCGAAGCTTCCACCACTTCATATTGCTCGCGCCGCAGAATTTTGGCGACCAGCGCGCGAATTCCGGGCTCATCGTCCACCACCAGAATCATGGGATGCAGAGGCTCGGGCGCGGCTGCCGGGGCTACTTCCGGCTCCTGCTCCGCCGGTTCGCAGGGCCGCAGATACAGGATGAATGTCGAATGAGAGGCGTCGCCGTAGTAGGCGAGATCGCCCCCCCACTCCCTCGCGAGCCCGTAGGCGTGGGCCAAAGCCTCGCCGGTAAAAATCGATTCGAAAAGCGCATCGCTCTTCGTGCCCTCAAGGCCGGCGCCGTTTCCCTGCACAGCGATGCGAGCGTACGAGCCGGCTTCGAGCGTTGCGTGGGGGATGCTCTCGGCGATAGTTGCCAAATCGCAGGTGATCCGGAGTTCAGTGCATCCGGAGCCTTGGCACGCCGCGCCCGCGAGCGTGACCAGGACTTCCTCTAGCGGCCCTCTGTCCGCGAAGGCCCACAGCGGAGCACTGGGATGAGGAAGGTTCCCTGCGGCTTCAATGTGCGTCGTCACGTCTTCCCCGCTAATGCGCGCGAATCTCGGCTCCAGGCGCGCCACTAATGCCGGAAGATCCACGCTTCCCGGGCTGGTTGTTCCGCGGCGCGTGAAACGAAGCAGGCGCGCGGTCAGCTCCGCGATCCGCTCCGTGGCCTTGATGATTTGCTCGGCGTCCTCGCGGTGAGCGTCGCCTTCGGGAAACGCGCGTAACATTTCTTCGGCGTATCCCGCGATCAGCATCAGAGGATTGTTCAGATCGTGCGCCAAGCGGGCGGACGCCCTGCGCAAAGCCATGTTCCGGCCGGCTACCTCCATATGGCGCTGCATTTGGACGCGTTCGCCGATGAACGTCAGTACGCCGTAAACCTTGCGTGATGTTGTTGCGTTGGCCGGCGCCACCACAACCGTTTCCCGGCACCACTGCGGCTCGCCCGTGGAGGTCATGATGCGGAACTCGGCGCTCGCTTCGCCGCCGTGCTCGAGAACGGATCGGTACAGAGCCATCGTGGCATTGCGATCTTCCGGATGCATACGCTCGGCGAAAAAGCCTTCCCTTTCGAAAAAGCCTTCCGGGTTCAGCCAATGCGATGGCGCATAGCCCAGCACTGCGTTGGCCGCCCCGCTGACCGCCGTAAATTGCAGCGTTGCGGCATCGGCTTGCCACACGATCGCGGGCAAATCGGCGGTAGGGAAGGCGGGAGCGGGCGGCGCGGCCGCTTCTGGCTCCACGACCGGGCGCGATCGGCTCGCGTCGATCGTTGTCGCATCGATCGAGGTCGCACCAAACGATGTCGAAGGGGGCCTCGCGCCAGATTCGGACAGTTCCTGGATCGCCACAAGCGTCTCCAGTTCCGTGTCTTCATCCCAGCTGCGAATGGGTCTGATGTCCACCCGCAACAGCTTCCCGGCGAACTCCAACGTCATGCTGCCGCGGCCCGCGGCGTCCGAGGCGCTCCCTAAATGGACGGAGCGAATTTTTTCGACCAGCGGATCGGAAGGGAGAATCTGCTCAATGGTCTTGCGGCGAATCTCATCGGCGCTTAGGCCGAAGGTTTGACGGAAGACCCGGTTGGCGAGGACGATCGCGCGTTCACCCGAAAGGACCGCGATCCCGACCGGCAGGGCCGCGACGATTTCCTGGTAATAGCGGCGCTCCGTTTCGACCAGCGCGAGAAGCCGGGCGACCTCCTTGCCTTTCCATTGTTCGACGTCCGTGCGCTCCATCAAAAGGCAAGTTCCCTCAGCGTCTAGTCTCGACTCCCGACGGGCGTTGGGACAAGGTACGCTAGGTTGGTTCGTACCATTACGCGAGAGGTACCGATGCCAAGTAGCTCTATACAGGCCACTTATTGAATGGGTGCGGTTTCCGCCACGGAGCCGCCCAAGCCGGCGTAGGTCTCTTTCACATGAATGACTTTGTCGCCTGAAAAAGTGACGAAAGAAACACGGCCGGGCGGCTCGCCGTAGATCCAGTCCTCGATCTCCGTGCCTTCTTTCAATTCCCGGCTTTTTCGGATGGGACGCCCAACGGCCATTAACACCTGGTCCCGGTTCATGCCCTCGATCACCTTGTTCTTTCGGATCGCTTCCTTCACCGGCTCGGGGAAGCTCTCGATGTGATTCTCGGTTACCGTCTCCTTTTCAAAATCGAGTACCGGCAGGAGCATCTTCTTGACCTCGGCGGAGGTCACTTGGCCAATGGGCGCGTCGAACAGCAGCGCGAGGGTGGTTCCACCCGGTGCGGTCGTGGCCGGATTGATGGGCTGAGTAGTATTGCCCATGCCGCCCTCGACATGGTTATACCAATGGGTTTTGGAGCCCCCATTGAGTTCGAAAAGAATGCGATCCTTGTCGATCTGGATGCGCGTCACCTGAATCAGGTCGCCCACGCGTCCGGCTGGCCCGAATTCCTTTTCGGTGGCCTTCCACAAAGCCTTGTCCCAGGTGCCGTCCGCATGAAACTCCAAGTTTTTTTTTGAAATGGGCAGGAGCGTCTTGACCGTGGCGTACTCCGCGGTGAGCCCGCGCAGCAGTTCGATGCGCTGGTCCTCGGTGAGCTTCTTCGAATCCGCCGTCAGCGGCGCGCATGCCAGCAAGGCCGCGAGCCCGCCCATCAAGCATTTTTCAGCCACCAACCGCTTCATGTTCGTGTACCGCTGCTTCCTATACCGCCTGCGCGACCGAATCCCGCGCCGGGATCGCACGCCGCAGCACGAAAAACAATATCACCACGGTGGCCGTCGTCAGCGCGCTGCCTTCGAATCCATACGCGCCACCGCTCCATAGATCCCCCGCGCTCCAGCGCAGTGCATATCCTGGCACCCCCATTGTAAACCCGCTCAAATTGACGCCTAGCAAGGGCATCGCCCCATTCCAGCCAAAATGCAATCCGATGGGTAGCCATAGGGCGCGCGTCAGCAGAAACGCGTAGCCCAAGAGAACGCCCCACAATACTGTATTGAAAATCGCCAGCGGCGTGACACCCCGATTCCCCATGTGCGCGACGCCGAACAGGACCGCCACCGGCAGCACGGCCGCGAACTCTCCCATCGTGCGGACCATCAACTGAAAAGCGTATCCGCGGAACAGCAACTCCTCGCCCACGGCCCCGAACGCGAGCACCACCAGAATGAACACCACATCGAGCGGCCAGAAACCGGGCGCGGGCACTCGCTCCACGTTGGCCATACGCGTCGCCAACGCCACAAGGAAGATCGCGGCCGCTGCTCCCGCGCCCCCGGCCACGCCGATCCACAATTCGCGTCCGGAAGGTTTCGACCACGCCATGCCGAACGCCGCCAGCTGACTCTTCTCATACATGCGAACAAGCAGTCCATTCGCCAAGGCTCCCGCGGCGAACGTCGAGAGCGTGGCAACCACCAGTCCGCTGATCTCCGGCGGCATCAGCAGCGGCATCAGCCGCCACGTACCCCAGCCGGCGATGACGAACAATGTGATACGCACGATCACACGGATCGTGTCGGCGCTCAGCTCGTGTCGATGCTCCGGAGACGGCCTCACCGGGGAACGACCTCCCTGCGGAGGAGGAGCACCGCAACGGCCGCGATCGCGACGCAATAAGCCGTGGCCGCGAACGCGACATCTGGCAGGCGGCGGGCCGAGAAAAAGAAGGTGGCCAGAAGCGTCAGGAAGATAATCCGCATCATCATACGCGCCGCCGCGGCTGAAAAGCGCAACGTCACCCAACCGGCCAGACCCGCCACTGCAACCGAGCCCGCCAGACCCAGCAGCGCGGTTTCGGCCAAAACGTCGAGCTCAGGCAGCATCAGGCGACCGCCGTGGCGCAGACTCACCGTGGCTATACCGGCGATGATAAAAATCGCCGCCAGACCCTCGCCGTAAAGGACCGCTCTTCCGGCCATCAAAAAGGCCTCTCGCATGGATTGCGGACGATGGACAGAAAATGCGTGCGCCGCGGCCGGAGCCGCGAAAATCATCCCCATGCAGGCGTAGGCGGCCGTGATGACTGGATCGAAAAAGTCGACTCCTTTCCACCAGGGGATCAGAATCCCAAAAACCATCACAAGTGCGAGGTGTAAAAGCACGTGAAATCATGGTACCAACGATGTAGAAGCTCCTAGGCTGGCTGTGAATGGTAATACTAGGTTGCAGCCCTACGCCAAATGTAAGGGAAAATTGTCTAAGGCAAACACGCTAAACAATTGACGAGCGCGAGTCGATACACGTTATAGATATGATGGACAGGCGAATAGAACCGAGATTGCTGTGCGCGGACCTAGTGGACGTGGAGTGGAAAGATCAAAACGGCCGCGTCCGGCGGGGCGTCGCGAACCTGGAGGATATCTCTCTTTCGGGAGCCTGCCTGCAGGTGGAACGGCCCATACCGCTGGGCACCGCCTTCCGTATCGCGTATCCCTCCGGGACGTTGATGGGCAAGGTCAAATACTGCGTTTTCCGCGAGATCGGCTATTTCCTCGGCGTCGAATTCGAGCCCGGGCATCGGTGGTCGCAGAGGCAGTTCCGGCCGCAGCACTTACTGGACCCGCGCAAGCTTGTGCATCGCGCCATCGCGAAAGCCACGGAACCGGCTGCCAGCTAGTAAGGTGTCCCGGCGATTCCGATAGCCGCGAGGTCTTGACCGGAAGCCAGCCGTTGAACCGCTTCCTTTGGTCGCGGCTCGGCCTATCCGCTCATTTTTCCGATCGCGGACAATGAGCCGCGACCGGAGGGAGCGGTTAAGCACTGCTATCGTTTTGACCGGGACACCGTACTAGTCTCCCGCCTCAGGAACTCGCCGCGGAACCGGCTCGGCCTTCACTTATGCACGACGACGTCGGTCACCGCATTCCACGTAAATTCAACGAATGAGTAAAGCGACGACTCCTGAAGCCGCTCGACGTCGCTATGCGCCCCAAAATTGATGTAATCCTGCTCGGTGGCGGCGGGGCCAATCCCGTAAGCTTGCACCCCTTTTGCGCGTAGATAAGCCATATCGGTAGCGCCGGTCTGCATCATCGGCATTACGGTCGCGTGCGGGTACATGCGTTTCGCCGACCGCTCCAGCGCGATATACATTTCGCTATCCAGGCGCGAGGGCTGCGTCGTGGGACGTGCGCCAAACGAAGTCTCTTCGAATTTCACGGCCGGATCGTTGATAATCCGTTTCATCTCCGCGAAGAACTGCGGCATGTTCTCATCCGGCAAAGCGCGAATGTCGATGGTTGCCTCGGCTTCCGAGGGAATCACGTTGGTGCGGAAACCGCCTTTGATGATAGTCGGCACCACTGACGTGCGCAGCATCGAATAGTGAAAGGGTTCGTTCTCGGCGAGGTACTGCTGGATCGCCGCCGTGCGATCCGGACGGTTCAGGCCGTTATAGCGGGCCGCTTCTTCCGGCGTGCTGACCGTTGCGAGCTTCTCAAAGTACATTCTTGTCGTGTCGTTCAGGCGCATGGGCGTCTGCCAGGCCGCCAGCTTCGCGACCGCGCCCGCCAAATGCGCCACGGCGTTGTCAACGCGCGGACGCGAGGCGTGGCCCGAAATGCCCGTCGCGACCAGCCGCACCGGATGCGGAACCTTCTCCGCGGTTTCAATCTCCACGATGGCAACCTCGCCGTTGCGGATAACGGCGTTCCCCGCCTCGGTGAGCGCGAACTCCGCGTCGATCTCATCGAAGTGTTTATCCGCCATGAACATGGCGCCGAACTGGCTGTCGCCCTCTTCGCCCGCCTCGGCCAGAAAGATCACATCCCGGTCGAGCGGCGCGCCGGAGCGCTTCAGCAGCAGCATCACCATCAGATTGGCCGCCAGCTTATCCTTATCGTCGGAACTGCCGCGGCCCCACACGTAGCCATCTTTGATCACCGCGCCGAACGGATCCACCGGCCACTTCTCCCGCTGGACGCTGACAACATCGGTGTGCGCCATCAGCAGAAGCGGGCGTTTGCTCCCGTTGCCCTTGATCCGGGCGACCAAGTTCGCGCGCGATGGATCCACGGCGAACGTTTTCGTCGGAATGCCTTCCGCTTCGAAAACCTTCTTCAAATATTCCACCGCGCGGGTTTCGTTTCCTGGCGGTGAACTGGTATCGATCTGAATCAAGTCTCGATAATGTTTAAGGACTTCCGCCTTCTGCGACTCCCAATTGACGGACGGAATTTGACCCCATGCGGCCGAACCGAGCAGGCAAACAATACAAATGAGGCGTGACATGAGATACGTGTGTCCTTCCAGCGCTTCTTATCAAATATACTGAAACTAATTTCCCATGGGTCCGCGTGTGGAACAGATCGCCGATAACACGCCGGTCGCGGCGCCGCTCGCGGTGAAAGGGGCAAAGCCGGCCCCGATACCCTGGTCAGCGCTGGCCTGGTTTACGGCGTTGCTCATCGCCGTCTATTATCCCATCCTGCGCGGTTTGGTCGATCGATGGATAAACGATGAAGACGTGAGTCACGGATTTTTCGTGCCGCTGGTAGCCTTGTTTATCGCGTGGCAGCGCCGCGAAACAATTCTGGCCCTGGAAGCGAAGCCCGCCTGGTGGGGGCTCGCCATCATGGCATGGGGCGGATTGCAAGCTTATCTCGGAATTCTCAGCGCGGAATTGTTTCTCCAGCGAACCTCGTTTCTGGTGACGCTCGTGGGATTGCTCATCGTGATCGGCGGCGCCGCCCTGGTCCGCGCGCTCGCCTTCCCGCTGCTCTTGCTGCCCTTCATGATCCCGATTCCCGCGGTGATCTACAACCAGATCACGTTTCCCTTGCAGTTGCTCGCGAGCCAGGTCGCCGAATTGGTTCTCGGCCTATTTGGAATTCCGGTTCTCCGTGACGGCAACATCCTGGAGCTGGCCAGCCAGAAACTTTCGGTGGCCGAAGCATGCAGCGGCATCCGTAGCCTGCTGTCGCTGACCTTCCTCTCGCTGGTGTACGCCTATTTCTTCGACAAGCGGGTATGGATGCGCTGGGCGCTGCTGGCGCTGACGGTCCCGATCGCCATCCTCGCGAATTCCGGGCGCGTGACGATCACCGGCATGCTGAGCGAAGTGAATCCGGATCTGGCGCGAGGATTCTTCCACAGCCTCGAAGGATGGATTATTTTCTTGATCGCGCTGGCGATGCTGCTCCCGGCGCACGTGATCCTCAGCCGCCTCGCGGGACTCTTCCATCCTGCGGATGGACATAAAGGTGACAAGGGGCGTCCCGTTGCTTAGGTTTTTTAGGTCCCCCGCCGTCCTCGCGGCCAGCGCATTGCTTTTGGTGCAGGCAGCCCTGCTCTATAGCGCCATCCGCCCGGAGGCGGTCGTTCCCGGGCCTCCTCTTGCCCAAATGCCGATGACGCTCGGCAACTGGAAATTCGTGCAGGACGGGGTCATCGATCAGGATACGCTCGATGTGCTCAAGGCCGATGACATTCTGAACCGGGTCTATGCGCGGGGATCGCAAGGCGCTTACCTGTTTGTCGCGGCCTTCCGCTCGCAGCGCAACGGGAAGGCGCCGCACTCGCCCAAGAACTGTCTGCCCGGCAGCGGATGGACGCCTTTGAATTCAGGAGAAATGGTCGTCGATACCGGCGCGCGCGGACCGATTACCGTGAATCGTTATATAGTCGCGCATGGCGACGAGCGGAGCCTGGTGCTCTACTGGTACCAATCCCGCGACCGCGCGGTCGCCAGTGAATATAAAGCGAAGTTCTGGGTGATGGCCGACGCCGTCCGCCTGAACCGCACCGACACCGCTCTGGTGCGAGTCGTAGTGCCCATCGTGAATCGCGATGAAGACACCGCCGTTCGGACAGCCACGGACTTTGTAAAGTCGTTTTACGGAACGCTGCGCCAATATCTTCCCGCCTGACGGAGGATTGTCCGTTGAATGCGCTCGCGGCTAGACCGGTTTCAGAGATAACGTGGACAGAGGCGCAAATCCGGATGATCGAAAGATTTGACCTCGTTCCGAGGAAAGCGGTCTACGCTTATTCAGAAAATGGTCTACTGCTGCGAACTGACGGCTTTCGCCGAAGCGGCTGCCGCGGAGGCCATAGCCGCCCGCGCGGCGCGCCGTTGCTGGCGTTGCAGTTCCAGTAACTCCCGGCGCCGGCGCAGCTTCACGTGCGTATCCACTTTGCGCCAGAACTTCAGGAAATAGTCGGCCGCCGACACCAGCGCGAACAGCACCACCGACCACATCGCCAGCATTCCGTATTCGCTCAGCGCGGGCCAGCGGATTCCGGCGATCACCAGCGCAATGGCGACCACCTGCGCGGCCATTTTGGTTTTCCCCAGATCGCTCGCTTCGATCGTGTATCCGCCGCTGGCCGCAATGGAACGGAGTCCCGACACCGCGAACTCGCGGCCGATGATCAGAATCACCATCCAGGCCGGCAAACGATGAATATCGACCAGGGAAACTAAAGCGGCCGATACCAGGAGTTTATCGGCGATCGGATCGAGCAGCGTTCCCACGGTGGTGATCTGCCCCCATCGCCGCGCCAGCATTCCGTCGAGCAGATCGGTCGCGGCGGCCGCGAGGAAAATGGCGAGCGCCCAGGTCTCCCGCGAAAATAAAAAGCGGCTCAACCACTCCGAATCGCCGAGCAGCGTCGCGACTAGGAGCGGTACAAAAAAGATCCGCAGCAGCGTTAGTAGATTGGGCCCGTTCATCCACCCTTCATCCTATGTCCCCAATAATATCCCAACTGGGCATCCCGACAAATTCTTCCCTTAATGTGTTTCAAGCCGGACAGAGGCCGACGGCCGCCTCATTGCCTCTCAGAAACTGCCGTCCGCCTTCGCCGTCCACCTTCGTGTACGGCTGTTACTCAGAAGTTCGTTTCCGCCGCGGCGCGTGTTTCACCGCCCGTCTCCCAACCGGTTTCACAACCCCGACCGGTTTCACAACCGGTTTCACAAAAATGTAACGTTCCAAACGCCGCCGGATCGATTCCGGAACCTCGGCTTCGATCTCGCAGCTCTCGCCGGAGTACTTCGTCGCGGTGACTTTGGCAGATTGGTGCAGCAAATGCACCGCGGCGCCATCCCCAACCGGAATGCGGAATACACAAGGTGAAACCGGATCGAGCGCCAGCGCCTGGTCGATCTTGCGGAGGAGGACGTCGAAACCTTCCCCCGTGCGCGCGGAAATCGCTACCGCTCCCGCGGGCTGATGTTCCGGATCTTCCAAAATCCGGCGCGCCAGCGCGTCCGTGTCGGGCGTGCCGGGGATCTGATCCGCTTTATTCAGCACCAGAATCTGCGGCGTCGTGTCCGCGCCGATTTCGCGCAGCGTCGCGAGTACGTGCGAGGTGTGTTCGGAGGCGTGCGGAGAACTCGCGTCGACCACGTGCAGCAGTAGCTCCGCTTCCACCACTTCTTCGAGCGTCGCGCGAAACGCGCGCACCAGCGTCGTGGGCAGGTTGCGGATGAAGCCGACCGTGTCGCTCACCAGCACGCGGCGGCGGGAGGGGAGCGTGATGTGGCGCACCGTGGGATCGAGCGTCGCGAACATTTTCGCGTCGGCCAGCACGCCCGCGCCCGTCAGGCGATTAAACAACGTCGATTTGCCGGCATTGGTGTATCCGACCAGCGCAATCGTCGCGAGCGGAACGGCCTGGCGCTGCTGCCGCTGCGTCGTTCTGCCGGTACGAACGCGATCCAGATCCTTCTCGATGGCATGAATCCGTGCATGAATCCTGCGCCGGTCCGTTTCCAGTTTGGTTTCGCCGGGGCCTCTGGTTCCAATGCCGCCGCCGAGGCGGGACATGGCCGCGCCGTGGCCGGTAAGCCGCGGCAGCAAATAATTCAACTGCGCCAGCTCCACCTGCAGCTGGCCTTCCCTCGTACGCGCACGCCGCGCGAAAATATCCAGGATCAACTGCGTGCGATCCAGGACCTTGACCTCAAGCAGGCGCTCCAGATTGCGTTGCTGGGTGGGGCTCAGTTCGCGATCGAAGATCACCGTCGTCGCGTCATGCAGATGAATCAGCGCCTTCAACTCGTCCACTTTGCCGGAGCCTACCAGGGTCGCGGGGTCGGCGTGCGGACGCGATTGGATGTGGGCCTCGGCCACGCGCGCGCCGGCCGTGGCCGCGAGGGAGGCGAGTTCTTCCAGGGATTCACGCACTGAGGAGGGCGCGCCGATCGAGGATCGTTTCGACGCGCTGCGGCTCGTCAGGTGCAGGCCGGCGAGGATGACGATTTCTTCCAATGCCAGAGCTATCTTGTGTGGCGCTATCTCAGGTGGTGCGTCTCGGGTCGCCCGTTCTCAGTTGTTGTCGCCGCCCACGGGAGCGCCCGGAGCCGCGTGCGCGGAAGCCGTCGCCGCGGGGGACGGAGCGTGCGGTCCGTTGTGGAAGGGCTTCGAGAATACTACGGTCGAGATCGCGTGCTTGAAAATCAATTGCTCTTGATTATTAGATTCCAGGATCACGGAATACTTATCGAAACTCTTAATTCGGCCCGACAGTTTGACCCCGCTCATCAGATAAATTGTCAAGAAACTCTTGTCTTTGCGCGCATTATTAAGGAATGCTTCTTGTATGTTTTGCGCTTGTTTTTCCATGGA
>Ga0181521_10006142_pt1 | contig 13138 bp, 14 predicted proteins | sample PEATcosm2014_Bin_32_FD_119764 | JGI IMG/M metagenome (GOLD analysis project Ga0181521, IMG submission 119764) | Peatland microbial communities from MTU Mesocosm Facility, Houghton, MI, USA - PEATcosm2014_Bin02_60_metaG | ecosystem: Environmental > Terrestrial > Soil > Wetlands > Peat | place...
GCCTCGGCGCCCCGGCGGCTTTCGGGCCGCGGGCTCGCCTACTGGACCGACGGCCGTGAAGAGCGTATCCTCTATGTCACGCCGGGCTACCGTCTCGTCGCGCTGAACGCGAAGACGGGAGCCCCGGTGCCGAACTTCGGCACCGCCGGCATAATCGACCTGAAGCTGGACGACGATCAACCCATCGATCCGGTCACCGGCGACATTGGCCTGCACGCCACGCCGATTGTCGCAGGCGACACCGTCATCGTCGGCGCCGCGCATCTCGAAGGCAGCGCGCCGAAAAGCAAGACGAACGTGAAAGGCTACGTGCGTGGCTTCGACGTGAAGACGGGCAAGCGGCTTTGGATCTTCCACACCATTCCGAAGGTCGGCGAATACGGCTACGACACGTGGCTAAAAGATTCCGCCGAATACACCGGCAACACAGGCGTTTGGGCGCAGATCAGCGTGGATCAACAACTGGGCATGGCCTATCTGCCGGTTGAACTGCCCACCGGCGATTACTACGGCGGTCACCGGCCGGGCAACGGACTCTACGGTGAAAGTGTAGTGGCAGTGGATCTGAAGACCGGGCAGCGCAAATGGCATTACCAGCTGGTGCATCACGGCATGTGGGACATGGACATCCCGTGCGCGCCGATGCTCGTCGATATTACGGTCAACGGGCGCCCCGTCAAAGCGCTCGCCCAGCCGACCAAACAATCGATTTTGTATGTATTCAACCGCGAAACCGGTGAGCCGATCTGGCCTATCGAAGAAAAGCCGGCGCCCCAGGGAGACGTGCCCGGCGAATGGTACTCCCCCACGCAGCCCATCCCCACCAGGCCCGCGCCCTATGGACGCAGCGGATTCTCTCTCAACGACGTGATCGATTTTACGCCTGCGCTCCACGACGAAGCCATGCAGATCATTTCGAAGTACAAAATCGGACCGATCTTTACTCCGCCCGTCGTCAGCAAGCCGGACATGCTGGGAACGCTCGACATTGGGTGCTGCCAGGGCGGCACCAACTGGCCGGGCGGATCCTTCGATCCGCAGACCCACATTCTCTATGTCTACGGCAAAACGGAGATGGCGAGCCTCGGTCTGGTTCCTCCCTCCGGCGGGCGATCCGACATGAATTTCATCCGCGGAACGGTGGCTTTCGAACCTGCGCCTCAGCCCGGCGCGGGCCGCGGCGGGCTGAACGTGCAGGGCCTGCCTCTGTTCAAACCCCCGTACGGAGCCATCACCGCCATCGATATGGACAAGGGGGAAATTCTCTGGCAGATCGCGCACGGCGAAACGCCGGATAATATTCGCAATAACCCCGCGCTCAAAGGCGTGACCATTCCGCGCACAGGGCGCGCCGGCATCGTCGGAATGGTCACCACTTCGACCTTGTTGATAGCTGGTGAACCCGGTTTCATCACCAACGATAAGGGCCAGCGGGGCGCTTGGCTGCGCGCATACGACAAAGCCACCGGCAAGGACGCGGGCGCGGTCTGGATGCCAGCCGGTCAGACCGGGTCGCCGATGACATACATGCTGAACGGCAAGCAGTACATTGTGCTGGCTGTGGGCGGCGCTGGATATCCGGCGGAGCTTCTGGCGTACAAGCTGCCGAACTGACAGAGCCGTGACCGTGAGGGAGCGGTTGGCCTGCGCTATTGAATGTGGACGTGGGCCTGTTCGCTCGAAACCAGTCCGTCGAAGATCGCCAGCACGCGTTTGCGGTACTGATAAACGCGGTCCAGATCGGCCCGGAACGATCCCTGGAAGTCTTTATTCTTGACCCACTTATCGGCAACACCTCGAGGGACATCGATATCCTGCCGCAGGGTGTCGACGGAATGTCCGCGCAAAAACAGGCCGTAGAAGAACGCCGCTTCACGCTGCGGGGCCAACGGATCGAAATCGTCTCTCGGGGTCATTTAACGCAGAATCTTGACGCTGAAAAAGCCATTTTAGACATGGTTTCCCCGAAGGATCAAGTATCATGTTCGGCAAATGCCCCCCGCTCTGATCCGGAAACCCGCTCGCGTCGCCGCGGCCGGGAACAAGCCGAAACTGATCGACGAATACATCGGACGCGTAAACTCGGGCACGCCGGGCGTCAGCGTCGCGCACATGCGCAGCCCCGCGGGCTGGGTCGAACCGGGCCAGACCCCGGATTTCGATGAGTACACGGTCGTGCTCAAGGGCGTCCTGCGCGTGGAGTTTGCAGGAGGCTGGCTGGATGTCGAGGCTGGCCAGGCGGTCGTCGCCCACCGCGGCGAGTGGGTCCGTTACAGCACGCCAGGAGCTGACGGAGCCGAGTATATCGCCGTGTGCTGCCCGGCCTTTACGATCGATGCCGTCCATCGCGATGCCTGAGCATTCCGGAATCGTTTTGTCAAGGGGTGCAAACGCTGTAAAGTGTGTTGTAATAAGTGCTTTAACAGTCTTATGCCTGCACCCGGAACCCGAGTGAAGAGAAGTCTGGTTGCGGTGTCTCGCCGAGTCCGCGAGTGGCGCATGCTCGCCCACGGTGTGGCGTCCACCGACCATCCCGTTCTCGCTCATATCGTCCCGACACGCCGTTGTAACCTGGCGTGTACCTATTGCAACGAGTTCGATGACTTTTCCAAACCGGTCCCGGCCGATGAGATGCTTCGGCGCATCGATCAGCTGGCCGATCTCGGAACGAGCATCATCTCGTTCAGCGGCGGCGAACCGCTTCTCCACCCGGACCTCGACGATCTGATTGCGCGCATTCGCCGGCGCGGCGCCATGGCCGGCATGATCACCAATGGCTATCTGCTTACAGCGGACCGTATTCAGCGCCTCAATCGGGCCGGTCTGGAACACATGCAGATTTCCATCGATAACGTCATGCCCGACGACGTTTCGAAAAAGAGCCTCAAGGTTCTGGACAAGAAACTGCAACTGCTCGCCGAACACGCCCACTTTCACGTGAACATCAACTCGGTGGTCGGCGGGGGCATTCACAATCCGCACGACGCTGTGGTGGTGGCGAAGCGAGCCGTGGAACTGGGATTCACTTCCACGGTCGGGATCATCCACGACCACGACGGCCAGCTCCAGCCGCTTTCCCAGGCCGAACAGGAGATTTACCTGCAGGTCAGGGACATGGGCAAGAAGAGCTACGCCCGCATGAATTACTTTCAGGACAACATCGCGCACGGACGCGAGAACGAGTGGAAGTGCCGCGCCGGCGCCCGCTATCTCTACATCTGCGAGGACGGCCTGGTCCACTACTGCTCGCAGCAGCGCGGCTATCCGGCCACGCCGCTCGCCGACTATACGGTTGAGGATATCCGGCGCGAATTCATCACGCAGAAGGGCTGCGCGCCGCGCTGCACAGTGGCGTGCGTTCACTACACGTCGTACATGGATTTCTGGCGGGCCCCGCAGACGATTCCAGCGCCGCCCGACGCCCGGCAGGACAACAAGAAACTGGTTCAGCTCCAGACGCGATAGCCAAGCTCATGCCGGGTGGCTTTACCGAGCCGTGACCGTGAGGGAGCGGTAACGCAATCGCAAAGACAGGCCATTACCTGAACGTCATATTCGACGGTTCAATGCCCTGGGCCTCGCACCATTCCATATAGAGCGCCCCGTAGCTCGCCGTGATCCAGGTTTCGCGCCGGTAGCCGAGAGCCTTCGCCGTCCGGTCGATCCAGCGCGCCGGGCCTTCCAGTTCCACGTAGACGCCGATGGGCGTTTCATCCAGCATGGCGTGCGCGGATTCGTTCGGGCGCGCGAACTCCGTGCGGTATTTCTCGTAGCGGAACGACTCGCGGTATCCGAGCGCGCCAAACATTGCCATGCAGGCATCGAAATCCGACACCGCGAATTCCCGTTCTTCGCGGCGTTTGTGAGGTCCGCCCATTTCCAGCCCTTTATAAGTACAGGTGCAGAGCTTCCCCGCCCTGCGGACGCGCAGCAGCAGGCCGCGCGCGCGCAGCGACTGCTTCGGGTCGTCCAGGACGATGTTCGACTCAAAGACTCGCGGCCTGACCACCTTGAAACCATAGCCGTGCAGCACGGAGCGGGCCTTCCGCGCGCTCACGGCGGCCAGTTTGACCTCGATTTCCAGCGGCGTCTTCACGCGATCAGGATAGCGGATCGATGTATGTTTCCGGTTATGAGGAAAGCATCTACCAAGGAGAGTCTGGTAATACCGGTACTGATTGCCGCATGATCTTCGTATGAATTACTTACACCGCTTTCTCAAAGACGAACAGGGCCAGGATTTGATTGAATACACCTTGCTGATGGCTTTCATCGCGCTTGCTTCGGCGGCAATTTTCGTGGGCGCGGGCGGAAGCGTGAACGGCATCTGGCAGACGGCCAGCAACCAGCTCAGCACTGCTGCCGCATCGGCCAGCTAATACGGCGCACCAGAACGGCGCACGGCCGGTTTCCCGCGATGCTAAACTCGTGGGGTAATCGCGCACGCGTGCGCCCGTAGCTCAGTTGGATAGAGCGGCTGGCTTCGAACCAGTAGGCCGGGAGTTCGAGTCTCTCCGGGCGCACCAGTCATTCTCATAACCTGCACGCCGGGAATTACAATAGAACCGGATGCTGGCGAAGGGAGAATGAATGGAAGATCGCATGGATCGATTCGAACGGGGACTGGAGCATTTGCTCGATGTTTCCGCCCAGCATGAGCGACAGATTGAGAAGCTGATTGAGCTTGCAGGGAAGGACGCGGAGAATATTCGCGCCCTGGCTGGACTTGCGCAGGATCACCAGAAACGCATAGAGCGTCTCGAGTCCGGCCAATAGCCGCGGTCCGGGAATGCTGCTGCTAACACCGACCGCGACTCCCGTTGCAGCCTCGCGCAACCGGGCGCGACACGCGGCTACTGCTGTACTTATGCAACTTCTGGTGTCCCTGAGTTACTCCTACTCGGTTTTCCGGACGCCGCTTGCCACATTGTATGGCTGGTCAAAGGCCCAGACCATCGCACCTTATCGCTACCTGGTTCTCATGGTCTCAATCGGCAGTATCCTTGGCGGGATCTGGCAGGACCGCAAGGGTGGACGCGTCGTCGCTTCCGCCGGGGGCTGTCTGATCGGAGCCGGATGCCTGCTCGCGGCGCGGTACGGCGACACGGTCGAAGGCCTGATTCTGACCTTCGGCATCATGGTCGGCTTCGGCATTGGACTCGCCTATGTCACGCCGATCGCGAACCTGCTGAAATGGTTTCCCGACAAACGCGGCATGGTCGTCGGCCTGGCCGTCATGGGGTCCGGATTGAGTGCGCTGTTCTGGGGACCGCTCGTTGAGTTGCTCATCGGAACCGATGCCACGCGCTTTCATGAGAGCGTTCCGCGAACGTTCCTGATCATGGCGGCAATCTTCTTTGTGACGGTGATCGGCATCGCGCAGTTCTACCGCTTGCCACCGGCTGACTGGGCACCTGCAGGCTGGACTCCGCCGCCAGGTGCCCAGGTTGCCAGAAGCCTGTCGACTGGTGAGATGTTCGCGACATGGCAGTTCTGGGTCCTCTACGCGACTTACTTTCTGGGAAGTTCCGTGGGGCTGACCGTGATCGGCCAGGCGGCGCCGTTACTACAGGACATTGGGATGGCCAGCGCCCCGATATCCGCCGGAGTAGCCCTGGGCGTGCTCGGCCTGTTCAATGCCTTCGGACGCCTCGGCTGGGGCAGCCTGTCGGATCGGGTGGGCCGGCGATGGACGCTGCTCGCCATGAGTCTTGTCTCAATCACAGCGTGTCTCGGTTTTCTGCACAATGCCGCGGGATTTTGGCCAGCCATGATCGGTATATGTCTCGCGGCTTTTGCATACGCGGGTTACCTCGCGCTGATGCCCGCACTTACCGCCGATTATTTCGGCCCGAAGAATGTCGGCGCCAATTACGGCATTCTGTTTTCAGCCTGGGGCATTTGCGGCTTCGTGGTGCCGGGATACTTTGAGAGTCTTCTCGATCGCGCGCGGGCGGCGGGAAATCTTCTGGCTGGCTACCGCGAGGTCTATCTGGAGATGGCTGTTCTGGCGATCCTTGTTGCCTGCCTGACACCGTTCCTGCGCCCGCCGCTGCAAAACTGAAGGTCACCATCGTCCGCTCCCTCACGGTCGCGTTTCGGTAAGGCCTGCTAGACTGGCGTCTTGTCCGCAGCATCTTCTCTGGCGCGGGCCGGCCGCTGGTTTCTGGAATCCGGGATTCAGGAACCCTCCGGAGGCGTCGCCCGTTTCTATCGTTCCGAGGTCGGGAAAAACAAGCCTGTCTCGACCGAGATCACCGGCTACACCGCCAGTGCCCTTGTCTATTTGTTCGAGGTCACGGGCGATGAGGTCTATCTCGACCGCGCGCGCCACACCGCTGACTTCCTGCAGCATAAAGCCTGGGACGATCGTCTCCGCGCCTTTCCCTTCGAGTACCCGTCGCCCTCGGCGGAGAGCCACCACCACACTTACTTTTTCGATTGCGGCATCATCATACGCGGCCTGATAGCGGTCTGGCGGCACACGCAGGAGGGTCGTCTCCTGAACGTCGCACACGCCGCGTCGCGCGCCATGATCGCGGATTTCCACTCAGGCAGTGACTATCATCCGATCCTCGCACTGCCATCGAAAGAGCCGTTGCCACGTGCGGAACGCTGGTCTCGGTTGCCCGGTTGCTATCAGCTGAAGACCGCCCTGTCCTGGCATGACGTGGCCGAGGCCGCAGATTTAACCGATGCCGCGAGCCTGCGCACCGCCTGGCTCGAAATGCTGGATACCGCGCTGGCGTCGCATCGCGCTTTCCTGCCGCATCATGATCCGGCGCCCGAAGTCATGGATCGGCTCCACGCTTATTGTTACTTCCTCGAAGGGCTCACGCCGGTGCTTGGACGGGCCGAATGCGCGCGTGCTTTCGCGGAGGGAGTCGCGATGGTGTCCGGGCTCCTGCGACAGATCGAGCCTGTCTTCGTGCGTTCCGACGTTCTCGCGCAGCTGCTCCGAGCCCGCATTTACGGCTCACAAGTGGTCGCGCTCGATGCACCCGCCGCCGCCGCTGAAGCCGCCGCACTCGCCGCATTTCAGGCATCCAGCGACGACCCGCGCATTGACGGAGGCTTCTTGTTCGGACGGCGCGACGGCGCGATGTCACCGCACGTGAATCCGGTTTCGACCGCGTTCGCGCTGCAGGCTCTCGAAATGTGGCGTCAGTTTCAAGCGGAAGGCAAGCCCGCATGCCGCCGAACGCTCATCTGAACGCCGAAATCAAGGTCGTATTCGCGTCCGGGCCGGCGCACCTGAACCGCGCGCTCATCGACCGGATCGCCGATCGGGACCCAGCGCTTCCGCTTTACGTCGTCGGCGAATTCACGCCCCATCGCGGCGTATGGATTCCGTATCACGTACTTCGCTCTTTCAGTGAAAACCTCGCAACAGTGCGGGCGGCCATCGGCAACAATCGGATTCGCACGGCGGCCATGCTGCTCGCCCCGGGCGTCGGGCTGACGAACCTGCGCTTCATCGCGTGGCGTCTGGCGCGTCACGTCCTGATCGCATACGACCAGGACCTGCGCCCCATTGGTTTCGTCCGATACGCACTGCGTCGCGCTAAAGAGAACGTAACATCGCCCCGCGTCCGCAAATGGCTGCGACGGTTGCTGCATCCAGCGGAAGCGGAAATTCCCGTGCGCGCGCGGTTGGCCCAGGCGCGCGGCGAGATTGCCAGCCATCGGCGCCCCGCGCAACGGGAGATACCGATCCGCGGCGCCGGCCCACTCAAGGAAGGCGTCACGGTCGTCATCCCCAGCCGCGACGGCCGCCAGTTGCTCGAAGGTATGTTGCCATCCCTCGTGCCGCAGGTCGGGGCCGGGGAAATCATCGTCGTTGACAACGGGTCTTCGGACGATTCGGCGGAGTGGCTGGCTCGCACGTATCCGGCCGTCCGTGTCATTCGGACCCGGGCGCCTCTGTCATTCGCGCGCGCGGTGAACCTGGGCATCGAGGAATCCGCGTTCCGGCGCACGCAGCTGCTGAACAACGACATGATCGTGCAGCCTGGCTTTATTCAAGCGCTGGAATCGACCTTCGAGCGCGTGCCCGATCTGTTTTGCGCCACCGCGCAGATTTTCTTCCCGCCCGGCGTCCGCCGCGAGGAAACCGGCAAGGCAACCTGGCGTCGCGAAAATCCCACCGACTTTCCGGTGCGCTGCGACGACCCTGTCCCGGGCGAGGATCTGACCTGGGTGCTTTACGGCAGCGGAGGCTGTTCGCTCTGCGACACCGCGAAACTGCGCGCGCTGGGCGGCGCCGGTGAAGTGTTCGATCCAGCGTATGTCGAGGATCTCGATCTCGGTTATCGGGCCTGGAAAGCCGGATGGCCTTCGGTTTTTTGCGCGGCTGCTCATGTCGAGCATCGCCATCGCGCGACCACATCCCGCTTCTATACGGCAGGCGAGCTGGAGGTCTTCCTCGAACGCAATTATCTGCGCTTCCTGATCCACGCCATCGGGGATCCGGCCCTGTTCCGGCCTTTGTGGCTCGAAGCGATCCGGCGGCTGCAATTGAAGGCGATGGATGGAGACCTCTCGGCCCTCGATGTTCTTCGGCGCATTCCCGGTATTGGCCCGGAGCCCCCGCGCGCTTCGGGAACGCTCTCCGAGACGGAGATCCTCGCGCTGGGCAGTGGCGATGTGGCAGTCTTCCCGGGCAATGCAAAAGGCGGCCGGCGCATTATGGTCGTCGCCAGCCCCTACCTTCCCTTCCCCCTATCGCACGGCGGTGCCGTTCGCATCTACAACCTCATGCGACGTGTAGGCTCTGAGTGGGACCAGGTGCTCATCGCCTTCTGCGACGACCTCGCCACGCCACCGCGCGAGTTACTCGACATCTGCCGAGCCATCGTGCTGGTGCGCCGCCGCGGCACACACTACCTGAAGGACACTACGCGGCCGGACGTCGTCGAGGAGTTCGAATCCGAGACGTTCCGCGCCTGTCTCAAGCAGACGGTTCGGCAGTGGTCGCCCGAGGTCGTGCAACTCGAGTTCACGCAAATGGCGCAGTACGCGACCGATTGCGCGCCGGCGAAAACCATTCTGGTCGAGCATGACATCACGTTCGACTTACAGCAGCAGTTACTGGACACCACCGCCGAAACCGGCGCGGCTCGCCTGGAACTGGAACGGCAGCTGGAAAAGTGGCGTGCCTTCGAGACGGACGCATGGAAGGCGGTCGATTGCGTCGTCACCATGTCGGCGAAGGACGAACGCACAGTCGTTGGCGCGCACCGTACGGCCTGTCTCGCGAACGGAGTCGATACAGAACGGTTCCAGCCCTCCGATGCTGAGCCCGAGCCGCGGCGCCTGCTGTTCATCGGATCGTTCGCGCATCTCCCCAATCTGCTGGCTCTCGAATTTTTTCTGCGCGACGTCTGGCCACGACTCGGCCTGGGCTTTACGCTCCACGTGATCGCCGGCGCGCGGCCTGAATATTTCCTCGACTTTCATCGCGCCCGCGTGGCGCTGGATCTGAACCGCCCGGGCATCGAACTGGAAGGATTCGTCTCCGACGTCCGCGCGGCGTACACCCGCGCGGAAATAGTGCTCGCGCCCCTGACCGCTTCGGCCGGCACGAACATCAAAGTAATCGAAGCGATGGCCATGGGACGTGCGGTGGTGAGCACGCCAGCCGGTATCAATGGCCTTGATCTCAGGCCGGGGATCGACGTAATCGTCACGGAGTCGCCCGCGGATATGGTGGAGAAGATCGCGTGGCTTTCCCGTGACGCCGTTGCACGAAAGACGATTGAACGCGCGGCCCGCGAAACGGCGCTGCTCTGCGACTGGCGCGAAATCGCGCGCCGCCAGATGGCTCTTTACAGCCAGTTGGTGGCCGTAAACCGATGAAAAGAAATTAACTACTGTTAGCGCGACATTCGGCCGCGAAGCGCGTTTATCAGGGCGTAAGGAGTTTCAAATGATGAAAAACGTTCTGATTAATTCGGTGGCGGCGCTGCTTTTTGCGGGAGCCGCGTTCGCGCAAACGAGCGAAGTGGGAAGGCGCGCGGAGAACCAGCAGGACCGCATCGCGAACGGCGTCGCGACCGGCAAGATGACTGCGGGTCAAACAGCTCGCATAGAGAACAAAGAGGCCGCGGTGAATCACGAGATCCACGCGGATCGCAAGGCCAATGGTGGCAAGCTGACGGCGGGCGAGAAGGCGCAGGTCAACCGACAGCAGAATCGCATGAGCAAGCAGATTTACAAAGACAAGCACTGATTTGGTGTGGCAGCCAATCCTGCCTGCAGCCGTCTTTCAGGCGGCTTCCGGTCGTGCCAGTGACTGCTAAGATGTCCCTGGCATGACCAGAAGTCGCATTCAGTTTTTAACCCCCGCCGTTCTCGCACTCTGCACCGCCCTCGCCGCGCAAGCGCCCGCGCCATTCGACTACTACGTGCTGTCTTTATCCTGGGCTCCGGATTTCTGCGCGCAGCCAGGCGCAGCCGCGGCCAATCCCAAAGAGTGCGCAGCCGGACGCGGCACGGGCTTCGTGGTCCACGGACTCTGGCCTGAGGCCGCGCAGGGCAAGAGCCCGGAATCGTGCGGTCCGTCCAAGTCCGCAGCGAAGAATGTGGTGAAGATCGCGTTGCCTTATATGCTGTCCGACGGCCTCATTCAGCACGAATGGGCGACGCACGGAACGTGCACAGGCTTGAGTCCCGCCGATTATTTCTTCGATGTGATTCAGGCGCGCAGCGCGGTGCAGATTCCCGTACAGATGATTTCGGTCGAAGTTCCTTTGACGGAAAGCCCCGTGCAGATCGAGGAGCAATTCGCCGCCGCGAACGCCGCTTTTCCGAAGAACGCCTTCCGCACCGCCTGCCGGAATGGTGCGCTTTCGGAAGTCCGCGTGTGCTTCACCCGCGACCTCAAGCCCGCCGCTTGCCCCGCCAGCCTCGGCGAATGCCTCGACCCCGCCGTGAGCGTTCGCCCGGTCCGGTGAATACGGCTATCCGCCGCGTTCCCGACCTCTGATAAGTGTTAAGCTACAAGCTACAGGCCGCTTGCGGATAAGGAACTTCGATCACAAAGGCCTGAAGAGGCTGTACGAGGAAGACATCGCGAAAGGCGTTCCTCCGGAATCCGCGGACAAACTGCGCAACATACTCGCATACCTCGATGACATAGAAAATCCGGAGGAATTGCGGAAGCTCACGGCGTGGAAGGTACATACGCTGACGGGCGACCGCAAGGGCACATGGAGCTTGAGCGTCACCCGCAATCGGCGCTTGACGTTCCGTATCGACACCGCAGAGCGTGAAATTTGTGACGTGAATTTGGAAGATTACCACTAGAGCACACAGGAGCAAGGGCCATGCCTATGAAAAACCCGCCCCATCCAGGACGCTTTATTCGGATGGAGATCATCGAACCTGCCGGTTTGACCGTGACGGCGGCGGCGGCGGCGCTCCGAGTTTCCCGCCCGGCCCTGTCCAGCCTGCTTAACAGCAAGGCGGATCTCTCGGGCGATATGGCCCTGCGCATCGAAAAAGCCTTCGGCGTGAAGATGGACACGTTGATGCGAATGCAGGCTTCATACAACATTGCGCAGACCCGTAAGAGAGAAAAAGAGATCCACGTCCGGCGCATTTCCCACACAGGCGATGCCCACCTGTGACGACATCACGTGAACCTAACATCCATACCCCTTTCAGCGAATTTTCAGCCTGATCCGATAATGTATCCTCGGATGAGACCACCCAAATCCAGGAGCGAAACGATGAAATCCTTACTGCTGTTGTTAGCGATCGGAGCCGTGGCGTCCGCCGCCGCGCCCACGTATAAAGTTACCGGCAAGATCAAAATCGGCGGCGAAGGCCGCTGGGACTATGTCTATGTCGACAGCGCCAACCACCGTCTGTATGTGTCCCACGCCACACAAACCGAAGTCATCGACACCGCTACCGATAAAGTGGTCGGCACCATTCCCGGCACCAACGGCGTCCATGGAATCGCCATCGCCGACGACCTCTCCAAAGGGTTCACCAGCGACGGCATGGACAATGACGTCACCGTATTCGACACCAAGACGCTCAAAGTGCTCGGCAAAGTGAAGACCGGTACCAATCCGGATTCCATCATTTATGAACCGGTCACGCATCGCGTTCTGACCTTCAACGGCCGCAGCAGCGATTCGACTGTGTTCGACGCCAAGACCAACGAAATCGTGGCAGCCGCGATCCCGGTCGGCGGCAAGCCCGAGTTCGCGCAGGTCGATGGCAAGGGTCACGTGTATTTCAACATCGAAGACAAGAATGAAATCGGCGAGATCGACGCGAAGACCGCGACGCTCACCAAGCACTACTCCATCGCACCCTGCGACGGACCCAGCGGCCTCGCCATCGATCAGAAGAAAGACGTCCTCTTCTCGGTCTGCGGCAACAAGATGATGGTCGTCAGCGATCCGGTCGCCGGCAAAGTGCTCGGGACTCCGGCCATCGGAACGGGTCCGGATGGCGTGGCCTTCGACGATGGCTATGCGTTCAGCGCGAATGGCCGCGACGGCAATATTACCATGGTCGGCGAAACGTCGCCCGGCAAGTGGGAACCCGTCGGGACGATCACGACTCAGAACAGCGCCCGCACCATCGGTGCAGACCAGAAGGCTCACAAGCTGTATCTGCCCGCGGCGGAATTCGGACCGCCTCCGCCTCCTCCGGCCGGTGGTGGCAGAGCCGGCAGAGCGCAGGCCATTCCCGACAGCTTCACTATCGTCGTGGTCGGCAGGTAGAATTGCGCAGGCGGAACCGCCTGCGCCACAAAACAGATCCTGCGCAGTGCATTGTGGGGCAGGCGGTTCCGCCTGCCCTTTTGATACTTTCCCGCCTGCCATCGATTCGATACCGATAGAATCGATGCTTATGGCAAATGAAACCTACGCGGTCTTCGACACCACAGAAGGCCGCTTCAAGGCAAAGCTGTTCGACGATAAAGTACCCGGCACTGTCAAGAATTTTGTTGATCTCGCCGAAGGCACGAAGACGGGCAAGCCTTTCTACGACGGCCTCGTCTTCCATCGCGTGATTCCGGATTTCATGATTCAGGGCGGATGCCCGCAGGGCACGGGCCGGGGTGGTCCGGGCTACCAGTTTGCCGACGAGTTTCATCCATCGCTCAAGCACACCA
>Ga0181521_10006143_pt1 | contig 13137 bp, 6 predicted proteins | sample PEATcosm2014_Bin_32_FD_119764 | JGI IMG/M metagenome (GOLD analysis project Ga0181521, IMG submission 119764) | Peatland microbial communities from MTU Mesocosm Facility, Houghton, MI, USA - PEATcosm2014_Bin02_60_metaG | ecosystem: Environmental > Terrestrial > Soil > Wetlands > Peat | place...
CCTTCAGGGGCTAAAGCCCCCAATGACGAGCCGTTTTTCGGTGGCGGGGCTGAAGCCCCGCCCTTCCCGCCGCTCAGCAATATGACGCGGAATTTCGTCAGCAAGTACTAGAGCTATTTCAGGATGTTTTCCGTAGGTTTCACCCACGGCTATTCGCGGTCTCCCGCTTCGCGGGACGCGGTTCTTCTAATGCCGCGTGGGCGGAGCCTCTCGCGAATACCCTGGCGGCGGTTGGAACATCGCGGGATCAGGTTCCCCGCGGGTCAGATTGATGAGTTCAGTTACCTGCTCGCCGGAGCGCGGGTCGCTTCTTCGTCGCAGCACGTCGACTCCCAATCGCTCCTCAAACCAGCATTCATCGACCGATTCAAAACTCTGCGGGTTGCTGAACATCCCTGCCGGAAAGGTGTGTAGGGTTCGTCTTCCCCACGCATTTACGCCCGCAAACTCTCTCGTGCCGAGTTTCTCGTTCTTGATGTGTTCTCCGGGCCGAGTCGCCTTGAGCGTCAGATACTCCAACGCATCGTAATGGATGGGTCGTTCAATAGGCCTGATGATGACGTTGTGGTTCTGCGGGTCGATGTGGATTCTTTGCTTCGCGACCGGATCGTAAATGTTCACGTAGTAGATTGGATTGTCGACGTCCTCCGTCCAGGGCAGGTGTTGCTCTTGATAGATGCGGCCCTTACTGTCGCGCGCGATGTGGTCCTCCACGGTGCGGGTCTTCTTCGTTCCGTCCGGCAGGACCTGGGTGAGAGTAGTTCGGGCCGTGGCCGTGAAGGGCTTTCCTTTCAATTCGCTGATTCCAATCTCCGCCGGCATGATGACGCGAACACCCTGCGCCCACAGGCTGAGCGTAAGCCCCAGCATTGCGACGATGACGCCGGACAATTTGTTCATATGAACGGTATCTTAGCACGGAGCCGTGCCTTTTCTGCATCAGGAGAGGCATTGAGGGAAGCGGGGCGGTTCGCGAACCACCCCTGCGTTCTATTTTTGCGGCGCGGGCGGTGTAGTGGGTGTAGTGGGTGCAGTGGTCGAGCCCATCTGGTCATACACGCGCCGAATGGTGACAGGTCCTTGCAGGGAAGAGTTCTCAAGCCGCGAAACGACCGTGAGTTGTTTGCCATCGTCGCTCAACCGGAAAGTCTCGGTTAGTTTGGTGCCGTGCTCCAGTTTGGTTTCGGCCACGAGTGCACGGCCTTGCCACTCGGTTTTGGTTGAGGAGATCTTCTTTCCGTTGTCATCCTTGTCGTCGTGCTTCTTGCCGTCCAGGTAATAGGTTTGAGCATGGGCGGAGTCGTCGGTCACCACCAATTGGCCGGATTTTTGGTCGACTTGCAAGAGCTTCGAAGTCTGCCCAAGACGGTCCCAGTCCTCGGCGTTCACGGTGCTTCCGCGATTGGCCTGTTGCCCTCCACGACCCATGCCGCCACGGCCCATGCCTCCGCGGCCCATCCCGCCGCCTCCCGGAAAACCGACTCCGCCGCCGGGGTATCCGCCCCCGCCACCCGGATAGCCGCCCCCGGTCCCGCCGCCGGGATACCCGCCACCGCTGTTGGCGGAGGTGCGCTGGTTGCTCTGCGCATCGGTGATCTTCTGCTGTGCATCGTCGCTTTGGTCTTTGTTGAATTGCCAACGGCCACCCAGGTTCGGCTGGCTGTCACCTGCGCGGGCCACCCGCGGCAGTGAAATCGCGAGTAAGATCGCCGCGGCAGAAATCAGGCCGAATAGTGCAAGGTTATTGGTCCTTCGCATGGCTTGCTTACCTCCCAATGCTGAATGTCCTTGTCCCTTCTCCTTCGATTCAGGGCAAGGGGTGCTGGTTGTACGCCTTTGTGGCGCGGGCGTCCCGCCCGCGGCGGGACAGGCTCTGCCCGCGCGCCAGAGCGGGCGAGACGCCTGGGCCACGGATCTACCCGCCGCCGTGCGGAGTGCGCGGGGGCGGCTTAACGACCGCCATGGGCAAGCGCGTGAAAACCACGCGCGCTGCCGCCGGATCGAGCACGTTTACCTGCACGGTGTAGCGTCCCACTGGAAACTTCTCCAGCGGGATCTGCGCGAAATACGTGGTCTCCAGCGCTGAGCCCTTTTCCGCCTTGGCGTTGAACGGCCCGGCTTCGGCGAACTTCTTTCCGTGCCGGAGGAAGACGAACGCCACGGACGGCGGCGTCGCGGCACTCTGGGGCGTCGCGGGTGGCTTCCCGGCGTATGACTCCAGGTAAACCGAAAGGGTCTGGTTAGTTCGAAACACGCGGGTGACGCTGGGCAGCACGGTGCGATTCCCCACCTGGAGCGGCGCGTTGCGGTCGCGATCAAATCGCGAACGCGGGAGTTGATCGGCGGGCCGCACTTCATTGGAGAACACCACCGTACTCAAGCTCAGCCCTTGATGGGAGACATCCGGCAAGACGAGGGGAGCTTCGAAGGTACCGATCTTGCCGCCTTCGTTCTCTCGAGCCACGACCTTCAAGTTGTACTTTCCCGGCGCCAGGGTGATTTCGCCCTCGTAGAGGAGGTTGCCGCCGGTGACTTCTTCGAAGGTCTCGTCCGTCATCTTCACGGGCAGGGTGTCATGCAAACCGCCCGCGACATGATTCTGCGCGTCGGTGAACCTCCAGGCAAAGTCAAATTCAGTCTCATGCTTGCCGGACTTCTTGAGGAAGGAAACTTCCGCGCCCGGAATTTTGGCGGCGAGGACCACGGTGTATTTCTTATCGGGGCGGAGGAAGTAGGCGGTGTCAATCGCAAAGGGAAGATCCACGAAGGGCACATCGAGATCCATCACCTGCTGGAGCTGAACTTCCTTATCCTCGCGTGTCAATTGCCGGAAATTCTTGGGAGCGAAGTAGCCGGGCCGCGCCTGCAACTTCAGGCCGGGCCGCGACACTTCCACGCGAATGTGCCGGAAGCGGCCGTCTGAGCGCTTGTTGGTGGGCGAATAGCCAATCAGATAGTAGCTGGAATTGTCTCTTTGGACCTCCTGGAAGGCGGGGCTGAAATCGTTGAGGTCGTAGAAGAACTTTCCGCCCGTGTCGGTGGAGAGCGAGGCCAGCGTTTCACGGCTTCCCTGTAAGGAGGAGACCTGCGAGGCGTGGGCTGAACCGGAATAGATGGCTGTGCCGGCCGGGCTGGACGAGGAAGCGTCGCCGCCCGGAGGCAGGGCCAGCAGGCCGCGCGCGTCCATGGTGTAAAGCGACACATCGGCTTGATTCGCCGCGTCGATGGTGGCCCGCAACTGCGCCTGGTTTTCCTGGCCGGTGCGCGAGATGCCGCTGGAGAAGTGGATCACGTTCTTGCGCCCGGGCACCTGGTGAAGCATGGTGGCCAGGGATTCAATGGCCGCCAACTTCTGGTCGGTGTTGAAGATGTTGAACTCGGTTTCATCCGGGGTAAACGCGTCCGAGACATCCTGAGTGACGACTTCCATGCCGTTGGCGTCCGTCCCACCGGCTTCACCGATCGCGCCCTGCGCGGCCAGGTTGGAGGATTCTTCACCGACCAGGATGGCGCGCAGGACGTTGGTGAGGGAGTTTCGGTTGTTGGTGAAATCCTGCACCACACGAAGGTTGGAGGAGTAGGTGACCACCGCGATCAGGTCTGCGGGCGTCATGCGATGGCCAACAAAATCGCCCGTGGCCTTCAGGGCGCGCATCAGCTCATCCGGTTGCATCGAACTCAAGTCAAAAAAGAAAACCAGCAGGCGATGATCCTGGAGCACCCGGTCGGCGTTAACCTCGGGCGGGAGCTTCGCAAGGTCAATCACCTGCGCGCGCTCCTCGCCGTTGGTGACCTGCGCCAATTTCTCCACGTCTTCCAGGCTGAAATCAGAAATGGCTTGCGAAACTCCGTCTTCGAAGACGCGAAAATCGGATTGCTTCAAATCCGTCACCGCTTTGCCGGTTTTGTCATACACACGCACGTCGACCAGCACTTCATTGGTCTGCGTGCGCAGGATGAAGGCCTGTTGCGGACTTCGAGAAGTGGGAGCGGAAGGCTTCTGCTGAGGGAGAAGGGCAGTGGGCAGGTAGGCAGATAGGCAGATGGCAAGAAGGACAGCGGGCAGGTGGGCAGGTCGGCAGATCGGCAGGTCGGCAGGTGGGCAGATCGGCAGGTGGGCAGATCGGCAGATGGGCAGGTCGGCAGTGGTATTAGCCTTGCTCGCCGTCTGTCTGCCAGAGCGTCTCGTTATCATCTTCGCCTTTTTCCTGTTACCTGGGCCTACGTGCCCTTACCTGTGGGCCAGGCAGTCCACTCTTCCCGTGCCCGTCTGTAGATCGCGCACTTCCGTAACCATCTGCCCATCTGCCTATCTGCCGACCTACCCATCTGCCCACCTGCCTAAAAGTTAAACCGCAACGCTACGTTCAAAGAGCGCATGGCCGCTACGCTGGTCACCCAGCCGAAATTCTGCGCGTTGATCGTGGTCGCCACGCCGGCGTAATTCGGGTGGTTGAAGATGTCGCTGGCGTTGATGCTGAACCGTCCACGAATGCCCTTTTCGCGAGAGAAAGTGAAGAAGCGCCCCAGCGACATGTTAAAGGTAACTGAGCCTGGACCCGTAATCGTGTTGCGTCCCGCCGTGCCGGGTTCACCCGAGGCGGGCAGCGCGAACGCCCCGGTGTTGAAGAAATCCAAGGTTGTCCTTTGTGAGCGTGGCAGGCTGACGGGAAGGCCGGTGGCATCGGGGCGTTCGGAAGCAAAGACGCCCGACCCGTTGTTATTGGACTGATTGCCGGCCACCGCCGCAGTCAAGGGCAAGCCGGTTTGCAAGGTGGTCACGCCGCTAAGTTGCCAGTCACCAATGATGCGCGACCCAAAGCCGCCCCGGTTGAGGAAACGGCGCTGCTCGCCGAAGGGCAGTTCGTAAGTGTGATTAATAACCAGTTTCTGCCCGACGTTGAAGTTGGAGAGCGCCCGCTCCGCTAAGAGGTCGAAGCTGTTCTGGGGCACGTTGTGGCCGTTGCCTCCAACGTTGGCCGCATCGTCAATCGATTTTGACCAAGTGTAAAAGCCGCTCATCGAGAAGCCGCCGTGAAACTGCCGGCGCAAAACGACCTGGAGGCCGTTGTAAATCGAAGCCGCGCCCGAGGTCTCGTAAAGAAATTGCTGAACGCCGGGAATCGAGGTTTCGTGCGAACCGGAGGCGCTGGGTTTCACGCTGTCGGGCGAAAGCAGCAAATCGAGTTTCGTTCCCTTGGTGCCGATGTACTGGACGTTAAGGACAACGTTGCGGAAGATCTCATCCTCGACGGCGAAGTTCCATGACTGCGCGTAGGGGCGGCGGAAATTGGTGTCGGCCGCGTAGGTATTATGAATCGTATTGGCAGCAGGGGTGGGGAACCCGTTCTCGAGCGTCAACACCTGCTCGGGATTTGTGGTCAGCGTGGACGCCTGCGCGAACGGAGGCTGGTCCACCATGTTGGTCACCATGCGCGAGTAGATGCTGCCGTCGTAGAAAACCGAATAGCCGCTACGCATCACCAGGTGGTGCTGAATCCATGGCCGGTAAGCGATGCCCAATCGAGGCGAGAAGTTATGCCAGTCGCTGTGAATAAGCGAGCCAGGCAGAGACCCAGGGCTGAGGCCGGTAATCACCGCGGGTGAACTGAAGCCGGGCCCAAAGGCCAAGTCGGAGAGATGTCCGTACTTCTCACTAAAGGGCAGGAAGTATTCGTACCGGATGCCGCCGTTAAGCGTCCAGTGGTTGCTGGCACGCCAGTCGTCCTGAATAAAAGAGGTGGTGACCCAGGTCCGGAGGTAGTTGCTGGCCACGCCGTAGCGGACCGAGGTAGTCTGTGGAAGGCCCAGCAGGAAATCCGCGAAGTCGAAGCCCGTTCCCGGGACCGGATATCCATTGTTGAAATTACTGGTGCTGTAGCCCGTGAAGCTGAAGGTCCCCTCCGCCTTAGGATCAGTCTCGGTGTTCTGCTCGACGCGGCGCAACTCGCCGCCCAGCCGAATGTTGTGCTTGCCGTGGTTCCAGATCAGAACATCGTTAGCGCGGATGGTTTGCGGGCGAGTGAGAGAGGCGAGCGGATCGTTCAAGCCGCCGAAATTCGTAAAGCCGATGGTGGGGATTGCCCAATCGAAGGGATCGGTCGATACCCCGGTAATTCCGAGTTGCGCGGCAATGTTCTGTCGAAACGCAAAGTCGTTCAGCAAGGCGGTTCGCAAGCGATTGAAGTTCAAAGACAGGGTATTGACGAGGTGGGGATTGAAGGTATGCGATTCACTGGCGCTCAGATTCTGGCCGCGGCTCGAGGTCCGAGATTTTATGCCGGGAAAAGTGGCGGCCGACTGGCTGCTCGAGCGGTTGAAGTAGTACATGACGTTCAGACTATCCTTGGAGTCGATCTGCTGCCCGATGCGGCCCATCACACGGTCATTCCCCGAGGGTAAAGGAAGCTGCAGATGATAGTTCTGAATCTGCCCGGGGAGATTAGGCGAGGGGATGTAGGCCAGCAGACCTTGCGCGGCGGCGGAGATCCGCTGCGCGGGGATGGCGTTTTCCGGAAAAGGCGTGCGTGCGCCAGTAGCGCTGCTTAACGGGTCATAGATCGTTGTGTCTTGGCCGGACGCGAGAACGGCGTCAGAAAAATTTCCTTCGCGCTCTGCCAGGGTGGGGACGGTTGAGAAGTTGTCAAGACCGGTCCTGCCGCGCTGCAAGTTGTAGCTTGCGAACCAGCTTGTCTTGCTGCCGCCGTTGTAAACCTTGGGAATCACCAGCGGACCGCCCAAAGAGAAGCCAAAGGTCTCCTGGTAAGAGGGAATGCGAGGCGACTCGAGCACGTTGAGAGGGTAAGGGTGAGCGTCGAAGCCGGAGTTCGTGTATTGCTCCGTAAAATTGCCCCGGAGACGGTTCACCTGGGCGCGATTACGGCCCCAACCACGCGCTCCTCCTCCTCCGCCTCCAAAACCTCCGCCGCCCCCGCCAAACCCTCCACCTGGTCCGCCTCCGGCCGGACCACCTCCTGCGCCGAATGGGCTGCCTGCGCCTCCTCCAACACCGCCGGGACCACCACCAAATCCCATGCCTCCACCGCGCATTCCCCTCCGGCCGCCACGGCCTTCCCCGGGGGTTGCGACGTCACCCACCCCGCCAGCCAGCAGAAAAGAGGTGGCAGCACTGGCAGAGGCGTCGGGATTTTCCGGCACAGCCTCGCCAGAAGCAGCGTTCTCGGCACCGGCGCTTTCCCCGCTGCCATTCTCTGCGATCCGGACCACTCCTTCTTCTCCGCCCGCGCCATCGCCGAAGGAATTCTCAGAGGCAGCAGGGAATTGGCCACGATTCCGGGTGCCCGCCGACAGGGCCGCCAGGTTGCTGGCGCGGCGCCGCAAGGGCGCGTTTCCATCGCTCTGCGCCCGAGATGAGACCCCGCCCTCGGGCGTCGCAAGTACCATCGCCAGGTTTATTTTGAGCGGCTTATCAGCGGCCACGGGAATCGGCTCGCGGACGTCGGGGCGAAACCCCACGAGTGCCAGAGTCAGCCGATAATTGCCGGGCAGGATGCCCGCGAAAGTAAAGTTCCCGTCCTCGTCCGTCAACGTTTCCTTGCGATCGCCGGTTTGCGGATTGATGAGCTGGACTGTAGCGGCAGGCACGGAAACTCCGGCTGGGCCGCGCACGTGGCCACTGATTGATCCGGTCGCAGGGGCTTGGCCGTAAAGCGGCGAGGGCAGTATACAGGCTAACACCCAGAGGGCACAGGAAACGCGTACGGTGCTCTTAGATTCAGTTGACATTCCGGGGTCGTTAACCTGTTGTCGCGCTTCGTAGCTTACGGTGAATAAGCCACTATTATTGCGTCTTCGCCGTTTGCCACGGCCACCTCCGGAGCAGGAGAAACCTTCGCAGGTGGATCGACAAATTCTTGCCCGCGGGCTGCACTCGACAATCATTATACAGCGATTGGCGAAGCTCTTCTGCCCTGCAAGAATCAGCGCTGTGCCTCTTTTTTCCACAAATCGTGCGGGGCAAGCCCCGGCTCTGCAAGCTGGCGAGGTATCTGGACCCGAGCGCTAAAACGCGTCATACCCGTTGGTCACGCTCGAGGCGGCGGTCGGCGGAGCGGTTTCCCCGCTCGGTATTCTCTTGGTAGCTCCGTAAAGTTCCACAAAGCTGAGATTCAGGGCAGCCGACGCTCACCATGGACGCGGGATGCATGATTCGATGATTCAATTTGGGAGGCGGGCGCTGATTCGCTTGTCCAACCTTCTAGGTTGTTTTCCAGCAAAGCAAGCCATCCTGGAGCACTCCGGTACAGTACTTTTGTTGCATTGCGTTAGCCTGCCCACTCTGTTAGTATCCCCAGTCTGAAATCGGGGGGCTGGCAATGGCTTTCCCTCCTCCATCCCAGAATATCGTTGGTGGCCCAGAAGACCATGGCAGTTCCAACCGAGAATGCTCCCACAGAGACACGGCGACGTTCCCGCCATTACGTCGTTCTATTGCTGACGGCCTTGGCGCTCCTCGCCAGTGCCTCTCCTGCCCAGCAAGGGAAGGACACGCGTCCGCACGGCGTGAAAACACTGGAGACCATTCGACAAGTCAGGGATCTGCCTTCCGAGGACGCCCGGTTTGGATACCCGATTCATGTGCGCGGCGTGGTGACCTATGCCGACAAAACGCAGAACGATCTTTTCGTTCAAGATTCCACGTCTGGCATTTATGTGAACTCGGATGCCACCGTCCTGCAGCTTCACTCCGGCCAGATCGTGGAGGTCACCGGCATCAGCGGGCCTGGAGATTTTGCTTCCCAGATTGAAAACCCCAAGATCCAGGTGGTCGGTCAGGGTCCTTTGCCGGCTCCCAAGCGGGTCACGGGAGAACAGTTTGTTACCGGAGTCGAGGACAGCCAGTTTGTGGAGATCGAAGGGGTGGTGCGGTCGGCAGCGGAGAGCCAAGGCCGTTTGCTGCTGCACGTGGCGTCGGGGACAGTGATCGTTCCCGTATACGTGTTGGACTATAAACCCATTCCGGCGGGTCTCGTAGGGGCCAAGGTCGTTTTGCAGGGTGTTTCCGGAGGCACCTACAACCCACGATTCCAGTTTCTTGGCGCCCTTCTCCTTGTGCCGGGGCTGAAAAACCTCGCCATTGAATTGCCGGCCTCTGCGGACCCCTTTTCAATACCCTTACGTCCCATCCACCTCATCGAGAGGCTGGGTCCGGTCGGAGCTTACAACCAAGCCGTGCATGTTCAAGGGATTGTCACCCTGCAGTTGGCGGGCAATCGCATATTCATGCGAGACGCCCAAGAGGGCTTGGAAGTTGAAACACTTCAAGCAACCCCCTTGAGCGTCGGCGACCGGGTTGACGTCGTAGGTTACCCAGCGGTAGGTGACTTCAGCCCAATGCTCAAGGACGCAGTCTATCGCAAGATCGGGAATGGCGCGGCGACTCCCCCTCTGGCAGCGACCGCTGCCCAGGCGTTGTCGGGGATCTATGATTGCGAACTCATCCAGATTCGAGGGCGCGTGCTAGGCGTCTCACTCCGCGGCAATCAAAGATCGCTCACGCTCAATTCAGACGGGGTCATGGTCGAGGCCCAGATGGAGGGAATTGGGCAGCAGGCGATGGCGGAGCACGCCCGGACGGGCAGCCTGGTGCAACTCACTGGAATCTGCGATGTCAGGGTTGACGAGAACCGGATCCCAGTGGGCTTCGCGATGCTCCTGCGCACTCCGGATGACATCGTGGTGCTGCAACAACCTCCCTGGTGGAACCTCCAGCGTACTCTTATTCTGCTGAGTATCACGGCCTTGAGCGTCGTCGGGGTCCTGTTTTGGGTGGGCATGTTGAGGCGGCGCGTTGGGCACCAAACGGAGACCATCCGGGCTACGCTGGAGTCCACCGCGGACGGAATCCTGGTGCTGGACGCTACGGGAAACATCGTAGCCCACAACACGAAGTTTGCGGAGCTTTGGAAAATCCCCGAGTCAGTTCTTGCCGCGGGCAATGACCGCAAGTGGATGGACTATGTTCTCCCCCAGTTGAATGATCCCGACGCGTTCGCCAAGACAATGCGCAGTTTGTACGAGGATTCGGAGGCTCTATGTGACGATCTGGTGGAGTTTAAGGATGGACGCGTTTTCGAACGCCATTCCGAGCCTCAGCGCGCCTGGGGGAGAAACATCGGGCGGGTCTGGGGATTCCGCGATATCACCGCGAGGAGGCGGGCGGAGGAGGCAATGGCGGAAAGCGAAGAACGTTACCGCATGCTGTTCCAACGCAATCTCGCGGGCGTCTACCGTGTCAGCCTGGCGGGGCGATTTCTGGATTGCAACGAAGCCTGCGCACGCATTTTCGGCTACTCCACCCCGCAGGAATTAGTGGGGCGGAACGCCTCCGACCTCTACACCAGCCCCTCAGCGCGGGTAGGGTTTACTTCCAGCCTCAAGGCGCAAGGGGGTCTGAGCAATTTTGAGCACTGCCTGTTAAAGAGGGACGGCACTCCGGTTTGGGTGCTGGAAACCGCCACTTTGATTAAAGACGGGGAAGAGCTGATCGAAGGCACTTTGATCGACATTACGGCTCGCAAACAAGGCGAAACAGAACTGCAAAAAGCGAAAGAGGTGGCCGAATCCGCGAGCCGTGCCAAGAGCGAGTTCCTGGCCAACATGAGTCATGAAATCCGCACACCCATGAACGGCATTCTGGGCATGACCGAACTCGCGCTGAGTACAGACCTGACCGGCGAGCAGCGGGAATTCCTCAGCATGGTCAAGACTTCGGCGGACTCGCTGCTGACGGTGATCAATGAGGTGCTGGATTTCTCTAAAATCGAAGCCGGGAGGCTGGACTTTGATCTGATTGAATTCAATCTGAGAGATAGTCTCGAGGAAGATGTTCGAATGTTCGCGTACCCGGCGGACCGAAAAGGTATCGAACTGATCTGTGACGTGGCTCCCGACGTGCCGGACGCGGTGGTGGGGGATCCTACCCGGCTGCGGCAAATCATCGTAAACCTTCTTTCCAATGCACTCAAATTCACGGAGCAGGGAGAAATCCTGCTGCGGGTTGAAGGGGACTCTTCGAACGAAAATGAGCCCGTGCTCCATTTCTCGGTCCGGGACACAGGCATTGGCATTCCCTGGGACAAACAGCAGTTCATCTTCGAGGCCTTTGCGCAAGTCGATAGTTCCACCACTCGGCGCTTCGGGGGAACCGGCCTGGGTTTGACGATCTCGGCGCGGCTGGTGTCGATGATGCGTGGCCGGATTTGGGTGGAGAGCGAATTGGGGAAGGGAAGCACGTTCCACTTCACGGCGCGCTTCGGGCGGGCCCGCGCCGGTGTGACGCCGAAGAAGACCTCGCCGGTGACCCTTCACGGCGTGCCGGTTCTGGTTATAGACGACAACGCGACAAATCGGCGCGTGATGGATGAGACGCTTTCTTTCTGGGGCATGAAAACCTGCCTGGCGGCGGATGGTTTTCAAGCCATGATGGCGCTGAGACACGCCCAGGAGAGTGGAAATCCCATTCCTCTCGTGCTGACCGACGCTCATATGCCGATGATGGACGGCTTCCGGTTGGCGGAGGAAATCAAGCACGACCCGCGGCTGGCAGGTACGCTGGTGACCATGGTGACTTCGGGCGGACAGGTCGGCGACGCGGCTCGCTGCCGCGAACTGGGAATAGCCGCCTACCTCACCAAACCGGTCCGGCAGGCGGACTTGCTGGAAGCGATTGTAAGAGTTCTGGGCTCCAAGGCACGGCCGGAGGAATCGGCACCGCTGGTGACGCGGCATTCCTTGCGCGAGAATCGCCGGGAGCTGGAAATCTTGGTGGTTGAAGACAACGTCGTGAACCAACGCTTGGCCGAGCATCTCCTGCGGAATAAAGGCCACATCGTCACCATCGCTAACAACGGGCGGGAGGCGTTGGAAGTTCTCGATCGACAGCGTTTTGACCTGGCCTTAGTGGATGTGCAGATGCCCGAGATGGACGGGCTGCAACTGACGGCGGCAATTCGAGAAAAAGAGAAAACGACAGGGGAGCATTTGCCGATAATTGCTATGACCGCTTACGCGATGAAAGGCGACCGAGAACGTTGCCTGGAAGCGGGCATGGACGGCTATGTTCCCAAGCCGATCAATTCCAAGCAGCTTTTTGAATTGATCGCCGGAGTGCGAACCGTCGAGCTCAAAGCGTCGCCCGGCACGCCGCTAGGGGTAAGTCACGAGATCCTGGATGAGTCGGCGCTCCTGTCGAGGTTTGAAGGGGAGGCTGACTTGCTTCGGGATGTGGTCAATCTCTTCATGGACGACTGTCCGAAACTGATGGACGGGATTCGAGGGGCGGTGGAGCGAAGCGATGCCCATGGGTTGGAGCGGGCCGCGCACAAACTGAAGGGCACCGTGGCGAATTTCTCGGCTCGAGCTACTTATGACGCGGCGCTGCGCCTGGAAGTGATGGGCCGGGAAGGACATATCGAGGAGGCTCGCGAAGCTCTGACCGCGCTCGACGCGGCCCTCGGGGAACTGGGGCCCGTCTTGATTACTCTAAGTGGCGGCATAAAACCATGAAAATCCTGGTGGCCGAAGACGACCTCATCACAGGGCGGATGTTACAAACCTACCTGGCGAAGTGGGGTTACGAGGTCCAAATCGTGACCGATGGCCTGCAGGCATGGCAAATCCTTCAACAGGAAAATGCCCCTCGTCTCGCACTCCTGGACTGGATGATGCCGGAGATGGACGGCATGTCGATCTGCCGCGAGGTGCGGCGGCTTAATATCCAGCCCTATATTTACTTGATTCTCCTGACCGCCAGGCGATACCAGGAAGACGTGGTGGCGGGGCTCGAGGCGGGGGCGGATGAGTATTTGACGAAGCCTTTTGACCCCTATGAGCTCAAAGCGCGTCTGCGCGCCGGCGCCCGGGTTGTGGAGCTGCAGGATAGCCTGATTCAGGCGCGAGATGCGCTTCGCGATCTGGCCATGCACGACGTCCTGACCCGTCTTTTGAACAGGCGCGCCATTATGGATTTCCTGGCGACGGAATTGGGCCGCGCCGAACGCGAACAAAGACCTCTCACGGTGATGATGGTTGACATTGATCACTTCAAGTCCGTCAACGACAAGTTTGGGCATCCGGCTGGAGACGGAGTCCTCTGCGAAGTGTCCAGGAGGCTGC
>Ga0181521_10006144_pt1 | contig 13130 bp, 9 predicted proteins | sample PEATcosm2014_Bin_32_FD_119764 | JGI IMG/M metagenome (GOLD analysis project Ga0181521, IMG submission 119764) | Peatland microbial communities from MTU Mesocosm Facility, Houghton, MI, USA - PEATcosm2014_Bin02_60_metaG | ecosystem: Environmental > Terrestrial > Soil > Wetlands > Peat | place...
GAGCTCAAGAGCCAGGCGCCCCGCAACACTTCGCTCGATCCTTTCCGGACCGCCGACGGATGGTTGATGATCGCGCCGTTCACCGACGCGCAGTACGAGCGGCTGTGCGCCGCCGTAGGGCATCCCGAATGGTGGACCGCAGTGCCCGACCGGGTCGAACGGGCGCGCGGCGTCATGCGCGGGCTGGCCAAGGTCTTTCCGGAGCGCGCCACCGCAGTGTGGCTCAAGGCGCTGGAAGATGCGGACATCCCTTGCGGTCCGGTACACAATTACGACACTTTGTTCGACGACCCGGAGATCATCGCCAACGAGAGCTTCGCGATTTACGAGCATCCGGAAGCGGGGAGTGTGCGCGTGGTGAACCCCGGCGCGCGCTTCACCGAAACGCCGATGAAGATCTGGCGCACGCCGCCGCGTCTGGGCGAGCATACCGAGGAGATCCTGCGGGAGGCCGGCCTCGAACGCTCGCAGTTGGAGCAACTCCGCTCCGATAAAGTGATCAACTAGGCCGGCGCCGGCTCTACCTCGGATCGCGCCGTGGTTCCCGTAGCGCCGGCCTCTATGCGTAACGCCGGCCGGAGCCTGCCCTGAGGCTGCTCGAAGGCCGCCGGTGCCCCTTCCGAAGTAGGACCGGCGTCTCACCGGTCATTTGGTCGGCAAACCCTACCGGGTAATGAGTCTTACGCGCCCTTCTTTCTGCGCTCCGCCCAACGCCGCTTCATCGATTCCGACAGCCGCCGTCTCCCTTCCGGGGTCAGGCGATGGCGCCGCTTCTTCTTTGGCGGGCGTCCAAGGGCGACACTCCTGATACCGGCGCCTGTCTCCGCTCCCTCCAGCGCTGTAATAGCTCGGCTGAGCCGGTCTCTTTCCCGTTTCAAGTCTGCCACGATTCTCTCTATGTCCAACGTTCGCTCCTTACCCCCGGCTTGCGCTGATTGATGGCCGTATAATTTCATTCATCGTCAGGTTTCGCAATTCCCGGCTCTTATCCACTATCCACTAGCTTTGGTCCCGAAACTCAGGTAGCCGAAATCAGGCGGACTGCGCGCGCGGTCTTTCCGCGCCTGGATCGGGCTATCGCGGGCAGATTTGGGCCACATTGTACCGGACAGAGCTTTTCACCGTCGGGGTCAGAATCGAACCACAGGAGTGAACGATGCCTTCTAACCATCTCACGAGTTCCCGGCCGTACCGCGTGTACGGGATGAGCCAGTCCTACTTCACACGAAAGATGACGGGCTACCTGGCGTACAAGGGCATTCCGCATCTGCTGCGCCGGTTCGCGGGCGCCAACCCGGCGGCGCGCGCCGCGGGCTGGCATGGCGGATTTCCGGTAGTGATGACGCCCGACGGCCAGTACATGTGGGACACCAGCGCGATGATTCACCACCTCGAACTGCGCTTCCCGGCGCCCCCGGTGCTGCCCGCTGATCCCGTGCAGCGCTTCCTCTGCTATGCGATCGAAGACGTGCTCGACGAGTGGTTCTACCGTCCCGCCGTGGGCTCGCGATGGTTCTATGAAGAGAACCATCGCGTCGGCGGATGGGAGCTGGCTCGTGACATCACGTATGAGGCGCAGGTTGCGGGTGACCAGGCCTACGCGACGGTCAAGAACTATGTCACAGCTACCTGCGAACCTTTTGGCGTCAGCGCCGCGAACGTCGGGTCGTGGATCGAGGAAATCCTGAAGCCCTGGCTGCGCGTAACGAGCGCGCATCTCGCGGCGCATCCCTACTTTTTCGGCGCCCGGCCCTCGCTCGCGGACTTCGCGTTCTTCGGAAGCAACGCCGCCCACTTCATCAATGATCCGAATTGCAGGCGCTGGGTCGACGCCGAAGGTCTGTCGATCGTGGCGCACACCCATCGCCTGGATGAACCCGAAGATCAGGAGTTTGGAGACTGGTCGGAGCTGGGCGACCTGCAAGGCACGCTTATCGCGGTGCTCGCGGACCTGGGCAGACTCTATCTGCCATGGGTGAGCCGCGCAGCAGTGGACGGCAAGGCCGAACTCATCTTCGCGAGCGGAGATCGAGTGGAGATAGCCGCGACGCCGTTTATCCGCGAAGCACGCCGCGTGCTGCTCGCGCGCTATGTGGAGCATCGATGCGACGCGCTCGATTCGTTGTTGGAACGGGCGGGAATCCTGTCGTACTACGCCGGCTATGTCGATCACGCCGGGACCGTGCCGGACTACAACAATCCCCCGCGGCCCGATTTCAACCGTCCCTTCGCGCCACCCTGGGAGATGGAGTAAGGCCGATCAATCGGCAGACGAAAGACGCTTGGTCCTTCGCGGCTACTCTTGCGGGGGTTTCTTGACGGCCTTTTTGTGTTTGTGATGAAAGAGGCTGCCCATTTTCGTGAGCGCCTTGGTCTCAACTGACTTGAGATCTTTGAGGCCGGTCGACTTGAGTTTCTTGCTCACGGCGTCCTCGACCTTTTGCTTGACTCCGTCAGCCGAGGTCGTCTCGCTCTTCTGCTTGCCCTGATTCGCCGCCGGCGTGGCGGCCGGGTTTGTCACCGCCAAGTTGGTCTGGGCGTAGATCGCCCCCGCGAGTGCGACCGCCACGAAAGTTGTCAGGGTGAAGGTCGCCAGAAGAGTCGTTAGTGTGTATTTCATCCGGGTAGATAAACCCCGATCGCCAGATACGAAGCGCGAGCCCTTCCGGTTACGGCCGCCCGCTCCTCCGCGATGAGTTTGCGATTTCTTGCGCGCAGATTGCAATGGCGCTATGCGATCGAGCGCGAGACGTAAGGAGGCAATAAGATGATCCAGGGAAGCTGCCTCTGCGGCGGCATAGCCTTCGAGGCCACCGGGCAGATCGAGTTCCGCAACTGCCATTGCTCGCGATGCCGCAAGGCGCGCGGCGCGGCCTACGCCGCCAACATCTTCGTCAAGCCCGCGGACTTCCGATGGCTGCGCGGTGAGGATCTTATCGTGACCTACCGGTTGCCGGGAGCGCTACGCTTCGGAAACGTATTCTGTCGCGTATGCGGCAGTCCGATGCCGCGCGCCGTTCCCAACCGGGACTTCATCGTCGTACCGGCGGGCGCCCTCGATAGCGATCCCGGCGTCCGGGCCACGTATCACATCTTCACGGGCTCCAAGGCGCCCTGGCACGAGATCACCGACAACCTGCCGCAGCACGCGGAATATCCGCCATCATAGATTTCGCGCCTGCGTCGGCATTAACATCAGCCGAAGTAAGCCGAAGGGAGATGATCGCATGGCGCGACGAGCACTGGTTCTCGGCGGTGGTGGCCCGGTCGGAATTGCCTGGGAGTCCGGTATCGTCGCCGGCCTTGAGCACGAAGGTGTCGCGGCCGGCGTCGCCGACCTGATCGTCGGCACCTCGGCCGGCTCGGTGGTCGGAGCGCAACTCGCGCTCGGACGATTCGGCGAAGAGCTGCTCGCGTCGCAGATCGCGGAGGCGAGCCGCGCCAGCAGCCAGCCGAGCGCCGCGCCAGCGCCAGACCTTGGCCCGCTGATCCAAATGATGATGAATCGGCCCGCGGAGGGAGAGTTGCCGGTGGCCAAGCGCGTCGAGATTGGCGCGTTCGCGCTCCGCGCGAAGACTATCGGCGAAGAGACCTTCATCGCCAACTTCGGCCGGGTCGCCGAGGCTCGCGGCGTGTTCCCCGAGCGATTTGTCTGCACCGCGATCGACGCAGTAGACGGATCGTTCGTAACCTGGAACAAGGCGGCGGGCGTGGAGCTGGGCCGCGCGGTTGCGTCGAGTTGCGCCGTGCCCGGAATCTTCCCGCCGATCACGATCAAAGGCCGGCGCTACTACGACGGTGGCATCCGCTCCACCACCAACTCGGATCTCGCCAAGGGCTACGACATCGTACTGGTGGTGGCTGTAACGATCGCCGCGCTGCCCCCGGCATATCGTCAGCGGCTGGATGCCGAGATCGCCGCCCTCGATGCGAGCGGCAGCAAGACCGCGCTCATCGTTCCCGATGCCGAGTGCCTGGAAATCTTCGGCTTCAACCTGATGGACTCGTCGCGCCGCACCGAGATTGCCCGCCTGGGCGAGCGCCAGGGGCGTCTTGAAGGTACCCGGCTGCGCGAATTCTGGAATTAGAGGTCTGGCTACGGCCGCGGCTCGAGACCAAAGGCCTCGGCCAGAAGCTGATAGGAGCGGATACGCGCCTGATGGTCGTGCACGATAGTAACGACCATCAGCTCTTCGACGCAAAGCTGGCTTGCCATGTCGACGAGTTTGTCGCGGACATCATCCGGGGTTCCCACAAAGTAGCGCGGGAACTCGCTGTCCGGCGGCAGAGCATCGGGCGCCGGGCCCAACTCGCTTAGCGCCTCTTCCGGCGTCGGCACGGGGCGAGTGTCGCCTTGCCTGATCCGGCGGATCAGCAAGCGCGAACTCGCCGACAGCCGTTGCGCTTCGGCGGCAGTGTCGGCGCAAATCGCGCCCAGCGCGATCAGGGCTCTGGGCCCGGAAAGATAGTCAGACGGCGTGAAGTGCGACCGGTAATATTCGAGCGCCGGGCGGGTCGAGCGCTGATCGATGAAGTGCGCCGACGCGTAAGGCAGCCCTATCTGTGCGGCAGCCGACGCGCTCCACATGCTGGAGCCCAGCAGCCACACTTCGGGTCCGCCCGGCATATCGGGCGAGAGCTTGATCCGGCTGAACGGATGGTTCTCGGGGAAGCTCTTGTTCAGGAACGCCAGCAACTCGGTCAACTGTTGCGGAAAGTCGTCGGCGATCTGGCGCCGGCTGCGGTCACGCATCAGGGCCAAGCTCTCGAGCGGGCTCCCGCCGGGGGCCCGGCCGACTCCCAGGTCGATCCGGTTGGGGTACAGCGCATGGAGCATGCGGAACGTTTCGGCGACCTTCATCGGGCTGTAATGCGGCAGCATCACGCCGCCGGAGCCGACGCGGATGCCGGAAGTTTCGGCGCCAAGCCGGCTGATCAGAATCTCGGGCGACGGGCTCGCCAGCGTCTCCATCCCGTGATGCTCGGCGATCCAGTAGCGCTCGTAGCCGAGGCGGTCCGCCAGGCGCGCCAGCTCGATCGTGTTGCGGAGCGCGTCGGCCGGCGTGAAACCGGCCGACACTGGAGATTGATCGACTACCGATATTTTCAATTCAGCGCTCAAACTCGAGCAGCGCGGCTTCCAGATTGTGACTCGGCTTGGCCTCGCCGCCCAATTTGATTAGCGCATAACGTTCGTCCTGATCGAGCCGGTCCCAGTCTTTCTGGGTGAGGTTTCGGCCCAGCTCGCGCGCGCGCTCGACCAATCGCGCCGGCGGTGTCGCAGGCGGATTCGCTGCACGCCGCACCTCGTCAGGCAGCTCCGTAGGACGGCTGCCCGAAGCCGCGATGGTCGTTTCTTCGATAAACAGCTTCAGAGCCGCGATCTCATCGTCGCTATTCGCGGGCGCGTGGCAAATCATGAGCCGCTGACCGCGTCCCAGTTGCTGCCATTGTGCGAGGCCGATTTTGACTCCGACTGCGTCGAGCTTGCGCCGCGCCTGCATCGGGAGGCAACTCAGCGATTCATAAATCTCGGCCTCGAAGCGAAACTGCCGGATCATTTCGCACCAGCCTCCGGCGAAATAGTCGCAGCCTCTGCCCTGCCAGGCCGTGCGAACGGCTCGATCGTAACCGGCGTGCCGAACAGAACTGAGGTCCCGCTCGCCTGATCGTAAGCCCGATCGTCGGTGAGGAAATTGGTGTTCACGCCGGCGTGCGCCTTCGCGACCGACAGTTGCGATTCCTCGACATCGTGGCCCCAACCGTGCGGGAGACTGACCACGCCCGGCATCAGATCTTCGGTGACCTCGACCGGAGCGATTACGCTCCCGACCCGGCTGGTCACGCGCGCGGAGCTTCCGTCGGCAAGGCCGATACGGCCGGCGTCGTGGCGCGAGACCTGCAACGTGCAACGATCGCGGCCCTTCACCAGAGCCGGCAGGTTATGCATGAACGAGTTGCTGCATCGCAGATCGCGCCTTCCGATCAGGACCATGTCGCCGCAGGCCTGGGCGCTCATCCGCGCGCGCAGGCGGCCGAGATCGTTGATGAACAACGGCGCGCTCAGCTCGATCATGCCGCTTTGGGTATTGAGGACTTCGCGCAGTCGCGGCCGGAGTGGCCCGAGGTCGATTCCATGGGCCGCTGCCTTGACCTTCGCGAGCGTCAGGCCGTCGGGCCGGCGGCCGAAACCGTCTCCGTACGATCCGATCCGCAAGAGCATCTCGACGATTCTCTCCGGGCCGAACGATCCGCCCAGCTCTGCGATGACCTCTTCCACGGTAAGCCCGGGCCAGGACTTCGCCTTGGCGACCGCGCCCTCAGCCAATTGGCGGAAGACGAAATCGTCGAAGTCCCGGGCCGTGAGACCTCCCGCTCCCATCAATCGCGCGCTCAGTTGCGAGAAAACTTCCCAGGCGTGCGGGCAGTCCGTGCGAGACTCCACCGGCCATGACCATTTGGCCACGTTTCGCACCGACAGCGAGTAGAGGCCGATCTCGTAATTCGGTTCCTCGGCGGGTGAGGGCGTGGGCAGGATGATATGCGCGTGGCGCGTAGTCTCGTTGATGTAAAAATCCACCGCGACCAGAAAGTCCAGCGACGCGAAGGCCTGCTCGAGTTGCGCGGAATTCGCGGCGCTGCGCACCGGGTTCGTCATCAGCAGGACCATCGCGCGAACCTGCCCGTCGCCCGGAGTGAGAATCTCCTCGCCCATCGTCGAGGACGGAATCATTCCGGACACTTCCGGCTGGCCGCTGACGCGGCTCTTCCAGCGCCCGATCCGAAAGCCCTTGCCCTTGCTCAATATGTCGAGCGGCGCCGCCGGGGTGGTAAACATCACGCCGCCGGGACGGTCGAGATTGCCGGTGAGCAAATTGACGAGATCGCATCCCCAGCTCGCCAGCGTTCCGAATTCCTGCACGCAAGTGCCCAGACGCCCGTAGCATGCCGCGGACTCGGCTGCGGCGAACTCGCGCGCGATGCGCCGAATGACGGGCGCGGCAATTCCGCAGAAGGCGGCGACCGATTCGGGAGCGAGCTCGCGGACCGCGGCTTTTACGCTCTCGAGCCCGTCAACCAATCCTTCGGCAGCGTCGAGCTTCACCAGACTCTCATCGAACAGCGTGTGAACGATCGCGAGCAGGAACGCCGCGTCGGTGCCCGGCCGGATAAATTGATGCTCGCTCGCGATCCTGGCGGTTTCGGTGCGCCGCGGGTCGATCACGACCACTTTGCCGCCGCGTTCGACGACGGCTTTCAGGCGTCCCGGCGCGTCGGGCATCGTCATCAGGCTGCCGTGCGAGATGACGGGATTCGCGCCGATGATCAGCAGGTACCGGGTACGATCGATATCGGGCACCGGAATACAGGTCGGGAACGGGCCGCCGAACATCAGGCCGGTCTGGACGATTTTTGGCAGCGTATCGATCGCCGTAGCGTTGAAGATGCTGCGGCTGGCGAGTGCGCGCTGTAACACCGGCCGGTAGAGCACCGCGCCCAGGTCGTGAACGATCGGATTTCCGGTGTACATCCCGATCGCGTTATTGCCGTACTGCTCACGAATCGCAAGCAGGCGCGACGCGACCTCGTCGTAAGCCTGTTCCCAGCTAATCTGCTCCCATCCGCGGGCGGTGCGCCGCACCGGATGCCGCAGGCGATCGCGATCGTGATACAGCTCCTTGAGCCCGTGGGCTTTGGGGCAGATGTAGCCGCGCGAGAACGGGTCCCGCTTGTCTCCTCGCACTGCGACGATCGAGTCGCCCTCGACCTCGACCGCGAGACCGCAGGTCGCCTCGCAAAACGGACAAACCCGATGGACGGTATGGCGATCGGACATGTGCGCCGCTCCTTTCGATGCTGTAGTCGATCCTGTGCCGGCTATCAAAATACGCAGGCCAGCCGGTCCTTGCAAAGGACCAGTTTATGTTAAATGAATAGGTCCACTTATGCTGTTCGATCTCGACGGCAGCGGCGCTCTCTACCAGCAGGTGTTCCGCGCGGTGCGCGCGGAGATCCTCGCGCGCCGATTGACGCCCGGCGCGCGGCTGCCCTCGACACGCGAGCTTGCCGCAACGCTGAAAGTCTCGCGCAACGTGGTAGTTCTGGCGTACGAGCAGTTGCTCGCCGAGGGCTATGCTCAGGCGCGCGCGGGCTCGGGCACGGTGGTGGCGCCGACGCTCCCCGAAGATTGGCGCGTGGCCGCGGTGTCGCGTTCGCCGGCGGCGAATCATGCGCGGCGTGACGCGACGGCGCGGCTGGCGCCCGCAGGCGCCAGGGCGCTCGAGATCGCGCGCCGCTGGCCGATAAAATGGGAGTTGCGGCCGTCGCGACTACCCTACGACTTTCGCTTCGGGCGGCCGGCCTTCGGCGAGTTTCCCAATGCCCTGTGGTGCCGGCTGCTCGGCAGGCGCGCCCGGCGCGCGACCCTGCGCGACCTCGACTACGGTCCCCCCGAGGGCCGGCCGGAGCTTCGCGAGGCGATCGCCGAGCGCCTGCGGCGCCTGCGCGGGATCGACGCAACTCCCGACCGGATCGTGATCGTCAACGGTTCGCAACAGGCGCTCGATCTGATCTCGCGTGCGTTGATCGAGCAGGGCGACCGGGTGCTGATCGAGGAGCCTCATTATCTCGGCGCTCGATGGGCGTTTCGGGCCGCCGGCGCAAAGCTGGTCGCCGCGCCGGTGAACGAAAACGGAATCCGAATCCCGGCAACTCGCGGACCGGCGCCACGGCTCGCTTACGTGACGCCCTCGCACCAGTTCCCGACCGGAGTCGTGATGCCGCTGGCCAGCCGCCTGGAGCTTCTGGAGTGGGCCGCACGCTCGAAGGCGTTGGTGGTGGAAGACGACTACGACAGCGAATTCCGCTACGAAGGCCATCCGCTGCAGGCGCTGGCCGGGCTCGACGCGCAACGGCGAGTCATCTACGTCGGGACGTTCTCGAAGCTGATATTTCCCGCACTGCGGCTCGGCTATATCGTGCTTCCCGAATCGCTGATCGCACCGATAGTCGCAACCAAGGCCATCGCCGATACCGGCACCGGCACGCTCCAGCAGCTCACGATGGCCGATTTCATCCGCGAGGGCCACTTCGACCGGCACCTGCATCGCTCGCGTGCCCGCAACAAGATTCTGCGGGCCGCGCTCCTGGAAGCGATCGACCTGCATTTCGGCGAACGGGCCGAAGTATGCGGCGCGAACGCCGGACTGCATGTGCTGGTATGGCTGCGCGGCCGGGACGGAGGCCTGATCGACGCGGTCAGCGATAAGGCCCGCAGAGCGGGAGTTGGCCTCTACTCCGTGCGGCCCTACTATCTGCGGCCGCCCGATCGTACCGGCGTTCTGCTCGGCTACGGCCCGCTCAGCGAGCGCGAAGTTCGAGACGGAATCAAACGCCTGGCGTCGGCGCTAGTCTGAGGGTCGGAGCCTGCCGGCGCCGTGCTAGCCGGCGAGACCTCGCTCAAAACTTTCCGCGTCCGCCGGCGAGAGGCTGAAGTACTTGGCCTCGGGATGGTGGAACACGATCGCGGTTACCGAGCTTTCCGGGTCCATCATGTAGCCTTCGGTCAACTGCACGCCGATGCTCTTCTCGACTTCGAGCAGCTTGAACAGCGGTTCCTGATCCTCAAGCCGCGGGCAGGCCGGATAACCGAACGAAAAACGCCGTCCGCGATAGCGGCTCTGGAACAGATCCCTCATCGTGAGCCCGGGCGGATCGCCGATTCCCCACATCTGGCGGATTTTCAGATGGATCAACTCGGCGAACGCTTCGGCGCCCTCCAGCGCGAGGACCTGCAGGATGTGCGAACGCAGATAGTCGCCCTTGTCCTTCCATTGCTCGGCCAGTGCGCGTACTCCATTGCCGATCGTGGTCGCAAACATGGATAGGTAATCGATCCGGCCGGATGAACGGGATGCCACGTAATCGGCGAGGCAGAGGAAAGGCTCCGCGCTCTGCCGGCCGAAGGTGAAGGTCTCCACCACCGTCCCGGAGTCCGGGCTCAGGATCAGCACGCGATCGCCGTCCGACGCGGCCGGGAAAAACTTGTACACCGCGCGGGCGCTGATATCCGGCCGCGCCAGCATCGTCTCCTGAACCGCCTCGACTTCGCGCTTGAGCTCGATCGCCTTGGGATCGCGATCGGCCAGCGCTTTCTCGAAATTCCTGAATCCCAGATGCCGCGTGTAGAGCATCACGGGATTGATGTACCGGAAGACCTCGTCGAGGTCGTAATTGCCGAGGACGTGGAGCCGCAAATCGGGCGGCGTCGGAATATCGACGTCGGTGCGCACCGACGATCGTCCGCGCGTAAACTTTGGCGCGGCGGCGGCCGGCTTCGCCTCGGCCAGCAGCTTGTCGGTCTGCACGGCCAGCGCGACCGTGAGTTCCTCGCGGCGCTCGGGGTTCATGATCCGGTTGGCGAGGTCGAGCCCGGTCATCGCGTCGTTGGCGTAGGCCACCAGCCCGTTGTATTCGGGCGCGATTTTCATCCGCGTGAAGCGCAACGATAGCGCCGCGCCGCCGACCAATATGGGACATCGGATCCCCGCCGACTTCAGGTCCTGCACCGTTACGACCATCATCTGCGCGGACTTCACCAGCAGCCCCGAGAGCCCGATCGCATCGGGATTGTGCTCGCGATAGGCCTTGATCAGATCTTCAGGCGGCACTTTGATACCCAGGTTGATCACCCGATAGCCGTTGTTCGACAAAATGATATCGACCAGGTTTTTGCCGATGTCGTGGACGTCGCCCTTGACCGTCGCGAGGATGATCCGGCCCTTGTCAGCCGCGTCGGCCTTCTCCATGTGCGGCTCGAGGTAGGCGACCGCAGCCTTCATCGCTTCCGCCGACTGCAACACCTCGGCCACGATCATCTGGTTGGCGTTGAAGAGCCGTCCGACTTCGTCCATCCCCTTCATCAGGGGGCCGTTGACGATATCGAGCGGCGCGCGTGCCCTCAGCGCCTCATCGAGATCGGCGGTGAGCCCGTCCTTCGATCCCTCCAGGATGTAGAGTGCCAGCCGCTCGTCGAGCGGCAACGACTTGCGCTGCTCGACCGTCGGTTTGACCTTGCGCTGGCGGAAGTAGGCTGCGAACGCCGCGATCGGGTCGTCGCCGCGCCACCAGATCAAATCCTCCGCGAGGCGCCGCTCCTCCTCAGGGAGTGAAACGTAGCGCTCGAGCTTCTCCGCGTTGATGATCGCGAGATCGAGTCCGGCCTGTACGCAGTGATAGAGCATCACCGAGTTCAGCACCTCGCGCCCGGCCTCGGGCAATCCGAACGAGACGTTCGACACGCCCAGGATGGTCTTGCATCGCGGCAGCGCGGCCTTGATCAGCCTGATGCCCTCGATAGTCTCGACGCCGGAGCCGATATAATTGCGGTCGCCGGTACCGACCGGAAATACCAGCGCGTCGAAAATGATGTCCTCCGGCTCGACGCCGTACTTTTCCGTGAGCAGCTTGAACGAGCGCTCGGCGATCTGAAGCTTGCGCTGGCGTGTGACCGCCTGCGCCTGTTGCTTGTCCTCATCGATGCAGCCGACGACCAACGCGGCGCCATAGCGGCGAGCGAGCGGCACTACCTTATGGAAGCGCTCCTCGCCGTCTTCGAGATTGATCGAATTGATCAGCGACTTGCCGGGAGTGCGTTTGAGCGCCTCCTCGATCACGCGCGCGTCGGTCGAGTCGATTACGATCGGGACTTTGATCTTCTTGACCAGCAGCTCGAGGAAGCCGGTCACGTCGGCCATTTCGTCGCGGTCGGGATCCTGCAAGCAGACGTCGAGCACATGCGCACCGCGCCGGACCTGAAGACGTCCGATTTCGGTCGCTTCGTCGATTTTGCCTTCGCGGATCAGACGCTTGAACTTGCGGCTACCGAGCACGTTGGTCCGTTCGCCGACCACCACCGGCCGCGTGTTCTCGTCGATGACCAGCGATTCGATTCCCGAAATAATCGATCGGCGTAGCGTCGAGAGAGCGCGTGGCCGTTTGCCCTCGACGGCGGCGGCGAGCAGGCGGATATGCTCGGGCGTAGTCCCGCAGCATCCGCCGACCAGGTTCACCCATCCGTGCTCGGCGAAACGCCCGACCTTCCCGGCGAGCAACTCGGGCGTCTCGTTGTAACGACCCTCCTCATCAGGCAGCCCGGCGTTGGGAACGCACGCGACGTGGAAGCGCGAAATCGAGGACAGCGTGCGCAGATGGTCGGTCATGAAGTCGGGGCCGGTGGCGCAGTTGAGCCCGATCCAGAGCAGGTCGCGATGCGCGATCGAAGTGTAGAACGCCTCGATATCCTGGCCCCCCAGCAGCGTGCCCATCGTTTCGATCGTGCCCGACACCGCAACCGCGATCCGTGCTCCAAGTTTCGCGGCCGCGCGCTCGATGGCAACTAATCCAGCCTTGCAGTTCAGTGCATCTTGCACGGTCTCGATCAGCAGGATGTCGGCGCCGCCCTCGATCAGACCCTCAGCCTGTTCCTGATATGACGCCGCCAACTGATCGAAGGTGACGCCGCCGGTCACCGAGATGCTCTTGGTCGTGGGGCCCATCGAGCCGGCCACGAAACGCGGCTTGCGCGGCGTGCCGGCGGCATCGGCGGCTTTGCGCGCGATCGTCGCGGCGAGGCGATTGATCTCGCGCGCGTGCTCCTGAAGCCCATACTCCGCGAGCACGATCGAGGTTGCGCCGAACGTCGCGGTCTCGATAATGTCGGCGCCGGCGTCGAGGAAGCTCTGATGCATCGCGCGGATCGCGTCGGGGCGGGTCCGCACGACGTTTTCGTTGCATCCTTCGAGCTCCGGCCCGCCGAAATCGTCAGGACCGAAGTTGAGCCCCTGGATATACGTGCCGAATGCGCCGTCGAGCACGACGATGCGCTCGGCGAGAACATCCTTGAGGAGCTTGATCCTGTCCGTATCGGTAGCCATTGTTTGAAGGTTCCGCATTTATTATAGGCGAAACCCGGATTCCCGAGTCTATTTCAAGCGGCCAAACGTGTGAACCCGCCCGAAACTGCCCTGGCGAAACGGATCGTGCTGGTCACCGGAGGCGCCGGCTTCATCGGTTCCCATCTGGTCGATGCGCTGGTCGCATCGGGGACGAAGGTGCGGGTGATCGACAAC
>Ga0181521_10006145_pt1 | contig 13130 bp, 7 predicted proteins | sample PEATcosm2014_Bin_32_FD_119764 | JGI IMG/M metagenome (GOLD analysis project Ga0181521, IMG submission 119764) | Peatland microbial communities from MTU Mesocosm Facility, Houghton, MI, USA - PEATcosm2014_Bin02_60_metaG | ecosystem: Environmental > Terrestrial > Soil > Wetlands > Peat | place...
AAGATGGGCACCACCGTCGCCACCAATGCATTGCTGGAGCGCCGCGGGGAACGCACCGTGCTGGTGACGACCCGCGGCTTTCGCGATGCGTTGCGAATCGCGACCCAAGCTCGGCCGCGGCTGTTCGAGCGCCGCATCGTGCTTCCCGAACTGTTGTACGAACGCGTGATTGAAGCGGATGAACGTATCGATGCTCGCGGCGAGCTCCTCATCGAGCTCGACTGCGCCGCGCTCACGCATGAGTTGCAGGCGGCATACGACGCCGGCATTCGTGCATGCGCGATCGTGTTTCTGCACGCCTATCGCGCTCCGGCGCATGAGCGTCAGGCCGAGGAGCTGGCGCAGGCCGTGGGGTTCACGCAGATTTCCGTATCGCATCGGGTGAGCCCGCTCATGAAGCTGGTACCGCGCGGTGACACCACCGTGGTGGATGCCTACCTCTCGCCGATCCTGCGCCGCTATGTGGAGCAGGTGGCCGCGCAGATGCCGGGGGTTCGGTTGCTGTTCATGCAAAGCTCCGGGGGCTTGACCGACGCCGGGCGATTCCAGGGAAAGGATGCCATCCTGTCCGGACCCGCGGGCGGCATCGTTGGAATGGTATGCAGCGCGCGGGCGGCGGGGCACGCGCGATTGATCGGCTTCGACATGGGGGGCACCTCCACGGACGTGAGCCACTTCGCCGGTGAGTACGAACGTGCGTTCGATACCGAGGTGGCGGGTGTGCGTGTACGCGCGCCCATGATGAGCATTCACAGCATTGCCGCAGGCGGCGGCTCCATCGTGCGGTTCGACGGCACGCGGTTGCGCGTCGGCCCCGAATCGGCGGGTGCCATTCCCGGTCCCGCCAGTTATCGGCGCGGCGGCCCACTCACGATCACCGACGCCAACGTCATGCTCGGGCGCATCCAGCCGGAATTCTTTCCGCAGGTGTTCGGGGCAGGGGCGAACGAGCCGCTCGACCCGCACGTCGTCGCGCGACGCTTTGGCGACATGGCGGAACAGATGACGCGCAGCGCGGGTCGTTTGATCACGCAAGAGGAGGTGGCCGCCGGCGCGTTGCAGATCGCGGTCGGCAGCATGGCCAATGCAGTGAAGCGCATCTCCGTGGCGCGCGGCTACGACGTCACGCGTTACACGCTGCAGTGTTTCGGCGGCGCGGGCGGACAGCATGCCTGCCTGGTGGCGGATGCGCTGGGAATGCAGCACGTGTTCTGCCACCCGTTGGCAGGTGTGCTGAGCGCTTATGGCATGGGTTTGGCGGACCAGATCGCGATGCGCGAGTCGGCGCTCGAGCGCGTCCTGAACGCTGAGGGTGTGGCCGCGGCGCGCGCACTGGCTGCGCGCTTACTGTGTGATGCGGGCGCGGAACTTGAAATTCAGGGGGTGGCGGCGGACCGTATGCGCAGCATCGCTCGTGTTCACGTGCGATACCAAGGCACCGATACCGCATTGCCGTGTGAATTGCCGGACGAAGCATCCTCACCGGGTTCGGAGCACGGGGTCATTCGCGAGCAGTTCGAGCGCGGATACCGTCGACGCTTCGCGTTCCTGATGCCGCACCTCGAATTGGTCATCGAGGCCGTGTCGGTGGAATGCATCGGCGCCGGCGAGCGCCTCAGCGAAGATTTTGGCGTCGGCTCCCCCGTGCGCCCGCCGGTCGGCGATGAGGGGGGCGCGGCACCGCCGCCCAGCCTGCCCGCGGCGCGCGAGGTGCCCATGTACTGTCTCGCCGATCACGAAGCGGCCGGCTGGCGTGCGGCGCGCCTGTTTGAGGTCGGGAGCCTGCAGACCGGCGCATCCTTGGTGGGTCCGGCCATCATCGCCGAGCGCAACGCCACCATCGTGGTCGAGCCCGGCTGGCGTGCGCTCGTCACCGCGGCGGGAAATCTGGAATTGCGCCGCGTTCGTCCGCGGCCGGCGGCGACGGCGTTGGGCACCCGCGCCGATCCCGTGATGGTCGAGGTCTTCAATAATTTGTTCATGAATATCGCGGAACAAATGGGTTTGCGCCTGCAGAACACCGCGTACTCGGTCAACATCAAGGAGCGGCTGGATTTCAGCTGCGCGGTATTCGACGCCAGCGGAGCGCTGATCGCCAACGCGCCGCACATGCCGGTGCACCTGGGTTCGATGAGCGAATCGATCCGCGCGGTCATGCTTCGCAATCCGGACCTCGAGCCGGGCGACGTCTACGTGCTGAATGATCCCTACCATGGCGGTACGCACCTGCCCGACATCACGGTCGTCACACCGGTATTTCTGCAAGCCGCCGTCCCCGCGTTTTTCGTCGCGTCGCGCGGCCATCACGCCGACGTCGGCGGCATCACCCCGGGGTCGATGCCGCCGTTTTCGACCTGCATTGCCGAAGAGGGCGTGCTCATCGACAACTTCAAGCTGGTCGAGGCGGGTGCGCTGCGCGAAAGCGCTCTGCTCGATTTGCTGCGTGGCGGCCCCCATCCGGCGCGCAACCCGTCGCAAAACCTCGCGGACTTGCGTGCGCAGATCGCCGCCAACGAGAAGGGCGCGCAGGAGCTGCGCCTCATGGTCGAGCAATACGGCAGCGACACCGTGACTCGATACATGCAGTTCGTGCAGGACAACGCCGAGGAATGCGTGCGGCGCGTGATCACGGCGCTGCATGACGGTGAGTTCACCTTGACCTTGGACAACGGCGCCCGGATCCGCGTGAAGGTCCGGGTCGACACCGGGCGGCGCAGCGCGTGCATCGATTTCACCGGCAGCAGCGCGCAACTGCCCAACAACTTCAACGCGCCGCGAGCGATCACCGTGGCCGCCGTGCTGTACGTGTTTCGCACCTTGGTGGACGACGAGATTCCGTTGAATGCGGGCTGTCTGAAGCCGCTCGAGATCATCGTCCCCGAAGGCTGCATGCTGAACCCGCAGCCGCCGGCCGCGGTGGTGGCCGGGAACGTAGAGACCTCGACCTGCGTGACCAACGCCCTGTACGGCGCTCTGGGGGTGATGGCCGCGAGCCAATGCACCATGAACAACTTCACCTTCGGCAACGCGAGCTATCAATACTACGAGACCATCGCGGGCGGCTCCGGCGCGGGTCCGGGGTTTGCCGGGGCGAGCGTGGTGCAGACCCACATGACCAACTCGCGACTCACCGACCCGGAAGTGTTGGAGTTTCGCTTTCCGGTGCGCCTGGATTCGTATGAAATTCGCGCCGCTTCGGGGGGCGCCGGTAGCTGGCCCGGCGGCAACGGCGGCGTGCGGCGCATCCGCTTTTTGGAACCCATGACGGCATCCATCTTGAGCAACGGCCGCAAAGCCGGTGCCTTCGGCATGGCGGGAGGCGAGCCCGGCGCCCCCGGCGAGAACCGCATCGAACGACGCGACGGCCGGGTCGAGGTGCTGGGGGCCATCGGGCAGGCGGATATGATGCCGGGCGATGTGTTCGTGATCAGCACGCCCGGCGGCGGCGGCTACGGCCGTCCCTAGGAATGCCGCAGGGACCTTATAATGACTCATCCCCTGCTGCGGAGCCGGCGCCTTCCCGATCAACACTGGACGCACACGATGAACAAAACGGCCCCGAAGACGGTACGCCTCGAGATCCGCGAACGCGTCGCTTACCTCACCCTGACGCGTGCCGATGTGGGCAACACGATGAATCTTCAATTCGGCCACGAGTTTCGGGCCGCGGTCTCCGCCATCGGGGCGGCGCCGGCCGTGCGCGCGGTCTTGTTGACTGGAGAGGGCAAGAACTTTTGTTTTGGCGGCGATCTCAAGGGCATGATCGCCTCGGGCAGCGATGTGGGCGCGTTCTTGAGCGAGCTGACGACCAATTTGCACGCGGGCATCGTTCACCTCACGCGTTTGGATGCACCGGTGATAGCGGCCGTGAATGGCACCGCCGCGGGCGGCGGTCTCGGTCTGGTGCTCGCGGCCGATCTAGCGATCGCGGCCAAGAGCGCGAAATTTGCCCCGGCCTACACCGCCGTGGGACTCACACCGGATGCGAGCTGCACCTTTCTGCTGCCGCGCGCGGTCGGCTACAAGCGCGCCATGGAACTGCTGCTGACGAACCGTGTGCTCGATGCGCAGCAGGCGCTCGACTGGGGGCTCGTCAATCAGGTCGTCGAGGACGAGAATCTCTCGCAAGCCGCCGCCGTGCTCGTCGCGCGCCTGGCCGCGGGCCCCACCGGCGCTTTGGGAGCCGTCAAGCGGCTCTTGGCCGAGGCGGAGCCGGGTTTGCAGGCACAGCTCGCTCGCGAAAGCCGCTCGATCTCGGCGCGCGGCACGACGCCCGAGGGCCGCGAAGGCATCACCGCGTTCCTCGAGAAGCGGGTGCCGCGGTTTTAAGGCGCAACCGCCGCAAGCAAGCTACTCTTACGTAATATCCTACTTGACGGTAGAATCTACTGAGAAGTATGATTCCACATCCCCTCGGTGGGCGCCGACACGTATCGCAAGAGAGGAGTGTATGAAGGCCGTGGACAAGCACCGCTTGGAGCGGGCAGAGGACAGCGACGCCGCGGAGGCCTCGCCGTGGCCGGTGCGCCAGGCCCGGCAGCACGACCGTCATGTCAAACGCGAGGCGGTCATCCGGGCGGCGGCGCGGGCGTTCAATGCGCACGGCTATTACAACACCTCGATCGACGACATCGCGGCGGCGCTCAATGTCACCAAGCCGACGATTTATTATTACGTGGCCAACAAGGAACAATTGCTGCTCGAGTGTATTTTGACCGGCCTCGAGCGGGTTCTCGAACCGTTCCGCAAAGCACCACTGCCCGGCGTCACCGCCCGCGAGCGGTTCAATGGCATGATTCGCCACTATGCGCAGGCAATCGCCTCGGAGTACGGCTGGTGCATGGTGCGCGCGGAGGATTTGGGTCTGGGATCGGAGTCGATTGCGCAGATCAAGAAGCTCAAATCGGAAATCGATCATGGCATCCGGCGGCTGTTGGAGGACGGCGTTCGCGATGGCTCGATCAAGACCGACGACTTCAAGATGACCGCATTCGCGCTGGCCGGCGCGCTCAATTGGATTGCCCACTGGTATCGCGAAAACCAGTCGATGACTCCCGCCGAAATTGCCGAAGCTTTCGTGCGCATATTCAATTTGGGTCTGACGCCGCGAACCGATGCGGCACCATCGACGACCGCGGTGGCGTCTCGCGCGCGCCGTGCAAGGCGCGGCGGATCGTCCGCCGGCTCCAAAACTTGACGCGCTCTTCAAACGAGGCCGAATTCATGAACGCCGTCTCCATCGCCGCCAAGCCCGTCCCGTACAGGCCCAAGAACAAGGTGCGCTTCGTTACCGCTACGGCGCTGTTCGACGGCCACGACGCTTCGGTCAACATCATGCGGCGCATCCTGCAGGCGTCCGGCGCCGAAGTGATCCACCTGGGCCACAACCGCTCGGTTCAAGAGATCGTCAATGCGGCACTGCAGGAGGATGTTCAGGGTGTAGCCATCACCTCGTATCAGGGCGGACATGTCGAGTTCTTCAAGTACATGATCGACCTGTTGCGCCAAAACGGCGGCGACAACATCAAAGTGTTCGGCGGCGGAGGCGGCGTGATCGTGCCCGCCGAGATCCGCGAGCTGGCGGCCTACGGCGTCACGCGCCTGTACTCCCCGGAAGACGGGGCCAAGATGGGCCTGCAGGGCATGATCGATGATGTCATCCGCTCCAGCGACACCGATCTGTGCGCACTTGCTCCGGCCGAGACGGACGCGCTGGATGCGCTGCGTTCCGGCAACCGCCGTCAGCTCGCGAGAGTCATCACCGCCGTGGAGAATCGCGCCTACTCCACGCGCATCCGTCAGAGCTTGATGCAGGCGGCTGCCGGCCTCAAGACCCCGGTGCTGGGCATCACCGGCACCGGCGGCGCCGGTAAATCCTCGCTCACGGATGAATTGATTTTGCGCCTGCGGCTGGATCAGGACGATCGGATGCGCGTGGCCGTCATTTCGATCGACCCCTCGCGCAAGCGCACGGGTGGAGCGCTGCTCGGGGACCGCATTCGCATGAACGCGATCGAGTCCGATAAGATTTTCATGCGCTCTCTCGCCACGCGCGATACCGGCACGGAGTTGTCCGCGGCCCTGCCCGAGGTGCTGGCAGCGTGCAAACTGAGCGGCTTTGACCTGATAGTGGTCGAGACCTCCGGCATAGGCCAGGGTGAGTCCGCCATCGTGCCGCTGGTCGACACCTCGTTGTATGTCATGACGCCGGAATTCGGCGCGGCCTCGCAATTGGAGAAGATCGATATGCTCGACTTCGCCGACTTCGTCGCCATCAACAAATTCGACCGCAAGGGCGCTGAAGATGCACTGCGCGACGTGCGCAAGCAATACCAGCGCAACCGCGAGCGCTTCCAGCAGGCACCCGACACCATGCCGGTTTACGGCACCATGGCATCGCGCTTCAACGACGACGGCGTGACCGCGCTGTACCAGGCCCTGCTGCCGCGGCTGCAGGAACACGGCCTGAAAGTCAGACCCGGGACCCTACCCAGGACGCCGGTGAAAGCCTCCTCGCGCGGCCGCGCCATCGTGCCGCCGGAGCGTGTGCGTTACCTGGCCGAGATCGCCGAGACGGTGCGTGACTTCCACGGGCTCATCGAGCGTCAAGCGCGCACTGCGCGCGAACGCCAGTCGCTGAAAACGGCCAAGACCCTATTCGAGAAGTCGGGCAAGCCGGCCGCCGATTTCGACGAGCTGATCACGGCCAAGAACGGGGAACTCACCGTGGCCGCAGCCAAGCTGCTCGGACAATGGCCGAAGACCCGGGAGCTTTACGCGCAGGATGAGTATGTGGTGAGGATCCGCGACAAGGAGATCCGCACCGAGCTCACTCACGAATCGCTGTCGGGCACCAAGATTCGCAAGGTGGCTCTGCCGCGTTTTGAGGACGAGGGAGAGATTTTGCGCTTCCTGATGAAGGAGAACGTGCCGGGCTCCTTCCCCTACACGGCGGGCGTGTTCGCGTTCAAACGCGAAGGCGAGGACCCGACGCGCATGTTCGCCGGCGAAGGCGATGCCTTTCGAACGAACCAGCGATTCAAGCGGGTATCCGAAGGGATGCCGGCGCACCGCCTGTCCACCGCCTTCGATTCGGTGACGCTGTACGGCTCCGATCCGGACCCGCGCCCGGACATCTATGGCAAGGTCGGCAATTCCGGCGTATCGATCGCCACGCTGGATGACATGGAAGTGCTTTATTCGGGCTTCGACCTGTGCGCCCCCACGACATCGGTGTCGATGACCATCAACGGGCCGGCGCCGATCATCCTCGCGATGTTCATGAACACCGCCGTGGATCAGCAACTCGACAAGTTCCGGCGGCAAAACGGCCGCGACGCCACCGAGGACGAGTTCCAGAAAATCAAGGCCTGGACGCTGTCGGTGGTGCGCGGCACGGTGCAGGCGGACATATTGAAGGAAGACCAGGGGCAGAACACCTGCATCTTCTCCACCGAATTCGCGCTCAAGATGATGGGCGACATCCAAGAATATTTCGTGCACCATCAGGTGCAGAACTTCTACTCGGTGTCGATCTCCGGCTATCACATCGCGGAAGCCGGCGCGAATCCGATCTCGCAGCTCGCCTTCACACTCGCCAACGGCTTCACCTACGTCGAATCGTACCTGGCTCGCGGCATGCACATCGATGACTTCGCATCGAATTTATCGTTCTTCTTCTCCAACGGCATGGATCCGGAATATTCAGTGATCGGCCGCGTCGCGCGCCGCATCTGGGCGGTCGCGATGAAGAACAAGTACGGTGCGAACGAGCGTAGCCAGAAGCTCAAGTATCACGTACAGACTTCCGGCCGCTCGCTGCACGCACAGGAGATGGCCTTCAACGACATCCGCACGACGCTGCAGGCGTTGTGCGCGATCTACGACAACTGCAATAGCTTGCATACCAACGCCTACGACGAAGCGGTCACCACGCCCACCGAAGAGAGCGTGCGCCGCGCCATGGCGATCCAGCTCATCATCAATCGCGAATGGGGCTTGGCTAGGAACGAGAATCCGAACCAGGGCAGCTTCATCATTGACGAGCTGACCGACTTGGTCGAAGAGGCGGTGTTGAAGGAGTTCGACGCCATCGCCGGCCGCGGCGGTGTGCTCGGCGCGATGGAGACCGGCTATCAGCGCGGCAAGATTCAGGACGAATCGCTGTTCTACGAACACAGGAAGCACGACGGGTCCTATCCCATCATCGGCGTCAACACATTCCGCAGTCCGCGCGGCGATGCGGCGCCGGAGACGATCGAGCTGGCACGCTCGACCGATGCAGAGAAGCAGTCGCAGCTCAAACGGCTCGAGCAGTTCCAGGAGCGCCATTCGAACGAGGCGCCGCGTGTGCTCGAACGGCTGCGGCGCACGGTGATCGAAAACGGCAACACCTTCGACGAGTTGATGGCTGCCGTGCGCAGCTGTTCGCTCGGGCAGATCACGAACACGCTGTACGAAGTCGGCGGGCGCTACCGCCGCAACATGTAGCTCGGCGTCGCGATTCGCCGCACGGAGATCATATGACACTGTCGAAGATCGGAGTCATCGGCGCCGGTACCATGGGGAACGGCATCGCCCAAGTCAGCGCGGCCGCGGGCCTTCAGGTGGTGATGGTGGACGTATCCGAGGCGGCGCTCGATCGCGGCCTGGCCGCCATCAGCGGCAGCCTCGACCGATTGGTGAAAAAACACAAGCTCAGCGCCGACGACCATGCCGCGGTGCGCTCGCGGATCCGCGGCAGTATCCACTATCGGGAACTCGCCGCCGTCGATCTGGTGATCGAAGCGGCCACCGAGAACGCGGAGGTCAAGCGCCGCATCATGCAACAGGCCGATGAGATCATGCGCCCGGAGGCGATCTTGGCCACCAACACCTCGTCGATCTCGATCACCGCGCTGGCGGCCGCCACCACACGAGCGGACCGCGTCGTCGGCATGCATTTTTTCAATCCGGTGCCCCTGATGGCGCTGGTGGAGCTGATCCGCGGGCTGTTGACGAGCGAGCAGACGCATGCGCACGCCGCCCAATTCATCGCTCAGATCGGCAAGACCGCGATCAATGCCAAGAATTCTCCGGGCTTCGCCGTCAACCGCGTGCTCTGCCCGATGCTCAACGAGGCGATCTTCGCGCTGCAGGAAGGCATCGCCAGTGCCGCGGACATCGACGAGGGTATGAAACTGGGGTGCAATCATCCCATCGGCCCGCTGGCGCTGGCGGACCTCATCGGGCTGGACACCTTGCTGTCGGTCATGGAGGTATTCCAGCGCGACTACGGCGATCCCAAGTACCGCCCGGCGCCGCTGCTGCGCGAGATGGTTTCAGCCGGACTGCTCGGACGCAAGAGCGGCCAGGGCTTTTTTCGCTACAACTGACGGATTGCGAGGATATCGACCATGCGCGAATACCAGGCCCCCGTAGCGGATATGCAGTTCGTGCTGCGCGAGTTGGTGGATCAAAAACTCTTCGCTCAACTGCCCGAGTTTGAGGAGGTGTCGCTGGATTTGGCGGAAGCCGTGCTCGAGGAAGCCGCCAAGTTTGCCGGCGGCGTGCTCTCGCCGCTCAATCGCAGCGGCGATTTGGAAGGCGCGCGCTGGCAGGACGGGCAGGTCATCACCGCGCGGGGTTGGAAGGAAGCTTACGCGCAATTCGTCGCGGGCGGCTGGAATGCGCTGTCTTGCACGCGCGAGTTCGGCGGTCAGAACCTGCCTCGCTCGCTGTCGGCGCTGGTCGAGGAGATGTGGAACGGCGCCAATATGGCCTTCACGCTGTGCCCGATGCTCACGCGCGGCGCCATTGAGGCGATCGAGTTGCGCGGCTCGCAGAAGCAAAAGCAGACCTATTTGCCGAAGATGGTCACCGGCGAATGGACCGGCACGATGAATCTGACCGAACCCCAAGCCGGCTCCGACCTGTCCGCCGTGCGTACGCGCGCCGAACCGACGGGCGACGGCCGCTACATGCTCGTGGGTCAGAAAATCTTCATCACCTATGGCGAGCACGACCTGACCGCGAACATCGTCCATATGGTGCTGGCCCGCACGCCGGGCGCGCCTGAAGGTGTCAAGGGCATCTCGCTGTTCCTGGTGCCGAAATTCATGGTCAACGCCGATGGCTCACTGGGTGCGCGCAACGACGTCCGCTGCATCTCCATCGAACACAAGCTCGGCATCCACGCCAGTCCGACCTGCGTACTCGGCTTTGGGCAGCAGGGCGGTGCCGTCGGCGAGCTCGTCGGCGAAGAGAATCGCGGCCTGGAGTACATGTTCATCATGATGAATGCGGCGCGATTTGCCGTGGGTCTCGAAGGCATCGGCTTGTCCGAGCGTGCCTTTCAAAGTGCGCTCGGCTTTGCGCAGGAGCGCATCCAGGGCACGGAGGCCGGGGTACGCGGTCACGGACGCGTATCGATCATCCGGCATCCGGACGTGCGGCGCATGCTGATGCTCATGAGATCGCACACCGAGGCGATGCGCGCGCTGGCCAGCGTCGTCGCCGTCTCACTTGACGCGGCCCGACTGCATCCGCACGACAAGGAGCGTCAAGCTCATCAGGCATTCGCCGATCTGATGATTCCGATTCTCAAGGGCTGGTGCACTGAAAATTCCATCGAGCTTGCCTCGGTTGGCGTGCAGATCCATGGCGGCATGGGATTCATCGAGGAGACTGGCGTGGCTCAGTATTTGCGCGATTCGCGCATCACGACCATCTACGAAGGCACGACCGGCATTCAGGCGAACGATCTGATCGGCCGCAAGCTCGCTCGCGACGGGGGTCGCGCCGCGCGGGCCGTCATCGAGCAGATGCGCGCGCTGGATATCGCTCTGGCGCAGACGCCGAGCTTGCGCGAAGAGACGGTGATGTTTTCCGGCGCGGTCGACGCCCTGGAGCGCTCGATCCACTATGCAGTGACGTACTACGGTACCGATGTTCGCAGTGTGGCGGTCGGAGCCGTTCCGCTACTGAAGCTGTTCGGCGTGGTGGCAGGGGGCTGGCAGTTGCTGCGCTCGGCGCTGATTGCGCAGCAGCGACTCACCGCGCCGGAGCAGGACTCGCTCGCTCCTGCGTTCTATCGCGCCAAGCTGGCGACGGCGCGCTTCTATGCGGATCATGTGCTGGCGCAAGCGCCCGGGCTGGCGCACGCCGTCATTCACGGCGCCGCGGGCGCGCTCGATGAGGGAGCGCTCTGACACGCGCATGAGCCCATTGCATTCATCATGGACCTCCGCTTTCCGCACCGTATCATTTGCCTGACCGAGGAACCCACCGAGGTTCTGTATGCGCTCGGCGAGCAGGACCGGATCGTCGGCATCTCCGGCTTCACGGTGCGTCCGGCGCGGGCGCGCCGCGAAAAGCCTAAGGTTTCGGCCTTTACCAGCGCCAGGCTGGATCGCATCCTGGCACTGCAGCCGGATTTCGTGGTCGGTTTTTCCGATATCCAGGCGGATATCGCCCAAGCACTGATCAAAGCCGGGATCGAAGTCTGGATCAGCAATCACCGCTCGGTGGCGGGCATCTTGAGCTATGTGCGCCGGCTCGGAGCGCTGGTCGGCGCTTCAGACCGTGCCGAACGATATGCGCAGGAGCTGGAGCGGCATGTCGAAGGCATACGTCTCGAGGCCGCAATGCTCTCCCGCCGCCCGCGCGTGTACTTCGAGGAATGGGACGAGCCCCTGATCACCGGTATCCGCTGGGTCAGCGAGCTGATCGGCATCGCGGGCGGTGATGATGTGTTTCCCGAACGTGCCGCCTGCGCACTGGCCAGGGGCCGCATATTGAGCGATCCCATCGAGGTCGTGCGCCGCGCTCCGGATATCATCCTGGGCTCCTGGTGCGGCAAGCGTTTCAGTCCGAAACGAGTCGCTTCCCGATTCGGCTGGGATGCGGTCCCTGCGGTGCGCGACGGCGAGTTGCATGAGATCAAGTCGCCCTTGATCCTGCAGCCCGGCCCGGCGGCCCTGACCGACGGCTTGTCTGCGATACGCGCGGTGGTGGCCGACTGGGCCGAGCGGCACGCCGCGGCTACTGCCGCCTGATAGTGCCCGGACGGGATGGTTCCACCAGCCTCAACGATGTCTCGGCGCGAAAAAATTACGGCGCCTTTTGCGGCGCTCGTCGTTGGCGCCATCGCCATGGGTCTATCGCCCATTTTTGTTCGGCTGGCTGATGTGGGTCCTTTCACCAGCGCCTTCTGGCGCGTCGCGCTGGCGCTGCCCGTACTTTACGCGTGGATGCGTTTCAGTGAGCGCGGACGGTCGCGGTCCCGGAAAGCGTCGCGAGCGACATTTTGCGTTGGTATCGTCTTTGCGGCCGATTTGTTCTTTTGGCACCTGTCGATTGTTACCACCCGCGTCGCGAATGCAACCTTCTTCGCCACCACTGCACCCATCTGGGTGATCCTGTTCGGGTGGCTGATTTATCGCAAGCGCGTCTCCGCAGCGGTGTTGGCCGGTCTTGGCCTTTGTATTCTGGGTGGCGCCGGGCTGCTCGTGCAGAGCTTGCAATTGAAGGCGAGCTCTGCTCTGGGCGATCTTTACGGCCTCATTACCGGCGTTTTTTTCGGCCTCTATTTCCTCGCTGTTCAGGCCGCGCGGGAGGGAACGTCGGCGGCCCGCGTCACCTTCGAGGCGACACTGGTTACCGCGGCGTTGCTGCTGGTAACCGCACTCGGTCTGGAACATCAATTGCTGCCTCGAACGCTTCGCGGCGTCGCGGCTCTATTCGCACTGGCGTGGATCAGCCATGCCGGTGGCCAGGGTCTTCTTACGGTCGCGCTTGGGCGTCTGCCGGCGGCTTTCTCATCCCTGGTCATTTTTTTGGAAGCGATTGCGGCGGCCTGCTTCGCTTGGGCGATTCTCAACGAACCGGTTTCGCTCGTTCAGGCAGCAGGCGGCCTGGCGATCTTGGCCGGCATCTACGTTGCGCGGCCGCGTTAGGAGCGCTCGCACCGGCAGCTCTTCCGTGCCGGTGGAATGGGCAGACCGGGTTGGTGGTAGTCTGTCGCTCATAGGAGTGATCATGAGCACGACATCGAACGATCCTGCGCAACTTCTCGCAAGTTTGCTCAAGGGCGGTCAGTCGATATTCGGCAACCCTGCCGCGACGATCGGCGCCGCCGCTGCTGCAGGCGC
>Ga0181521_10006150_pt1 | contig 13124 bp, 13 predicted proteins | sample PEATcosm2014_Bin_32_FD_119764 | JGI IMG/M metagenome (GOLD analysis project Ga0181521, IMG submission 119764) | Peatland microbial communities from MTU Mesocosm Facility, Houghton, MI, USA - PEATcosm2014_Bin02_60_metaG | ecosystem: Environmental > Terrestrial > Soil > Wetlands > Peat | place...
CCGCTGGCGTTCATAAACGTCTGCGGCTGGCACAAAACAACCCTCGTCCCGCCCCGCTCCACCCGCGCCAGGCGCGCGTGGAACCTCTTCTCCACCGTCCAGGACGCCCGCCAGAGAGCGGCCAGCCGCGCCACCATCATAAAGCCGATATTATGCCGCGTGCCGGCATATTCCCGCCCCGGATTCCCCAATCCCGCAATAAGATACAAATTCTCCATGCGGCGCGCGCTTCGAGCATGGCAACGGCCCACCTGACCGGCCCCGGCCGGGGTGTTGCGCTGCCGCCAAAATTATCTCCTCTTTTCCTGCCTCTTCTCGCCTTTCTTTTCCCAGGCTTTTTCCACCACGGGAGCCGCCTTCTCTCCCGGCTTGACCGCTGCGGCTTTCTCGCCCGGCTTGAGAGCCGGAGCCTTCTCGCCCGGCTTTAGGGCCGGGGCCTTCTCGCCTGGCTTGAGGGCTGCGGGCTTTTCGCCCGGCTTGAGGGCCGCCTCTTTCTCCGCCGGCTCGGCTTCCTCTTCGGCGCCCTCTTCCTTCTTCTCCTTGATCATTTCCACTTCGCCAACCGTCGCGGTGGCTGCTTCAAGCACGGCCGCCTCCTGGGCCTCCGTGATCGGCGCGGCCACGGAGAGCACGGAAATATCCTTGTCCCCGATAATTTCCACGCCGGGCGGCGGCTTGATGTCCCCGATGTGAATGGCCTGACCGATTTCCAAATGGCTGACATCCACGACGATGGTCTCCGGCAGATCCTTGGGCAGCGCGCGAACTTTCAACTTGAAAAGAACGTGCTCCAGCGTGCCGCCGCCGGTCTTCACGCCGGCGGCTTCTCCGGAGCCGTTGACCGGCACAGTCAGGGTCACCTTCTCATCTTCCGCCACCTCATGCAAATCAATGTGCAGCACTTGACTGGACAAAACGTGGTGCTGGATTTCCTGGATGATCGCCAGCCGTTTGGGCTTGGCGTCCCCCTGGACGGCGAGATCCAGCAGCACATTCTCCGAGGCGGCGCTGTGGATGACGTCCCGGATGTCCTGGAGGTTGATTTCCAGGCTTTGGGGCTTGTTTTGCCGTCCATAAATGACGGCGGGGACGCGGCCGGAGGCGCGCAGGGTTCTGGAACCGGCCCGGCGGCCAAGGGTTCGCGGAAAAGCGTTTAACGGGACAGATTTCATCGTATCACCATTTTATACCACATTCTTTAACACTAAATAACACTATTTCACACTGCGGCGGCGGACACCAGTTTAACTGGTCCGCCCCCCCTTGAATTCAAACAACGAAGTGACCGACGAATTGCAGTTAATTCGCTTGATCGCTTCGCCCAACAGCCCGGCCACCGACAGGGTGGTTATTTTCAGCCCATCAATGTGGGGGCGTAGGACAGTATCAGTAGTTATTAATTCGTCAATGGCAGATTTTCGGAGCCGTTCGATGCCCAGATCGTTCAAGATGGCGTGGGAGACGCAGGCGATGATTTTTTTGGCCCCTTTTTTCTTCAGCAAGGCGGCGGCGTTGGAGAGGGTTCCAGCGGTTTCCGTCAGGTCGTCCACCAGGAGGACGTTGTGGCGGCGGATTTCTCCGATGACGGCCATGGACTCGATCTCGCTGGCGCTTTTGCGGCGCTTGGCGACAATGGCCAGCCCGGCTTCCAGGACTTGGGAATAGGCATGGGCCATTTTCAAGCCGCCGACGTCGGGGCTGACGACGACCAGATCGGGAATGTGCTTCTGCTTCAAATATTCGTACATGACCGGAGCGGCATAAAGATGGTCCACGGGGATGTCAAAAAAGCCCTGAATCTGCTGGGCGTGGAGGTCCATGGTGAGGATACGGTTGGCGCCGGCGGCGACCAGGAGGTTGGCGACCAGCTTGGCGGTGATGGGAACGCGAGGCTGGTCTTTGCGGTCCTGTCGGGCGTAACCGTAAAAGGGGAGAACGGCCGTGATGCGGGAGGCGCTGGCGCGGCGCACCGCGTCCATCATGATGAACATCTCCATCAGGTAATGGTTGGTGGGCGGGCTGGTGGACTGGACGATATAGACGTCCTCGCCGCGGACATTTTCCTCGATTTTGACAAAGGTTTCGCCGTCAGGAAAGGAGCTGACGCTGCATTTGGCCAGTTCCATGCCGATGGAGGCGGCAATGCTTTTGGCGAGCGGAATGTTGGACGTGCCGCAAAAAATTTTCACAGGTATTTGGCTTTGCTCAAGAAATGAGAACCCCCGTTGAAGGCGGTTCCATTGTGGCGGCAATGTAACAATTTGGGCGGGTGATGCAAGCATATTGCGCGGAAAAGTGGCGGGCCGAGCTGGACGGGAAAGGAAACGGGACGGGATCGGAAGTTTTGGGGGTTAAACGGCGAGAGAAAAAAACGGAGAAATCGGAGAAATCGGAGTTTTCGTAGCAGGCATGGAATCTCGATCAAAGAACTCTAGATAAGGTTTGCTTATCAATAGAGAAGGCGGAATTGTATACAGGCAGATCATCGGCTTAAAGCCGGATAGTGAATTCAGGGGGAGATTGGAAATTGCCGGGTACCGCACCAACACCAGTGTTGTATTCAAACCTTAGTTGCCGGCCGCGCGCAAATGGGGGTTCTGGGTCTGAAATTGATTGGCGCTTCGATCTGGTGTGTGGCAGTATTTGGGAGGCATAAATAGCGCCTGCGAAGGTCGGGTTGCAGGCGCTGGATTTGCGAGCGCCCCTGTACCTCAAATGGATAGAGGAGCGGTTTCCTAAACCGTCCATCCCGGTTCAATTCCGGGCGGGGGTACCATTTCCAGACGAAAAGTGCTCTTGTGGCCTTTTTTCCCAAAAAAGGCGGATGACCAACATGATCACCTGGACCATTTCGTGAAGACCTGGAAACAACAGCCTCAAACACCTGTTGGACTGCTCGGAGGCGGGGAAAGTTTCATGATTCCCGCGTTTGGCATGACTTCCAGCGGTGCAATGTGGCGAGCAGCCCGCGAGCGATTCAGCCAATCTTTTCCCAGATGGTCTTGACCGGCTGGAGCGAGATTTCGTTGATGCGTGCCCGCAGGTTTTGAACGTGCGGGGTCTTGTCGTGGGCTTGGTGATGGGCCTTGCTCGCCCAGTTCTCGTAAAACAGAAATTTCGACGGATCGTCTGGCGCAGTGTGCAGGTCGTAATTAAGGCAGCCAGCCTCTTTGCGCGTGGGGGCGAGCATTCCGGTCAACAGGGCGCGTAATTCAGCCTCCTTGCCCGGACGCGCTTGAAATGTGACAACGAGGGTCAAAGTTTTTGAGTTCATGAATTCATTTACTGGTAATACCATAGCGAACGGTGATGTTTGACGAGCAGTAGTGAACCACGCCGGGCCGGGATGTCAACCTGGAAGGCGGGATTGGAAAGTCCGGTGGGATCAACCCGCCCCAAAAGACAAACCCCGCCGTAATGCCGTGTATCAACGTCTCCTTTGAACTATTTTATGAAAGAGAGAGCCGAGTCGGTCGTTTGCGACTTCCATTGAAGGCGTGCCGGCAACAACCGAGGTTAAGGCTCTTTATGGATTCATTTCCGGTTCAAGGATCATGTTGATAATCACGAACATGGCAGGGTAAAGGCTTTAAAAAATCACAATCCGATTTGTGCCGTGAAACTCGATCAGATGCAGCGCGCAGGCGAGATGAACAACTCCTTTGGCCCTGCGTTTGCCGAAAGTGTGGTAAACACCCGCTACGAAATCGCCGAAGGTCAATGGCTGTGTTTTGGGCCGGACTTTGCAGTGGGAGATTGGCTCAATTTTCATAATGCGATTATCATGCAACCATATGAGCAAGTGGCGTGCCATGCCCGGATTTGAGACAAACCTTTTCACGCCCAGATCATCGCTGCCAAGGTTTCTCCTGAGGATTATTATTCTGCTCCACCCAGCCCCACCAGCTCATTGATTCCACGAATGAACCGAACCATGACCAGATTGGGCAGAAAACTCCATTGGCAGAGCGTTCTGAGAACAGGGACAGCCACTCCCTCGCATCTGCATGGTCCTCCTTCGATCCGCCGACCAGATCCAGCTTTCGTCCAGCCGTTTGACCAGTTTCGCCCCTCCCCATATGGCAATTGCCTCGCCCGCGCTTATATTATAATGAAGTTGGCGACCCTAAGGGGAGTCGAACCCCTGCTACGACTAAAGCCTGCTAATCTCCGTTTTACATAGGTAAAGTGACAATGTTGAATGGGCTTGACAACCTTGCACGTTGCCACTATCGTTGCCACACTATGGCAAGCATACGAAAAAAAGACCGTTCCCCGTTCTGGTTTGCGTGTTACACGCTGCCAACGGGCACCCGAACACAACGCAGCACCGGCGCCACAGATCGCCGTACAGCACAACGCATCGCCAACAAGCTGGAGGATGCTGCCCGCGAAGCATCGGCTGGCCGGTTTGTTGAATCCAAAGCCCGGAAAGCCATCGGGGACATCTACGCAATGGCTAACGGCGAACCGCTCCAAAGCTCCACCGCGGGCGACTTCTTGGACAGTTGGCTCAGGCGCAAGGAGATCGAGGCTGGGCCAAAGACCCTCGTGAAGTACAGGTCCATTGCAGTGCAGTTCAAAGACTTTCTTGGCGGCAAGACAAAGCGCGACATCGGCAGCATCACGGCGGCGGACATTACCGGCTTCCGCGACCAATTGGCTGCCCGCCTCTCTGTCGGCACTGTGAATGTCGGCGTCAAGATTTTGCGCTCTGCGTTCGCCCAGGCACGCCGCGACGGGCTGGTTGACGTGAACGAAGCGGAGCGCGTGAGCCTGTTAAAGCGCCGCAATGACCGTTTTGAGCGGCGCCCATTCACCCTCCCAGAATTAAGGCGGATATTGGACGTTGCAGACGATGAATGGCGGGGCATGATCTTGTTTGGACTTTACACCGGGCAACGCCTTGGCGACCTCGCGGGCTTGACGTGGAGCAACATTGATCTGCAACGCGCAGAATTGCTCATGGTGACGGGCAAGACTGGCCGGCGGCAAATAATCCCGCTGGCACCCCCTCTCCTGCGTTATGTCGAGAAGTTGCCGACGAGTGACAGCCTTGACGCCCCGCTTTTCCCCCGGACTTATGCAACATTGCAACGCCATAAACACGTAGGCAATCTCAGCAACGAGTTTTACAACGTGCTTGTCTCCGCCGGGCTGGCAGTCAAACAGACACATAAGGCCACCGGCAAAGGACGGTCTGCGATGCGGGAGCAAAACCCGTTGTCATTTCACTGTCTCCGGCACACCGCGACAACGCTCTTGAAGGCGGCTGGCGTGAGCGAGTCTGTCGCAATGGAATTTGTCGGACACGATTCCGCTTCCGTGTCCCGCTCGTACACCCACATTCCCACCGAAGCACTAAAACTGGCCGCCGACAAGCTGCCAGACGTGACGCAACCAGCATGAGCGAGCCGATTGCCAGTCAATCAAAGGAGTTTTGCGAACTGCGACAAGAATTCATCGCGTGGAAGCGGACACAGGCGCATTGCAAGTTCATGTTGGCCGCAAATCTGGTTGAATACGTCGGGAAAAAAACTGCTAAAGCGTGGTATCAAAAATACGGGTTGAAACGCATGAACGATTATTTTGCCGCCTTGAAAAAGGCAATGGGGGACAACATCTTCCGCATTGCTGGTCTGCACAAACGCATCAACAAATATCACGGCAAGGAGAAAGAAAGCGTCATCGAGTTTTATTGGATCAGGCGATCCACGGAAGCGGCTCGACAACTGGCAAAATTTAGATCATTCGGTGTAGGCGCTGCCCTGCAAAGAGGAGATGAAAAGCGATTTTTGACGGATGGACTCGAAGGCATGTTTTGGGCCAATCCACGCAAGGCTGGCGAGGTAAAAAACCATTTAGCAGACTTCTTTTATGCGCGCAAGGATTTTGGTTTTGTGGGGCGATTGCAGGGAATCCCCAAAGATCAGCCGACTGATATTCTTCCTTCCAAGACGGATGGAATTGAGGAGTTTCTGCTGCGGCATTGGGATACTCCATTTTGCGACAAATCAGGACAGCAATTACCTCCTCTGTGTTATTACACTGACGATGCTCTTGTCGGTGCCATCCAAATCGGTTTCAAATGTACATTCTTAACCGCAGATACCCTCCGCAAAATGTGGAAGCGGCTTGGTTTGATAAAAGCAAAGAAGTCTCCACGTCAGATTGTGAGCTTTAAGGTGAAGTCGTCCTGATTTGTCAAGGACATTCTCTGGACAGTTACGGAAATGGGTTGTCCACCAACTTCGCTTGCCGCCCTCCGCAATGCCCGCTTCAATCGTGACCATAGTAAGCGGTGGTGCGCGATTTGACGCCCCACCAAAACGACAGTCACGATATGAGCAACGAAACTTTCGAGCCGGTTGAACCGGGAAATTGCGCGGGCGTAATGCCGGAATTCGGACGCATGGCCGACGTGCGGCATCTTTTCGGGATTCGGCGCGGGACCGCCTACAATCTGCTCGCCGATGGAAAGATCAAGGGGGTACTCCTGCGTGTGCGCGGCCAGAAATCCGGCGTCAGGCTTATTAACCTGGCCAGTGTTCGCGCCTTCATCCACCAGCAGAGCAACATCGCGCAATGAAACCTTTAGCAATGAATTTTGAGAACACGCCGAAAGCTGACTGAAACGGCGTCGAGTTAGGACAGGCCAAACGCGAAAGCGAAGGCAGCCACAGGGCGGTAATACTGAGCCTCGTAAATCAACACAGCGACGGATGGCGTAGGAATATCGTAATTGAAGCCATGACCGTCATCGGGCGAAAGCCCGGAGAATCTTGCCTGTCGGGTTTACAGGATGACCGCAACCCGCCAGCAGCGGCAGGGCAAGATAATGGTATGCGGAACCCAAACGGATTCCTGAACGACGGGCAGCCGCGTTCGCTGAAACATGCCACTCCTTGAATCAGGGAGTGGTGTCGTTTCCAGCCGTTGTCCTGCCTCCGGGCAATCGCGTTCTGCGGATCCCCCCGCCACCGCCTCATCGTGAACGGAAGTGTGGGGGTCATACTGGATTCCTTCCATCCTCACCTGCCGGGCCTGTAACCACCGGCATTGGCTCATGGAAACACCCCCTGGCTTTGACCATGTGCCGCCGTTCATGCTGTACGAATCCGACGCGCCGGAGTCTTGATGAAAGTCCCAATCCAACAGAGGCTTACGCTCAAATCTCCGAAAGGCGCGAATTCTGCCATTCGTGGACATAAGTAAGTGCCGTAAGTTTGGCGTGAGAAATTGAACTTAATCCACTTTCCGGCTAAAATGCCTTGCCAGACTCCGCTAATGTCTCCCAACTCACCCTGACATTGGGCGGTGGTGGACGGCTGCATGGCTGCCTTGACGGCGCCAGCCGGGGGCGGTGTAGCAACCGCGCGGCCAACAGCCGTCCCCTTGTGCGCCCGTGTGTTGAAATGAGCTTATGAGCAGAATGCGAATCCAAGACCAGTTCGAGCACGCCTTGACCAAGACTGGGCGTCTAATGAGTGCCTCCCGGCGTTGGCAGCTTCGCCAGCGGAGCCGGGGCCGATGCCGTGTTTGCTCCGAACCCCTTGTAACGAAAAACTACTGCCAGAGGCACGCGGAACTGGAGCAGGCGGGTTTCCGGGCACGCCCCCTGCGCTGGCGCCAGTACCGGGCATGGCGGCGGCGACAGGCCGCGATCCGCGCCAAGAAATTCACCGTTGGCTTCCCGATTTACATTGGCTGGCGATTTGCAGCCAAGGGGCGAGGCGAGTAACGACAGACGCAACTGCGGGATCAACTTGCCTGCGGGCGATTCGACCCAGGCAATCAGCCCAAAAAAGCCTTGCAGCCGCCCCCGGCATGGATTCACGATGGCCGAGTCAAATTGTGAACATTATGTAAGAAACCCATGAGCGAAGCCGATTATATCAAATGTCCCTGCCTCCACTGTGGGCAGCAGATTGAATTTCCCGCGTCGGCAATAGGGGACACCGTTCAATGTGCGTACTGTAGCAAACAGACAATGCTCCACCAGCCAGCGGCAGGAGCGAGCGAGCCGCGCCCGCAACCCCCGGCCCCGCCGAAAATGCCTTCGCCGGTCTATGGTGCCAAATTGAAGGTTGCGATTGATGCCGGGCCAGCCCCCCGGAAAACGCCTTCCCCAATCCATGTCTCCCTACCGATTCATCCGGCACAAGCAACGCCAGAATCGCCCTCACCTACGATCATGTTCAACTGCTCGCATTGCGGCCAGTCTATCGAAATCCTGGCGGTGAGGCGCGGCGAGACAGTTCAATGCCCAACCTGCGCGGCGTTGATAGTGGCTTGCCCCAGTGAAACCAAGCCGACAGCCGCCGCCCCGCTGAAATCGCCTTTACGAATGTATGTCCCTGGGCCAATTCATGCGGCAAGGGCAACGAAGCCAAAATTGCCCTCAGCTATGGCTCAGGTGGCCTGCCCAGAAACCGACAGGCGAATTCTCCCGGCTTTCTTGCTTTTGCTGCTCTTTGGCCCTTTCGGCGCCCATGCCTTTTATGCCCGACGCAAATGGCGGGGCATCGCGTACCTTGCTGTGACCGGATGCCTAATGGTGGCTACACTCTGGCGGGCCTCCTCAGACGCTTACGTTGAATATACTGTCAGGCGATTCAGCGGGAAAATTGGCGGCGATTACCTCGGATCCTCCTACTGGGACTCGGAAACTTTGCGCATTCCTCTAAGCGATGAACATTCCCAAAACGCAATGGCCCCTTTTGGAGACCAACAGGACGCGGCAAACCAGTGGCAAGCTGGCCGGGTGCTTAGCCAGGAGACGGCGAACCACTTCCAAACTGACGGGCCGCATGAGGACAAAGCTGGCGACCTTTCATGGCCTGGAAAGTCGCCACAACCTGATGTGGTGGCAGAACTGGTAGAACAAGACCACCATTTTATCGAACACGCACTCAATCAGAAACAAATCAGTGAGGTGCTTCCTTTCATCCAGCCGTTATTCGTGATTATCCTCGGTGTGCTGCTAATCGGCGATCTCATCCGAATCATCACCGGCAGTTTCAGAGATGGCAATGGCGCGAAACTTTCAAGGTGGACTTAACTGACGAATGAATGAGCCACAAGAATTCCTTACGTGTCCCTGCCTCCAGTGCGGGCAGAATTTGGAATTCCCCGCCGATGGGTTGGGCACGGAAATCGAATGCCCGACGTGTCATCAACAGACGATGCTCCACCGGACAGTGGCACAACCAACGGAACCAGCCGCGCCTCCCCCGCGGCCTCCTCCCCCGCCGATACGGCCAGTTCCTCAGTCGGTGCGGGAGTCGCCCATCAATCCCAATTTGCAACTGTGTCCGGCATGTCAGCGTCAGGTAAGCCACGAAGCGGATATTTGTCCGCATTGCGGGCATCCCATTAAGCGCGGACTTCTCGGTAAGGCTGGGACGGAGCGAGTTGTGAACGTCGGATGCCTCATTATCATCTTGGTCTTTCTAGTTTTGGCCTACCTTGGGTCTTGTTCTGGCCTGATGAGAGGTGCATTTTGAATGCCGCTTCCACAAGCTGAACAATCGAACGAGGAGCTTTACCTGAACTGCTATTGCCGACACTGTAACCAGCGAATGGAGTTTTCCCCGCATGGCGTTGGAATGACCATCAATTGCCCCACCTGTGGATTGACCACCGTGTTGTACGACGCCAAGGGGCGCTGAAAAAACGGATGCGAATAACCCCTGTACTGCCCTTGCGATTTCCGGCTTTGGTTGGCTGTAAACCCCCGCCCCGGTCAAGCCGCCCGCCAGATCGGTCATGCCCGCCTCGATCAAGCCGGGCGGCCAAAGTCTCCACGATGCCCGTATTTCGCGCCAGCTTGCCCTTGGTGCTGCGTTTCGGAGCTTGGACGGGATACAACATCTTGGGCGGGCCAACACACCTTGCACCGCTTCTTGCGGCGCTTTCCTTGTGTCGTGACAACCTTGAACTGGCTTGGAATTCGTTGGTTTTGTTGCCACTGGATGTTGCCACTGGCGTTGCATGTGTTGCAAGTGCTTGATAATGAGTGTGGCGACCCTAAGGGGAGTCGAACCCCTGCTACCGCCGTGAAAGGGCGGTGTCCTAACCACTAGACGATAGGGTCACCGAAAGGTGGCGCAATATACGGCCTGGCGAACGCTTGTCACGGCAATTTTATCATTCGCCACGGGGGCATCCTGCCCGATCCGGGCTCTCCTATTTGAAGAACGGCGCAAATTTGGCTTTTCCCATGGAAGACTTTGGGTTGTAATAGGGGCGATGCAGTGGGAAAAAATCAGCATAATCGGGGCCGGCCTGTTGGGCGGCTCGCTTGGGCTGGCCATCCGCCAGCGCAAGGTGGCGGCAAAGGTTCACGCATTGGTCCGCCGGCCTGAGAGCATCGCCGAATGCCAGCGGCTGGGTGTGGCCAACCTGGCGACGCAAAACATGAAGGAGGCGGTGGATCGGGCCGATTTCGTGGTGCTTTGCACGCCGCTGTCCCAAATGCGCGAATTGGCCGCGCAAATGCGGCTGTATTTGAAACCCGGCGCGGTGGTGACGGATGTCGGCAGCGTCAAAGCCGGAGTGGCCCAGGAACTGGAACCGCTGCTGCGCGAGTTTCACGTCTCTTTTGTGGGGAGTCATCCGATGGCCGGCTCGGAAAAAACGGGCCTGGGCGCCGCCCGCCCCGACCTGTTCAACAACGCCATCTGCCTGGTCACGCCCACGGCGCAATCGCCGGTGGACGCGGTTTGCGCGGTGCAGAATTTTTGGAAGGCGATCGGGGGATGGCCCGTTCGGATGACCCCGGAATTGCATGACGATCTGGTGAGCCGTTCGAGCCATTTGCCGCACGTGGTGGCGGCGGAACTGGCCAATTATGTGCTCAGCCCGGCCCACCCCAGGGAGCAGGCGCTGGTTTGCGCCAGCGGCTTTCGCGACACCACGCGCATCGCGGCCAGTTCGCCCGAGATGTGGAGGGACGTGGTGCTGGCCAACCGCAAGAATTTGGGCCGCGTACTGGGCGTTTTTATCGAGGACCTCCAGGAATTCCAACTTGCCCTGGAGCGGGAGGACGTCCACGCCATCGAGGAGTTTTTCACCAAGGCCAAACAGCGGCGCGAACAATGGCGCGCCCACTCTCCCGCCATGTCGCCGGAATAACGGCCGGGAAAGAAAAGCGAGGATGCCCCTGCCTGAACTTATTGAGATTGTCCCGCCGGCCCAGCCCGTTGCGGCCAACATCACGGTGCCCGGTTCCAAGAGCCTGACCAATCGCGCCTTGGTCCTTGCGGCGCTGGCGGACGGCCAAACCACGCTGCGCGGCGCGCTGTGGAGCGAAGACACGCAGGTGATGGTGGAGAGCTTGCGCCGGCTGGGTTTTCAAGTGGCGGTGGAGGAGGAGGGCCAGGAATCGTGCAACCGGACGCTGCTGGTGGGCGGGGAGGGCGGCCAAATTCCCAACGCAGGGACCGCCGGGCATCCGTTGGAACTTTTTGTGGGCAACGCCGGGACCGCCGCCAGATTTTTGGCCGCGCTGGTTTGTTTGGGCAAGGGCGTTTTTCGCCTCCAGGGAACATCGCGGATGGGAGAACGTCCGCAGGCCGGCCTGTGCCACGCCCTGCGCCAATTGGGGTACCGGATTGATTCGGAGAACAACCGTCTGCCGATGGACATTTTTGGGACCGGGCCGCGGCGGGCCGCCGCCTGCCAGGTGAGCATTGAGGAGAGTTCGCAGTTTGCCTCCGCCCTGCTGCTCTGCGCGCGGGCGGGCGGCTGGAAAGTGGCCGTGGCAGGAGACAACCCTGAGGAAGCCCCGTATGTGGCCATGACGCGACGGCTGGTGGAATGCTTTCCCGCGCGGGGCGGCCGGTTTGAAGTGGAACCCGACGCCTCGAGCGCCAGTTACTTTTGCGCCGCGCAATGGTTGCTGCGGCCCGGCAGCTCGATCCAGGTCGCGGCCTTCCCAGCCTCCCGATGGCAAATTGACGCGGCGTTTCCGGATTATCTTCCGTTGCCCGGGGAGATTTCGCGGCGCGCCCAACTGGGGGACAGCATCATGACGGCGATGATCCTGGCGCCCTTCGCCGCGGCTCCGGTAAAGTTCACGCACCTGGAACGGCTGCGCCTGCAGGAGTGCGAACGCGTGGCGGCGATGCGCGCGGCATTGACCCGATGCGGCGCAAAAGTGATCGAAGAACAGGAAAACCTGACCATCTTCCCAGCCGCGGAAGAACTGCGCGGCGCGGAAATCGAAACCTGCGACGACCATCGCATGGCCATGTGCTTTGCGATTCTGGGGTTGAAAATTGCCGGGATTAAAATCAAGAATCCTGCCTGCGTGAAAAAATCATTCCCGGACTTTTTCCAAAAGCTGGCGGCCCAGCCGCCCGGCGGCTTGGGCGCGGCGGTGTGCCAGGCGCCCGCCGGACGGCCCTTGTCGCTGGAGGAGTTATTCGCCAACTAACTTGAAAACGGCCAACATCGTCATCGCCATTGACGGCACGAGCGCCTCGGGCAAGAGCACCAACGCCAGGCGGGTCGCCCGCGAGTTGGGCTATATTTATGTGGATACCGGGGCGATGTATCGCACGCTGGCCTGGCAGGCCTTGCGCCAGGGCGTGGACCCCCAGAACGCCAAAGCGGTGGCCGCCCTGAGCCGCAAATGGAAAACGTCCCTGCAATGCGTAGACAAGCAGGCGATTCTAAAAGTGGACGGTTATTATCCAGAAAAGGAAATCCGCACGGCCGAAGTCAGCGCCGCAGTGCCGCATGTCGCCGCGGTGCCCGGCGTCCGGCAGTGGATGAAGCGCAAACAGCGGGAGTGCATCAAGTTTGGCAACCTGGTGATGGAAGGGCGGGACATCGGCACGCATGTGTTTCCCGAGACCAGTTTCAAGTTTTATCTCGACGCCAGCCTGGACGAACGAGCCAGACGCCGCGCCGCCGAAGGGGTCCAGGAAAACCTGGCCGCGCGCGATCAGCGCGACAGCCAGCGGGCCACGGCCCCTTTGATGGTCGCCTTGGGAGCGATGGTCATCAATACTTCCACCCTCACACCGGAGCAGACCAGCGCCCTCATCCTGGAACGGGTGCGCCAGCAACTCAAACCAGCGTAATCATTGCAGCAGCTCCTGCAAGGTGCCGAGACG
>Ga0181521_10006156_pt1 | contig 13116 bp, 10 predicted proteins | sample PEATcosm2014_Bin_32_FD_119764 | JGI IMG/M metagenome (GOLD analysis project Ga0181521, IMG submission 119764) | Peatland microbial communities from MTU Mesocosm Facility, Houghton, MI, USA - PEATcosm2014_Bin02_60_metaG | ecosystem: Environmental > Terrestrial > Soil > Wetlands > Peat | place...
AGCCGTCGTCGGCCACGCCGGGAGCGAGCGGGTCGGCATCGGCGGGCGAAGCCGGGCCGGCATCGTCGGCGCGCACAGCCTGGTTGGGCGCGCGGCGCAGGGCGATGGAATCGTAGTGGCCGGAAATGATCACGTAGCGGTCCTTATCGATGGTTCCCGGCAGCACGGCCACGATGTTGTTGAGCTCGGTCTCGGTGGGGAGGCGCTGGCTCTTAGGCACGGTGAACCTCTGCAGGCTGACTTCCAGGCGCGGGCTGTAGCTCTTGAACTCACTCAAGATCCAATTCTGGGCGCCGCCGATGCCGTGCGCCGGATTGTCCTTCTCGGAGCCCACGTAGCGGGTGCCGAAGCTTTCGAGCTTCTTCATGATGGCGCCGATGCGCTCCTCGGAGACCTCGTCGACAATCTTCTTGACGGCGGGGTTGAGCTGTGCGGCGGGAGGCTGCGCGAGCCCTTCGACACCGCAATAAAGAACCGCGAGAAACGTCAGGCGTAAGCCGGCACGAGACATGGAGAGCAATTCCTCTTCGACAAATTGTACGTTCAGTGTATCACCGGGAATGCGAGGGGGCGGCAGCATGAAGAACGCACCACGAAGAACGCCGGCTAGTCTGAAAGCCTGACCCCACGACGGGGCAGAGGGCGTATGATGCGTTACCATTACGAGTTGCGGAGGCGCCATGAAGGTGACGTTTTGGGGTGCGGCGGGCGAGGTCACGGGCTCCATGCACCTGGTGGAAGCGGGCGGTAAGCGGCTGCTGCTCGATTGCGGGCTCAACCAGGGGCGGCGCAAGGCAGCCGAAGCCAAGAACCGCTACCTGCCGTTTACGGGTTCTTCGATCGACGCGGTGGTGCTCTCGCACGCGCATATAGACCATAGCGGCAACCTGCCGACGCTGGTGAAGAGCGGGTTCGGCGGACCGATCTACACGACGCCGGCGACCGTCGACCTGTGCAACTGGATGTTGCGCGACTCGGCGCACATTCATGAGAAGGACGCGGAGTTCCTGAACAAGCGGCATGAGCACCGCAGGAACCTGGGGCTTGCGGACGGGCCGGTGGTGCCGCTCTACACGACCGAGGATGCCGAACGGACGCTGCCGCTGTTTCAAGCGGTGGGATACCACTCCCCGCAGAATCTGGCGCCGGGAGTGATCTACGTACCGTACGATGCCGGCCACATTCTGGGTTCTTCCTGCGTGGTGCTGCACGAACAGCGGGACGGCGGGCAGGTCCGGCTGGCGTTCTCAGGCGACGTGGGGCGCCCCCATCTGCCGATCATCCGCGACCCGGAGAGCATGCCGCCGGCCGAATACCTGATCATGGAGAGCACCTACGGCGGCCGGCTGCATAAGAGCACCAGCCACGTCATCAACAAGCTGCGCGAGGTGGTGATCCGCACGGCCAAGCGCGGCGGCCGGATCATCGTGCCGGCGTTCGCGGTGGGGCGCACGCAGCAACTGGTGCTGCTGCTGCACGAACTGGCAAACGCCAAGGAGATTCCGGATATCCCGATTTTCGTCGACAGCCCGCTGGCGCTCAACGTCACGCAGGTGCATCGCGACCACCCGGAGTGCTTCGACGACGAAACCCGCGACTTCCTGACTCACGGCGAGGATCCCTTCGGGTTCGGGCGTTTGCAGTATGTTCGCTCGGCCGAGGATTCGAAAAAGCTGAACGACCTGCACGGGCCGTTCGTGGTGATCTCGGCCTCGGGGATGTGCGAGCAGGGCCGGATTCTCCACCACTTGCGCAACAATATTGAAGATCCGCGGAATACGGTGCTGATCACGGGGTTCCAGGCGCAGGACACCCTGGGACGGAAATTAGTGGAGAAATGGCCGGAAGTCTCGATCTTTGGCGAACCGCTGCGGGTGCGCGCGGAAATTTCGAGCCTGGACGAGCTGAGCGGCCATGCCGACCAGCACGAATTGTTGCAGTGGATTGAGCCGCTGGCGCCCTCTTTGCGGAAAGTGTTTCTGGTGCACGGGGAGCCGCAACAAGCCGCGGTTCTGGCGAAACTGCTCCACTCCACTTACGGGCTGGAGGTGGTGGTTCCGTCACCCGGACAGAGCTTTGAGTTGGGATAGGCGAAACCAAACCAAAACCGCCCGGCTTTCCATCTATACTGTAGAGTACAAGGAGTATAAGTTACGTGAGCCCCACACATGAAGAAAAAGATCGCTCTGGCCTGATGACCGCGCTGGTGGCCGGCGCGATTATCGCCCTGCTGGCCGCGGTTATTTATCTGTTCGTGCAGATCGACCACCTGCAAACCGATTTGGCCAAACTGCAAGACAAGATGATGACCGCGATGACCAACGAGAAGGATGCGGCAGCGGAGAGAACGTCATCCCAACAGAAACGCATCGAAGCGCTGAAGGCAGATCTGGAAGCGACGCGCGAGCAGAACGCGGCGCAGGCCAAGAACCTATCGGCTCAGGCGCAAAAGGCAGCCACGGCGCACGCGGATGCGCTGGCGAGACAGCTTGCGGAAGAAGAAGCCAAAATGGGGGCGCAGGTGGCGGCGCAGCAGTCGCAGATCGGCGACGTGCAGCAGGCGGCCACCGCGGCCAATGCGAAGATTGCCGATGTAACCACCGACGTCGGAGGCGTGAAGACGCATTTGAGCGCTACCGACGCCGAGCTGCAGAAGACCATCTCCGAGCTGAAGTCGGCGCGCGGTGATCTGGGTGTGCAGAGCGGCTTGATCGCCACCAACGCCACTGAGCTGGCGGCCCTGAGACTGAAGGGCGAGCGCAACTACGTGGATATCACGCTCAGCAAGAGCGACAAGAAGGGCAAGCGGTTCGCCGACATTACCCTGACGCTGAAGGCTGTTGACCCCAAGAAGAACAAGTACACGGTGGATGTGATGGCCGACGACAAGCTCACCGAAAAGAAGGACAAGAGCCTGAACGAGCCGGTACAGTTCTACACAGCCAAGGGTGGCCACACGCCGTACGAGATAGTGATCAACAAGGTAGGGAAAGACCAGATCGTCGGCTATCTTTCGACGCCTAAAGACATGGCGCCCCGATAACGCCGGAACGGGGCAAACCGGGGACAGCTATCCAATTCCAAAGGCGGGAATTGACAGCAGTCCCCGTTTTGCGGCGCGGGACTCCGCGTCGATTCTCTCCACTAAGCGCTCGACGTGCACGCAGTAGATGGCCGGCTTGCCGTCGCGGTCGCTCTGGAAGTAGATGCGCTGGGCGTCGGGTGAGAAGCGCGGCGCGGTGGTTTCCGGGTGGCTGGCCTTGTGTTCGCAGAGCGTCAATTCCCGCTGCGTAATGCGCAGCAGGAGGAGGATGGTGGGCGATGCGGTGCTGCGGCTGGCGCCCACGAACACCGAAGTATCGCGATTGAATCCGAAGTGCGCGAACTGGCTGGTCTTGGCCACGAGCTTGTCGGAAGCTGCGTCGGGGTTGCATTCGCGGATGGCGGTCAACTGTCTGGAATCCTCGGGGAAATTCAGGTAGAGGACGGTCTTGCCGTCGGGCGCCCAATCGGCCGGACCCACGCGGCCGGCGGCGAGCTTGAGCGAGTGTTTCTGGGTGCCGTCGGAATTCACCAGCCAGAGGGCGCCGTCACCTTGCCGGAAGAGAATCTGGGCGCGCATGGGCCGCACGATGGGGTGGTTCATTACGAAGGCCGACTCCACCACGGTGCGGGCGGCGCCTTGCGCCAGCGAAACCATGCGCAGGCGCGAGCCATCGGCCTGGCGTTCGGCGAAGGTGGCGTGCGTGCCGTCGGGGCCCACGCTCAGGCCCTCGGTGCGTTCCCAGCCGTCGGGAATCTTGTAGAGTTCACGCGGCCGGCTGCCCAGGCCCGCCAGGAACAGAGAGCGGCCGGCGAAAAAGCAGAAGGAGCGGTTGTCGGGAGTCAGGGTGAGGGAACTGCCGTCGAGGTCTTCGACTGTGGTGAGCTCCCTGGTCTCGCCCGACCTGAGATCGAGGCGGAAGGCCTGCGGCGAGCCATTGCGCCCGCAACAGAAGAGCATCGATGCGTTGTTGTGCGCGATGACGCGGTTGTAGGCGGCGGGCAGCGTGCTGGAATAAGAGGGGTCGGTGAGGCGGTAGACATCCAGCTCAGTGGTGGGGTCGGAATACCGCTTGACGGCGGAGGGAAAGCTGGCGCCCGGCCTTTCCTGGGCGAGCAAACCAGCCGCAAAGCCCGAAAACAGGAACCCTCTGCGCGAAAAGCCGCGCGCCAGACCAGCCATACTAGGATGGTATCAAGGGCGGCGGGCGGTGCGCGGGGCGGGAGAAGCCGCCAAGGAATAGGAATCGGATTAGCGCCGGCCGCTAAGCCGCGCCGGCCCGGTCCGTCCTCTTTGCATACAAGCTAAAATAGAAGTTGCGGGCTTCCCACCGTACCGAGACCATTCATGATTGTTGATACCATCCTGGCGAAAGTCTTCGGCACCAAAACCGAGCGCGAGATCAAAGAGATGCAGCCCACCGTGGCGGCCATCAACGATTTCGAGCCGGCCATGCGGCAATTGTCGGATATCGACCTCGCCGCCAAGACCATCGAGTTCAAAGAAAGACTGGCGCAGGGCGCGCCGCTGGACGATTTGTTGATTGAGAGCTTCGCAGTGGTGCGCGAAGCCGGACGGCGCGTGCTGAACATGCGGCATTTCGACGTGCAGTTGATCGGCGGCATGGTACTGCACAAAGGCAAGATCGCCGAAATGAAGACCGGCGAAGGCAAGACGCTGGTGGCCACGCTGCCGTGCTACCTGAACGCGCTCGAAGGCAAGGGTGTGCACGTGGTGACGGTGAACGATTACCTGGCCAAGCGCGACTCGGAATGGATGGGCCGGCTGCACAAGTTTCTGGGCCTGCACGTGGGCGTGATCGTGCACGACCTGGACGACGCGGAGCGCACGGCGGCCTACGGCGCCGACATCACGTACGGGACGAACAACGAATTCGGTTTCGACTACCTGCGCGACAACATGAAGTTCCGGATCGCGGACTGCGTGCAGCGCGAGTATCAGTACGCCATCGTGGACGAAGTGGATTCGATCCTGATCGACGAAGCGCGGACGCCGCTGATCATTTCGGGTCCGAGCGAGGAATCCACGGATAAGTATTACAAGGCCAATCGCATCATCCCGAGACTGGTGCGCGGCGAAGTGATCGAGACCCAGGATCCGAGCGAAAAAGGCATCACCACGGGCGATTACACGATGGACGAGAAGCACAAAGCCGTGGCGCTCACCGAAGAGGGCTTCGACAAAGTGGCCAAGTTGCTGAACCTTCCCGATATCTACAGCTACGAAACCCAGGAATGGAAGCACCACGTAGAAGCGGCTTTGAAGGCGCATGTAATCTACCAGCGGGATCGCGAATACGTGATCAAGGACGGCGACGAAGGTCCGGAAGTGATCATCGTGGACGAGTTCACGGGGCGCCTGATGCCGGGACGGCGCTGGTCCGACGGGCTGCACCAGGCGGTGGAAGCCAAGGAAGGCGTGAAGATCCAGCGCGAGAACCAGACGCTGGCCACCATCACGTTCCAGAATTATTTCCGCATGTACAAGAAGCTGGCGGGGATGACCGGCACGGCGGAGACCGAAGCCGCGGAGTTTCAGAAGACCTACAACATCGACGTCACGGTGATTCCCACCAACATGCCGATGATCCGCAAAGAAAACCAGGACATGGTTTACCGGACCGAGGAGGAGAAGTTCCGCAACGCCGCGAAGGAGATCAAGGAACTCAACTCCAAGGGACAGCCGGTGCTGGTGGGCACCATCTCGGTCGAGAAATCCGAGAAGCTCTCGGGCATTCTGAAGAAGATGGGCGTGCGGCACGAAGTGCTGAACGCCAAGAACCACGAGCGCGAAGCCAGCATCGTGGCGCAGGCCGGGCGCAAGGGCACTGTGACGGTTTCCACCAACATGGCCGGCCGCGGCACGGATATCCTGCTGGGCGGAAACCCGGAATTCATGACCAAGGACGCCTGCCTGAAGGAGAAGGTGGCGGAGCGGTTGTCGGAGAGCGAAGCGCAGTATATAGCCGACGAACATTTCTACTTTTTCACGCACCTGGACCAGTTCTACCGCGTGCGACGCGACAAGTGGGACGAAATTTTTGCGCGTTACAAGGCAGAAACCGAACGGGAGCACGACGAAGTGGTGGGGTTGGGCGGGCTGCACATTGTGGCGACGGAGCGGCACGAATCGCGGCGCATCGATAACCAGCTTCGCGGGCGCGCCGGCCGCCAGGGCGACCCCGGCAGCTCGAAGTTCTTCCTCTCTTTGCAGGACGACCTGCTGCGGATTTTCGGCGGCGAGCGGATGCAGAACCTGATGCTGCGTCTGGGCATGGAAGAGGACGTGCCGATCGAAAGCGGGCTCATCACCAAGCGCATCGCCAAGGCGCAGGAAGCCGTCGAAATGCAGAATTTCGAGGCGCGCAAACACCTGCTGGAATACGACGATGTGATGAACAAGCAGCGCAAGGCGGTCTACGGAATGCGGCGCCAGTTGCTGGAAGGGATCGACCAGAAGGAGCGGGTGATGGAGATGGTGCAGGGCATCGTCGATCAACTGATCGACATGCGCTGCCCCGACGACAAGCACCCCGACACCTGGGACCTGGCCACGCTGCGCAACGACATCCTGAGCGCCTTCGGAGCGAAGATCGACCTGGCGGAGCTGGGCGACAAGACGCGCACCGAGATGTCGGACACGGTGCTGGAACGGCTGAAGCAGAAGTACCAGGAAAAAGAGGAAATGGTGGGCGCCGATGTGATGCGGCAGACCGAGCGCATCGTGATGCTGCAGGTGATCGACAACCAGTGGAAGGACCACCTGCTCACGATGGACGAGCTGAAGCAGGGAATCGGCAACCGCGCATACGGGCAAAAGGACCCGCTGGTGGAGTACAAGAAGGAATCGTTCGAGCTGTTCACGGCGATGATGGACCGGATCGAAGACGAGACGGTGCGGTACCTTTTCTTTCTGCAGGTAAGCACGAGTTCCGGGCCGATTCTGCCGTTCCCGGAAGAAGGCGAAGAGGAAAGCGACGGATCGGGCAACGGAGGGCCTTCCGCGGCTGCGCAAGCCGTGGAGGAAGAACGGCGGCGCGCGGCCAAGGCGCAGATGGAAGACTTCACGCGCAACATCGAGCGCAAGAAGGATAAGGAACTGGCGGCGTTGCAATTGGGCGGCGACGATTCCAGCGGGCCGAGAACCGTGGCCGTGGGGCAGAAGGTGGGACGCAACGATCCCTGCCCGTGCGGCAGCGGGAAGAAGTATAAGAAGTGCCACGGGGCGGGGTAACCGGCGGGTGAGAATATAGGGAGGGGACGTTGTTATTTGTGCGGAGAATAATTCTGAACGGTGTGTGCGCGGCAGTGGCGTTGGCGCAGGGTCAGACGGCGGCGCCCCAGAAGGCCACGGCCCCGCTGGCATTCGAAGTGGCGTCGATCAAGCCGGCTGAGCCGCTCAGCGCGGAGCGAATGATGGCCGGCCAGCAGCACATCAGCGCCAACGTGGACGCCGCGCGCGTGAATTTCTCGGACCTCTCGCTGGCCGAGCTGATTCGCGCCGCCTACCGCGTGAAACTGTACCAGATCTCTGGACCGGACTGGATCACTACGACGAGGTTCGACGTGGTGGCCAAGCTGCCCGAAGGCGCCAAGACCGACCAGGTGCCCGAGATGCTGCGGACGCTGCTCGGGGAACGATTTCACCTGGCGCTGCACAACTCCAGCAAGGAGATGCCGGTGTACGCGCTGGTGGTGGGCAAGGAGGGATCGAAGCTGAAGGAGTCGACGCCGGATGACGCCACGGACGGAGCGGGCGCAGCGGCTGGCGGTTCCGCCGCTGGCGGCGCCGGCGGCCGGCGCGGGGAAGGCGCCAGTCCGATGACCAGCAGTGGCAGTGGTCCGAACGGGTCGTACACCATGTCCGCGGGACCGAACGGGCTGCACCTGGATTTGAAGAACATGACGATGGCAAGTATGCTGGACTGGCTGTCGCGATTCACGGACCGGCCGGTGGTGGACCAGACCGGGCTGACCGGACGATACGACCTGGCGCTGGACGTCTCGCGCGACGAGATGCTCAACGCGGCGCGCGCCGCGGGCATGGTGATCGACTCGGCCCGGCGCGCGCCGGAAGGCGCTACGGACCCCGGCGGCGACTCGGTTTTCGCGTCGGTACAGAAAGCCGGTCTCAAGCTGGAGCCGCGCCGGCTGCCGTTGACACTCCTGGTGGTGGACCGCCTGGATAAGACGCCGACGGAGAATTGATCGTATTTTTCGGCACTCAGGTATACCGGATATACCGCGACACTCTCGCGAGCATTTAGCGAGACTTTCATCGGGCAGTAACAATAGGCGCGTAAAATCGAAATCGTAAAGCACGGGAGGTGTATGGTGTCGCGGAAGATCCGAGAAACCTTGCAAACCGTCCTCAACACCGTGATTACTCCGGCTTGCCTGCTGGCAGTGCTGGTGATCTGGCCGGTTTCGAACCTGGTCCGGGCGCGTCGCGCTTCGCATTGAGCCGCGCGCCCCGATGAGACGAAAGATCGATTTCATTTACATCGATGCGGGTGGAGGTCACCGCGCCGCCGCCAAGGCATTGGCTGAAGTGATCGGCGAGCAGGAACGTCCCTGGGACCTTCAATTCCTGTGTATCCAGGACCTGCTCGATGGCATAGACTTCATCCGCAAATCGGTTGGCATTCCATTCCAGGACGTGTACAACATCATGCTGCGGCGGGGCTGGACGCTGGGAACGGCGCAAATGGTGCCGGTGATGCACCTGGCCATCCGCATGAGTCATCGGGCGCAAGTGGAAGTACTGACGCGGCACTGGGCGGCGCACCGTCCCGACATGGTGGTCTCGCTGATCCCGCACTACAACCGCGCGCTGCGGGAGGCCCTGGACCACGCATGGCCGGGGACGCCGTTCGTGACCATCCTCACCGATATAGCCGATTATCCCCCCAACTTCTGGATTGAGCCGCTGGACCAGCACGTGGTGTGCGGTTCGGAGCGCGCAGTCGACCAGGCGCGCGCGATGGGGCTTCCGGAATCGCGCGTCGTCAAGACTTCCGGCATGATTCTGAACCCGCAATTTTACGCGCCACGGGAGATGAACCGCGCCGCAGAACGCGCGCGCCTGGGACTGCGGGCCGATCTGCCCACCGGGCTGGTGCTGTTCGGCGGCGAGGGATCGCTCGAAATGGCGCGGATCGCCAGGTGCCTGAGCGAGGCCGCGAGCGGCGTGCAGTTGATCCTGCTGTGCGGGCGCAACCAGGAAGCCCTGCGCCAAGTGCGTTCTCTCGACAGCCACATCCCGTTGTTCGCGGAGGGATTCACCAAGGATGTCCCGTACTACATGGCGCTGGCCGATTTCTTCATCGGCAAGCCGGGGCCCGGTTCGATCAGCGAGGCGATTGCCATGGGGCTGCCAGTGATTGTGGAGCGGAACGCCTGGACGCTGGCGCACGAGCGTTACAACGCGGATTGGATCGAAGAGCTGGGCGTAGGAATGGTGGTGCGCAGCTTCTCGAAGATCGCCGACGCCGTGAGCGAACTGCTGGCGCCGGAACGTTACCGGCGCTTCCAGGAGCGCATTGCAGGTATGCGGAACCGCGCGGTATACGAGATTCCTGCGGTGCTCGAAGAAATCCTGTTGCGGAGCGGCTCGCCGAGTGCATTTCCCGCGGCGCCGGCGCAGGCCCGCGCGGCCGCCATCATGTGACACTGGTTACGCCCCGCGGTTGTCAACGGGCCGAAGCCGCAGCCAGCAAACCAGCGAAGCGTAGAGCAGAATTCCCAGCGGGACGCACACCACGAACCAGCCGGTGATGGCTTGCAGCGCGGCCGTGCCCAGCTTCCAGGCGGCGGGCGCCGCGGCCGGCGATGGCACGATGCGCGCGCCCAACCGCGCGAACGGCACCAGCAGCGCGATTTGCAGCGGCGAAGTGAGTTGATTCACCAATTGCAGCGCCGGCAGGTTCAGCCGCAGTGCAACCGCCGCCAGGAGGCAGAACAGCGTGGGACACCCATAGACCGGAAACGTGCCGAGCACGAAACCGACCGCCAGGATCAGCACCACGGTTTCGGGCGGGAGGCCGTGGAGCGCCGTCGCGAATCGAAATGCCGCCAGACGAATCGCGGCGGCCCTCACGGCAGCGCCTCGGCGTGCCGCGCGAGCAGCAGTCGCAGCGCCAGCCGAATTTGCGCGGACGCCAGGAGCTGCACCAAGCCGGTGGCCGGCCTCAGAATCCACGGCATGCGGTGGCCCCAGATCATCGAGAGCGGGCGCGCGAGGCCGTCGCTCGCGCGGTAGAAGACGCGGTCGGTCCACTGCTCGCGGCCGGGATACTCGGGATACGGGCGGAGAATATCCCAGGCGGCTTCGAGCACGCGCAGGGGCATGGGTTCACGATAGTGCGGCATGAAGAGAACGGAGCTGTGACCGGCGCGGACTTCCGCGACGAACTCGGCGAAGGAGCACGCATTGGTGAGGTTGAGACAGGCGGCGGGCTCGCCGGCATGGCGGTCGCCACCGGAGATGACGGGCCGCGAGTGGGCTCGCGCCAGCTCGACTACGGCCGCGTTTTCGTGCCAGCGGCGCGTGCCGTTCAGTTCGAAGGCGTGCAGGCAGGGGAGGCATTCGCGACAGACGCGACGGAGCGCGCGGGCGTGATCGGCTTCTGCGACGCCCTCCTCCAGCCAGTATGGATGGTTGAGAACGATGAGGACCTCAGGGAGGGCGCCGAGCGCGCCGAGGATCTCCGGCAGCCAGCGTTCTCTCGGCGCCGCGGTGTAAGCGGCCATGGTGGAAAGCCAGTGTCGAGCCGCGCCAGGCGGCAGGTTGTGAATCCCCAAATGCAGAATGGAGCGGTGGTACGGAACCGTCCACTCGATCGATACCGGAACTTCGCGGTTGCGCTCGGTCACTTGGAGCGCCATGCCGGCTTCGATGTTGTCGTGGTCGGTGAGAGAGACCAGCGGACGCAAACCCAGCTTGGCGATTTGATCGCGTTCCAGGCGGAGCGCGGAGGAAGGCGTGAGCGGCGGCGTCCACCAGGCGCGCGCAAAGTCCACCGGCCGCGGGCCGCGCTGATAGCGGCCTACGATCTGCGAAATTCCGGGAACCAGGTGCAGGTAACGAGGCAGGAACGACAGGCACTCTTCGGAGTACATGGTGTGGCCGTGGAGGCAGACGCCGGTGGAGAACGGCAGCGCCGCTCGCGGGCTTTGCCACAAGAACGACAGGTTGCTCTTCACGTGTCCCTCCGCCTCCAGCATGGCCGGGAGACGGTTACAATTCGTTCGCAAATTGGTAGTCTTTTGAAAAACATTTTCAATGAGACTTGTTTTAATTCGCGTGGCACTACACTAGGAGAATGAACTCAATCCAGAACAAAGTCGCAATCGTGACAGGCGGTACACGCGGCATCGGGCGCGCCATCGCCGAACGGCTGCTGAGGGAAGGCGCGGCGGTGGCCCTCTGCGGGCGCAGCCAGGACTCGGTGGATTCCGCCGTCGCCGGCATGAAGCCGCTGGGCCGGGTCTTCGGACAGGCCACGGACGTCACACAAGTGGAGCAAGTGAGCCGGTTTTTCCAGGCGGTGGAACGCGAATTCGGCGGCCTGGACATCCTGGTGAACAATGCCGGCGAAGGGGTGTTCCGCAAGGTGGGCGAGATGACGCCGGAGGAGTGGCGCCGCAACATCGACCTGAACCTGAACGGCGCATTCTACTGCTCGCGGGAAGCGCTCCAGCAGTTCGCGCGGCGCGGCGGCGGGTTCATCGTCAACATCTCCAGCCTGGCCGCGAAGAACCCCTTCAGCGGCGGCGCCGGGTATAACGCCTCGAAGTTCGGGCTCAATGGTTTCAGCGAAGCGATGATGCTGGACCATCGCCACGACCATGTACGAGTCAGCTCTATTATGCCGGGGAGCGTAGACACGGAATTCGGCGGACCGGGGCACAAACGCGCAGGCGACACCAGTTGGATGATCGCGCCGGAGGACGTGGCGGAGGTGGTAACCCTGGTGCTGCGCATGCCGGCGCGCACCATGGTCAGCCACGTGGAGATGCGGCCTTCCGAGCCGCGCAAGCCAGGGTAGTGTTTTACACTAATTTACGCGTTGCGCCCGTACTCCAAGCGGTCCCCCCGACATCTAAGACAGTGAGAAGGGAGGGTGTATGGAGCCGATCCACCGGATGTTGGACCCGGCGCGAACCGGAAGCGAAGCCGGGAAGCTCGAGTCGGACCTGCGGAAGCGGGTGGTAGGCCAGGACGAAGCGATCCGCCAGATCATCGATGTGTACCAGACTTTCCTGGCGGGAATGGCGAGCGCCGGGCGGCCTATCGGGAACCTGCTGTTTCTGGGACCGACGGGCTCCGGCAAGACGCGCATGGTGGAGGCGGTAGCGGAGAGCCTGGTGGGGCACGCGCGCGCGGTGGTCAAAATCGATTGCGCGGAGTTCCAGCACAGTCACGAAATTGCCAAACTGATCGGCTCGCCTCCCGGATACCTGGGCCATCGCGAGACGCACCCGCTGCTCAGCCAGGAAGCGCTCGACCAATACCAGACGGACAAGGTGAAGCTCAGTTTCGTGCTGTTCGACGAAATCGAGAAGGCCAGCGACTCCCTGTGGAACCTGCTGCTGGGCGTGCTGGACAAGGCGACGCTGACGCTGGGGGACAACCGCCGCGTAGATTTTTCGCGAGCGTTGATTTTCATGACGAGCAACCTGGGCGCCGCGGAGATGCAGGCGCTGCTGCGGCCCAGCCTGGGATTTGCGGCCGGCGATGCCCAGCGGCGGCATGCCGGAGGCATGGTGGAGGCCGAGCTGACCGGCAAGATGGCCTCGGCCGGCATGGAAGCCGCGCGCCGCAAATTCACGCCGGAGTTCCTGAACCGTATCGACAAGGTGGTGGTTTTCCAACCGCTGGGCACGGCGGAACTGCGCCAGGTTCTGGGGATGGAGCTGAACATGGTGCAGCAACGCATCTTCAGCACCGCCGCCGGCGCGCCGTTCGTGTTTTCCGCCACCGAAGCGGCCAAGGCTTATCTGCTGCGCGAAGGCACCGACCTGACATATGGCGCGCGGCACCTGAAGCGC
>Ga0181521_10006157_pt1 | contig 13115 bp, 9 predicted proteins | sample PEATcosm2014_Bin_32_FD_119764 | JGI IMG/M metagenome (GOLD analysis project Ga0181521, IMG submission 119764) | Peatland microbial communities from MTU Mesocosm Facility, Houghton, MI, USA - PEATcosm2014_Bin02_60_metaG | ecosystem: Environmental > Terrestrial > Soil > Wetlands > Peat | place...
CGACGACCTGCCGCTTAAATTCCAGGGTGTGCCGACGCCACTTTGCCTTCTTCGCCATTTTTCGCACTCCATTCAATGCAAAGTGCGTCTATTCGGAGTGTCTCACTTTAGGGGTTCAGTCCACCGGTTTCTATCGGCGCTATCGGTGTTCATCGGTGGCCTCCTGCTATGCTGTCAGAAGCATGGGAGCCAACGCGGCAACGGGGAACCAGATCACCGAATTGTTGTCCGACCGCGGCGTGCGCGATTGCATGCAGTGGTTCACGCGCGAAAAGCAGTGGATCAACGAAATCCATTTGCAGCTTTGCCGCGTGCCCGCTCCCACCCTGATGGAGCAGGAGCGCGCCGCCTGGTTCCTGGAGCAGTTTCGCGCCCTCGGGTGGGAGGCTTCCATCGATCGCGCCGGCAACGTCATCGCCACTACCGGCGGAGCGCCCTATGTGGCGCTCAGCGCGCATCTGGATACGGTCATCGCGCCGCGCGGCAAGGAGGAAATCGCGGTGGATGCGGACGGCCGCTTTCGCGGCCCCGGCGTCTCCGATAACGGCGCCGGCCTGGCGTGCCTGCTGGCCATGGCGCGCGCCTGGATGGATTGCCGGACGTTTCCCGCGCCGGCACGCGGCTTCATGCTGGTGGCCAACGTGGGCGAGGAAGGCGAAGGCAACCTGCTCGGCATGCGCTATCTTTGCAAGCAATCGCCCTGGGCGCGCAAGATCGCTTCCTTCGTCGTCGTGGATGGCGCCAATATCGATCACATCACCACCCGCGCGCTGGGCAGCCGCCGCTTCGAAATCCACTTCACCGGGCCGGGCGGCCATAGCTGGAGCGATTACGGCGTCGGCAATCCCTTGCACGCTTTGTGCCGCGCGGTCGCCCTGTTTTCCGAATCGCGCATCGATGTTTCGCCCAAATCGGCGTTCAACGTGGGGCTGATCGAAGGCGGCTCGAGCGTCAACGCCATCGCGCAATCGGCGCGCGCCAAAGTGGATATCCGCTCCGAAAGCAACGAAAAGATGAGCGAGCTGGTGGACCTGCTGGGCGCCGCCGTGGAGCGCGCGCGAGAGATGGAAAACCAGCGCGCCACCGGCGGCAAAGTCGCGGGGCGGCTCAAGGAGATCGGCTCCCGTCCGGCCGCCGCGCTGGGTGAAAATCAGCCCATCCTGCAATACATCCGCGCGGTGGATGCCCACCTGGGCATCCGTTCGCACCTGGATTGCTCCTCGACCGACGCCAACATTCCGCTCTCCCTGGGCCTTCCCGCCATCGCCATCGGCGCCGGCGGCTCGGGCGGCGGAGCCCACACTTCCCAGGAGTGGTATCGCCCCGAAGGCCGCGACCTGGGGCTGAAGCGCATCCTGCTCACGCTGCTTCTGCTCATGCGCGACCCGGCAGCGGCCGAGCCTTCGCCGGAATGAGGCGGCGCAAAAGTGCGTGCGCCACACACCGCCGCGCGCTGGCCGAGGCCGCCCTGGCCTGGAACACGCTGGTCTGGGGCGCCACGTTCGTGCTCGTCAAATCGGCGCTCCTCGATATCTCCCCATTCCTGTTTCTGGCGCTGCGCTTTTCCCTGGCTACTCTGGCGCTGGCGGCGGTGCTGGCCGCCTCGGGAAGGCTGCGCTTCCGCTGGAAAGAAGCCGCCGCCGGCGCGCTGGCGGGCTCTTTTCTTTTTTCCGGCTACGCTTTCCAAACCCTCGGACTGCGCCTCACCTCACCCTCGCAATCCGCTTTTCTGACCGGGCTTTCGTCCGTAATGGTACCTTTGCTCGCCTCGCTCGTCTATCGCAACAGGCCGCGCGCCTCGGAAGTGGCGGGAGTTTTGGTAGCTACGGCCGGGCTGGGACTCATGACGCTGCATGGCGCCATCGGTTCCATCAGCCGCGGCGACCTTCTGACGCTCCTGGGCGCCGCCGGCTTCGCCGCGTACATCGTGGTATTGGGCCATTTTTCCGAATGTATGAGCTTCGAGGGGTTAGCGCTGTCGCAGATTGCCGTTGCCGGCATATGGCCGCTGGCCCTGCTCGGATGGACGGAAACACCCCATGTGCTGTGGCGCCCGGCGGTTCTGTGGGCCATACTGGTAACAGGCATTTTAGCTACCGGCTTGGCGTTTACCATCCAGGCGTGGGCCCAGCAGTATACTACTTCCACCAGGACGGCATTGATTTATATGCTGGAGCCGGTTTTTGCCTGGATGACATCGTTTTTTGTTTTGGGTGAGGGACTTTCCGGCCGCGCCGCCGCCGGCGCGGCCCTCATCCTGGGAGGAATCCTGGTGGTGGAGTTGAAACCGTTGCGGTGACAGCAACATCCATCTAAATAGCGCTTGCGACGGGAATATAATGATTTTCGGTTGCAATTTCGCGTAGGAGTTAAGAGGTCCATGAATCTATTTGACAAGTTGCGCACGCAGAAGCTGCTTTCGTTCACGCTGATCCTTTTCACCCTGGCGATCGGTATCGTCATCGGTACCTTGATCAATTCGGGAGTGAAGGCGGCCAAAGACAACAACGCGGCGCCCGGTGCAACGCCGCTGGTCATTCCCAGTCCTGTCGAGCTGTCCACAACGTTTACCCAGATTGCCAAGATGGTCGAGCCGTCGGTTGTGAATATTTCCACAACTTATCTGCCGCACGCTCCGGCGCAGAGCCGCAACGGCTCCCCCAACGGGCGTCGCCGCCAGGTGGTCCCTCCGGACGATGAAGACCAGGGCGGCAACGGCGGGATGGACGAGTTCCTTTACCATTTCTTCGGCGGTAATCCATTCGGCGGCGGGGGAAATCCCGAGATGCCCAGCAACCGGCGCAGCGAAGCGCTCGGCTCGGGCGTGGTAGTGGATCGCGCCGGCTATATCCTGACCAATAACCACGTGGTGGATAAGGCCGACCGCATCCAGGTGAAATTCAAAGACGATCCCACCGAATACGACGCCAAAGTGGTGGGCGTGGACGTTCCCACCGATCTCGCGGTCATCCGCGTGGAAGGGAAACACGACCTGGCTCCCGCCAAAATCGGCAATTCCGACGCCGTGCAGGTAGGCGATTGGGCCATGGCGATCGGTTCTCCCTTCGCCTTCCAGGAAACCGTGACCGCCGGCATCATCAGCGCCAAAGAGCGCGATGTGGACCCGACCATGCAGTTCCAGCATTTCCTGCAGACCGACGCCGCCATCAACCCCGGCAATAGCGGCGGCCCGCTGCTCAACATGCGCGGCGAGGTGATCGGCATCAACACCGCGATCGCCTCGCAATCGGGCGGCTATGAGGGCATCGGTTTCGCCCTGCCCATGAACACCGCGGCGCACGTTTACAACGACATCATCAAGTACGGCAAGGTGACCCGCGGCTCCATCGGCATCTCCTTCACCCCGTCCGACGACCCCCGAGCCCGCGCGCTCCTGGAAGCCAACGGCGTGAAGGAAGGCGTGTTCGTGCAAACCGTCGCCCCCGGCGGTCCGGCGGAAAAGGCCGGCATCAAGGATGGCGATATCATCGTGGCCATCGCCGGCAAGCCCGTGCGCGACGGCAACCAGTTGGTCGATATGGTGACCGCGACCCCCATCGGCAATGCGCTGGATATCACGGTGCTGCGCAACAGCAAGCGCGACACGTACAAAGTGGTGGTGGGCGACCTGGCCCAGATCTTCCCCGACCGCTTCGGCAGCGGCGGCGGGCAAAGCCAAGCCAAGCCGGAAGGCACCACCGTCAGCTTTGGGATGTCCATCAAGAACCTGACGGATCAGCAGCGCCAGTCTCTCGGCCTGAAGGAAAAGGGCGGCGTGCAGGTCGTGGAAGTCGAACCCAACTCCTTCGCCGAAGACATCGGCCTGGTGCAGGGCGACATCCTGATGGCGATCAAAAACGAGCCGGTGAACTCGACCGAAGACGTGAAGCGCATCCAGAGCACCCTGAAACCGGGCGGAGCCGTGGCGTTCCGTTACCTGCGCAAGACCGCCGGTCAGAACGGCGAGTGGCAGTCCAACTACACTGCCGGGGTCCTGCCGATGGGCCAGTGAAACAAGACCACGCGTAAGCCTCTGGCTTCGCAATTCCACGGCGGCCGGACACGCTCCGGCCGCCCTTTTTTTTGGGCGCCCGTTCCCCTGATAGAATAGAAGTTCCGATGCGAAAACTGTTGTCCTACGCGGTGGCTCTCGCCATGCTGGCCCTCGCGGTAAGCGCCGGCGCGCAGACCCTGGCCCCCAAGACCCCTTCCAAAAAGAAGGCGCCCATGGTCCATCGGAAATCGGCCCCCTCCAAGACGTCCACGGCCAAGTCCAAGTCCGCTTCCGCTTCCGCGCGCAAAGCGCCAGCTAAGACCCCGGTCAAAACGCCGCTCCGCAAGCCCGCCGCGGCCCGCGCAGCCCACCGCGCCGTCGCTCCCCAGACACGCGGCAAATCGGCGCCCGCGCGCGGCAAGTCGAAAAGGGTCACCCGCGCGAGCTGGCGCAGCCGCCAGGCGGCGCCCACCCCCGACCGTTACAAAGAAATCCAGCAGGCTCTCGTGACCAAGGGCTACCTGAGCCCCGAGGAAGCCAACGGAACGTGGGGGCAGTCTTCCGCCGACGCCCTCAAGAAGTTTCAAGCCGACCAGAACATCGCTGGCGGCGGCAAGCTGAACTCGCTCTCGCTGATCGCGCTGGGCCTGGGTCCCAAGCACGATACCGCGGCCGTCCCCAAACCGCCGGACACGCATCCGCAAGAAGGGCGGTAGGCAGGTGTAGGGCCGACGCCCCCGTCGGCCGCGGACCAGAGGTCGACCCCCGAACCACCACTTCTCCGCGTCGGCGTTTCGGTCAAATGGAAGCGAGATTCCGGTACAAGGATCGGTGCAAGTCAGCGATCCTTGGTCACATGCCTTCGGCAGGCCGTCTTCGGCGACAATCAGCGGTAGAATCGTTTTGGAAGAACGCATGGCTGAACGTGTAACTATACCGATTTCGGTTTTTGAGCTGATAATCGACTATGCGCGCGTCGAACTCAGACTCTGGGCGGATCGTGGTTGAAGGCGCAACCCCTTTTGAGGAAATGGCATGGCAGCTGAGGGAAGACGAAGAGGAGTTGCTTAACTTGCTGGGAGTGGAGGAGGACGTTACGTGACCGCATACCAGCCAATTCAAACGGCGGGCAACTACTGGCCACCGATCTCGGCTACCATGCTCCACGAAATACCGAGCGCTCCCCCGTCCTTTTCTGCGTCGAAACAGGACAACTCGTTACGGGCGGAGCTTGAGAGGGCTTGGTCTCCGGCTAGCGATCAAGATGCTCTCCTAGCGGAAATACGCAAGGTCTTTGTCACACCGGCGGATTCCCCGGTCGCCAGACTCTTGTTCGAGCGGCGCGCTCTTCCCGAAGTACTTCTGCAGGCGACCCCTCAGTTAAAAGCGTGTTTTGGGCCTGAGACCGTCTTCGCCCTACGAGCGCCGATTGACGAGTCCGGATGGCGCACGCTGTATGCTGTCGCCATTTGGCATGGCTCGGTACGAGACGTCAGAAATGCTCTCGAAAGGTTCGACAATACATGGTGGATCGCGCACTCGCGCCAAGCAGCGGGATACCTCACTTTTACCTACGAGCTGGTCTGAATGGGTTCGCCGATTTTTGATTGGTCCGGGTACTTGGAATTAGCTGACGAGTTGGCAAAACGCGCCGATGAGGCCGCTCTTCGGAGTGCCATCAGTCGGGGGTATTATTATGTTTACCACTTAGCATTGAAAAGAGCGGAAGCCAACGATTTCAAGCCGCTATCCGGTGAAGGCACGCATACACAATTGTGGCGAGTTTTTAGCACTAGCCCAGAGCCTGACTGCATTAACCTCGGACATATCGCCTCCCGATTGAAAGAGAAAAGAGAGCGTGCCGATTACAAGGAGTCCTACGCTCGCATAGGGGAGGACGCGCACGAACTGCTAACGGATGCGCGGATTTCGCCGTACAGCTAGGAAAATTTCATCCGCGCCACCCTAACCCAAAGGGCCAGCGGCGATAGAGAAAAAGTGTGCGTTGACCGGGACAACCGGAACCGCCAGATACCCTCCTGAGCATTCGGAGCATTTGTTTACGCATGCCGTCTGGCAGCATCCGCCGATGGCCAACACGAGCCGCCCCTTGGACGAGAAACGCCCTTGCCGTAGAAGTGGTTCCCGCCAGACTCAGGCAATTGTGGCAACAAGTGGCGATATCGGAGAAGTGAAAAATCATCCGCAATTCCGGTTCGGCGCCAGGTTATCCACCTTCACACCGGCGTTGGCGGCGCCGAGAGGTTGGATGACCGTTTCCCGATCCGGCCAACCCATGACGAACGCATACAGCGTGTTTACCTTGGCCGTGAAGCGCACCTCCTCGGCGGTGAGGTCCTTACGCGCCTGCTCGCCGAAGCGAGGACCGCCGCGGCCCGCGGCCGCCGGCGGGGGAGCCGTCGCCGCCGGTCCGTCGCCGAAGATTTTCCAGGGACGCGTGCTGTAAATGCCTTCGCTGTTGACCGCCACCCACCTGGTGATTTCGGACAGAATCCACAACTCCTCGCCGTCCAGCGCGCCGCTGTTGGGCAGGGGGAAGTTCAACAGCAGGTTGCCGTTGCGGCTGGCGATATCGACTAACACGTCGCTCACCATCTTCGGGGTCTTGCGGCCCGCATCTCAGCCAACCCCTGGCAAACCGACACCTGTATCGGCGGCTGGCACTACGATAAGACGATATGCCAGAACGCCAGGTATAAGTCGCCGAGAGGTGCGCGACCAGAGGTCCCTGATCCGCCGATGAAGGTTACCGGCACGTGTATTCGTGCCGTCCGAAGGGCAACTGATGGGCGCCACAAGGCAGCACCAGGGTCGCCGTCATGCCCGCCGGAATGTCCACTTGAATGCGGAAACCGGGCGCGCGCGTCCAATGCACGGCGATGGGTCCGCGCACCGTCTCCCAAGTGGCATCCACGCTGGTGATATCGCCCACGGGTTCGGGATGGATGGTGACGTGGCGCATGTCCTGGTTTTCCAGATCGGGGCGGATGCCCGCCAGCCCGGCGTAGAACCACTCTTCGATGTGGCCCAGCATGAGGTGGTTTTGCGAACTGCCGGGGCTGGCATCCCAGGCTTCCGTGAGAGACGTGGCGCCCCTGGCCAGTTGCGCGCCGTAGCTGGGCGGATCGGTGCGCGTGGCCATGTCGAAGATGACATCGGAGCGGCCGGCGTCCAGCAGGGCGCGGATCACGTAGTGGTAGCCGATATCGCCGGCGGTGGTGTGATTGTTGTGCGCGCGGATATCGGCCACCAGCTTTTCGACGGCCGCGGCGCGAGCCGCATCGGGAACCAGTCCGAGGACCAGCGACATCGCAAGCGAAGTCTGGCTACTCTCGCCGGCGTAAGCTCTTTGGAAGGCCGCGCGAAGTTGGTCCGCCGGGCGTCCCAGAATCTTCAGATCGCCATATAGAGTCGCCGTGCCGGTGACGCCGAGCGGCGTAAGTTGCGAAGTGCCGGGCCGCCGGGGGCCGATATCGTACCAATCGCCGAGGCCGTACGCCAGCAGGCCGTTTTCGGAACGGGAAAGCAAATAGCCGGCATAGCGCGACATGGCCGTGGCGGAGTCGTGCATGGGCGCCTGATCGCCATACCAACCAGCCGCCAGCCAGGGAAGCACGATGGCCGCGCTGCCCCATTCGGGCGAATCGCGGAAACCATGGGCGAAGGTGACATACTCCGGCGCGATATCCGGAATCAAGCCGTCGACGGTTTGGGCTTCGCGCGTGTCGCGGATGAGTTTGGGCAAGTAAGTGCGCAGATCCCAGTTATAGAGCAGCGAGGGACCCATCAGGTACGACTGTTCCAGCCAGCCCAGCTTTTCGCGGTGCGGGCAATCGGTGAGGACATGCTGCATGTTACTGCCAATGGCGGCATCGATGAGGGCATGGATGCGGTTCAGCAGGCCGTTGGAACAGTGGAAGGTACCGGCACGGGGCGCGTCCACGTGAAGAAACTGTCCGGTCAGGCTGTGGACGGTGGCCGTGCCTTCCACCTGTACATAGCGAAAGCCATAATAAGAGAATCGCGGCGACCAGGTTTCGCGCCCCTCGCCGCGCAGCGTGTAAGTGAAGTAACTGGGACCGCCGGAGGAGCGCTGGCTGACAAGTCCGTTGGCATCCAGCAGTTCGCCGGGGGTCAGCCGGATTTGCGAGCCGGCGGGCCCGCTGACTTCAATTCTGGGCCAACCTGAGAAGTTCTGCCCCAGGTCGTAGACCGTCACGCCGGGCTTGGGCTGCGTCACTTTCACGGGAGTGAAGGTTTGTTGCACGCGGATGGGCGGGCTGGATTGCGCGGTGAGCGCGCCGCCGGGCGGTTCCGGCGAGGACGGGCGGGACCAATGCGAATCGTCGAAGCCCGGCTGGTCCCACGATGCGGGCTCCAGGCGCGCATCGTAATCCTCGCCGCCATAGATGCAGGAGAACGTGATGGGACCATGCGTGACGCGCCAGGAGCGGTCCGTCGAGATGTCGCGGCTAGCGCCGCCGGCGAATTCCAGATGGAGTTGCAGGGCCAAGCGCGGCTGTCCGAAGCTGCCGGTGAACTTGGCGTAACGGCCGCCGGCAACGTTGTAGAATCCGTTGCCGAGAAGTACGCCCAGGGCATTGGCGCCGGGGTGCAGCAGCGCCGTCACGTCAAAGGTTTCGTAAAGGACGCTGGCGTGGAAGTTGGTCCAGGCGGGCGCCAGGACCGAATCCCCTACCTTGGCGCCATTGATATGCAGTTCATGGAAGCCCAGACCGCTGACGATCACGATGGCGCGCGCGAGTGGCTTGTCAATCGCGACTTCCTTGCGGAAGATAGGCAGCGGCCCGGAGGTGAGAGCCGTGGCGGAATCGGCAATCCACGAGGCGTGCCAATCGCCGGGATTCTCCAGAGCCGTGATCCATTCGGCCGGTTCGCTCCAGGGAGAGACTTCGCCCTTTGCATCCCAAACGCGGACGGTCCAGAAGGCCTGTTGGAAGCTTTTCAAGGAAGCGCCGCGGTAGGGAATCCAGGTGGTTTCCGCGGAAACGATCCGGCCGGAATCCCACAGGTCGCCCTGCCCGGCACGCAATTTTGCCGCGCTGGTGGCGACCAGAATCCGATACGCGCTTTGCTCCGACTTCAGTTTCCAGGAAAGGCGGGGGTGGGGCATATCGAGCCCCACCGGTTTCACACGAGCTTCGGCTTCCAACGCGTAAGGCGCGAGTGACGCGGCGGCGGCGTGCACGGCGGCAATAGCGGCGAAGAAGACGAACCGCATGATGCAGTTATTGTAACTCCCGGCTGCGCGAATTATGCCCTGAAAAGTAAGTTTTAGGAGCGTTTTGACTGGCCGTATGATAAATTATAGTTTCCACTTGGGCGAGCTGGCGGAGCGTTTCTTTTGGCCGCTTAAAAAGGCGCGGCGCCGGGCAGCCCTGAACGTGAAAAAGCTTCAGCGGGCCTGCTGAGTGACGATTCCGCCTTGGGCATCACGCCAGGTTGGTCGAGTTAGGGGTCAAGTTATGACGATGCGTGGTTTGTACCTGCCTGCCGCCCTGCTTTTGGGCGCCTGCCTGCCGGGAGCGGGCGCCGACTTGAGATTGGGAATTATCGGAACCGATACGTCCCATGTTACGGAATTCACTCAGTTACTCAACGATCCCGCGGCGCGCGGTCACGTTCCGGGCGCCAGAGTAGTGGCTGCCTATAAAGGCGGCAGCCCGGACGTTTATGACAGTTATACGCGGGTGGAAGGCTTTGCCCAGGAGTTGCAGACGAAGTGGGGCGTGGAAATCGTGCCTGACATTCCCACGCTGTGCAGCAAGGTGGACGCGATCCTGCTGATGAGCGTGGACGGCCGGGTGCACCTGGAGCAGGCCAAACAGGTGCTGGCCGCGCATAAGCCGATGTTCATCGACAAGCCGCTGGCCGCCACGCTGGAGGATGCGCGTGAGATCGATCGCCTGGCCGCGGCGGCGGGCGTTCCGTGGTTCAGCAGCTCCAGCTTTCGATACAGCGACATAGCCGCCGCGCTGAAATCCCCGGAAGCCCAGGCCGTAATCACCTGGGGCCCCGGCACGCTCGAGGAGCACCACCATCTGGACCTGGCGTGGTACACGATTCATCCCATCGAATTGCTGTATACGTTATTGGGAACCGGCTGCGAAGAGGTGACGCGCGTCAGTACTGCGGACAGCGATGTCATCACGGGCAAATGGCGCGGCGGCCGAACCGGCACGGTGCTGACGTTCCGGCCCGACGACGGCCGGCCCAACCGGTACGGCGGCATAGTGTTCGGTCCCAAGAAGGTATTGCAGAGCCCGCCCATGCGATTGCCGGGCTATCGCGAACTGGTGGGAGAAATCGTCAAATTCTTTAACACCGGAAATCCGCCCGTGCCCCACGACGAAACGCTGGAGATTTTTGCTTTCATGGACGCCGCGCTGCGCAGCGTGAAGGAAGGGGGCAAGCTTGTCAAGCTGCCCCCGATTCGCTGACAAAGGGGTTGGCGGACCACAAATGCGATGGTCTGCCCCACCTGCCTCAGTATCCCGGGCTGAACGATTCCAGCGGCGGAAGCGCGTCGCCGCGATGGAATGACGCCGCGAAGTCGCGCAATCGCCTTTCCAGTTTCCACCAGTACTGAAACTCGGCGTTCCATTTGCCCAGCACCGTGCCCAGGCGGTAAGGCGTGTAAGATTCCAGCCATGCCGCACGGTAAGCCTGCCCGAGATCGCCGCTCGAATCCATCAAGTCCTGAATGCGGCTGTGGTCGTGAGAACTGGATTCCTCGCCCACATAGAATCGCAGTTTGCGAAGGTCCGGATGCGCGCCCAACTCCCGCCAGAAACCGGCTAACTCCGCGGCGTAGATGTTTTTCATCCCGACGTAGTCCAGCAGCCGCGCGTCCATTACCAGATCCGACAAAGTGGCGGGATCTCCGCCCAGCCGCAGGGCGCGGGAAAAATGTTCCAAGGCGTCTTCAGCCAGCAGGCGGCTCTGCCGAAAATGCTCCGCTTGCGCCGCGTCGCGCTCCAGGTGGGCTGCGGTGAGAGGGTCCTCCCACAAAGATTGCGAGGTTTCCTCGCCGGTGGAACGGGCTCCGCTCAGCGCCTTGGCCAGATCCTCTTCCGCGCGGCCTGCCGCCGTCAGGGCCGGCGCCACTTCCGCGGCCACCGGCGCCGCATACAGAATGCGGGCGTACTCGGTGAAGAATGTTCCGCGGTTCACCGGCTCGGCCTGCCACGCGGAGATGGCGCCATAGGCCAACCCCGGAAAAGCGGGATTCAACAAAACGGCGATATCGTCCGTCCAGTGAGTATTGATCAGGCCGGTGATTCCGTGGGGGCGGCACGTGGCAAGATAGATGTCGATGTTATCGAAGGAATGTTCGAAGTCAGGCGACACCTGATCCCAGATACTCACGCCGGTCGCGACGAACCGCGGCAGGGTGCTGTTGGCGAAAGGCCGCCAGTAATATTGTTCGACAGTGCGGTCGTACCCCCACGGGACCACGACTGTGCCGGGCGGGATTTGCGGGATCAGGTCCTGGTACCGGGAAAACATATCGCTCCACACCAGCAGGGTTTTGCCGCGTTTGCGCACCAGGCCGGATACCAGCTTGAACTGCTCCATATATAAAGCGGCCGGCGTCGCCTGGCCGGGAAGCGCAACGATCGGGGCCTCGCGCGTCTCATCGAACCCGATGTGAAAGAACGGACTCGGAAACAAACCGGCGAGCTGCTCCACCCAGTTGTTCAACAGTTCGGCCACCCGCGGGTTGCGCGGATTGAACTCGACGCCGTGCGGCAGAAGGGACAGGTCCGCAAAGCGTTCCACGCGAAACAGATCGTGCAGGTGGCCATACAGTTCCATGCAAGGGACCACATCGATGTGCCGCTCGCGCGCATAGGCGACAATGCGGCGGATCTCGTCCTGGCTGAATTGCGCGTCGTGGTCGGGCACGGGAAAGCCTTCGAGCTCGATGCTGGCTTCCGAATACAGGTAGTATTGATTGTTTTTCCAGCGCGCCAGAAAATCGATCTGGCGCTTCACTTCCGCTTCGGTGGGCAGCGGTCCGTGGCTTGTATCGACCATGACTCCCCGATAAGGGAGGGAAGGCCAGTCGTGAATCTCCACTTCCGGAAGGCCGGCCTTTGCCCCGGCGCCCTCCACCAGTTGGAGCATGGTCTGCACGCCGTAGTACACGGCTGCGGAAGAGCGTCCGGCGATTTCGGCGCCGGTGGCCGTCACTTTGATGGAGAAGGCTTCGCGCGAATCCGGCCCGCTGCTTTCGCCGGGCGCGGGCAGGGCATCGACAGCGCCGGTTCGCCGCAGCGCGATTCCAGGACCGGAGGCACGCCCATTCGAGACGGGTATCGGAGTTCCCGCGATTTTCGCCAGAGACGAAGAAAGTTCCCGGGCGGCAAAGCGGTCTTCCGCGCCGGCATTGGGCGCCAGGCGGATCGACAATCCGCGCAAAGCAAGCGCCCGCGCGCCGTAGTGAATCTGGCGCGGACGCTGCAAGAGGGGGTTATGCTCCGCCGCCCGGGCGAAAGGCGAAAGCAGAATCAGTACGGTGCCAAACCAGACTCGACCCATAGGTATCCCGTTGCGCGGATGCGGCCCTACGCCGCGTTGTTGCGCGCGCGCTCAAAGACTTTCAGAGCGTTGTCCTGGTATATCTTTTTCAGCACGGCATCGGGCAAGCCGAAGCCGTAGAGCGGCCAGTGGTACTTGAAAAGTTCCTTCTCGTAGAAGTGCTCGTCGAGCGTCTCCAGTATCCGGAAAGAGGCCCGGAGGTAACGCTCCGTATAGGCGGTATCGGTCGCCCAGAGGATGCGGTCCTGGTATTTCTGGAAGAACTGGGCGCCAAACCGCGGGATGGGCCCGATTTCCCCGAAGCGCGCTCCCAGATCGGCGTGAAAATTGGGATTGCGGTCGAACATCTGGCCCAGCCGCGTCAGGTCGTAATCCAGATTGGCCAGGTGGCAGGCGATGAAGATCGTCTTCGGGTGCCTCTGGGCCGCCTGCCCGAGGCTCTCGATCAGACCGTTATGCCCCAGGATTCCCGGCTGTTTGTCGTCGATTCGCCATGTATAGCCATTCATCAGGCCGTCATTGGTGCGGTCCATCG
>Ga0181521_10006160_pt1 | contig 13112 bp, 9 predicted proteins | sample PEATcosm2014_Bin_32_FD_119764 | JGI IMG/M metagenome (GOLD analysis project Ga0181521, IMG submission 119764) | Peatland microbial communities from MTU Mesocosm Facility, Houghton, MI, USA - PEATcosm2014_Bin02_60_metaG | ecosystem: Environmental > Terrestrial > Soil > Wetlands > Peat | place...
CGCCCGAGCGATCGTAAGGCCGCTTCGTGATCCAGCCCTGCGAAGTACTCTTCCAGCGCCGACGCGAGCGGGCCGTCGGGCGGCTCGGAGGCGGCGTCGTCGTAGGGCGAGCTCGCGATGCCGCGTAGCGCGGACATCGCGTTCCAATGGCGTGGCTCGGCGATTGCGATGCGGATCCAGCGATCGTCGCGGCATCGATAGCATCGCGACAGTGCCGCGCGGCCCCGATACTCGGCGTCGCCGTTCTCCATATCGGGGCGACGGTCGTAAAAGATGAACTCGCCGGCCTGGAACGCCATTGCGGCTTGCAGCAGCGAGGCCTCGCACATCTGGCCGCGGCCGGTGGTCTGGCGCGCGCGGAGTGCGAGCACGCATCCCAGCGCGGACAGCATCGCTGCGCCGTAGTCGCAGATCGCGCAGGTGAGGTAGACCGGATGGCCATGATGGCCGCCTTGCGCCGCCATCACGCCCGAGCGCGCCTGAAGCAGCGGATCGAAACTGGGCTGGTCGTGCTCGGGCCCGCGATTTCCAAAGCCCGTCACCGACATATAGATGATACGCGGGTTGAGCGCGGCGAGCTTTGCGTAATCGAGGCCGAAGCGTCGCATCCGGCCCGGACGCAGATTCTCCACCACGATGTCGGCCTTCAGCGCGAGCTCGCGGACGATTTCGCGGCCCGCTTCAGACTGGAGATCGAGCGCCAGCCCGCGCTTGCCCTGGTTCCATCCCAGGAAGCCGAAACCGAAATGCCGAAACGCGTCGCCTTCAAGGCTTTCGATCTTGATAACGTCGGCGCCCAACTGGGCGAGGATCATCGGGCCGTACGATCCGGCGATATAGCTCGCGAAGTCGAGCACCAGCACACCCGCGAGCGGTCCCCGGTCTCGCGATCCGATTGGCGTATCGCCCAGCGGCCGGAATTCGTGCGCACGCTCGCCGTCCGCTTTTCCGATCAATTGCGCCACGGAATGTCCCGCTGATTCGATCGCCGGCGCAGGTCCCGAGATCTCGCCGGGCGTATCGTGCAGCGTGACCGGCACGCCGAGCTGAACGGTGGGCCCGAGGATCGGGTCGGCGATCTCCTGGCGCATCCCGGCCGCTCGGACTTGAGCGTGATCGATAAATTCCTGCCGCGCCAGCACCGGCGCGCACGGAACGTCGGCCTCGCGCAGGATACGAAGCCATTCGTCGCGCGGCCGCGAGCGCATTATCGGTGTGAGAATATCCTTCAGCGTTTGCCAGTGCTCGACCGGTATTCCCCACGGCGCGGCCTCGAAGCGCGAATCGGCGACCAGGTCGGGGCGATCGATCGCGAGCGCGAACTTGTTCCAGAAGGTCGCGTTTCCGCACGCGATGAACAGGTAGGCGCCGTCGCCGGCCTGGTAGAGCCGGTAGCACGGGATCGGACCGAGCGGATCGTCCGCGGCACGCGCGTAGAGTGCCGTCGCCTTCTCGTGCCGCATGATCGAGCCGGTCTGAAGCGAGAAGGCGCCGGCCAGTAGCGACACTTCGATCGACTGGCCCGCGCCATCGCCGCGCGCGACCAGGGCTGCCGCCGCCGCTATCGCGCCCATCGCTCCGGCGGAATAGCTGGCCGCGGGAAAAGTCAGCGGCACGGGATTTCCGCTTCGTGCCCATTGACTGCCGGCGATACCGCCGCGCGCCTGGATCAAATCGTCGCACGCGTCATCTTCGGCGTGGGGCCCGCGATTCCCGAGCGGCGGCATGCTCAGCAGCAGGACGCGCGGGTTGATGCTTCGCACGGACTCGTAATCGAGGCCGAGTGCGATCGCACGTCGCGGCGTGTAGCCCGCGATAACGATATCGGCCCATCGAATCAGGCCGCGAACCTGCTCGCGCACCGCGCGCGAGCCGTCCTCGAGATCGATAAACACCGACCGCTTGCTGCGATTGAGGACGTGGAACTGCGGCGAGCCGCGACCCGGCGCCCCCGCCGGCGGTTCCACCTTGATCGCAGTCGCGCCCTGCTCAGCGAGCAGCATCGCGGCGTACGCGACGCCCGGATGGGAGCTGAATTCCGCGAGCCTGACGTTGTCGAGCGCTTTCATCTTTTCTGTCGCAGGCGATTATCCGAGAGCGCGGTGCGTAAATTCAATCTCCCACAATCCCGGCGTAACGGGCCCGTAACCTCGGCCCGCTAATCGTGCAAGCTGGCGGAGTGTGTCCGACCGTATGATCCACACGATCAAGCTCTACCTCATCCGGCACGCGGCGGCCGAAGAGTCCTCGCAAGTGGCGGACGCGGAACGCCCGCTGACTGAGAAGGGGCGATCGCGGATGGCCCGCACGGTCGCCGGGCTGCGGAAGTTGAACATTCAGCCGGAGATGGTCCTTACCAGCCCGCTGAAGCGCGCGGCCGAGACCGCGGCGATAGTGGCAGACGGGCTCGGTAACATCCGCGTCGAGACGCTCGCGGAATTGGCGCCCGGCATCGAGCTGGGCACGCTGGTCGCCGCGCTACGGACTCATCTGGCGCTGAACGAATTGGCGATTGTGGGCCATCAGCCGAGTCTCGGCCAGCTCGCTTCGTTCCTTCTCGCCGGCGCGCCCGACGCGTGCGATGTCGCGCTGGGGAAGGGCGGCGTCGCGCTCCTGTCGGGTGATATCGCCGAGCCCACCGGGCGATTCACCTTGGACTGGCTATTGCCGCCCAAGATGCTGCGCCGGCTTTGAATACGTCGCGGGCTCGGCGGCAGCTCTCGCGTCAGCTTCGAGCGACGCTGGCCCCGAAGATCAGAATCGAGACTGTGATTCCCAGAAACAACGCTAGTGCGGCCATCAAGGGCATAATTCACCTCCTCAGGCGGCATCGATAACCGCGATCAGTTTTCATCGCGGCGCGGAACGAGTCCAGACCGGCGCACGTCCGCGCCGGCGGTGTTAACAAAAATGAAACGTGCTGTTTCACGTGCGGCAATCTGTAGGCATCAATGTGGGATCGGGAGTATCATCCCAGACAGGCCTTATGGGCCAGACAGTGCTTAGGGCCGCCTTGAAGGCGCTGCAATCGCTGGCTGGTTGCGGGGTGCGATGTGGTGGGGCGAGACGGTTACAGCGATAGTCATCAATCTCAATCCCGGCGGTCTCGCCCGCGATGGCAGTCCGATCAACATATGCCGCTGAACGGTTCCGGCCGCGGTGCGCTGCATAAGCGCGAGGCGGCTAATGGGAACGGCTTCACGGGCAACGGTTTTGCGCGGAATGGCTTCACGATCGGCCTGAAGGCCACGACCATGCGACTTGCCGCAATCGATGTCGGCTCCAACTCCGTTCACATGGTGGTGGCCGACGTGACCCGCGGCGGCCATCTGGTGGTGGTCGACCGGGTCAAGGAATTGGTGCGCCTGGGGCGCCGCGTTTTCCTGACCGGCAAGCTCACCGCCGAATCGATGGATTTGGCGTCGCGCGCGCTGAAGCATTTCCAGCAGGTGGCGCAGGCGCGGCGCGTCAAGCGCCTGCGAGTGGTGGCAACCAGCGCGGTGCGCGAAGCCGCCAATCGGAGCGTCTTTCTGAAGCGGATCCGGCGCGAGACCGGGCTCGCGGTGGAAGTGATCAGCGGCCAGGAAGAGGCGCGGCTGATTTTCAACGCGGCGCGCTATGCGTTGGGACTCGACGGCGGACCTCATCTGCTGCTCGACGTGGGCGGCGGCAGCGTCGAGCTGGTGCTGGTGCGCGAGGGCCGGCCGCTGTGGCTGAGGAGTTTTCCGCTCGGCGCTGCGCGGCTGACGGAGCGATTCCTCACCTCCGATCCGCCCCGCGAGGCGCAGGTCTCGGCGCTGACGGCCCATCTGAAACGCGAGCTGGCGGAAGTGCTCGACAGTGCGCGGCGGCTCGGAGTTACCCGCACGATCGGAACGTCGGGCACGGTGAATTCGCTGATCGCGATGGTACGAGCGGAGCGCGGCGAGGAGCTTGGGCGCCTCCACTGCGCGAGCGCCACCGCGGCCGATATCGGCCGCCTGAAAAACCGGGTGCTCGAGTGTGACGCGTCCGAGCGCGCCGAGCTTCCCGCGGCCGACGCGAAGCGGATCGACCTGATGCCGGCGTCGGCGATCCTGGTCGATTTCATCCTGTCGCGCACGAACTCGCCCGAGCTGGTGGCGTGCTCGTGGGCGCTGCGCGAAGGGGTGCTGCTCGAGCTTGCCGGCCTGGCCCCCGATCGCGGCGCCGCCGACGCGCGCCGCCGTTCCGTCGAGGCCCTGGCGGCGCGCTTCTCGGGCGACAATACACACGGGCGGCAGGTTGCGCGGCTCGCGCTGCAGATTTACAACGGATGCCTGGGTTCGCTCGCGCTGGCTCCCGAAGCGCGCGAGCTGCTCGAATACGCCGCGCTCCTGCACGACATCGGCCACGCGATCGATCACGACCGCCATCACCATCACACCTACTACCTGATCAAGAACGGCGAGTTGTTCGGCTTCGATCCGATCGAGATCGAAGTGATCGCGCTCGCCGCGCGGTCCCATCGGAAGCAATCGTCGAAGCTCGATTCAGCGCAGCTCGACGCGCTCTCGCGCGAGCGGCGCCGCACGGTGCGCGGGCTCGCGGCGATATTGCGGGTCGCCGACGCGCTCGACCGCAGCCATTCCAACGTGGTCCGCAGCGTCGCGATAAGACCGGCGCCGGCGGGCCTGGTCTTCGAGGTGGACTCGGGCTCGACCGACGCGGCCCTGGAACTGTGGACCGCTCAGCGCCGGGCCGAGCTCCTGACAAGGTTGCTCGATCGCAAGGTCATTCTTCAGCCGTCCGGCGCGTTCCCGGAAAACGGCTTGCCCGCGCACAAGCGCAGCCTAGGCAAGCATCTGCGCAATGGCGACGGATCTCATCCGGCCGGAAAGAACGGCGCGGGCCGCGCCAACGGAAAGAGCCGCGCGAGCCAATCGATTCGTCACAACCATCGCGCCGAGTGATCGCGATCAAGATATAGAGAAGTGCGGCTAGCCTTCCTCGGGGCTAGCCTGATGATGACCGCGGACCATCAGTTTCGGGTCGCATCCAGATGCGAGCTCTTGCCGTTTCTATTGAGCCTGCCGCTGAAGTTATCGCGCAAGCAGGCCAAGGACCTGCTCCGGTTCCGGGCGGTGACGGTGCAACGCGAGGCGCCGGTCCGGCACGATGCCCGGCACGATACTCAGTTGGAGCCGGGCGATGTAGTGACTATTGCGGCTCGGAAGCCGATGCGCGACGCGGCGCTCGATCGAGTCGGCCTCAGGATCGTCCATCTGGATGATGCGATCGTCGTAGTCGACAAGCCGGCGGGACTGCTTTCGATGGGCTCGGAGCGCGAGAAAGAGAGAACCGCGCATCGGATCCTCAATGAACATCTGAAGGCGCTCGCGAAGTCCCCGCTGCAACAGGCCTTTATCGTTCATCGGCTCGACCGCGACACCTCCGGACTGATGCTGTTTGCACGGAGTGAATCCGTGCAGGCCGCTCTTCAGCACAACTGGAAAAGTGTCACCAAAAAATATCTCGCGGTCGTGGAGGGCGCGCCCGGCAATCCGAATGGAACGCTCAGAGACCAGCTCGTGGAGAGCAAGTCACTGATGGTTCGGGTCGATCGTGCCGCGAGGGACGGGGAGCTCGCGATCACTCACTATCGCGTACTGCGCAGACATGGCGACAAGTCGCTGCTGGAGCTCACGCTCGAAACCGGACGCAAGCACCAGATCCGTGTTCAGCTCGCCGCGCTTGGCCATCCGATCGTAGGCGATCGGAAATATGGCGCACGAAGCGATCCCGCGCGGCGGATAGCGCTCCATTCGTGCGAGCTGAAGTTCCGCCATCCGGTCTCGGACGCGCCGATGGAGTTTCACAGCCGGCTGCCAGCCAGGCTTAACGCGTTGATCGAACGCGGCCGCGCCGCCCGCGCGAGTCGGTAGAGCAGGCAGCGCGCTCTCCCACAAAATGTAGCAGGATTTATACTGCCTGGACTTGGGCGGTAGCCTGAGGCGCCGAGCTCTCGTGCCGCAACAGCACGAAAAGCCTTACGCGGGTTTCAAGCTCCTGGAAGGCGTGGTGGCACGCGCCCTTCTTTTTCACCACGTTGTCGCGCGCGGCTGTAGGATCGGTAATCGTCCAGTGGGCGAGAATCGGCCGCCCGGGAATGAAGCCCTTGAGCTCCGCGGCCGGCGTGTCGCAGACGCTGATCACGAAATCCATCTGCGGCGCACCTGGCGCGGCAAATTCTTCCCAGCTTTTGCTTCTCAGTCCCTCAGTCGAAAGACGCGACGCCTTCAGCATTTCGATCGCGAATGGATCCACCTGGCCAATGGGGTTGAGGCCAGCGCTGAAGGCGCGGAACCGGTCCTTGCCCCAATGACGCAGGACCGCTTCCGCGATCACGCTGCGGTTCGAGTTTTCCGTGCCGACGAAAAGTACGTTGAAAACTTTGTGGCTCATGATTTGCCGTCCATGGTTGTTCGGCGGACATTAGGCTCAGGGTTTTTGCTCTCAGCATTCATCAGGCGGAAGCCGGCTACGGACGCAATCCTGCGGCAGTCAATGAACTACCGGGGAACCGAATCGTCCGAGATCTTAGCTCGCGATATCGCTCGCGACATCTTGGTCCGGAGCCGGGCTCGACGATCGGCGCTATCTCTTTACCAGAGGGGTCGCCGACCATCCAAGAGAGCGGCAACCGGACCGGGTAAATCTATCAACAGGCCGCCACGGTTTCCATAGCAGGATGCCCGGCCACGAAAAAGTGCAGCAAATTCGCGGCCTTTTTGACCGTGACGGCCGGATTAACCGGGCCACAACGGCGGCTTAACCGTCTTGTAACCTTGGCTTGCTAGGATGCCGTCAGGCTCGTGTCCGCTGGAAAGAAATCGGAAACCGGGGCGCGGCCGACAGAGGAAACATGACGATAAAGAAGATTGCCTTCGCGGTCACGCTCTTGGCGGCGCTTTTCGCGGGAGCACGCAACGCCCGCTGCCAGCTTCTGATCAACGGCGCCGGCGCGACCTTTCCATATCCGATCTATTCGCAGTGGTTCGACCTCTACGCCCAGAACAATCCGAACGTGCATTTTAACTACCAATCGATCGGATCGGGCGGCGGAATCAAGCAACTGCTGAACAAGACCGTCGACTTCGGCGCCAGCGACGCTCCGATGAACGACCAGCAGCTCAGCCAGGCGGCGGTGAAAGTGATGCACTTCCCGACCGTGATGGGCGCGGTCGTGCTTACGTACAATGTCCCGGGCGTGAGCGAGTCGCTCCGGCTGACCGGCCCGGTGGTCGCCGACATCTTTCTCGGCAAGATCGCCAAATGGAACGACGCCGCGATCGTGGCGCTGAATCCGTCGGTCAAGCTTCCCGATACCGACATCGTGGTGTGCCATCGCTCCGACGGCAGCGGCACGACCTATGTCTTCACTGACTATCTGGCCAAGGTTAGCCCCGACTGGAGTAAGGGTGTGGGCAAAGGCACCGCCGTAAAATGGCCGGCCGGGCTCGGCGGCAAGGGCAATGAGGGCGTCACCGCGCTGGTGGAGCAAAGCCCCGGCGGGATTGGATATATCGAGCTCGTCTACGCGGTGCAGAACAAGCTGCCCTACGCGGAGCTCAAGAGCCACGACGGCGCTTGGGTCAAGCCGAGCGTCGAGACGGTGACCGCGGCCGCTGCCGGCGACGCGTCCAACATCCCGTCGGACTTCCGCGTTTCGATCACCGACGCGCCCGGCGCCAACGCCTACCCGATCTCGTCGTTCACCTACCTGCTGGTCTACCAGCGGCAGGCCGACGCGGCCAAGGGCAAGGCGATCAAGGACTTTATCAAGTGGATGCTGAATGACGGGCAGCACTACGCGCCGGCGCTTTCGTACGCGCCGCTTCCGGCGCCCGTAGTCAGCGCCGAGCTCGCCCAGCTCGACAAGGTTGCGGTCTCGGGCGACTGAGCGCGTCGATTTTGAGCGCGAGACCCGGCGCGAATACTGGGGCATTCCGGCCCCAAGCATTCCGGACGGAGAGCGGGATGACGGATAAATCGCCGCGGAGGCGGGTATAGTCTCGATACCGCGCAGCCGGGCAGCGACCGCGAGCAGCAGGATCGTAGTCGCCGGCGTGATATCCGCTCTCGCTCTCCCTCTTCGCCCCGGCGCGGCCGCGGGTGAGCGCCGCGTAAGGCCCGGCACCCCGGAGGCCATTCACGCGTTGCGTCTCCTCACTCATGCGAGACTCATCTACAAGATGAACTCGCAGAGCTATACGGCGACAAATCCGACTCTCGACCGCTACTACCTGCACAAGGTTGCCGAGGTAGATCGCCTGATTGCCCGGCTGAAGCGGGGTCGCGCCGTATCGCTGGACGCGGTTGACGACGCCCTCGACAGCCAGGACGCGCGCCGGCTTGGCGGTCATCCGATGCCGCTTACCGGCCACCAGCGGTTTTAAGACTGATCTTCCGCGCTCGCCCGAATTTACTCTGCCGAAACGTGCGCGTCATTCGCCCGTAATCTCGCTCGCCTAGTCTCCACCGCGCCGCAAGCCCGGATGCTGCGAGTGTGTTTGACAGGGAGGATGCCGTGTCGATCGGATCGTCGCGGTCATACGGGCAAATCATAAGCGGCGGGTGACCAAGGCCAGCTCAGGGAAGAGTTGGGGGAGGGAAGAAATGACTACGACCAGATCGAAAATCCGTTCGGTTCTGCCGGCGATCGCGCTTGGCGCGGCGATGGCGGCGCTGGGCGCCGGTTGCGCCGAGGTAGCGCCGGCTACGGCTCCGGCGGCCGGAACCACTGCACAAGCCGCGCCCCATATCTGGGACTGCGGACTGGTGAGTTCGGGCTCGCCGAGCAAGTACGTATGCAACGGCAAAGTCTACACCACGTTCCAGCTCGCGAAGATCCGCCTGGATGAAATCAAGAAGTATGAGTCGGGAAAGTAATCCGCGGCCCACAACCTCGATCACACGACCATTCAACGGAGGAAACTACCCGGTGAGATCCACAAGGCTAATGATTGCGGCCGTGGCGATGCTCGGAGCGGTGATGCTTGCCGCCGGCATCCGGCCCGCGTTCGCGCAGGATGACTTAAAACCGAAAACCCTGACCCTATGGGTTGATTCGAAGACCGGCCAGCTATTTACGCGTCCCGGCAAGGGCCGCAGGGCGTTTATCATTCCGGCCGCCGGTATCGACACGGGCGAGATTGAAAATCACGTCGAGCAGAAAGTCGAACAAAAGACGCAGGCTCTCGACCAGAGCCAGCAGCAGATCAGCGCCGACCTTGCCAAGACCACGCAACAGACTCAGGAAGTCTCAACGGAAATGGCCGAGGTCAAGCCTGCGTGGCAGGACTATATCGATAACTTCAAGAATAAGTTCCGCCTCGGCACCTTGGTGTATTCGGACTACCGTTTCTATACGCATACCGGCTTCGGTCCGCAGGAGATGACCGAAATCAACGCACCAGGGCCCGGCAACAACCTCTACAACACCTTCGACGTATCGCGCGCATATCTCAACGCCTACTTCAATCCCACCGACGACTGGACGGCTCGCGTGACGCCCAATCTCTACAGACAGAACGCCGGCGGCACCTCGGCCGACCAGAACTCGAAAAACAGCTCGGTTTCCAGCAACGTGAATGACCAGCTCGCCGTTCGGATCAAGTACGCTTATCTGCAGTACAACAAGGCCTTCGACCGAATCGAGCCTATGAAGGGGGATACGATCACGATCGGACAGGCCCCCAATCCGCTGGTCGCCTGGGAAGAAGACCTTTACGGCTTTCGCTACGTCAATCTGACGCCATGGAACTATCTAAGTTTGTCTTCGAGCCAACAGCAACTTTCGATGCAGGGCCCGATCAAGTTCAACGGTCTGCAATACATTGATTACGATTTCGGTGTCTACAACGACGCAAACTTCCATCAGATGGAAGAGGCTAACACCAAGCAGACGATGGCACGCCTTACGGTCTACCCGATGGGCGCACAGTGGCGCTTCGACGGTCTCGGGCTAACGGGCTTCTACGACTACGGGTACAGCAACGTCGCACCCGACGAGACCACCACCAGCACCGAGTCGAAGCACGTGTTGCGCATCGCCGCGCTGCTCCATTATACGACGGATCAGTGGGGGCTGGCGGGCGAATGGGACGTCGGCGAAAACGCCTTCACCACCGGGAATCTTTGGTCGAGCAGCGGGCCAGTGTCGGGTTCCAAAACCTTCGGAGCGTACTCGGCCATGTCGAGCGCGTTTCAAAACAACGGCAGGTCCTTCCAGCAGGGATTCGACGTCTTCGGCCATCTGCACATTCCCGACTCGCCGTTTACGGCCTTCGGCATGTTCGAGCTCTTGCAGCCGAACACCAAGGTCGACGAGAACCCCAATGACTTCCAGCGTTTCATACTGGGTCTCAACTACCAGTACAATGAATTTGTCCGCTTCTCGCTGGCGAGCCAGAACCTGCTCTACTATCACAACCAGTTCACGGTTGCGGGCTCGGAAGTGAAGCATTTTGGTGGCGCCGATACAGATGTGAAGGATGCTGTGCCGCGGGACAATCATATGTTCATGCTGGCGGCCGAGTTCAGCTACTAAACTACCTCCACCCCGGCCGGGCGGGCGCAGGTGCTCCCCCCACCTCCTCGCCCGGCCGTCTCCTTATCGCAGGGTCGAAAGCGCGCGGCCGGACGCTCGATCGACGGCCGCTTTCGCAATCGAGTAGCCGTAGAGCGAGTTGGCATACTCCGCGTCATCTTCGGTGTACTGGCGTTCGGCATCCTCGAGTTCCACGATATCGCTCAGGCCGGCCTGGTAGCGTTTTTCGGCCAGTTTGATCTCGACGCGCGAGGCCGCCAGGGTCTTCTCGGCGCGGTCGATTCGCTCCAGTGAGGACTGCCAATTCAAAAAAGCGGTTTTTACGTCGAGGATGATGCGCTGGCGCCGATCTTCGATCTCGTGTTCGAGCGCCCGTTGCTGGAGACTCGCCTCGGCGATTTGATGGTCGGTCAGGAAGCCGTTGAAGAGCGGCCAGGTCAGTACGATGCCGGCGCTGAAGTTGTTCACGACCGGCAGCCCCGTTCCCACTCCGGTGTAGCCGCCGACGGCGCTCAAGGTCGGGAAATAGTCACTGCGGTACTCGGTAATCTGCGCACCCATCGCTCGCGCTTGATCTTCGACGATCTTGAGGTCCGGCCTCAGTTCGAAGGCGGTTTTCAGGAGCGCTTCCGGAGTGTCGTGGATCTGCGAGTAGGTCAGCACCTCGGCAGGCTCGTAGTCAGGCGCGTCCTCGCCGGAGCCGAGCGCGTTATCCAGCGCAACCTTGGCGTCGTCGCGCGCGTTGCGGGCGTCGACCAGATGTAACTGTGCGCGCTCGACCTCGGCTTGCGTGATGTATACGTCAAGTTGAGGTCTAAGCCCGGCCTTGGCTTTCACTTCGGCCTCATGGTTGTGGAACCCGCGTTGCTCGAGGGCCTTTTCGAAGACTTTGACCATCTGCCGCGCCTCGAGCAGTTGGAAATAGCATTGCGATACCTCGAATATCAGCTCCAGGTCGGTGAGTCGTTCCTGCGCGGCGGCCGCCTCGGCTTCGAACCTGCGCTGGGCGACATAGCCGCGCCGGCGGCCAAGATCGAACAGAAACTGGGAAACCGCAATTCCTCCCAGGTAGTTGTCCGAGGTCTCTGAGCTCTGCGTGAAATCGCCGGCGGGCAGATTGTGATTCGTCCCCGTCAGCCGCGGAAAGGCACCGTCGATGTTGTAGAAATTTGTGTTGCCGATCCCGTTGTCGGTAGTGCGCAAGTACTGCGCGACGCCTAAGACTTGCGGAGCGAGGTAAGAGCGCGCCTGGGCCGTCCGTTCGCCCGCCGCGCGGGTCTCGTCCGAGGCCTGCTTTGCCAAGGGATGGTTGCTGAGAGCAATAGAAATCGCCTGGCTGAGCGTCAGCTTGGCTCCCGGCGGAATCGGCAGCCGTTCGGAGTAGTCAGGCTGCATAGGGGGACTAACAGCGGCCGACGGCATCACGGCAAGAGGAGCATCGTTCTGCCGCGCCGGAAGGACGCCGGACGCTCTCAATTCAGCGGCGGGCGCGGCGGCGAGCAGGAATCCCGCAATCACGAGCGCATGGCGATAGGTCATGGCTTCTCACCTCTTGGGTAATCGGGCGGGCGCACAAATGCCGCGTTCAGTCGGTCGAGGCGGCCGTGCTATAGCCGCCATTGGATTCGGCGGCGGCGATTAGGTAATCGACGGCCTGACCGTCGCGCAGTGAGTTGCTATAAGTACTCACGACGAGCTGATCGCTTTTCAGTCCCGAAGTGATCTCGACATAGCGTCCATCGTCGATTCCGGTTCCGACCGGCGTTCGGGCAAGGCGGCCGTTGTTGATCGTGATCACCTCCGTGGTCTCGCCCGAGCCATGTACCGCTCCCACCGGCAGCCGAAGAGCATCGCGATGGCGCACCAGCTCCAGCCTGACGTGCGCATACATCCTGGGGTAGAGCGCGCCGTCGGGATTACTGATGTCTATTTCAGTCAACATCGTGCGCGTCGCCAGGTCCAGCGAGCTTGCGTAGCGCGTCACCGAGCCGGTGAACCGGCGGTGCGGCAATTCGTCGAAGCTCAGGACCGCCGGAGTGCCGCGGCGAATCAACGGGCAGGAGCCTTCGGGCACATAGACGTAAACCCGCAGCAGGTCGATCTTGGCGACCGTCAGCACGGGGCCGGCTCCGGTGCGATGGCCTTGTGCGCCCTCGGTTGCGCCGGAGCCGGCGGGCGCCGAGGTGTCGTCGCCGCCGACTTCGCCGGCGCCGGCGCCAATCAGCGCGCCCGGATCGGCGAAGCGGCCGGTGACGACGCCATCGAACGGAGCGATGATTTTCGTATAGCCCACCATCGTGTCGAGGGTCTGAACCTCCGCCGCGGCCTCCTGATAGTTGGCGGACGCCATGTCGACGTCCTGCTGCGATACCAGCCGCGGATCGGAATGCTGAACCCCCTTCAGGCGATCGTATGTGATGCGCTGAATCTCGAGCGCCGCACGGGCGCGGGCCAGCCTGGAGTGGAGCTCGGGCACCTCGATTTCCGCGAGGACCTGCCCGGCCCTGATCCGGTCTCCCTTGTCGACGCCGATCGATTTCAG
>Ga0181521_10006168_pt1 | contig 13103 bp, 11 predicted proteins | sample PEATcosm2014_Bin_32_FD_119764 | JGI IMG/M metagenome (GOLD analysis project Ga0181521, IMG submission 119764) | Peatland microbial communities from MTU Mesocosm Facility, Houghton, MI, USA - PEATcosm2014_Bin02_60_metaG | ecosystem: Environmental > Terrestrial > Soil > Wetlands > Peat | place...
CAGGAGAAGCTCACCCGCTGTCGACGGACCTTGGAGCAGATCAAGCCCGGCTGCACCAGCCCCAAGTCCAGAAAGCGGAAAAAATGAACTGTCTAGTTATTTCGCAGACACTACACTAGCGGCAGATGACGAACCTCCAGCTTTTCGTCGCCATTATTGTTCCGATGCTGTTCAACGGCGCGCTCATCGCCTTGCTCAACAATAATGTGAACGCCCGCTTCGCTGGCATTGAGGCCCGCTTCGAGATCCTCACCGGTAAAGTCGGCGAGCTGACGGATCGCGTCACACGTATCGAAGAGCGCATGGAACGGCGCTAGCGGCCGGCCGGCTGAAACGGAAGGTCAGGCTGCCCCTGCGGTTTTTAGGGAAAGCGGCGGTTGCATCGGTTCGGTGGATGGCGATGGCGCTCGGGTGAAACGCAAGGAAAGCGAATGAGACGAGGGGTAATTACGGTCATTGCACTCCTAACGGTGCCCACGTGCACCTACGGGCAGGCAGCCGGACGGCGCCCCGCGTTCGAGGTCGTGTCGATCAGGCCGTCTGCGACTCCCGACGGGCCCGCCCGGCGGTTGCGCCGAAGAAAGGAATGAAACTCGCGCCGTTTCGGGAGCATGTGGAGCCTGGACTGCCCCCTACGCACCCGGTGGATGCCGGCTCAAAATCGGTAACCGACGCTGATGGATTTCCGGTGCCGCAGGGCGGACATCGCGAGACCATGACAGCCATGACCGATGGCCGGCCCCATATGCTGGCCGTAGGGTGGTCGATGCCCGTGCACCTGCCGATCCTGACGCCCCGACAGTATCCGAAGCCCTTCGGCAGCAAGTAGGTTTAAGGCTCCTGCGGGCCAAGGGACCAGTTGATGTTCTGGTGATAGACCGCATGAACAAGGTTCCCACCGAGAATTAGTGGCCGGGCGCGTGCCGGCGCGCCGGAGGTTCCGCCCTCCCCGCACCCGCTATCATGGAACCTAAGGATGCCGTCCTCTTCCGCTCAGCCTCATCCGGTCGTGAACCCGTGGATCGTCGCGACCGCGGTGATGTTCGCCACCTTCATGGAAGTGCTGGACACCACCGTGGTGAACGTTTCGCTGCCGCATATCGCCGGCAGCCTGTCCGTCAGCGTGGACGAAGCCGCCTGGGCGCTCACTTCCTACCTGGTGGCCAATGCCATTATTCTGCCCATGACCGGTTGGCTGGCGAATTATTTCGGCCGCAAGCGGACCCTCACGGCGGCGGTTTTCGGCTTCACGGCGGCTTCGTTTCTGTGCGGCCTGGCCCCCACGCTGCCTATGCTGATTCTGTTTCGCGTGATTCAGGGCGCGACCGGCGGCGCCTTGCAGCCGCTTTCCCAGGCCGTGATGCTGGAGGCCTTTCCGCCGCGCGACCGCGGCAAGGCCATGGCGTTCTGGGGCTTGGGAATCGTGGTGGCGCCCATGCTGGGTCCGGTGATCGGCGGCTGGCTCACCGAAAACTACAGTTGGCGCTGGGTGTTCTACATCAACCTGCCGGTGGGCCTCGCCTCGGTGATCATGACGCGGCTGTTTATTTTCGATCCGCCCTACATCCGGCGCTCGGGACGCGGCATCGATTATTGGGGAATCGGCCTGCTCGCCGTGGGGGTGGGCGCGCTGCAGGTGCTGCTGGATAAAGGGCAGGAGGAGGATTGGTTTTCCTCCCACTGGATGACGGCGCTCGGCATCATTGCGGTGTTGGGCCTGGGCCTGTTCATTCTGCACGAACTGTGGACGCGCGACCCGGTGGTGCATCTACGCGTCTTCAAAAACCGCACCTATAGCGCGGGCGTGTTCCTGATGACCGTGCTGGGATTCGTGCTTTACGGCAGCATGCTGCTGGTGCCCATTTTTCTGCAAACCCTGCTGGGATACCCGGCGCTGGATGCGGGCATCGCCATGGCGCCGCGCGGATTGGGTTCGTTTCTCATGATGCCGCTGGTGGGAACCGTGCTGACCAAATTCGACCCCCGCAAGGTGCTGGCCGTGGGGCTGGTGGGCGCTTCCTGGACGCTCTACGCGCTCGGCCGCCTGAATCTGCAGGCCGGCTACTGGGACATTTTCTGGCCGCAGTTCATCCAGGGAGCGGCTCTGGCGCTGCTCTTCGTGCCCCTGACCACCGCTACCATGGACCCCATTCCGAAAGAGCAGATGGGCAACGCCACCAGCATGTTCAACCTGATGCGCAACCTGGGCGGCAGCATGGGGATCGCCAGCGCCACGACTTATTTATTCCGCCGGCAGCAGTTTCATACCAATTTGCTGGGCGCCAACGTGAACCTCATGAGCGGCCAGACCTACGCGCTTTCGAAGAGCCTGCAAAGCGCCCTGATGGCGCGCGGCGCCGACCCCGTCACCGCCTCGCGGCAATCTTACGGAGCCATTTGGGGAATGGTGCTGCGGCAGGCCTCGATGCTCTCTTTCGTGGACACATTCCTGGCGATGGCGGTGGTTTTCCTGCTGGTGCTGCCGTTGCTTTTCGTGATGAAGAAACCGCGGCATCACAGGAAAGAAGTGGCGATGCACTAATGCTGACGGTATTGCTTTGGCTGGCATGGGCGGACCCCTCGGGCCAGCTTCTCTCCGCCGCGGCGTCCGGCAAGACGGCCGAAGTGGAAGCGCTGCTGGCGCGGGGCGCGCAGATCGAAGCTGCCGATAAAGACGGGCGCACCCCCTTGATGCTGGCGGCCGGGCACAACCGCGCCGCCGCCGTCAAGCTGCTGCTTTCCAAAGGCGCCAACCCGGAGGCGCGCGACCGCCAGGGCTGGACGGCTTATGGGCTGGCGCTATTGGCCGGCCATAGCCCGCACGAAGACGTGTTGCAACTCTTGCCTCAGCCGGCGCCCGTGCGGCTGCTGGTGGAATCCCGCTGGGTGCCGTTGAAGCTTTCGAGCTCCTGCTTCATGCCGGGGCCGGAGTTGGAACCGGAGTTCGAAAAACTGCACCTGGTGCGCTTCCTGACCGGGGAATTGCTGGCCGTCGCGGGGCGCAAGCTGGTGGAATTCGTGGAAGCCGGCCAACCGGCGGACGCCCAGCTTCGCATCGAGATCCAGCCGGGCGTGGCCTGCCAGGCGCAGACGGGCGACCGCCTGACGCTGGCCATCGAAGTGCAGCTCACGCGCGGCGGGCGCGCTCTCCTGAACCGATCTTTCGGCGGCGGCTTCAAAGGGCTGCGCACGCAAACGGCCACCAGCCCGGCGCAATATGGGCCGGTGTTCGAGGCGTGGATCAAGCCCACGGTTGCGCCCATTTACTGGGCGGTGGTGGAAGCGCTGCTGCGTTCCGGACCGTGAACCTGGAGAGCCAGCTTGATCTCCTGAAGCGTGCGAGCACAACCCCGATGGGTCTTCGGCAAAGGGAATTCTGCGCTACAATTCAGTTCCATGGCTGCCCCCGCTCTCTCCGCCCAGCGCGCCCTTGGCCGCGCTCCCGAACGCCTGACCCTCCCGGAGCGATTCGCGCTCACCGGGAAGTTCATCGCCATGGAAATCTATACGCCGGAGAACCTGGCTGAGCGGCGCATCGAAGCCGTCGGCGATTCCCTGGAAGAGTGCGTGCGCATGCTGAAGAGCCGCGGGCTGGCGCCGGAAAAGTTCGAATTCAGCCGCCTCGGGCCGCCGTACTGAATAAGGAGAGGCTGAGTTTTCACCGCGGAGACGCAGAGATCGCGCAGAGATCGCGGAGGAAACCAGAATTCTCTTCTTGCCGTTCTCCGCGAAGCTCTCTTTTCTCCTCTGCTGCTCTGCGGTGAAAAACAGAGCCGGGTAAGCGCATGAAGCACATCGTCGTCGGAACGGCCGGCCATATCGACCACGGCAAGACGGCGCTGGTGCGCGCGCTGACGGGGATCGACGCCGATCGGCTGGCCGAAGAGAAACGGCGCGGCATCACCATCGATTTGGGTTTCGCGCATCTGGACCTCACGCCCTCGCTGCGCCTGGGCTTTGTGGACGTGCCGGGGCACGAGCGCTTCGTCAAAAACATGCTGGCGGGGGTGGGCGGAATCGACCTGGTGCTGTTCGTGGTGGCGGCCGACGAATCCATCAAGCCGCAGACCCGCGAGCATTTCGACATCTGCCGCCTGCTGGGAATTCCGCGCGGGGTGGTCGCGCTGACCAAATCCGATCTCGTGGATGACGACCTGCTGGGCCTGGTGAAGCTCGAAGTGGAAGAACTGGTGGCCGGCTCCTTCCTGGAAGGCGCTCCCATGGTGCCCGTGAGCTCGGTCACGGGCGCGGGGCTGGAAGATCTGCGGCGCGAGCTGGCGCGCGTGGCCCATGCGGCCGGGGAAAAAAACGCCACCGGCCATTTCCGTTTGCCCATCGACCGCGTGTTTTCCGTGAAAGGCTTCGGCACGGTGGCGACGGGAACGCTGATTTCCGGCTCCGTGGCGAAGGAACAGGAAGTCGAGGTCTATCCCGCCGGGCGGCGCTTGCGCGTGCGCGGAACGGAAGTTCACGGCGCGCAGACCGGCCGCGCGGTAGCCGGACAGCGCACCGCGGTGAACCTGGCGGACATCGAACCCGCGGAGCTGGCGCGCGGCGACGTGTTGAGCGAGCCGGGGCGGTTTCGCGCCGTCAAGCTGCTGGATTGCCGGCTGGACCTGCTGCGCGGGGCCAAACCGTTGAAGCATCGCGCGCCGGTGCATTTCCATTCGGGTACGGCGGAAATCGAAGCCGAAGTGCGGCTGCTGAATGGCGCGGCGGCGCTCGAGCCGGGCGGCCGGGCGTATGCGCGCATCGTGCTGCGCGAACCGGCGCTGCTCCTGCCCGGAGATCGCTTCATCATCCGCATGTTTTCGCCGGTGGTGACCATCGGCGGCGGCGTGGTAGTGGATACCGGCGCGCGCCGCTACCGCAAAGGGGAAGACGCGGCGGCGCGGCTGGACGTTCTGGCCTCGGGCGATGTGGCGGCGCGCATCGGCCTGCTGGCGCGCGAAGCGCCCTTCGGCATGAGCGTGGCGGAACTGGTGGCGCGCACGGGATTGCTCGAGCGGCAGATTCAAGATGCCGCCGCGCCCGCCGGGCTGCTGGCGATTCCGCAGCACGGCTGGCTGGTGGATGGCGCTTGGTTCCAATCGGCCGGCGCGCGCCTGGTGAAGGCGGTGCGGCAGTTTCACCAGGCCCATCCGCTGCAAGCGGGAATGGCGCGGCAGGACCTGCGCGGCCGTGAATTGCCGGACGCGCCGGCATTTCTGTTGGATGCGCTGCTGGGCGCGGCCCGGGAACTCGCCGTGGATGGCGAAACGGTGCGCCTGCGCGGCCACGCCGTGGTGCTGAAGCAGGACGAAGAGCAGGCGCGCGCGGCGATTGAAACGGCATTCGAGCAGGCCGGATTGTCCGTGCCGGCGGTGCCCGAAGTGCTGGCGAAGTCCGGCGTCGAGGCGGCCCGGGCGCGCACCTTGATGCAGATTCTGCTGCGCGAAAAACGCCTGGTGCGGGTGAGCGAAGAGCTGGTGTTTCACCAATCGGCCATCGAAAAATTGCGCCAGTTCCTGGCCGAGCGGCGCGCCGCGCGCTTCAACGTGGGAACCTTCAAGGAGTGGACCGGGGTCTCCCGTAAATACGCCATTCCGCTGCTGGAGTTTCTGGACCGCGAACACGTGACGCGGCGCGAGGGCGAAGAGCGCGTGGTTTTGTAATAGACTTTGGATATCGATGATTGGCTTTTTTAAAAATCGGGATGCCGACCTGGGACACCTGGAAACGGGCGTGATGGAGATTCTGTGGGAGCGCGGCGCTTCCAATGTGCACCAGGTGATGCCGCTATTGGCGCGGCCGCTGGCCTACACCACCGTGATGACCACGCTGGACCGGCTGTATAAGAAAGGTCTGCTGGAGCGGCGCAAGGAAGAGCGCGCGTTTGTGTATTCGCCGCGGTATTCGCGCATCGAGTGGGAACGCAAGCGCGCGGGCGATTTCCTGGCGGATTTTCTGGCCGGGCCGCAACCTTCCGGCGATCTGCTGATTTCCTGCCTGGTGGATGCCGTGGGCCGCCACGACGAGGCGCTGCTCGACGAGTTGGAGCGCAAGATTCGCGCGCGCCGCAAGGAATTGTGCCGCAGGAGGAAGCCATGACGGCTCCCTATTCGGCGCGGCTGGTTTGCCTGTGCCTGGCGGCATTTTTCCTGGTGCACCTGGCGGCGGCGGCCATGGTGAGGCTGCTGGCGCCGGCGTTCATCCGCATGGCGCAGCGCATGCGCCCCCGCCTGGCGGCCCGCTTCCTGCTGGGCCTCCGCCTGCTGCCCACGGCGCTGGCCGCATTCGTGGTGGCGGGGCTGTGCGCCCCCAGCTACCTGTGGCTGGAACCGGCGGCCGGCTCCGAAGACGTGGGAGCCGCGTGCCTGGCGGCGGCGGCCTTGGGCGCGGTGCTGTGGGCGGAATCCCTGGTGCGAGGGCTGCGCGCCGCGGCGCGTAGCGCGTGGTATGTGCGCGAGTGCCGTAAAGCCGCGCGCCAGATGCGTTGCGCGGGCCAGGCGCGCGCCGTTTGGGTGGTGCCGGCGAAGGCGCCGTTTCTCGTGCTGGCGGGAGTCTGGCGAACGCGCCTGGTGGTGTCGCAAGCCGTGGTCGACGCGCTGGGCGAAGAACAATTGGCGGCGGCCCTGCGCCACGAGCGCGCGCACCAGGAATCGCATGACAACCTGAAGCGCCTGGTGGCGCTGCTGGCGCCCGGGATTCTACCGGGAGTTCGCGGGCTGGCCCCGCTGGAGCGTGCCTGGGCGCGATTCACCGAATGGGCGGCCGACGACCGGGCGGTAGCCGGCGATTCGCGCGCTTCCCTTTCCCTGGCGGAAGCCCTGGTGCGCGTGGCGCGCCTGGGCGGCGCCCCGCCGCTGGCCCCTCTGACCACTTCCCTGATGGCCGATGGCCGCGACCTGGCCGAGCGCGTCGAGCGCCTGCTGCGCCCCGCTGCAAATCCCGCGCGCGGCGTGCCCTTGGCTGTGACGGGGACGGCGGCCGCGCTATGCGCCGCGGCGGCGATGAGCATGCTGAACCCGGCGGTATTGTATTCGGTGCACGGGCTGCTCGAACACCTGACGCGTTAGGTGGGGCAGCTTGCTCAGCTCCGGCCGATTGGCAATCGGCCATCTGCCCGCCCTACCGCCGGTCCAGCACCTTTCCCGGCAGGGCATTCGTCATTTTGCCTTCCTCGATTACCGCAACTCCATTCACCAGCACGAAGCGCATCCCTTCGGAGAGTTGGTTGGGGTTGTCGTAAGTCGCCACGTCGCGGATGGTTGCCGGGTCGAACACCACCACGTCCGCCCACATCCCCGCCTTCAGAACGCCGCGGCCGGCGAAGCGCATGCGCCCGGCCGGCAGGGCGGTGAATTTGCGGATGGCGTCTTCCAGGGTCAGCTTCTTTTCCTGGCGCACGTACTTGCTCAGGATGTGCGGGAAGGCCCCATAAGCGCGCGGGTGCGGATGCTCTTTGCCGAGCAGCCCATCGGGCGCGGTGCCCTGTGAATCGTTGCACACCGAAACCCACGGCTGCTGAAGCGCCAGCGTCACATCGGGCTCCGCCATCATGAACAGAGCCACCTCGGTGAAGGCTTCGTCCCGGATCAGAATGTCGAAGGCCGCGTCGATGGGGTCTTGGTGCCACAGCCTGCCGATTTCCGCGAGGTTCTTGCCCTGGATCGGCAGCAGCTTGGGATTCTGCACCGCGCCGATCAGGAAAGATTCCGGTCCGGCCACCTGCAGCCATTCGTTGTTCCACTGGTTGGAAGGCGTTTCCATTTCCTTGCGGATGCGCGCGCGCAGGGCCGGATCCTTCAGCCGCTCGATCAGCTTGCGGTCGCCGCCATCGTGCGCCCATGGCGGGACGATCGCGGAAAAGGAGTTGAAGCCCGCCGTGTAAGCGTAGGTATCGGCGGCCACGTCGACGCCCGACTGGCGGGCGCGTTGGATGCGTGCGACGATCTCGGGCATGCGGCCCCAGTTGTCCTTGCCGGCCGCCTTCAAGTGCCAGATTTCGACCGGAATGCCGGCTTCGCGGCCGATGCGGAAGGCTTCGTCCAGCGCGGCATCGATGGCGTTGCCTTCGTCGCGAATGTGCGAGGCGTAAGTGCCGCCCCAGCGCGCCGCCTCGGCCGCCAGGGCGATCAACTCTTCGGTGGAAGCGTACGGCGCGGGCGCGTATTGCAGCGCGGTGGAAAGCCCGATGGCGCCTTCGCGCATGGCCTGCCGCACCAGTTCTTTCATGCGCTCCAGCTCGGCGGCATTTGGTGCGCGGTTGCCGTCGCCCAGCACCATGCGGCGCACCTGGGTGGCGCCCACGTAGCTCGCCAGGTTGATCCCCATGCCCTGGCGGCGCAAGCGCGCGAAATACTCGCCGAAGGTGCGCCAATCCGGCCGCAGGCCGTAGTGCTCGTAGGTCACGTGGTCGGCGCGCAGAATCGCGTCGTTCAGCGGCGCCACCGAACCCCCTTCGCCGGTCACCTCCGTGGTGATGCCCTGGTAAATTTTGGAAGGCAGGTGCGGATTCACCAGGATCGAGAGCTCCGATTGCCCCAGCATGTCGATGAACCCGGGCGCGACCACCATGCCATGCGCGTCGATGGTGCGGCGCGCGGGCGCTCCCGCCAGATGGCCAATGGCGGCGATGCGTCCGGCGCGAATTCCCACGTCGGCGGCATACCAGGGGGAGCCGGTGCCATCCACGATGTGGCCGTTGGTAATGACCACGTCGTAAGGCGCGGCAACCGCGGCGAACAGCAAAATAGGCAAAAGCAGCATAGGTGCAGTATAAATCGCGCTACCCTGTTGGCGATGGTCCACGCCCTTTTCACGCCGGCCGAGCGCGCCGTTTTCCGCCGCCTGGGCAGCCCCGCGAAAATTCAGCGCTTTCTGGACGGCCTCGCCTATAACAAGGAGCCCGGCGGCCCCACCTGCCGTTCGCCGCGCATGGTGCTGCGCGACCGCACCGCGCATTGCATGGAAGGCGCGCTGCTGGGCGCGGCCGCGCTGCGCATGCTGGGACACCCGCCGCTGTTGCTCGACCTGGAAGCGGTGCGCGACGACGATCACGTGCTGGCCATCTTCCGCCAGCGCGGGCAGTGGGGCGCGGTGGCCAAATCGAACTTTTCCGGCCTGCGCTACCGCGAGCCCGTTTACCGCACCGTGCGCGAGCTGGTCATGAGCTACTTCGAGCACTATTACAACCTGCGCAAGGAGAAGACGCTGCGCCGTTATTCGCGCCCCGTGAACCTGGCGCGCTTCGATGGCATCCACTGGATGACCGCCGAAACGGACGTATGGACGGTGCCCGAGTACCTGTGCACCATCGCGCATACGCCGGTATTGGCGAAGGGACGCGAGCGATGGCTAGGCCGCGTGGACCAACGCCTGTTCGCGGCGGGGCTGCTGGGGCGGGCGGTGTAGGGCAGGATGTTGTTAAGGCGCGCCTAAGGCCGCCTAAGGCGGGTTACCAACCCGCCGCAGGTTGCCAACCTGCCCTACGGAAAACCCCACTGAAAGTCCAATCGCCGCCTTCACCGGACGGCTGCCCATTAGCGCCGGAGCATAACTTCACTACCCCCTGGATGTGGGCCTGCCTGGTGAAATAGACGGCGGTCTGCGCGGAAAGTTCCCGCCCCGCCGCTTACGCGACCGCCGATTTGCGCCGGCGGCCGGCTTTGAACAGTTCGATCGCGGTAGGCAGCAGCGAGAGCGCGATGATCAGCAAAATCACCTTATCGAAATTGTGCTTTACAAACGGAATGCCGCCCAGCTTGTAACCCAGCATGGTCATGAAAAAGACCCAGCCAATGCCGCCGCACACGCTGAAAGGCAGGAACCGCAGGTAAGGCATCTGTCCCACCCCGGCGATGAATGCCGCGAAGGTGCGGACGATGGGAACGAAGCGCGCGTACACCAGCGTTTTGCCGCCATAGCGCTCGTAAAAGGCTTTGGTCCTGGTGACGTATTCCTGTTTGAACAACAGCGAATCCCGGCGCGTGAAAATGCGCGGCCCGGTGTGGCGCCCCAGCCAGTAGCCGGTGGAATCGCCCATCATGGCGGCGGCCATCAGAATCATGTTGACGGTCGCGAGATCGATGGCGCCCAGGCCGGAGACCACCCCGATGGTGAAGAGGAACGAATCCCCGGGCAGGAAGAAACCCACCAGCAGACCGGTCTCCGAATACACCACCGCGAACATGGCGGCATAACCCGCCCAACCGTTGAGCACGGTGTGCAGCAATCCGGTCAGCCGGTCGGGATTGGTGAGGGACCGGTAGAGATCGATCAGGTTGTGGATCATCCAGCGGTCCGGTAGTTCGCGACCAGCCGCTGGATGACGTCTTCGTGGATCTTAATTTTGCCTTCCTTGGTGAGGCGGTCGAGCAGGCCGGCTTCGAAAAGGTCGTTGCGGTCGCGGGCCTTCTGGCCCTTGAGCTCGTCGCGAACGGCCGCGCGCTGTTCGGGAAGCTTCGACATATCGGCCGGCGTGTGCTGCACCACCTGCGCCACCACGGTGCCGTCCGGCATGGCCAGCGGCCCGATTACGGCTCCATCGGGACGGCTGAAAGCTTCCGTGAAGTAGCTTCCCGAGCCCAGCCCTTCGATGGTGCCGCCGCGCGTGAAATCGTTGGTGGTCTTCACTTCCAGCCCCATGCTCTTGGCGGCCTTTTCCAGATCCCCCATGCTCTTGGCTTTGGCGGCCAGTTCATTGGCGTGGTCCTGCAAGGCCTTCCTGGAGCGGCTGTCGACCAGGGTATCGCGGATCTGGCCGGCTACTTCGTCGAAGGCGGCGGGGCGCGGCGGAATCACGTCCATCACCACCGCCAGCGCCAGTTTGTTGCCGGGCAGCGCCACCGGCTGGGAGACTTCGCCTTTTTTCAAACCCGCGATGGATTGATCGAAGTCCGCGTTGGTCCCGATTTCGGGAGCGGGCTTGCCGCCTTCCAGGCCGTCGGCGCGCACCAGTTGCATGTGGTACTCGTCGGCCACTTTTTCGGGATGCATCGGGTCCTTCTGCAGCTCCGCCTGCGCCTTGTCCGAGATGGCCTGCATGATGGCGTTGACGCGCTGGTCTTTCACCTGTTTGGCAAGCTGCGCCTTCACCTCGTCGAACGTCTGCAGGTGGGCCGGTTCGTGTTTCATCACCTGAAGGATGTGATATCCGTAGGTGGTCTTGATGATTTCGCTCTCGCCCGGTTTCAGGGTGAAAGCCGCATCCTCGAATTCCTTCACCATCTGGCCGTTGCGCTGCACCCAATATTCGCCGCCTTTATCGGCCGAACCGGGATCCTCGGAATACTTCTTGGCGAGAACGGCGAAATTGGCTCCGGCCTTCACCTGCTTCAGCAGGTCCTCCGCCTGAGCTTTGATCTTGGCATCGTCGGCCGCCGGCTTGCCCATGGTCTTCAGCAGAATGTGGCGCACCTGCACGCGCTCGGGCACCTGGAACTGCTGCTTGTTCTGGTTGTAGATCTGTTGCAATTCCGCGTCGGAGGGGCTAATCGAGTCCGCCATCTTCGCCTGGTCGGCGATCAGAATCACCAGGTTGCGCTTCTCGGGAATGGTGTATTGCGCGTGGTTGGCCTGGAAATATTGCTGCATTTGGGCGTCGGTGGGCTGGCTCTCGGCCTTGTATTTGTCGGCCGTGAGTTTGACGTACTTGACCTTGACCTGTTCGTTCTTCGTGCGGAAGGCGGCTTCGATTTCCACCGGGGTCACGATGCTTCCTTCCATGGCGATATCGCGCAGCCGCGTAATCAGGAGCTGGCGCTGGAGGTCGCTTTCGAATTCGGGGATGGTCATTTCCTGCTGCGCCAGCAGGCTGGCATAGGCGTCCTTGCCCACGAATTTGCCATCCGGAAACAGGTTCGGAATCATCTGGCGGATGGTTTGGGCGATGTCCTGATCGGTCACCTGGAACCCCAGGCGGGTGGCTTCGTAGGCCATGGCGCGGTCGGTGACCATCTGCTGCACCATCTGGGGGATGAAGTTGGGCAGCACCTCGGCGGGAAACTGGCGCTGGCGCATGGTCTTCTGAATCATGGTATTGACATCCTGCAAGGTGATGACGGCGGAACCGACCGTGGCCACCGTGGTATCCGAGGCGCCGGAGCTGCCGTTGTTGTAGCTCGGGACCAGGTAGGTGAGCATGGAAAGGGCCACCAGCACCAGCAGGGCGCCCAGCAGGATGCGCACCGATTTTTCTCGGCTGCGAAACAGATCAAACATTTCCGAAAGAACTCCTGTCTTCTAAAGGGGAAATTAATATTATAGCGGATGCCCGCCCGCTTGGTTTATAGTCGTCCTCAGTGGCTCCCACCGCGCTTCTGGCCGATCCCATCTTCCGCGAACATCTGCGCGGGCGCCAGCACCCCGAGCGTCCCGAGCGCTTCGACGCCGTGATGCGCGGCCTGGACGCCGCCGGGCTGCGCGGGAGCCTGCTGCCGGTGGAATCGCGGCCCATCGAAGAGCCGGAACTGCTGCTCTGCCATGCGGCATCCTATCTGGCGATGGCCCGCCGCGATATCGAGCGCGGCCGCTCCTGCTTGAGCACCGGCGATACCGACATCACGCCCAATTCCTGGCTGGTCGCCGCGCGCGCAGCCGGCGGGGTGCTGTGCGCCGTGGATGCGGTCCTGGAAGGCCGCGCGCGCAATGCCTTTTGCGCCGTGCGCCCCCCCGGACATCACGCCAGCGCCGCCCGCGGCATGGGCTTCTGCCTGTTCAACAATGTGGCTCTGGCGGCCCGCTACGCGCAGCGCCGGCATGGCATCGGGCGTGTCCTGATCGTCGATTGGGACGTGCACCACGGCAACGGCACGCAGGATATTTTCTATCGCGATCCTTCGGTCTTCTTTTTCAGCACCCACCAGTGGCCGCTGTATCCCGGGACCGGCCGCGCCGACGAAACCGGCGAAGGCGCGGGCGAAGGCGCCACCATGAACTTTCCCTTCCCCGCCGGCGCGGGCCGCCAGGAAATACTGGGCGCGGTGCGCCAGGGCCTCGAGCCGGCCATGCAAAGCTTCCGCCCCGAACTGGTGCTGATTTCGGCGGGTTTCGATTCGCGCGTGGGAGACCTGCTCGGCCGCTTCACCCTGACCGATGCCGATTTCGCGGATCTCACGGGC
>Ga0181521_10006176_pt1 | contig 13090 bp, 11 predicted proteins | sample PEATcosm2014_Bin_32_FD_119764 | JGI IMG/M metagenome (GOLD analysis project Ga0181521, IMG submission 119764) | Peatland microbial communities from MTU Mesocosm Facility, Houghton, MI, USA - PEATcosm2014_Bin02_60_metaG | ecosystem: Environmental > Terrestrial > Soil > Wetlands > Peat | place...
CGACCAGTCCCGAGCCCGCAATGCACACCAGCACGCGCGGCACACCCGGCGCGCCAACGGCAAACGGCGAGTCTCCGCGCAGGCGCGACAACCGGAAGTGATCGCAGTCGAAGAGCCGCTCGCGTTCCACCGGCTCCGTTGCCTCCACCATGGGCGGCGCCAGGCCGCCCGCACACTTCCCAAAGTCAATGCAGGCCAGCGCCTGATCCACCTGGAGCGCGCGTGGCTTGCCAGTCTTTGCGTCCACATGGTTCCAGTCGTACAAGCGAAACGTCACGTCGCTGTTCTCCTGAACCTCGAACACCACCACGCCGCCGCCCAAAGCGTGAACCGTCCCCGCCGGAATGAAGACGCCGTCGCCGGGCTTGGGAGTGAAACAGGCGAGGCGGTCCGCCACCGTTCCATTCGCGAGACCCCGCCGCAGATCGTCCGCGGTGGTGCCTGGCTTCAGGCCCGCATAGATGCGGCTTTCCGGCCCCGCCTCGAGCACCACCCAGGCTTCGGTCTTCCCGGTTTCGCCCGCCGGCAGCAGCTCCGTGTGCGTATCCGCCGGATGCACCTGCACCGAGAGCATTTCCCGTGCGTCGAGAAACTTCAGCAGCAGGGGGAATCGGCGGAAACGCCCGGCCAGCCTTCCCATCGCCTCTTCTGGAAACTGCTGCAGCAGTTGAGCGATGGTCCGCCCTTTGAGCGGCCCATCGGCAACACGGCTGGGATGGTCTTCGCGGTCGCTCAACACCCACGCTTCGCCGATAGGTCCGGTGCCCGGCAGCGGTGCGGTAAGCACGCCGGCCAAACGCCGGCCGCCCCAGAGCCGATACTCGTAGAGCGGTTCGAATCGCAAAGGATAGAGAGGGGTTTGACTCATAGCATGTCGCCGGCCATTACTCTATCTTGATGCCTTTTCCATCGCGGCATTGTATTCGCCGCGGCGCGCAGCCCGGTTGCACCTGGCTCGATGATACAAAGCTCGCTGTGCCGCCAACACGTGGGCCTCTTCGCCGCGCCAGATCTCCATAGCCGGTTGCTGGATGGCGCGGGCAAAGGAAAACGCCAACGCCCAAGGCAACCGGGATTTGAATTTGGCATGCATGGCATTCAAACGGGCCGAAGCCAGTTCGGCGGATTGCCCGCCCGACAAGAACGCGATTCCCGGAACGGCGGCGGGGACGGCCCGCAACAGACACCTCACCGTGGCGCCGGCCACCGCGTCCACCGTTTCTTGCGTGGGGCAGGCGGAGCCTGGAAGCACCATATTGGGCTTCAGGATCATGCCCTCCAGCATCACCCCTTGTGTGTAAAGCTGGCTGAAAACCGTGCGCTGGACTTCCTCCGTTACCTCGCCGCAGCGCGCGAGGGTATGCTCGCCCTCCATCAGCACTTCCGGCTCCACGATGGGGACCAGTCCGGCTTCCTGGCACAACGCGGCATAGCGAGCCAGCGCCTGCGCGTTGGCCTCGATCGCAGCCCGGCTGGGAATGCCGTAGCCCATGGCAATCACCGCGCGCCACTTGGCAAAACGCGCGCCCATCTGAGAGTATTCCTTTAGACGGTCGCGCAATCCGTCCAGACCTTCGGTGACTTTCTCTCCGGGGTGACCCGCCAAATCCTTGGCGCCGGCATCGACTTTGATGCCCGGAATGATCCCCGCATCGGTAAGGACTTTGACAAAGGGAGTGCCATCCTTCTTGTGCTGGCGGATCGTCTCGTCGAAGAGGATGGCGCCACTAATGGACTCCCCGAGACCGGGCGTGGTCACGATCAGCTCCCGCCAGGCGTGCCGCGCCTCCACAGTCAGGGGAATTCCCAGCTTTTGAAATCGTTTGTCGCAGGTTGGAGTGCTTTCATCCATCGCCAGCAGGCCCTTGTCGCCGGCGACCATCGCCCTCGCGGTGTCTATCAGCTCTTGCGTATTCATTTCGGGTTACTCCATTTCCAGTTACGGATTTCCGGCATGTCTTCGCCGTTCTTGTCGATATACTGCTTGTGCTCGATCAGTTTGTCCTTGAGCTGCTGCTTCAGGTAGATGCCCTTGTCGCCGGTCCGAGGCACGCGGTCGATGGTGTCCATTACCAGGTGGAAGCGATCCAACTCGTTCAGCACCGTCATGTCGAAGGGCGTGGTGATGGTCCCCTCCTCCTTGTAGCCGCGGACGTGGATGTTGTCGTGGTTGGTGCGCCGGTAGGTCAGCCGGTGGATCAACCACGGGTAGGCGTGGAAGGCGAAGATGACCGGCTTGTTCTTGGTGAAGAGCTCATCGAAATCCGTGTCGCTCAACCCGTGTGGGTGCTCAGTTTGCGGCTGCAGCCTCATCAGGTCAACGACATTGACCACCCGGATTCTCAGGGTGGGCAGATGCTCGCGCATGATCGAAACGGCGGCAAGAGTCTCCAGCGTGGGCACGTCGCCACAGCAGGCCATGACCACGTCGGGCGCCACGCCCTGGTCGTTGCTGGCCCACTGCCAGATGCCGATGCCCTGGGTGCAATGCTTGATGGCGGCGTCCATGGCGAGCCACTGCGGCGCGGGATGTTTGCCCGCGATGACCACATTGACGTAGTGGCGGCTGCGCAGGCAATGGTCCATCACCGAGAGCAGGCAGTTAGCATCCGGTGGAAGGTAAACGCGCACCACCTCGGCCTTCTTATTGACTACATGGTCGATGAAACCGGGGTCCTGGTGTGTAAAGCCGTTGTGATCCTGCCGCCAGACATGCGACGCCAGCAGATAGTTTAGCGAGGCGATCTTGCGCCGCCAGGGCAGGCCCGCTGTAACCTTCAGCCACTTGGCGTGCTGGTTGAACATGGAATCGACGATGTGGATGAAGGCCTCGTAGCAGTTAAAGAGTCCATGGCGGCCAGTGAGAAGGTAGCCTTCCAGCCAGCCCTCGCATTGGTGCTCGCTGAGCATTTCCATCACGCGCCCGGTGGGCGCCAGGAATTCGTCGTTCGGCACGGTCGCGGCGTCCCATTGGCGTTTGGTCGCTTCGAAGAGGGCTTCCAGGCCATTGGAGAGCGTCTCGTCGGGGCCAAACACCCGGAAATTTCGCTGTTCGCCGTTCAGCTTCGCCACGTCGCGCAGGAAGCGCCCGAGCACATGCGTGTCGCCGATGCCGCCCACGCCCGGCGAGGGCACGGCCTCCGCGTAGTCGCGGAAATCCGGCATGCGGAGGTCGCGCAGCAGCATTCCGCCGTTGGCGTGGGGATTCGCGCCCATGCGCCGTTCACCCTTGGGCGCCAGTTCGGCCAACTCCGGTTTCAGGCGGCCCTGCTCGTCGAACAGTTCCTCCGGCCGGTAGCTCCTCAGCCAGTCTTCCAACAGCTTGAGGTGCTCGGGATGGGTGGCAGGGTCGGAAATCGGTACCTGGTGCGCGCGGAATGTGCCTTCCACCTGCAACCCATCGACGATCTTCGGCCCGGTCCATCCTTTCGGAGAATTGAGGACGATCATCGGCCAGCGCGGACGGACGATGTTTCCATTGACGCGCGCGTCCCGCTGGATCGCTTTGATCCGCTCGATGGCCGTGTCGAGCGTCGCGGCCATGGCTTCATGCATCGGGGCGGGCTCGTGACCCTCGACGAAGTAGGGCGTCCATCCGTAGCCCCGGAGCAACTGTTCCAATTCCTCGCGCGTGATGCGCGCCAGGACGGTCGGGTTGGAAATCTTGTAGCCGTTGAGGTGCAGGATGGGCAGCACCGCGCCGTCGGTGGCCGGGTCCAGAAACTTGTTGGAATGCCACGCCGTGGCCAGCGGTCCGGTTTCCGCCTCGCCATCGCCCACCACGCAGGCGACCACCAGATCGGGATTGTCGAACACCGCCCCGAACGAGTGGCTGAGCGAGTAACCCAACTCGCCGCCCTCATGGATCGAACCCGGGCACTCCGGCGAGGCGTGGCTGGGAATCCCTCCCGGAAACGAAAACTGAAGAAACAGCTTCCGCAGTCCGGCCTCATCCTGGCTGATGTCCGGATAGATCTCGCTGTAGGTGCCCTCCAGGTACGTGTTGCCCACCACCGCCGGGCCGCCGTGTCCGGGACCGGAGACGTAAATCATGTCGAGGTCGTATTTTTTGATGACCCGGTTCAAGTGCGCGTAAATGAAGTTCTGCCCGGGGGTGGTGCCCCAGTGTCCCAGCAGCATGTGTTTCACATCCGCCAGAGTCAGTGGCCGCTTCAGCAGCGGATTGTCGTACAGATAAATCTGCCCAACCGACAGATAGTTGGCGGCACGCCAGTAGGCGTCCATCTTGTGGAGCAGTTCCGGAGTGAGCGTGGTGGTTTTCATGGTTCATTCACCGCCTCGGTTTCGAGAATGTGGCGCACCGAGCGCGCAATCATCAGATCTTCGTCCGTCGGAATGACGCGAACCGCGACGCGGCTGGCGCCGGTGGAAATGACTGCCGCATTGCCGGCATTGCGCGGATCGTCGAGTTCGATGCCGAGGAAGCCCAGTCCATCGCAGATGCGCGCGCGGACCGGCGGCGCATGTTCGCCGATGCCTCCCGCGAACACCAGTGTATCCAAGCCACCCAGCGCGGCGGCGAACGAGCCGATCCACTTTTTCGCCTGATAGCAGAACAGCGCCACGGCTTCCGCGGCCCGGATGTCATCGGCTTCCCGCGCGAGCAGGTCCCGCATGTCGGAGCTGGTTTCCGAAACCCCGAGCAGGCCGGAGCAATGGTTGACCATTGCGTAAAACTGTTTCGTGGTCATGTGGTCGGTTCGCGCCAGGTACGGCGCCAAGCCAGGATCCAAATCGCCGGAGCGGGTGCTCATCACCAATCCCGCCGTGGGAGTGAAGCCCATGCTGGTGTCGATGCTCTTGCCGTCGCGCACGGCGGCCAGGCTTGCGCCGTTGCCCAGATGCGCGAGGATGACGCGGCCGGCGGTGGCCGCCGGGTCGCCCAGACGCGCGAGTTCTTCCATCAGGTAGGCATAGGACAAGCCGTGGAAACCGTAGCGTTCGACTCCCTGCGCGTAGTAGCGGCGCGGGATGGCAAGCAGCTTGGCAACCCGCGGCATGGTGCGGTGAAACGCCGTGTCGAAACAGGCTACCTGGGGCAGTTTCGGATGCCGCCGGCGGAACGTCTCGATCAGTTCGATCTCGCTGGGCAGATGGTCCGGGTCGTACGGGCTGATGCGATTGAGTTCATCCAACAGTGCCTGGGTGACCAGCTCGGGCGCGGTGTGATGCATGCCGTGGACCACGCGGTGCCCCACAGCCCGCACCGCGTCGAAATCATGCTGCTCTTCCAGCCAATCCATCAGAAAAGTCGCCGCCGATTTGTGGTCGGCGGCGTCGAGGCTGCGGCTGTCCTGCCGATTCGTGGCCGGGTCGTCGAACGTCAGATTGGTCCCGCTCATGCCGATGCGATCCACCGTTCCATGAAGCGTTCGCTTCAGGGGTTCGCCAATCCGATACAGCGCGAACTTGATGCTCGACGAGCCGCCATTGATCGTCAGGATGGAGGGGTTAGCGGGTTCCATGGATGCCCCCTGCGTCCTTGTCCAATCCCAACGAAGCCAGTTTCGCACAGGTGGACTTGTAATCCGTGTGAAGAATGCTTCGAATCCCCAATCCTTCCGCGATCTGGACGAACATCGGGGTGTTTTCGATATAGACTACTTGCCGGGCTGGCGTCTGGACGATATCCAGCGCCAGCCGGAAGATCTCCGCGTCGGGCTTGCGCACATGGACGAAGCAGGAGGAAACAAAAGAATCCACAAACCCCGCCAGCTTGAACTTCCGAATCCGATGCGCATTCAGTTCGCGCGCTTCGTTGCTGACCACGGCGATCTTGAGCCCGTAACGGATCTTGAGCCGGGCGATCAGCTCGATCATCTCGGGGTAAGGTTTCGATTGCGCGAACATGAAGCGCCGAAACCGATCCCGGGTGAACGGCCGCTTTTGGTAGAAGACCACCCGGCCTAAATACTCTTCCAGAGTGAGCTTTCCCTCCTCGTAGGTGTCGAAGGTCAGGTGATGCCGGTCCTCCATCTCGGCCAGGTCCAGATCGAAGGTCTTGGCAGCAAGCTCGCGGGCATTGTGATCCCACCCGTTGGTGAGCAGGACACCCCCGATATCCAGAAACAATGCGGTGATCGGCATTCTCAGGCTCCCAGTTCCTGCACCGTGCGCAGAAAAGCGATGACGTCCTCTCGGCTCAACATGCCGACCACCTGGCTGCCGGTCATCACCGGGAGCTGGTTGACTCCGTCGCGGTCCATCTGTTGGAGGGCAGTCCATAGCCCGCTGCCAGGGTCCGTGCGTTTCGATTGCTCCAGGGGAAGCATGACCTCGGCCGCACTTGTCGTCGCCCAGTCCGGCCGTGGCACTTCCTTGATCCGGTGCAGGGTCATCAGGCCAACGGCATTCGCTCCGCGCTGGACGAGGAAGCAGCGGCGGCCGCTGCCCAAAATGTGTTCATCCACGAGTTGCTGCAACGTCAGGTCCGCCGGGACGGAGGCACAGTGACTGCTCATGGCCTGCGAAACCGTGTGACCCGCCAGCAGACCCTGAAATACCACTTGATGCACCTGCGCCGAGGCGGCATTGTCGAGAAACCAGCCGATGAAGGCGATCCATAGCCCGTTGCCAAAGTTTCCCCCGAGCATCTGCCAGACGCCGAAGAAGATGAACGCGAAACCGAAGAACCGCCCCGTGTTGGCGGCGATGAGCGTGGCCCGGCGCAGGTTCTTCGTGGCGGCCCAAACGGCGGCACGGAATACACGGCCGCCATCCAGCGGAAAGCCTGGAATCAAATTGAAAAGCACCAGCGCGAAGTTGATGTAAGCCAGGTACTTCACCAAACCCCACAAGGGCTCGACGGCGGCCACCGCGGGCTTCAACACCGTAAACAACGCCGCCAGAGCCAGGCTCACGATCGGTCCGGCGATGGCGATGAGGAATTCCGCCTTGGCGCTCGGCGGTTCCGCGCCAATCTGAGCCACGCCGCCAAAGATGAACAGCGTGATGCTGCGCACCGGCACCTTAAACCGCAGAGCGATTACCGAATGTCCCAGTTCGTGGAGGAGCACGCTCACAAAGAGCATGATCGCGGTGGTGGCGCCCATGAACCAATACAGTAGCGGCGGCCAGTTTCTAAATTCGACGGGATAGTAACTGCTCGCCAGCATCCAGGTGAGCAGCCCGAAGATCAGGAACCAGGAATAATCCAATGCAATTGGGATTCCCAGAATCCTGCCGATCGGAATATTGTGCCGGGTCATGAGTTCTCTCCTGTGCGGTGTCCGGCCAACTCCATGGGGAGCGGCCAACTGTGTCCTGGATGAACCAGCAGGCCTTGGGTGGCATCCGGCCCCCAAGTGCCGCCGGCGTAATTGGGGAAATCACTGGGGGGACTCGCCTTCCACGCCTCCAGCACCGGCATTAGCAGCCGCCATGCGGCATCGACCTGGCCGGGGTCCTTGTCATACCCCGCCACCGGGAAACCGTGGCCGGCCATGTTCAGCAACAGATTCCGGCCCATCACGCCCAGGCCGACCATGCCGATTTCATAGCGTTGGGTTTCCATGCCGGTCCTCCATTCGAAGTCGGATCAACGCTGCCACAGGATTCGAGGGGCTTCCAGGGGAACGGCAACGCCCGCATGTTGCGGCATCACGCGCGCCGTATAGTCGGCAGCCGGGCGTGTCGCGGGCACCCGTGCGCGATACGCGTAGCCTCCCGGCGCGCCTGCCAGTTGGTGAACTCGCTCCATCTCTTGCCGCACGGGACCGCCGCCGTCGATTCCATCGGCATAAATCTCTACTCGCGCCGCATTCGGGTCGAGATCGTTGAGATAGACCTGAACCTCAAACACGTGCTGCTCCTCGCCGGTCTCTACCTTCACTTCACCGAAGCGCAGGGCGGGCCACTCCGTTCCCACCGCATGCCGCCACTCGGCCACCTGGCTGCCCACCGCGCCTTTGTTCGCCGCGCGATCGCGGTAGGCGGCGGCCGCCGGCAGGTAGTGTTGCTCCGTGTATTCGCGCACGGCGCGCTCCGCGGAAAAGCGCGGTGTCAGGCTCGCCATGCTGTTCCGCATCCGCGCCACCCAAGCCGTGGGGATGCCCTCCCGGTCGCGCGCATAGAATTCGGGAATCACTTCCCGTTCGAGCAGGTCGTAGAGCGCCTCGGCTTCGGCGGCGTCCCAGGCCGGGTCCTCGCCATGTTCCTGGCCATCCCCCAAGGCCCACCCGACTTCAGGCGTGTACGCTTCCGCCCACCAGCCATCCAATTCGGATAGATTGATGCCTCCATTCACCAGCACCTTCATGCCGCTGGTCCCGCTGGCTTCCCAGGGACGCCGTGGCGTGTTGATCCAGACATCCACGCCCTGCACCAGGTGCTCGGTCAAAAGCATGTCATAGTCGCTGAGAAAAATCGCGTGCGGGCGCGTCTCGGGCCGCCGGATGAAATGTATCCATTGCCGAATCAGGGCCTGTCCAGCCTGGTCCGCCGGATGCGCCTTGCCGGCGATGACCAGTTGCACCGGGCGCTCGGAATTGGACAACAGACGAAGCAGCCGCCGCGGGTTGTGCAGCAGCAGGTTGGGCCGCTTGTAAGTCGCGAAGCGGCGCGCAAAGCCCAGCGTCAGGGCGTTGGGATCGAAGAGATGCTTCGCGGCTTCCACCTCCTCGGGCGGCGCGCCTGCCGCGTCCAGGTCCCGGGACAACCGTTCGCGGGCATACTCCACAAGAGACTTGCTGGCGGCGGCGCGAAATTGCCAGAGCCTGGCGTCGGAGATCCGCCGAATGTCCTGGTCCAGGGTCTCCGTCGTCCCCATCCAGCGGTCCTTTCCACAGCTTTCCATCCAAAGACCGTCGGCCGGAGCCGAGTCCCAGGTCGGCATGTGGACTCCGTTGGTCACGTGTCCGATCGGGATTTCCTCTTCCGGCCAGCGCGGAAACAGAGGCAGAAAAAGGCGCCGGCTGACTTTCCCGTGCAGGCGGCTCACACCATTCACCGCCCCGCTCCCGCGGATTGCCAGATACGCCATATTGAAAGGCTCCGAGGAGTCCTCCGCGTTCTGCCGGCCCAGCGCCAGCAAATCGTGAAGCGCAATGCCCAGCTTCTTTTCGGCATACCCGCCCAGGTATTGCTCGATGAGGGCCGGAGTGAAACGATCGAAACCGGCGGCCACCGCCGTGTGAGTGGTGAAGAGATTGCCGGCTCGGGTTGCGGCCAGCGCCACTTCGAAGGGCTGGCCGGTCTCTTCCATGAAGGTCCGCGCGCGCTCCAGCACGGCGAACGCCGCGTGCCCTTCATTCAGGTGACAGACCTCCGGTTGGAGCCCCAGCGCGCGCAGCAGCCGCCATCCGCCGATCCCCAGCAGTATCTCCTGCTTGAGGCGCAATTCCGGCCCGCCCCCATAGAGCTCGCTGGTAATCCCGCGATGAACGGGAAAGTTGGCCGCGTCATTGCTATCCAACAGGTACAGGTTCACCCTGCCGACCTTCACCTGCCAGGCGCGCACCCAGACCGAGTATCCAGGCAGCGCGATTTCCAACCGCAGCCACTCCCCGTTTGGCTGGCGCAAGGGCGCGATCGGCAACTGCCCCGGATCGTTATACGGGTAAAGGGCCTGCTGCTCCCCGTTCTTGTCGATCGCCTGGCGAAAATAGCCCTGCTGGTAGAGCAGTCCCACGCCGGCCACCGGCACGCCCAAGTCGCTGGCGGCTTTGAGTTGATCGCCGGCCACATTCCCCAGCCCGCCCGAGTAGATGGGCAGTGCTTCGCTCAGCATAAACTCCATGCTGAAATACGCGGCGCAGGTCAGTGGAGCCTCCGCATGATTCCTCTGAAACCACGCGGGCGCTTCCGCCGCCTGCCGGCTGGCTTCCAACAGACCATCCACGTTCTTGCGGAAAACCGGATCGCCCAACACGCTCTCGATCCGGTCGCGCGAGGCCGTCTGCAGCACCACCCAGGGGTTATGCGTGATCTCCCACAGGCCGGGATCAAGCTGCCGCCACACTTCGTCGGTGGCGTGATTCCACGACCAGCGCATATCCAGGGCAAGTTCCGCCAGGGAATCGAATCCTTCGATTTCCGTGGGCAGCAGACTGTGCAGCGGGTGGCTGGTACGGGTTTGTTTACTCATGATTCCGCGTTCCTCGATTCCAGCCTTGCCACCTTAGCCAGACGGCGCCGGTGACGCGCGGCGCCACTGAACCGGGCCTGGAGAAACACTTCGACCAACTCCCAGGCGAGCGCATTCCCGACCACGCGGCCGCCCAGGCAGATGGTGTTCATGTGGTCGTCCTCGACACCCTGGCGCGCCGAAAAACACTCGTGGATCAGGCACGCCCGCACGCCCGGCACCTTGTTGGCGGCGATGCACGCGCCCACGCCGCTACCGCAGATGGCTACGCCGCGATCCACCTGGCCGCTAGCGACAGCACGGGCCAGGGGGACGACATAATCCGGATAGTCGTCGTCCGGCTTCGGCTGGCTGTCGCCGAAGTCGACCACTTCATAGCGAGCCTCACGCAGCTTGCCCGCCAGATACTCCTTCAATTCAAATCCGCCATGATCGGCGGCCATACCGATGCGTTTCGGAGCCGGTGGCGGCACTCTCGGCGAATCGGGCATAGTTCCCCTCTCTAGCTAAGGATACCGCTCACTTGCACCGGCGCCGGGGCGGTTTGGAAACTCCGGCGCCATCGCCATCCCGCTGTCCGCGGGTTTCAACGCTGTGCGGGGTACCTGCCAAGATCCGCCAGCAGTCCTCGCGCCGACTCGGGAACCGCAATTGTGCCTTGAAGGATTTCCTGGTGAGTGACATCGCGGCCGTACATGGCTTTGTCTCCGCTATGATCGGCCTGCACGACGGCGCCATCCACGCTGACCCCGGCAAAAATCCCTTTGCTGCGCGAATAGCTCAGAATCTCCGCGTTGAGTTTGAGATCCGTGCCGGCGGCTGCCTGTCTCCCCACGGGTCCGGCCGCCACGGTGGCGTCCGCGCCGATCTTGAATTTGTCGCCCATCAGGCTTTGCAAGGCATGGTCGTTCATAAACAGCATCACCACGTCGGTGAAAGAGCCGCCAATCTGGAAGCCGACGCTGCCGCCCCCGACAGCCACGAACATCGGAGCGCTCCAGCCATTGGCTGTGCGGCAGGTCGCCAGTCCCTTACCGTAATTGCCGCCGAATATGAAGGCGAGCTTCTCCTCCCCTGGAATGATGGCAACGCATTTCGCCTTTTCCAGCAGGTCGCGCGGGATGCCCTTGTCGGGCGTTGTCATGATCTCGTGAAAAACCCGGGCCGCTTTTTGAATGCGCCCGATATCATCGTCGCGATCCGACGCCAAAGCGGGCAGGACCAATCCCAGGCCCGCCATCGATACGATCAACACGTTTTTGTACATGATGTTTCTCCTTAAATGTTCTACTTGTTCTGTGCCGTTAAACCGAGGCGATTTGTTCGTGCCCCGCTGCGTGTACTGTGACCTCCATGGGGTGCGTGGTCCGCAGGATATCCCTGGCCTGGGCCACCTCGCCGGCCGTGCCATGAGCCAGCAGCAGAAACTTGTCGGACTTGAGCGCCGCCTCGTATTTCACGACGCTGTCCTTGGGAATGCCAATGCTGTACAGCCCCGCGCCCAGCGCGCTCAATCCGCCCACTACCACGGCGCCCTCCAGTCCGCCGATGATCCAGGCGACCAACGGACCGGCTACCAGGATCGGCCCGATGCCCGGAATGACGAAGAAAGCGGCGCCGAACAACATCCCCCACAGCCCGCCCCAGAAGGCCCCCAGCTTGCCCCAGTACTTCATGCGGTCGCCGGTGTTATAGTATCCGACGACGTGCTCGTCGGTATGATAATCCTTGCCGACGATTGACATTTTCTTCATGTCAAACCCGGATCTCTGCAGTTCCTTCACCGCTTCTTCCGCTTGGGTGTGGGTATCGTAAATGGCTACAACCGAGTTCGTTTCAGACATGACTTCCGTTCCTTTCTTTCCCCATCGATTTTGTCGCAGTTCCGCGTGAGACCCGGGCTGGCAAGCCGGAAACTCCCCACGCGCGCGCGACAACTCCAGTTACCACACGAAAAGCTGCGGGCCGCCGCCCGGCTGGCGGACCCGCCCGGCCATGACCGAACTATCGCCTACCGGAGCCATGCTCTCGCCAACCGCGCTTTCTAACTGCGGTTCGGGACCACGGATCTCTTCGATTTCCACCGCGCCGCTCCGCTTCATGACCTCCGCGGCGGCATCCACCTTCTCATCCGAACCTGTCGCTAAGACCAGGGCCCCTCCGCGGCGCAGTCCATCGAGGTAAGCGTGCGCTTCCGCTTCGGCCGCCCCGATCCGCTTCAACTCGCGAATCAAGGTGACTTGGTAATCGAGCCGTGGAAAGCTCATCACACCGGTGACCTCGAAGCTCGTCGGCTGCTCCAGGGTGCGCACTTCTTTTCGAGGAAAACCAAGGGCCTCGATCTGGCGGACGACCTCGTCCACGAGGCCAGGATTCTCAAATAATCCAACTGCTGTCTTCGGCATAATCGCGACCTCCGTCGCAAAATCTTCAAATCACCTTACTCCCGCTCAAAATGCACCGCACACTAGTGAAACCGCGTCTCGAACAGTTCTTGAGACTGAATCGAGCGCTGGCCGCTCACGATACGAAAAGGCCGGGCCGCGGCATGCGTGCGGTCCCGGTCCAAAATGACGGTGCCGCGGGTTTAGGTCGATTGGTTTCATGGAATGATCTAGGCTGCCATGTCGGCTCGTTGAACGCCAATCGCGGTGTTTTGTGTCGCCGCCGCCCCCTTTCCCCGCGCCATCTCAAAGGAGCGCATGTACCGCCCCGCCGTCTTGCTCCACACCATCGTGCGGCCCAGTTGGTAGGCGTTCTCGCTCATGGCGTGGCGGCGCGCACCATCGCGCAACAACCCGCTCACCTCGCGCGCGATGGCCGCCGGGTCGGCGAATGGCACCAGCACGCCGCGCTGCTCCCCCAACAATTCGGCGGCATGCCAATACGGCGTCGAGATCACGGCTTTGCCCGCGCCGAACGCATAAGCCAATGTCCCCGACGTGATCTGGTTTTCGTCCAGATAAGGGGTAATGTAAAGATCCG
>Ga0181521_10006177_pt1 | contig 13088 bp, 11 predicted proteins | sample PEATcosm2014_Bin_32_FD_119764 | JGI IMG/M metagenome (GOLD analysis project Ga0181521, IMG submission 119764) | Peatland microbial communities from MTU Mesocosm Facility, Houghton, MI, USA - PEATcosm2014_Bin02_60_metaG | ecosystem: Environmental > Terrestrial > Soil > Wetlands > Peat | place...
GCCTACGTTGGTTCAAATCCAACCCCCTCCACCAGCCGCCCCCTCAGCACGGCGGCCTTCCCGCGAAAAATCGCAGGCATCAGTCGTCACGTGGCAGCCTTCTTGCGGACACGGGCGCGGCGACGGCGTCCTGTTCCTGTCGCTGCGCCGCTATCCTCATGCCGAGCCGCCGACCGCAGCAGCGGTGCCACGGCGCCAATCGTTCGTGCCGTCGCGGCCAGGTCCAGCCACTCGCGCGGCCGCGCGCGGGCTGCCCGGCGGTGAGCCATGGTCGCCGCGGCCAGGCTTCGGGGCGTCGGTGACGGCTGGCAATGCAGCGAAGCCAGCGGACCGGCGGGCCGATCCAGGTCAGCGACCGTCGCTACCCCGGCCGGTCAACGAGAAACCGGCCCGCCCCGGTTGGCGGGACGCGCCCAAGGTCGGTGGGTGATAAACGACGCGGGGCCGTCGCTACCGCAGTTTGCCTTTCATCAATGCTACGAAAATCCAACGCCCCCCGCATCTGAAACCGCATTGAAACCATAATGGCAACAACTTCGTTTCCGCCGATTTGCTCGCGAAACATGAAAGGATGCGGGACATGAGGAGTTGGATGCTCGTCCACGTGGGACGCTTCGGCCGTGCTGCGATGCAGCTCGGCGACGACAAGAGCGGTGTGACGATGCTGGAATACGGTCTGATCGCCGCGCTGATTGCCGCCGTGTGCGTGGGCGCCGTGACGACGCTGGGCACCGACATCAACGGCATCTTCACCAACATAGCCGGTTCGGTATAAGGCCAGGAAGCCGGCAGGCTGGCCACGCGAGAGTCCTGGCCCCGGGTGCGTCGGTCCGGGCGCGCATTCGCATGCGCGCCTTTCTTTTATCTCGCCGCGTCGCAAGGTTTGCGTGGATGGCGCGAGAGGCGGCCACATCACCTGTCGGGCAGGTGTATGGGCCGCGCTCCCCAATGGGCCGCACCGCTTGTCGTGCAGGCATCTGCGGGGTTGGGTCCTCCACAAGCCGCGCGCTGGTTGGAAGGCCGCCGCCCTCCTCATACAGCCGTTCGGGTTAATGAACGGTTACCGCGTTTCGGCCGCGGCGAGATTGGTCCGGCTACGATCCGATCGCCGCGCCGGCCGGCGTGCAAGAGGGACGGTCCCTCGCTATGCGACCGGAGCTGCGGTCAGGTCCGCCCTGCCCGGGAATGCGGGCATCATCGGTCAAGGGCCGCGACGATCCCGGCCAGTCCGAGCATGCCCCGATGGATCGAGCCTGACGCCGGTCGCCGGCGCGCGTTGCTGCCTGGTGGAATGTCCACCCCGGCAGCAGCGTTCACCGGCGCAGGTCCGGCGCCTTGCCCTTGTCGCCGGCGGGCGACGGCGCTTCGCGCATGGCCATCGTCCACCCCCAGCCCTATGCTGCCCAAACCGATGCTCGCCACGGGGGAACGGATGCGGCTGCTGCTGGCAACCATGTCGCACGAGACGAACACGTTTTCGCCCGTGCCCACCAGGATCGAGCGCTTCTGCCGCGACGGCACCACCCTGTTGAGCAATCAGGCCGCCGTCGATTTCTACCGCGGCACCGGCACCTGCATGGGCGGCTACCTCGGCGTGGCGGAGGCGATCGGCGCCGACATCGCCGTGCCGGTCTGCGCCAGCGCCCCGCCCAGCGGCCCGGTGGACAGCGAGGCCTACGAGACCTTCTGCCGCATGATCACCGACGCCGTGGCACAAGGCGGCTTCGACGCAATGTGGCTGGACCTGCACGGCGCCATGGTCACCGAGCGCTGCGACGACGGCGAGGGCGAGCTGCTGCGCCGCATCCGTGCCATCGACCCGCACACGCCGCTCTGCGTCGCCTACGACATGCACGCCAACGTCTTCGACGCGATGGTGCGCAATGCGCAGATCGTCACCGGCTACCAGACCTATCCGCATGTCGATCAGCGACAGACCGCCGAACGCGCCGCGCGCGCCCTGCTGCGGGTGATGCGGCGGGAGGTGACGCCGGTCAGCGCCTGGGGCGCCGCGCCGATGCTGCCGCACGTGATGGCGCAGGGCACCCACCAGGCGCCCAACAAGGACCTCCAGGCACTATGCGCGGCGTGGGAGGCCAGCGGCCGTGCGCTCGCCGCCAGCCTGTTCGTCGGCTTTCCGCACGCCGATGTCGAGATGGCCGGGCTGTCGGCCGTGGTGGTCACGGACAACGATCCGGCCGGCGCGCAGGCCATGGTGGACGAACTGATCAGCGCCGCGTGGACCGCCCGGCGCGCGTTCCTGTTCGACATCGAGCCGCTGGAAGCCTCGGTGCGCCGCGCCAAGGACCTGGGAGCGGCGGACCGGTTGCCCGTGGTGCTGCTGGACCACTACGACAACTGTGCCAGCGGCGGCACGATGGACACCACCGATACGCTGCGCGAGATCATCCGGCAGGGCCTGGACGACGTGGTGTTCTTCGGCATCTACGATCCTGATGCCGTGCGGCAGGCCATCCAGGCCGGCGTTGGCGCGACCGTTACTCTGTCGATCGGCGGCAAGCTGGCCATGCCGCAATTGCCGGTGGCCAGCGCGCCGCTGGATGTCACCGGCGTGGTGCAGACGATCTCCTCCGGCAGCTTCCGGTTGAAAGGCGGTTTGACCCCCGGGCTTCAGGTGTTCATGGGCACCACCGTCGTGCTGGATACCGGCAAGGTGCAGATCGTCTTGCTCAGCCGGCACATCGAACCGACCGCGCAGGAGATGCTGCAAATCCTGGGCATCGATCCCGCACGCAAGAAATACGTGGCGATCAAGAGCCGCGTGCACTGGCGCGCCGATCTGGGCAAAATCGCGCGCGAGATCGTCGAATGCGCCGGTGTGGGCGTCTGCACGTCGGACTATGGGCAGCTCACTTTCCGCAAGGTGCGCCGGCCGGTGTTCCCGTTGGACCCGCACTTGCAATGGAACCGTCCGGCATGATGCCGCGACGGCTGTCCCGCCGGGACAGACCGGACACTGTCCGGGCCTGAACGGACGCCAGGGTACGCAACGCGCGTGCCGACCGGTTGCATCGCTCCGCCCGATGGCCACGCTTGAACCGGGGCCGGCAGTCACGATGTTCAGGCGTCGTCAGCCGTGCCGGGCTTGGCCGCGGACTACAGGTTGCAGCATGACACATCCCGCTGATCGCACCGATCCCGCCCACCACGGACGCTGCGCCCTGCGCATGGTGCTGCCGATTGCCGCCGCGGCGGCGCTGACGGCGTGCGACACGCCCGTGGGCACCCCGTCGGCCTGGCGCAACGTGGGATCACCGCCCATCCAGGTCACCAATCCGGAGGGTGGCGGTCCACAGGTCACGCGCTGGGGACCACCGGATACGTCGCACGGCGGGCGCGACTAAGGGCGGCGCGGCCGATCCGATCAGATATCCCAGGAATGCTCCACAACCGCTTCCCGTGCCACCCGCGGAGGCGCGGTCGGGCGCTCCGCCGACGGCCGCTTCGGTGCCTCGCCCGGCACGCGTCCGGTTCCCGTCGGCTCTGGCAGCCGCACCACCACCGTGGTGCCTTCGCCGGAATGGGTCTCGACATCGATGGTGCCGCCCTGCAACGCCACCAACTGGGCCATCTCGCGTAACGCAGCCTCCTGCACCGCCGCTGCGGGCCCGTCGCCGTCGTCGATCACCGCGATCTGCACCCGCCCGCCGAGCCGTATCGCGCTGAGCAAGACCCGGCCGCCGGGCGCGTGGCGCATGGCGTTGCCGACGAGTTCGCTTAGCACCGCCCGCAATGCGAGCCGGTCGGCATGGACCAGGAGATCCGGTTGCACCGCGAATTCGAGCTGCACGAGATGGCCTGCCGCCTCGCCTGCCATCTGGTGCAACACGTCCCGCGCCTCGGCCGCGACGTCCAGCACGCCGCTGGCAAATGGGGTTCGGCCGAGGCCGAACGGTGACGGCGCGCCAGCCATGGGCTCGCCGCCAGCCTGACGGGCAACCAGATGCCGACGGCGCTGCCAACCCCCGAGTATCAGTGTGCCGCAGGTGATCGCGCTGAGGCCCAGTAGCGCGGAGGCGAGGAACCCGAACCAGTCACTCGTAAACATGCCGCCATAGAGGCACGGAGAGTTTGAGCAATGGTTAACGCGGCGGCAAAGTAGCCGAAATGTTCCTCGACCTCCGGGATACGCGGATCGGGCACGAACGAAAGCGGCACCCGGATCATGCTCGACATGCACCCGTACACGACGCTCCGCGCCCCCAAGGTCCCGCGCGGCGCCAGTCGTCGTGCGCCGACCTGGCCTTGTCCGCACGGTTGGCGGATCGCCTTGCGCGTGAGGCAGCGATGTTCCGACATGCCCGTGGCGTCCGGCCGCCCGGCGTCGCGACCGATCGTTGCGGCGGCCTGCAGGGTCGATTGGCCTTATATGCTTTACATATTCTCCAGCGCACCCGGACACATCGAAATCATATATGAACGTTGCTATCTCCCACAGCCGCGGAGATCGGTGTGATCCGGCCATCAGGCCGGCCGACCAGGCAATGGGCACCCAGCCGGAGACCAGCTTCAAGCATTGATCCCGCGGGAACCGCTCCGCCGTTGTGCTATCCCGTCAGTTGAGGCCGTGATGAACCTGCCGCCGATCGCCTGGCTGCACCGCTGGTTTCGCCGTCATCCGTTTGCCGGCAGCCTATGCCTTGTGCTCGGCGCGTTCGCGGTTGCCCTGCCGATCAATCTTCTGCTGCAAGGCTCCGGCTTCTCGCGCGTCTTCCTGGTCGCCGTACTGATCAGTGGCGCCACCTATGGGCTGTGGCCCTCATTGTTCGCAACTCTGATCAGCGTGCTGCTGTACGACTTCTTCTTTACGACACCGTACTACTCGCTGACGATGGACTCCACCGAAGACATCATCAATCTGATCCTGTTTGCCATCGTCGCGGTCATCATCAGCACCCTGACGGCGCGGGTCCGCCGCTACACCGTCGCGGCGGACCGCCGGGCGCTGACCGCCGAGAAATTGGCCGCGTTCATCAGGGACCTTTCCGCGGCGGTGACGTTGCAGGAGGTTCTGGACACCGCGGCAAAACGGATGTCGACGCTGCTGCACAGGCCCGTCGCGCTGCTGTTTCCGCAATCGGGCGACGCGGTGGTGAAGGCGCGGTATCCGGACGCCGCGGCCCCCGATGTTGCCGGCCTTCAGGCGGTGTCCGCGTGGTGGGCGTCATCCGCCTCCAGGACCGGCCGGGACCGTTTCGCCGGTGGCACATGGCTGTTCTACCCGCTACCAACATCCGACGAGCACCCCGGCGTGGTCGGTATCCAGGCCCTGCGCGACGAACCCGGCGGCGATATCGAGCCCGATCCACTGCTCGGTGCCATTGCGGAACAAATAGCCCTGGCGGTGGAGCGCCTGGTGCTGCGCGAGCGTCTCGTGGAAACCCGCGTTCACGCGGAGGCCGAGCACCTCCGCTCCGCTCTGCTCGCCTCTGTCTCGCATGACCTGCGCAATCCGCTGGCATCCATCGTCGGATCGGCCAGCGGGCTGGATCGGCAATGGCCGGTTCTCGAAGATGAAGCGAAAATGACATTGGTCCGCACCATCCGCAACGAGGCCGAACGGCTGGACGTTTACATCGCAAACCTGCTCGACATGACGCGGATCGAGAGCGGTGTGATCAGGCCGCGGCGCGAGGCCATCGATCTTTCCGACGTGCTCGGCGCGGCATTGAACCACGCAGAGCGGGTACTGACCCGGCATCGGGTGACGATCGATACCCCGGCCGACCTGCCTTTGGTCGAGGTGGACACGGTGCTGTTGCAGCAGGTTCTCTACAACGTCATCGAGAACGCCGCAAAATACTCGCCGCCGGGATCACTCATCCGCATCACGGCACGCGGGCATGACCAGACCGTCCGGGTTCAGGTGCTGGACGAAGGGCTGGGTATCCCCGAAGCCGAACAGGCCCTGGTGTTCGAAAAGTTCTACCGCGCGAAGAATGTGGAGCGTCGCGGCGGCACTGGCCTGGGCCTGGCCATCTGCCGCGGCTTTCTCGAGGCGATGCGCGGCACGATCGAACTGGCCAACCGGGATGACCAGCCTGGCATGGCTGTTACCATCACCCTCCCCGCCGCTGCTCAACACGCGTTTTGTGAGCTGGAGACATCATGAAGGCGCAACCTTCCCCGCCACGAATCCTGATCGTCGATGACGAGCCCGCGATACGGCAGTCGCTTCGACTGGGATTGAGCCCTGATGGCTACACGGTGACCGAAGCCGATCGTGGCACGGGCGCCCTTGAGGCCGTGCGCCGTCGGGACACCGACCTGATCCTGCTGGATCTCGGCCTGCCGGATCTCGATGGTCTCGAAGTCATCAAGCGCATTCGCTATGCGCAGTCGGACATACCCATCATCGTGCTGTCCACCCGCAGCGATGAAACCGGCAAGGTCGCCGCCCTCGATCTGGGCGCGGACGATTACGTCACCAAGCCATTCGGCATCGAGGAACTGCTGGCGCGCATTCGCGTGCTGCAGCGCCATCGCGCGCAACCGCCGAAAGACCAGCCGGTCATCGAGGCCGGCGAATTGCGGCTGAACCAGGTCCAGCGCACCGTCTGGATCCGTGACAAGGAGGTTCATCTGTCGCCGCGCGAATACGCATTGCTGCGGTTGCTTGTCGCGCATGCGGGCAAGGTACTGACCCACGGTTTCATTCTGGCTCAGGTCTGGAGCGCCGATACCGATGTGCAATATCTGCGCATCTATATTCGCGCCTTGCGCCTGAAACTGGAGCGCGAGCCCGAGCGGCCGACACTGCTGATTACCGAACAGGGGGTCGGCTACCGGCTGCGCGTTCCCGATGGCACGGAGTCCGTCCCGGTGTTTGCCGGCGCCGCATCGTCCGTCGCCGTGCCGACACCGGAGCTTAGCCAGTAGCCCCTGTGCATGCGGCTCCGGTTGCCCGTCGCTTATCCGTCCGGCAAGCGCGTGACGTCGGGCCGCGCGTCATTGCGAGACGCGGCGCACTCCACCGATCGTGCAAGCTAGCCGCCATGGACGTAGAACGAAACACGGTCCGATCGGGTATCCCGAAGCCTTGCCTGCCATTCCGCGCCATTGCCCATTTGCTGCGCGATGACCGTGCGATCCGTCCATTCGCCGTCGCGCAGGTGCGTGTCGCCGCGAGCGGGGCATGGCTGGGCGACATTGGCCACACCGAAGGAAAACCGATACCCCACGCTCCAGACGGTTTGAATGTGCACCGGCCTGTGTGGATCCGACTCGATTTTGTTACGTAGCGACCAAACCACGCTGCGCAGCGCACCAACGGCGTCGCCGCTGTACGCACCAAACAGGCCGCGCCGTAGATCCTTTGAGGCAACCACCCCGCCGTCCGCGGTGACCAGAAGTTGCAAGAGCCTGAATTCAATATCCGAAAGAATGATCTCCCGGCTGTTGTGCCAGATGCGCCTGGCAACGAGATCGATCTGCAGCACACCGGATGTGATGCCTGGCTTGAAGCCACGCCGGACAAGCTCCTTGCGCAGCAAATTCCTCAGCCGCACGGCGAACTCTTCGAGGCTGAATGGCTGGGCGATGCAGTCGTCAACGCCGGCATCCAAAGCACGGACGGCATCCTCGGCATGCGAACCGGGCAGCAGACCGAGTATTGGGACCGACGTAACGCTCCTGATATGCTGGATGAGTGCTGCGCCCTTGCCCGTCAGCAGGTCAGTGGCCAGGACGACGATGTCGGGGGACAACTCAGCCACCATCGCGGACGCCTGCTCCGGGGCCTGGAGGCCGGTGATATCATAACCTTCACCGGAAAACCTGCGTCGCAGGTAGCGGTAGACCGCTGGATACCTGTCTATCATCAGCAGTTTGCGCCTTATGGTCTTCATGCCAGACCCCCAGGTTGCAAACGCGATCGGGCCGGATCGCTCGACCGCCGTACGTGGCACACAGCTCGCACGGCGCGCAAACCGGCCAGTGCACCGGCAGGGCTTCGATGCGAGAACCGGCGCCGCCGCGTGCGGGCACCCAGCGTATTCATGGCCTGACCTCAGAACGTGAGCACGGCATCTATGCCGATAGTGACGGCGTCATTGTCGCGCTGTGCATTGAACGGGTGGTTGTCGGTGAATGCATGATCCCAACGCACCTCGGGACGAATAAGCAACCCGGAGACCGGCGCCGGCAGTGCGGGCTTCCAGGTAATGCCGAGCGTGACTGCGCCATAGGTGGTGTTCGATCCCGGAGCGGCATGGGTCAATGGCGCAAAACCCTGTTGCGCCTCGACGTAGGAATTGGTGCCCGGAAACGACGCCACGAAGAAGTTGTGGTCGTCGCGCCAGTATTCCGCACGCCCATTCACCGTGATCGTGTCCGTCAGGGTATAAGATGCGTATTGGGCCATGCCGAAGCCGTTCACCGGCTGGCCCGCGAAGCCGTAACTATCGCGAACCAGGTTCGCCTCGTTGACCAGCGTGAGAGCGTCGGTCGCCTTCCAGGTGACGACGACATCGTTATAGTAGCGCCATTGACCGTTCGCGTTGACACCCAGCGGCGCCAACAGGCGCGTCGCTTGCTCTGGCCCGAAATGCGTCAGCGCCAGCACCGTCAGGTTGCCGCCCATCAGGTTGAGGCCGAAGCCGGCGACCCCGCCACCCGCGCCGTTGTCGTCCCCCAGCGGCCCGAACGTGGTGTTCGCACCGGTATCCGCGCCCGCGTAAAGGTCGAGAACGCTGCTGACATGCGTCGTCGCCAGGGCACCGGTGTGCTTGAACGGCAAGCCGAACTGGAAGATGTAGGAGTGCGAGTAGAACGGGTTGGTCGATGGATCGATCGTCTCGTAGCCGAGTGGCGACGGGTACTGACCAACCTTCAAATCGATGCCGCCCTCCGTGATCCAGGGCAGATGTGCCAGCGCGTTCGCCTCGACGACATCGAACTGGTAGCGCTGGTTCGGATCGACGCTGTTCAGTTCGCCCAGGAACTGCGTGTACCGTGCGTCCGAGCCATACATCACCTGCACCTTGAAACCCCACTGATAGTCGGAGTCCTTCGGGTCGAGCGGCTTGTTCGCGGTCAGCAGGAGCTGGTTGAGCTGGAACTGATTGGCGCGGTCGGTAAAGAGATGACCGTAGTTCAGTCCGTCGGCAGGGTTGCTCGGATTGCCCATGATACCTGCGTCGAACTGCGCCGACAGGTGAATGCCGGCAACCCAAAGACCAGGCGGCGGCGCCTCGCCGGCGGCCGCAGGTTCGGGCGTGGGCGGAGCCGATGGCGCGGGCTGTGCGCTGCCCGGGAGGGGCCACGCGGCGATCAGACCGGCCGCCACGATCCACGTTGTTGCACCTACCGCTCCAGATGGGCGGAAACATTCTGCGGGCCGCGTTGTCATATTGGTACCGTAATGTTATAGTGGACGATCGGTCGTAGCCAACCAACACCGTACGCGCGGGTTGCTATCGGTTAGACGATGGCTTGCGGCGGGTCAGCCGATGCCGGTCATTGCATGGCCGACGCCGTCAGCAGGAATATTAACGGCGGCACCCCAAGGATGAAGCCGGCTATGCAACGGTACCGCGCAATTGCCTCCTCGGGCAGAGGATGCGAACGAAACCTCTGACCATCGCATTTGCAGCCCTTGTCCTCCCCGGACAGGCCGGCACGCACTTCCTTCACCGACAGCTCCACGTGACTCACAGGGCACGCGATGCACCCTGACTTGCGCGGTGAAGCTACCGGGCGTCATCATATAAACTCAATATATAATCGGTCTATATCCGCATAGAATTTCTATATAAGGTCCGCGGTTCGGACCGCTGGCATGAATGCCAAGCGCCACCTCGAAGTGGCGAACACCAAGACCCGCTGACCCGGCGCCATGCCGGCCACCACCAGCACCAGGCTTGCCAAATCCGCTAAGTCGGCCCGGCGACCGGTCGTAGGCCAGGGCTCCGACCCGATCGCTTCGGCCTCGGTGTTCAGGTGTCATTGCAAGCGACGCGGAGCGATCTCTCGCATGCGTTGGTACGATCTCTCGCGGGAGATTGCTTCGCTTCGCCGCAATGACGGGATCGGGCGCAGTATCGAGCCGTCAGGACTACGACACTACAGGCCGCCGCGGCCCGGATAGTCGGGGTCGGTTACGAACGGGTACGGCCCTGGATAGTGCTCGACATAAACCGTGTGCGAGACGATGCCGTCCTCGGCGGTCCAGCGATGCACCTGGAAGGCCGGCGGTTCGAAGACGAAGGCACCGGGATCGTCCGGGTGCAGCGACATCTCCACCTGGTGCGCCACCGAGGGCGAGATCAGCGCGATCGCCTGCGCTACCTTGGTGGTGATCGCGCGGTGATGGTGGCCGCAGACGATGCGCTCAACTTGCGGATGGCGCGCCACGACCTCGACGAACGCGGCGGCGTCGCGCAGCCTGATGCGGTCCATGTGCGCAATGCCGCAGGCGAAGGGCGGATGATGCATGCCGATCATCGTCGGCTTGCCCGGCACCTGGGCCAACGTTCGGTCGAGCCACTGCAATTGCTCCGGCCGCAGCTCACCGTGGCCCGCGCCGGGCACCAGCGTATCCAGCATGACCAGGCGGACGGGGAAGTCCTCGACGGCGTATTGCACGTAGACCGGATCGGCGGTGACGTTGGGCAGGTGGGCGAGGCCCTCGCGCAGCGTCTCGCGCCGATCGTGATTGCCCGGGATGACGAACACCGGCACCGGCGGGAGACAGCGGCGCATCAGCGTTGCCAGGTGAGCGTATTCGGCCTCCAGCCCGCACTCGGTCAGGTCGCCGGTGAGCAGTATGACGTCGGGGCGGGGGGTGAAGGCGGCGACGGCACGGAAGGCGCGCTCGACGAACATGTTGGTTTCCGCCACGCGGTTGGCGGGTTTGCCGCGCGGGCGGACATGCAGGTCGGTGAGCTGGCAGATCAGCATCGCAGTTTCCTCAGTGTGGCGGGTCGCCATTCTGGCAGGTTCAGCGGTGACGGTTCCAGGGGCGTGGCGCGGCGTGTTATACGTCGGCGATTTTTTCCCAGAACAGTTCCCGCTGCTCTGTCGATCCGCCGTAGGTGCGCGGCGGCGGACGCAACACCATCAGGCCGTCTTCAAATCGCACATCGCGCACTTGGTCGGAACCGATCCGGCTGGGGTCCGATGCGGCGTCCACCCGCGTGATGAGCTGCTTGCCGTCGAACGTATAGTTGCCGCAGTAGCTGCTGTAGTCGCGCTTGCCGTCACCGGGGATTTCCCGCCGTCCGTCGCACACGACGGCCATCATGCGGCCTTCCGCGCTCAGCATGACGCGGCCCATGCCGTGGCCGCCATACGGCGCGGGGAGTTGCTTCCCGTCTGCGTCGCGTGCAACCGCCCTGACCAGGCGCCAGGTGCCGAAAACCGATGTCATGGCGTGATCCTGTTCACAGCGGGGGAAAGATGCGTTCGAACACCGCCGGCGAACCTTCGTCGAGCCGCATGGCCGCGCGCACGCGTCGGCTCCAGGGGTTGGAGTCGCGCGCCGCGCTCCATTCCTTGGTGTCGGGCACGTTGGGATTTTCGAATTCGTAGACGGTCAGGTATTTCGGCTGCGCCTCGATCGCGGTGAAGCGGCGGGCGCGGATCACGCCAGGCACTTGCAGGAAGCCCGGGATGTAGCAGGTGTTGTACCAGTCGTTGAATTCTTCCTCCATCGACGCCATGACGTCGATCCGGCCCATTTGCAGGTAGCGCGGCATGTCGGTGGGATGGTCCGCCGGGTGGGTGCGCACGGGAAAAATCTGCCGGTAGCCGTTCAACAGGAAGTTCCGGCCTGTCGTGCTGGGCGATGTCGCCAGCCGCCGCGCCGACGGCTGATACCGCACCGTATCGAGGAACGCGGCGGAGCGCAGCACGTTGTGGTCCTCCAGCTCATACATCGCGAGGTATTTCGGGCCACCCCGCAATGCACGATAGCGGCCGGCGCCGAGAAAGCCGGGCACGTCGAGCAAGCGACCGATATGTTCCTCATCGTACCAGCGGTTGAACTCGGCTTCATGCGCCGGATCGATATCGGTCCAGGCCATCAGCAGGCCGGTGCCTCTGGTTTTCGGCATGTTCGTCTCTCCCTTTCCGTACGGCGTGGACCGCTGCCCATACTCCCGTGGGGCAATCCTACTCCGGCAGCTTCAGCGCCGTCTGCTCGACATACGGCTTCATCAGCGCATCCGCCTGCTGCTGCGCCGCGGCCATCGCGGCCTCCGGCGTGGCCTTGCCTGACAGCACCGCCTGCACGCCGTCCTCCAACGCCTTGCGCACCGCGACGACGTCGTAGGTGGCGAACCAGCCGCGCGCATACTGCAACTGATCCAGCGCCACCTTCGCGTTCGGGTGCTCCGCCATGTAGGCTTTCATGTCCGGCAGATCGTAGGCGGCGATGCGCGGCGCGAAATAGCCGGTGAAGCGGCTCCAGCCGCCGGCGATCTCCGGGCTGGTCAGCCAGTTGATCAGCGTCCACGCCGCCGCCTGCTGCTCCGGCGAGGTGCCGTGCGGGATGATCAGGCTGGCCCCGCCGATCGGCGCCGCATTGACGACCTGGCGCGGCAGGAACGCCGTCTTGTACGGCGTCTTCATGTTCTCCTGCACGAAGGACAGCGAGCCGGTGGACAGGATCATCATCGCCGTCCGCCCCTGGAAGAACGCCGTCGTCACGTTGTTGGCGTCGGTCACGCCCGGCGGCATCACGTGCCACTTGTTCACCATCGCGTCGATCAGCTTCACCGCGCCGATCGTGGTGGGCGTGTTGTAATGGACCTCGCCGCCGTAGTTGACGTTGTAGTAATCGCCTCCGTTGGCCATCGCCAGGCTGCTGGTAATCCAGCCGCAATAGTCGTAGGTGCCGGGGAACATCATCCCCCAGCGCGTGGTCTGGCTGCCGTCGTGCCTGGTGAGCTTCTTCATGTCATCGACCCAATCCTGCCAGGTGACCGGCGGATGGTCGGGATCCAGCCCCGCGTCCTTGAACGCATCGACGCTGTAATACAGCAGCGGCGTCGAATTCTGGAACGGCACGCCATAGACGTGGCCGCCCTCGGTGGCGTTCAGCTTCAGCGCCGGCCAGAACTGCGCCA
>Ga0181521_10006183_pt1 | contig 13084 bp, 12 predicted proteins | sample PEATcosm2014_Bin_32_FD_119764 | JGI IMG/M metagenome (GOLD analysis project Ga0181521, IMG submission 119764) | Peatland microbial communities from MTU Mesocosm Facility, Houghton, MI, USA - PEATcosm2014_Bin02_60_metaG | ecosystem: Environmental > Terrestrial > Soil > Wetlands > Peat | place...
AAAAGGGCCGCCTCGCGGCGGCCCCAGGTATGGACGTGCTCGGAAATTAGAAGCGGCAGTTCGCGGGAAGATACGGATACAGGTTGCTCAGGGCACCTGGGGCGGCTCCGCCTCCCGTAAAGCAGGCCCAGGTGACGGGGCTGCCGACCAGCAGTCCGGCAGCCGGAACACCAGCGGTGACCACGCCCGAACCCGGTTGCAGCGACAGCATCGTACCCGCAGCGAGTCCGGTAGCCGCAGCATAGGTGATGACGATCTGCCCGGCACCCAGAGCCAGCGGCACACCCGCCGCCGCCGGAGCAAATGCGTTTATCGAGACGGATTCGACGTTGGTCGAGGCCGCAGCGCCAGCTGGATTGCAGGTGTAACCGTAGGAACCCGCGCCCGGGAGCGCCGGACACACAGCGGCCCCCGGTGCGCTGTACGCGAGTGCACCATCGCCGGGGTCGGACGAAAAGGTCTCGGATACGGCGGTCTTGGCCCCATCGGCAAGCGATAGGCCTTCCGTTACCTTCGCGCGGATCGTGTAGTTCTGGTACTGCGGAATCGCGATGGCCGCGAGGATGCCGATGATCGCCACGACGATCATCAACTCGATCAGCGTGAAGCCACGCTGCATTGCTTGGATTTGACGAGTCATTTAACGCTCCATTTGGTGAGTTGTATCGGCGTCAAACCTTGGAACCGCAAAACCTGTCGAGCCGATGCTCAATGAGAAATCAAGTTCTGTGCCAGCGCTGAATAACGGAAATACGGTAGTTAATCTGGCGATTTCGGGCAGACCCCGCAGAAAATTGACAGGAGGTGTCATCAAACTGACGTAAAAGGTCAGTCCTTATCGTGGCTTGCAGGGACGCCTCGGCGGATCCAACCTTTTTGGAATCCATGCGAGTGTAGAGATACGGGCCCGCGATGAAGCCGGCCCGAACTATTGCTACGACTGCGCCTGCCCGGGGTGAGAGAACTCCATCTGCACGCCCGCTAGCTCGATCACGTCGCCATGATGCAGGGGGTGCGCGGCCGAACCCAGGTTCTGGCCGTTGACCATCGGGAAAAGCTCTCCCTCGACGTGCGCGACGAAATAGCCGGTGGGTCGGCGCGTGATGACCGCGACCTGATGGCCGGGGCGGCCCACCGTGGTCAGTGCCTTGACCAGCGCAAGCTCGCGTCCGGCATTGGCCCCGGTAAGAATCTTGATCGTTGCGTTGGCGTGCGGCGCGGTGGGCTGGCCGCCGGGCTGGCGCACCTGGATCGTGTTGGGCCCGGGCCCATAGAACTCGCGCCGCAGCGGTTGCGAGGTGTCGATGTCGACGGCGCTTTCTTCATTCTGCACACCGTCGACCTGATAGCGCAGGCGGTACTTGCCGATCTCGACGGTGTCACCGCTTTGCAAGAGGTGCTTCTTAATCGGCTGGCCATTGACGGTGGTGCCGTTGGTTGATCCCAGGTCTTCGAGGTAGGTGTCGTTGCCGTTGGCGATCATCACGGCATGTTCGCCGCTGACGGCCAGGTTGTCTATGACAATGTCATTGTGTGAGCGCCGGCCGATCGTGGTGCGATCTTTGGTCAGGTTCACCTCGCGCAGCACGACGCCATCCAAACTCAAGACCAGTCTCGGCACGGCCTCCCCCTCCACCAACATCGTCCTGCCCCTCTGCTCGGTTGCACCGATTCGAAGAATGCCTCATTCTGCCAGCAAGCACGGCGCATGCCAATATCGCATTCACTTTACTTGCCGGCAACCCTTGCAGCTGACGCGGGCGCTTCGGCTTCGGCTTCGCCGATCGCGCCGCCGTCCGTTGTCCTAGGCGCCAAGGTCGGCTCCTCCGACGTGCGCTCGTCCATTTCGTCTTCGCTCGCTGCCGGTATCGTCAGCGTAGGGATCTCGGCCTCGTCCCCAGAGGCGGTTTCATCGGCTGCCGGTATTGCCGACGCCGGGTCCGTGGATACCTCCTCAGCGGGGTCCTCCACTGTGGCTTCGTTCACTGCGGTCTGGGCCATGACGGGCTCCGCCGCCATGGGCTCGACGGAAGCCTGCTCGTCACCGGAAAGATCACCCGCCTTGCTCTGCACCCGCAGGCCGGAGAACGCATCGTCAACCCGAACCAGGATCACTGAACAGTTGTCGCGACCGCCGGCCTTATTGGCGTTGTCGACCAGGTGCCGTGCCGCCTGGGCAATGTCGCGCTGATCGGCATCGACCATGGAACCGATTTCGGCATTGCTTACCATTTCCGTTAGTCCATCGGAGCACATCAGGATGATGTCCCCGGCCTCCAGATCGTAGTCATGCACTTCCGGCTCGAGTGTGGGCGAAGCGCCGACAGCGCGCGTGACCAGGTTTTTCGCCGGCAGCACGCGCGCCTCTTCCTCGCTGATCATGCCCGCGTCGAGCAGTTCCTGCGAAAACGAATGGTCACGAGTGATCTGTTGCAGTACGCCAGCGCGGAAGCGGTACAGGCGCGAATCCCCGGCATGTGCAACCCACAGCCGGCCTCCGAGAAACCAGGCTACGACCGCAGTTGTGGCCATGCCCTCATACATGGTGCTGTGCAGCGCAGCACGAAAAATCTCGTCGTTCATCTTCACCAGCGCATCGCGCAGCGCGCGGGCCGGATCGAAACTGGCGTCTTCGCTGGCGTGTGCCCGCTGCAGCTCGGCTCCCAGGCCGCTCAGCAGGCTGCTGACCGCCATGGTGGAGGCAACCTCCCCGGCGTTGTAGCCCCCCAGCCCGTCGGCAAGCACGAACAGGCCGATGTTGGGATCGGCACCGACAGCGTCCTCGTTCAGTGGACGCACCTTGCCCGGGTGGCTTTTTAACGCAAAGCGCAAGGCAAGTTCGTTGGCTGGCTGCATGATGGGCGCGTACGTAGGTACGGGCGAAGATTAGCCGAGTTGGCAGCCGCTACAACACGCTTTTGAGCAGCGCACCAAGCTCGGAGGGATTCTTGGTCGTGCGGATGCCCGCCGCCTCGAGGGCGTCGAGCTTCTCCTGGGCGGTGCCCTTGCCCCCGGAGATGATGGCCCCGGCGTGCCCCATGCGCTTGCCGGGCGGCGCAGTGATCCCGGCGATGAAGCCCACCACCGGCTTTCTCATGTTGTCCTTGGCCCAGGCAGCGGCTACTTCCTCGTCACCGCCGCCGATTTCGCCGATCATGATCACGGCATCGGTTTGCGGGTCCTCGTTGAACAGGCGCAGCACGTCGACGTGCTTCAAGCCGTTGACGGGGTCGCCGCCGATGCCCACCGCGCTCGATTGGCCCAGACCCATCTCGGTGAGCTGGCCCACCGCTTCGTAGGTGAGCGTTCCCGAGCGCGAGACCACGCCGATCCGCCCCTTGCGATGGATATGGCCGGGCATGATGCCGATCTTGATTTCCTCGGGCGTGATCACGCCGGGGCAGTTGGGTCCGACCAAGATGGTTCGGGAGTTGGCCTTGCGCATGCGATCGCGCACGACGACCATATCGCGCACGGGAATTCCCTCGGTTATGCAGATGACCAGGTCGAGCTCGGCCTCGACCGCCTCCCAAATCGCATCGGCCGCACCAGCCGGTGGAACGTAGATGACCGACGCGTTGACGCCGGTTTGGCGCTTGGCCTCGCGCACGGAGGCAAAGATGGGAATTCCTTCGAAGTCCTCGCCGGCCTTTTTGGGATTTACCCCGGCGACGAAACACTGGCGCCCGAAAGCGTAGTCGCGGCATCCGCGCGTATGGAACTGGCCGGTCTTGCCGGTGATGCCCTGCGTGACCACGCGGGTGCTCTTGTCAATCAAAATGCTCATTCCGGCGCTCCTCGTTGGGAGGGAGTCTGTTTTCTCTAGCGGCGTTGTCTAGCGTGTTGCGGCATGGGTTGCTTGCACTACGCGCTGCGCGGCCTCGGCCATGGTCTCGGCCGAGATGATCGGCAATCCCGATTCGGCGAGAAGTTGTCGGCCCAACGATTCATTGGTGCCCTTCATGCGAACCACCAGGGGCACGGACAGGTGGACTGCCCGCGAGGCCGCGATCACTCCTTCGGCGATCGTGTCGCATTTCATTATGCCGCCGAAGATATTGACCAGGATCGCCTTGAGATTGGCACTTCGCAGCATGAGCTTGAAGGCCTCCGTCACCTTCTCGGCAGTTGCACCGCCGCCGACGTCCAGGAAATTGGCTGGGCTGCCGCCGTAGAGCTTGATGGTGTCCATGGTGGCCATGGCCAGGCCCGCGCCGTTGACCAAGCAGCCGATGTTGCCGTCGAGCTGGATGTAGGACAGATCGAACTTCGAGGCTTCGATCTCGGCCGGATCCTCCTCATCGAGATCACGCAGCGCCACGATCTCCGGATGGCGGAACAAGGCATTGGAATCGAAGTTGAACTTCGCATCGAGCGCGACGACACGGCCGTCACCGGTGAGCACCAGCGGATTGATCTCGGCCAAGGATGCGTCCGTCTCCCAAAACGCTCGGTACAAGCCCAGCAAAGCCGCGCGCGCCTGCGGCAACGAAGCCTCCGGTATACCGATGGCCCGGGCAATCACGTCGCAATCGGCCGCGGCAAGCCCGGCGACCGGGTCGATGCTTACCCGGTGGATCTTCTGCGGGGCATGCGCGGCAACCTCTTCGATGTCCATGCCCCCTTCGCTCGATGCCATCAGGCACACCTTTTGGGTGGCGCGATCCACGACCATGCCCACGTAAAGCTCCTTGCGGATGTCGGCGCCTTCCTCGATGAGCAGACGGCGCACCGGCTGGCCCTGCGGCCCGGTCTGGTGGGTCACCAGCTGCATGCCCAGGATTTCCTGGGCGCGGGAGCGCACTTCCTCCAGCGAGCGCGCCAGCTTCACGCCGCCGCCCTTGCCGCGCCCGCCGGCGTGGATCTGCGCCTTCACGACCCAGACCGGACCACCGAGCCGGCGCGCAACGGCCAGCGCTTCGTCCACCGAAAACGCCGCCTCGCCGCGAGGAACCGGCACCGAATAGCGCCGCAGGATCTCCTTGCCCTGGTATTCGTGGATTTTCATTCCTGCTCTCCTTTGTCCCGGTACCAGCGCGGGTAAAGCTTGGCCACAACCGGCCCGTCGAGGCGCAGGGCGCGGCAGCGATCGAGCTGGCGGGGCATTGCCGTTTCGTCGTGCGCGGGACGGTGCCCCGCGCCGGCAAAGGCCTGTATGGCCGCGGTGGGAAGAACCGCGGCCAACTCCGTGATGTGCGTGCAGCCCTGGTTGCCGCCGACGCGCTCCAGCACCGCGGCGCGAAATCCTTGCAGCAAGTTCAGTCCGATCAACTGGCGATAGACCTCGGGAAAGCTGTCGCAGTTACCCATGAAGGGAGCGGCGCGCGTGCTGGCCTGCACATCGAGGATCTGCATCGACGCGCCGATCGTCACGGTCAGTTGCATGTCGTGAAACGGATCGCCGGCGCGGCGAATGCCGGATTCGAGCAACGAGTCCCGCTGCCGGACATCCTCCAGGCTTGCCACCAGGTCCCAGAGCTGGTCGTCGCGCAAATAGGCTTCAACGCGTATCGAACGGGTGTGCACCAAGCGGCGAATGGTCTGTGTCATGACGTTTCCGGGCCACGATGGGGCCGGTGCAGCGCGGAAGCGCCGATCTTATATCAAGCGAATTCCGGCGCCGGGTGCCGATCGAAGCGAATCCGATCGCAGCCGTGACAAAGTTCGGCCGCCATGGATCGATGACAAACCCGCGCGCGCGATGACGACGTTCGACGGCAAAATGCCGGCCTCCGTCGGGCTATGGCTCTTTCGTTACGCCTCGGCGTCCAGCGCGCCCGACAAGATGCGGGCAATGAGTTCTGGCGCAAAGCCCCGAGCGGCGAGAAAGCGCCCCTGCCGGGCACGCTCGTGCATCGTGGTGGGGGCGCGTCCGAACCTGCGCTGCCATAGCGCCAAGGCCACGGCGGTTTCCTCGGCCGCCGCCGGGAGCGCAGCGGCGATGGTCTCCCGGTCCACGCCACGACGCTCCAACTCCTGCTTGATGCGCAGCCGGCCGTAGCGCAGGGCACGGGTACGAACCAGCGTTTGGGCCATGCGTCGATCCGAGAGCAGTCCCTGGGCCAGCAGGCGATCGAGAACCTGTGCGATGTCGGCCGGCCCCTCCTCGGCCCGCAGGTGGCGCTGCAATTTGCGCTCCATCTCCACACGGCCGTATTCGCGCCTCGCCAGTGCCGCCACGGCAAGCCGGAGCAAGCGCTTGGCACCGCCATCCAGGCCTGCCTCGAGCGGCTCCCGTGCCGGTTCCATGGCAACGATCGCCGAGCTAGGACTCCGCCGCAGCTCTTTCCGCACGCGGATGGATGCCGAGCACCTCGCGGATCTTGTTCTCGATTTCGATTGCCATGGCAGGGTTGGCACGCAGGAACTCGCGGGCGTTGTCCTTGCCCTGGCCAATGCGCTCACCGCCGTAGCTGTACCAAGCGCCGGATTTCTCCACGACGTTGTGCTGGCTGCCCAGGTCGAGGATCTCGCCCTCGCGGGAGATACCCTCGCCATACAGGATGTCAAAGTCGGCCTGCCGGAACGGCGGCGCAACCTTGTTCTTGACGACCTTGACCTTGGTTTCGGAGCCGATGACCTCTTCAGCCTTCTTGATGGAGCCGACACGGCGGATGTCGAGCCGCACCGAGGCGTAAAACTTGAGCGCATTGCCGCCGGTGGTGGTTTCGGGGTTGCCGAACATGACGCCGATCTTCATGCGGATTTGGTTGATGAAGATCACCAGGCAGTTGGTACGCTTGATCGTCGCGGTAAGCTTGCGCAGCGCCTGGCTCATCAGGCGCGCCTGCAAGCCGGGAAGCGAGTCGCCCATTTCCCCTTCGATTTCGGCCTTGGGTGTGAGCGCCGCAACCGAATCAATGACGATGAGTTCGACCGAGCCCGAGCGCACCAGCGCATCGACGATTTCCAACGCCTGCTCGCCGGTATCGGGCTGCGAGATGAGCAGCTCCTGCAGATTGACGCCGAGCTTTTGCGCGTACTGCGCGTCGAGCGCGTGCTCTGCATCGATAAAAGCACAGGTACCGCCGATTTTCTGCATTTCGGCAATCACCTGGAGCGTCAGCGTAGTCTTGCCGGAGGACTCCGGCCCGTAGACTTCTACGACTCGACCCCGCGGCAGACCGCCCACGCCCAGCGCGATATCCAGACCCAGGGAGCCGGTAGACACGACCTGTATGTCCTCGACCACGGCGCCTTCGGCCAGGCGCATGATCGAGCCCTTGCCGAATTGCTTCTCTATCTGAGACAGCGCGGCCGCGAGCGCTTTTTGTCGTTCCTTGCTGTCCGCCACGAAGGCGCTCCTTCCGTCATCCATTGTCTTATCTCCTGCGCTGGGCTTGCGGTGATTGGTACTGAACAAATTCCCAGTAGCACTGTAAATTTATTCAGTCCAGCCGTCAAGACCGCGCGCAGTACTCGCAAACAGCGAAATGCCCACGCCGCATCGTGCCGCGGCAGCATCGCCGGTTGCGGCGGCGCATGCTCCGCGACTAGACTGCCCGATGACGGCGCATCCGCGCAGTCGCACCGCCCGCGTGTTAGCTTGCTGCACGTGCACCCTTGGGCCCATGCAGGCGACGGGCGTGCACGTAACAGGGGCTGTGCCGCAAAAGGACAAGGAGACCGCGTGTCCGGCAAGAATAGCAAGGCATTGCCGTGCGCATTCTGATCGCCGAAGACGATCGGGTGCTGGCCGACGGACTGTCGCGCTCGCTTCGCGCCGGCGGCTATGCCGTGGACGTGGTCGACACCGGCGACAATGCCGAAAGCGCACTGCTGGCGCAACCGTACGATCTCGTGATCCTTGACCTAGGTCTGCCACGCGTTCCCGGACTGGAGGTATTGCGGCGCCTGCGCGCGCGCAGGATCAATGTTCCCGTATTGATCCTCACGGCCGTCGACAGCGTGGAACAGCGGGTACGCGGCCTCGACCTGGGGGCCGACGATTACATGGCCAAGCCGTTTGCGCTCTCGGAGCTCGAAGCACGGGTGCGCGCCCTCACCCGTCGCGCGCTAGGCAGCGGTCAAAACCTGTTGCGACATGGCAGCCTGTGCCTGGACCCGGTCGGGCGCGTCGCCCGCATCAATGAGGTTGCGCTGGAGCTGTCGGGGCGCGAACTGGGTCTGCTAGAGACACTGCTGCAGCGAGCCGGGCGCATGGTGAGCAAAGAGCAGCTGGTCGATCACCTGTGCGAATGGGGTGACGAGGTAAGCAATAACGCTATAGAGGTTTACGTTCACCGGTTGCGCAAGAAGCTCGAGGCCAGCGGCGTGCGCATCGCCACCGTGCGGGGCCTAGGCTACTGCCTGGAGCGCCCCGTCGAGAGCCACAGCGGCCGCGTCGCCGCGATCCATGCCACCAAGGACGGCTGACGGTCACGCCGCGGCCCTGGCTGCGAACGCCGTCACCGGCGTCGCGGGCGGGGCCGTGGCAGAACCGTTTGCGGACACCAGCGCCGATCGGATTGCCCGCTCATCCACCACGTCGGGCGCCGAATCGCCTGCCGAACGCGGCGTAGCGCAGTCGGGAAGCGGGCGCCGCGGCGGGGTACATTCCCTCTTTGGGGAGATTCTCGATTGGATGTTTGCGCCGCTGCTTTTGCTCTGGCCGATGAGCGTTACCCTGACCTACCTAGTGGCGCAATCCATCGCCAGCAGCCCATTCGATCGGGCACTTATCGAGCGCGGCGAGGCGCTGGCGGCGCACGTGCGCTTTGACGACGGTCGCACCCGCTTTGACCTGTCACCAGGTTTGATGGAAATCTACGGCACCGGCGTCGGCGAATTCGGCACCTATCTTGTGGCCGATGGCGAAGGCGCAGTCCTGGCAGGAGATCACGACCTGCCGCGCCCGCCCGAGCCCGAACCCGAGGCCGCCGGCAGCAATGCGGCCAACGGCGGTGGCGAGTCCAACGGCGCGTTTCAATTGCGTAATGAAACCTTGCGCGGCCACCCCGTGCGGGTTGCCTATTCCTGGGTTGCTGTGCCCAGTGTCCGTGCGCCCGGGCCGACGCCGCCGGTTCTGGTGGCGGTGGCGGAGTCACCGGCCGAGCGCACCCAACTGGCCAATGAAATCGTCAAGGGTGTGATCCTGCCGCAGTTCGCGGTTCTTCCGCTGGCGTTGGTGCTGGTGTGGTTCGGTCTTTCGCGCGGACTCGCTCCCCTGGCGCGCCTGCAGCAAACGATCCGCAACCGCCCGCCCAACGATCTTTCGCCGATCGATGCGGAAACGGCACCGGAGGAACTGACACCCTTGTTGGCATCGTTCAACGACCTTCTGGCCCGCATGACGCACAACCTCGAGGTGCAAAAGCGTTTCATCGCCGACGCTGCGCATCAAATGAAGACCCCCTTGGCCGGGTTGCGCATGCAAGCAGAGCTGGCGCAGCGCGAAGTCGATGCGCAGGAGCTGCAGCGCAGCCTGCGCCAGATTGCGGCGTCGACCGACCGCGCCACCAGGCTGGTCAATCAATTGCTCGCGCTGGCCCGAGCCGAACATGGCGCCGGTGAACCCGGAGCGCTGATCGTGGTCGACCTGGGTCGGCTTACGCGCTCGGTCGTGCAGGACTGGGTAGCGCAGGCAATGGCGCTGCACATTGACCTGGGCTACGAGGGACCGGAGGGCGGATCCGACGCCGACTGCCAGATTCTTGGCGCGCCGACGCTGTTGCGCGAGTTGCTCAACAACCTGATCGACAATGCCCTGCGTTATACCGCTGGAAACCCGGCCGAGGCCGACGCGAGCAATTCCCAGGAGCAAGGTGTGGAACGTGGCGCAACCACGGTGCGGGTGTACCGCGAAGGCGACCGGGTAGTGCTGGAGGTCGAAGACACCGGCCCGGGTATTGCGCCGGGCGAGCGTGCCCACGTGTTCGAGCGGTTTTATCGGGTACTGGGGAGTGCTCAGGACGGCAGCGGCCTGGGGCTGGCGATCGTGCGCGAAATCGCCGCGCAGCACAACGCCACCCTGCGGCTCACAAGCGCGCAGGACGACCGAAATCCGACGTCGGCGCCCGACCCGAGCTGCCATCTGGGAGCCCTGTTTCGCATCACGTTCCTTCACGCGCCGAGCACCGCCATTGCCGAGGCACGGCGATCCGGGCCCGCGCATTGACATTGCGATTGCCTCGCCGGGCCAGCAACCGTGGTTTATGCTCATGCCGATGCCGGCGAGCCCTTCCATCCCGACTGCACCTGCGCAATGCGACGCACCATCGGCGCCAGGCCTTGTCGAGCACGGGCTTGACCGACCGCTAGGACAGCTGACGCAACGGCAACCCGTTTCCTGCCAGCCCGACACTGCATTGCGAGTCGTGCTGCAGACGATGCAGCGGGAGCGCATTGGCTCAATCGTCGTGGTCGATCCCTCGGAACGTCCGCTGGGCGTGTTCACCTTGGGCGATGTGCTGGCGCGCGTCGCATTGCCCCAGACTCCACTGGACACACCGGTGGCGAGCGTCATGTCCAAGCCTCTTTTCACGCTGGCAGCGCATGCGCCGGCGTTCGAAGCCGCGCTACTGATGGCGCGGGAAAACATCCGGCATGTGCCGCTCGTGCAAGACGGTCGCCTGGTCGGCGTTGTGTCGGAATCGCGCCTGTTTGCGCTCTGGAGGCACAGCATCGGCGCAGTGCGAGCGGCCATCGTCGAGGCCCGCGACGTGGATTCCGTGGTCGATGCCGCCCAGCGGATACGGGATATCCCAGCCCAGTTGCTGCGCGAGGGGCTAACGGCAAATTCCGTCACCGCGCTGCTGACCTCGCTCAACGACTTGCTGGTCGAACGGCTGCTCGATCTGACGGGAGCCGCATCAGCTCTGAGCGAAATGCAGGGTTGCTGGCTCGCGCTTGGCAGTCAGGGCCGATCCGAGCAGACGCTGGCGACCGATCAGGACAATGCGATCCTGTTCGATGACCAGGGCGACCCCGAACAGCGGCGACGCACCCTGCTGCCACTTGCCTGGGAAGTGAACCGGGCGCTGGACCGCTGCGGTTTTGCGCTATGTCGCGGCGACATCATGGCAAGCAATGCGAACTGCAGTTTGTCTCTTTCGGAATGGAAGGCACGATTCGCGTCGTGGATCGACCGCCCCGAGCCCATGGCGTTGCTGAATGCGGCGATCTTCTTCGATTTTCGCCCGCTCGGGGGGAGCCACGCCCTGGTCGGACAATTGCGCAGCTGGTTGGCCGACTACGCCCATAGCAACGACCGGTTCCTGCTGCTGATGGTCTTCAATGCGCTGCGCAATCAACCCCCGCTCGGATTGCTGCGCGATTTCGTGCTGGCTCGCGGCGGCGATCATCCGCATACACTGGACTTGAAGGTCAATGGCGTGCAACTGTTCGTGGAGGCCGCCCGCATATTCGGTCTTTCCCGCGGCATCGAGGCGACCCATACCGTGGAGCGGCTGGAAGCAGCTGGCCGTGCACGCGGGATCCCGGCGCTGGAAGCCGCGGCTTGGCGCGATGCCTTTCGCACCATTCAACGCCTGAGGTTGCGGCTCAACACCGAGCAGCTTGCGCAGGGCGCTGCCATGCACAATTTCCTTGATCCCGATACCTTGAACGATCTGGATCGCAACATGCTGAAGGAGTCGCTGCGTCAGGCGCGTAATCTGCAAAGCCGGCTTGCACGTGATTTCTCGCTGGGCGGCACCCGTGCGTAAAGCCCTCGGAAGGTACGCGATCGACAGTGCGCGCCCATTGCCGGAAGGAGGCAATTTCGAGCCCTACGTTCAACTGGGCCGCGATGGAAGAGGCAACCAGGGACCATGCGACCGCCGAAGCCACGATCAAAGACCTTGGCGGCGATACCACGTCGATCGTCGGTCTGGAAAAGCCCTTGTTTGATCTGAAAAACCCGGCCTGACCTCGATCCCGCTCGGCTTTCTGGTGGTGCTGATCGGCTCGCTGCGGCACCGCGACCGACGCGCCGAGGACATGTGGGGCGAGTTGTACGTGCGCTCCAATACCGGCATCGGGCGCGCCGCAGCCATCGCGCACTGAGAACAAATTTGCGTTTCGAGAATTGCTTGATGCCCAGGATGGAATAACATGACTCGTTACTCGGTTGCCGAGATTTCCTTCGCGCTGAGGTCGACCGAAAATGTCCCGTAACGTCGGTGGCGCGCCGCCTTTGGTGGCCGTATTTCTCCTGGGCTGCCTGCTGTTTTCTTATCCGCTGTTGGCGCTGTTCAATGTGCACGTCTCGGTATTCGGCGTGCCCTTGCTGTACGCCTATCTGCTGTGCAACTGGGCGGTGCTAATCGTCCTGATCCGCTGGGCCGTCTCGCGCTCCGCCTGAAATGCCGATCGCGGTCCTCATCGCCCTCGCTGGAATCGCCTACTTGGCGTTGCTTTTCGCGATCGCCTTTTATGCGGACCGACGTGCCGATTCCGGTCGAAGCTTGATCGCCAACCCGACCGTCTATGCGCTCTCGCTCGGGGTTTACGCGACCTCCTGGACCTTCTACGGCAGCGTTGGCCGCGCGGCCGTCAACGGGGTCGGCTTTCTGCCGATCTACCTGGGTCCGACGCTGGCGGCAGCGCTGTTCTGGCTGGTTCTGCGCAAGATCGTGCGCATCAGCCGAACGCACCGGATCACATCGATCGCCGATTTCATCGCGGCCCGCTACGGCAAAAGCGCACTATTGGCCGGCTTGGTGACGCTAATTGCGGTGATTGGCATCGTGCCCTACATCGCACTGCAGTTGAAAGCCGTGTCGGGAAGCTTTCTGCTGCTGGCACGCTACCCGGATCTGCGCGCGAATCTGACTGCGGCGCCGCAACTTGCGATGCCGGTGCTCTCCGACACCGCGCTGTATGTGGCCCTGTTGCTGGCGCTATTCGCGATCTTGTTCGGGACGCGCCACCTGGATGCTTCCGAGCGGCACGAAGGCATGGTGGCGGCCATTGCGTTCGAATCGCTGGTGAAGCTTGCGGCCTTCCTGGCCATCGGCGCCTTTGTAAGTTTCGGGTTGTTCGATGGTTTTTCCGACCTGTTTGGCCGGGCTGCCGCCAATCCGAAGCTGGCATCGCTGCTCGCGCCCTTCGACGGCCCCGCCGGCAGCTACGCGAGCTGGTT
>Ga0181521_10006185_pt1 | contig 13082 bp, 12 predicted proteins | sample PEATcosm2014_Bin_32_FD_119764 | JGI IMG/M metagenome (GOLD analysis project Ga0181521, IMG submission 119764) | Peatland microbial communities from MTU Mesocosm Facility, Houghton, MI, USA - PEATcosm2014_Bin02_60_metaG | ecosystem: Environmental > Terrestrial > Soil > Wetlands > Peat | place...
AAAATCCTATAGCTGGGTGGAGAACTCGACTGTTGAAAATGTAGTCTCCTCCACTCCTTGGAAAAACAGTGGCCATGAGCGCCCAAGTCATCATACCGAATACCGAGAAAACGGAGGTGATGAACACTGCTATGACCATGTCTCCGCCTGGAAAAATGTCCGGCCCCCAGAGGATCAGCCAAAAAACACCCATTCCTATGCTGCAATTGATCGCTGCCATGGCCATGATATCACGTGAGCCAGCTTCTCGGACCAGTCCCGTCGCTTCTCTGAGGAAAGGAGCATGTTTGCCTGACACAGAAACCACCAAACGTACCTGACGAAATTAGCATTTAGATTCTCTCTCTATACGCGTATTCTCTCTCTATACGCGTATTCTCTCTCTATACGCGTATTCTCTCTCTATACGCGTATTACCATATATAGAGAAACACAAGGATTCCGACAAGAGATGGGTTGAGATCTCGCCCTGAATCAACTTCCGTCCGAATAACTCTCAAACCGACGCGGCCTTCGGCTTTCTTTATAGGTGCCACTTAGCCCGTTCTGCGCGACTAGGAATGCAGAAAGACCTTAGATGAAGACCTAAGCTGCGCGGGCAAAAATGAAAGTCCTTGCGGACGCCATAGAACAAGCCCCCAAATCTATGAAATGGAGTACTAGGAGCTTGGTAGGTGACAAAGTGAGTTGGTACGATCTACCTGAAGTTCCGAAAACCATGAAGCTGGAATGACCTTTGATTCTCTCCCGCCACAGAACAACGATTTTCTAGCGCCTAGCCGGACGTGAATACGTGACTCTTGATTCCACCTTTGTCGCCCAGTTCCAACACGGCTCCTCTCAGAATGCCTTCCCCATACTCACTTCCCGGGTTGAGGCAAAGAGTGCGCCCAATCTTTGCCACACCTTTAGATTCGTGTATGTGACCGTGCAATCCTACGAGCGGTTGATGTTTCTCTATCGAAGCTCTGACGGCGACGCTGCCTGCTGATATCCACTGCAATTGTCCACCCGTAATTACTGGTCTGAGTGTTGCATCAAGCTTGGGGGCTGCATCGATGAGTGTGTTCGCTGGCGGACAATGAAAGTTGAAGATCGCATTGGGCATATCTACAACTTGGTCAACCAGCGCTGAGATCTTCGCAGCCAACTCTTCCTCGGAAAATTCTCGAGGAGTATGCCACGGAGTATGGTTGGTGGCTCCTAACGTGATCATCTCGTGATGGGGCGTAAGTTGCACTCTTTTTTCTTCAGGGTTAATCACACATTTGGTGTCAGTTAGGTAAGCGTCTATGTCCAGCCTATCATCGTTGCCAGGTGAAATGTAACATACGGCATCCGTTCCAGCAAGCCTCTGATTAGCGATCTCGACCCACCGGGCGACTGATTCACACATGAGACGTGTGAAGAGTGCGTCAACTTTGAGTCGATCCGCTTCCAGCTCAGTCATTTCATCTTCGGTTGTCCGGTAGGGGTAGTATCCGCAGTCGCGGATGATCTTTTCGAGCTTCGTAACTTCCTCCTCGGAGTTTGCCAACATGTCGCTGCCGAACAGTTGACTGCGCCAAGTTCCATCCGATTGCCGAACAATCTGGATAACCATCTTCCCAGTTATGTCTCCCCCAAGAATCAAGATCTTAGCATTGTACGCCTTAGCAGCGTTAATGAACTTGAGAAAGCAACGTTCGGAACCGTGTACATCAGTTACGAAAAATGCACGTGTCATCGTTGAGTGGGCTTCCTTCACCAAGAAGCCGCAACTGTTTGCACCTATTAATGTATTTTATCTACCAGAACATTTTGCGGTTTCGTCATTGTCGATTAAGCATCAGCTTCCGAAAAAAAGCGAGCGGGGAGAGAGCGGTACGGGTAACAATTTCTTTCCAAAACGATTCATCATATCCCTCGCCTCATCGTCTCCAACCGTCAAAACCTGGTCAGGGAGGAGAGAATGAGAGAATCAGTTCGACTTACTTTCCACACTTTTTGTGAATCTAAACCAGTAATGACGGGAAATGCTTGTCAATTTATCAGCTTCGCCGCAACTGAGTCGAATCATCTGATTCTACGAAACCTGTTTGGGACATGTCCTTTACGATGGCTTCGTCTTTATTCCGAGAGAATCCAACGTAGACGCCTTTCGTAACGTGAGCTATGTTCATCATTAGATGAGTTCCCATGACCATGTCGGCTGCGCCGTGGTCAGTCACGTGCGCCATATTTGCGATAACCGTCTTCCATTTGTTTAATGCAATCGTTCTCGCCATTAACAGTGCATCACCAGCCGGATCCGGGGTCTCAGGGGCTCGACTACTCCACCGTCGAATGGAAACGTTTGCTGCTCCATCAGTCGCCATAACGACTATAGGTGCATAGCCTCTAGATTCCTCAGTACGCGCTAATCTAACGGCTCTCATGATGCCGGCGGCTAGTGGTGTATAGTCGCTTAAACCCACGTTCGTAAGCTTTTGTATTATCAAGTTGAAGTTAGTTGTTGGATGCTGCAGAACATAGGCTTCTTCACCCTTGAAAACGATCAAACCGACGCGATCCTTCATACGGGTCGCGCCTCGTTTAACGGCACGAATGGCATCCCGCACTTTACTCAACGAGTCAATCATCGATTCACTAGAGTCTAGCACAAGAATCATCGAGGCCTTGATGCGCCCTTCTCGAATGTTTGTACGTAGATCATCCTTCCTCACATGAAATGGCATTCCATGCCGGGCAGCCATTCTAACCGATGTTGCTACAGCGATGTCACGGTTTGTTCTATCGGAAAAGTTCTTGTAAGAAACAGGTCTGCCGCGCCCCGCCAGCCCTTTTCTTCGTCCCAACCATCGTGCTCGAGAAATAATCTTATCCAGTTCAAACTTCGCTTTACCAGAATCGTCAGCTTGGTTTTCAATCAAATGTTCGCCCTCGATGATCTTTTTCGCGAGAACCGTACGTGCACTCGGCCATGCAAGAACCGCAAAGACTGCAGCAGCTTTCTCAGCCCTAGTCCTTAGCGGTCCGCGCCTGGAGTAAGGTGACAATGTTCCGGTTTTATTCTTGCGAGCAAGAGAGAAAATGAAAACAATCAGAAACAATAGGGCCATCAACGTGACGAAAGTCCAAAACTTCAAAATGAAGAACAGGAACCCAACTCCGGCAAGCAAAAAAATGTAGCTAAGCTTTCGCAGGTTTCCGAACCTTCCTTGTTTGGGTTGAGTAAGATTCTGGGGCTGCTTCGAGTCATCTGTCCGCCCCAAAACGTCTACAACGCTCTTCTTCTCTTGCCGGAGCAAATCTGCCGCTGAACTGGGACCTGTTGGTAATGACTGTCCAACTTTCCCGAACTGCGTGTTCCTAGCCTCTTGGAACTGTTTCTCTATCTCCATCTGAGTCGCCGGAGGCTTCAGACCTCCGGCACGGGTCCTATGAGCCAAAGCCAGCTTCAAACCCTGGAGCGCATCATCCTCAACGACTTCACGCCTTCCGTCAAGCGCGGCTAAAGCTCTCGCCACCTTAGTACCTACAATGTCCGGTCGATAACCGTCTACGGATAGCCTCCCGCACACTTGAGATATTGAGGCGATTATTTGATCAGGCAAGTAGACGTCTCTAATATTATCACGTGCAGTTTCAATCTTGGTACGCATTTTGTTTTGGTTTGATAACCAAGTGGAATTAAACAGATCACGATTTGTTTCGAATTCAATGTTTCTCTTCACGATCTCAGCTCTAAGTCGCGGATCCAACACCGTTTGAATCGCAAGACCTATCGCAAATCGGTCTAAGAGTTGCGGCCTAAGCTCCCCCTCTTCAGGGTTCATTGTACCTACGAGAATGAAACGGGCTGGATGTTTCAGAGAAACTCCTTCACGTTCCACGATGTTCCAGCCGTAAGCGGCCGCATCAAGGATCAAGTCAACGATATGATCGGGCAGGAGGTTAACTTCGTCGATGTACAGTATATTCCTGTGAGCCCTAGCCAGAAGCCCCGGTTCAAAATGCACTTTTCCGTCTCTTAATGTCTGCTCGACATTTATTGAGCCGATAACTCTGTCGTCCGTGACGCCGATTGGTAGTTCCACGATGTTCATTTTTCGAGTTACGTGAGGCAGCTTGCCTTCCTGTTTAAGCCTAGTTGAACAGTCTACGCACAATTCTTCTACGTGTTTTGGCGCACACCCGAAGCTACAGCCAATAACGACTTCTATGTCGGGAAGTAGTTCAGCGAACGCTCGGACGAGACTTGATTTGCCTGTTCCCTTAGGCCCTAAGATGAGCAGGCCGCCAATTGAGGGATCGATAGCAATCGCTAGGAGCGTTTTCTTAAGATCCTCAAGATCAATAAACCCTGAAAAAGGCATCAAGCTCATGGACAACGCTAGACCTACAGCGTAGGATGCTTATGTTGATTACCTATAGCAGTCTGAAACTTAACCTATGATCAACTGCGCACCTCCGTGGAAATCGTTGAATGAACTGTTGAGATTGGGGTTCTAACCCACAATTTACCGGTATAGACAACCCGGTTCGAATTTGCTGCCGGCACCACTAGCCCCAAACACAATTTTGAGGGCCTATAGTAGCGAAAGGATAGAAAGCGATAACTTCGCAGAAAGATGAAAAAGTTCATCGGATACGGTGGCCGTCATCAATGTACTTTGATGATAGAACACAGCCATTCGAGTCCCGTCCCGGTCAAGGGGTTCTTGGATCTGGCACGAGTCCAAATAGTTCGTTGCTAACCGTATATCGGCTACGAGACTCAGCCGAAGGTTTTCCGATCTGGGCGTCTCAATCTCGTCATCTGCGATTACCATGAGCGGCGTAATCGATTATCTCAGTGGGAGTCATGCCCTTAATCCCGAGCTTCTCAACGTCCACTCCAAACTTCCGAAAGTCCATGCCTGCTGCCACACTCGCAGTTTGAATTACTGCATTGATCGTGGGGGTTGGGACACTAAGCTGAGCACCAAGGGAAGAAAGTGGGGTGAGGCCGAATGGGACATCTTCCATGACATCTCTCTCCGCATACTTCACGAAGCTAACCTTGGGACGCCAGGTGGCATGCGAGTACAGCGTGTGAAGAACATCGTGCGACAGATTGCCTGATGAACCGTATTTGCCGTAGATCATCGTCATCAGTTTCGGGAAACTGAACGAATCAACGCGCAAAGCACTCGCAACGGCGAGTCGTTCTTTGTCAATGGCATCGGAAATACGCCCAACAGGAGGTGTGATTCCGTATCCGAAAAAATCAAAATCTCCGGTTGTATGTTCCCAATGGGATGCGTTCATCAACCAAGTGGCAACGTGAAAGGGCACATTGATATTATTGAAACTTGTTTGGAGTACATTGTCTGCAGCAGTAACTTGCGGGTAAATTTCCTTGACGATTTCTAATACCCTCGTAGTTTTTTCGGCGGGCATTGCAGCGACCCAAAGCTGCTGCTTTACAGCTCTTACCACGATGGTCCCATCAGGGCTTTCCACGTTCGCCATGTAAGGCATGATTGCGGCCTCGGCTATCGTAAGATCTGAGCGTCCGGCCTTGACGGCTCGCGGGAATAAACGCAAGGACGACCAGTAGGATGTCCAATTCAACACTACTTGGTTCTCAGAGAAGTGAGGAAGGCATGCGTCCATGAATGCCTCGTGACCATAGGCGGGAACGGTAAGCATCGCAATGTCGGCACCGCTAACGGCTTCGTGAATGTTGGTAGTTAGACTCCTAGGCATGTAGGTTCCTGTAAGTTCTCCGCTTAGTCTTATGCATCCGTTCTTGCGTATTCTTGCTATAGCATCCGAGAACTCGGGAAGGTCAAAAAGGCGAACTTCATGCCCTATCGATTCTAGGTATGCCGCGACCGTGCACCCGGCGCCTCCTGCGCCCAATATCGCAACTTTCATCTAGCGTTCCCTTTCGCGAGAAACTTCAGCAAGTCAATGACGGCTGGTTGAAGTATGTTTCTGCTAGTACTTTGCAGTTACCTTCCACACTTTTGGTGAATCTAAATCAGTAATGGTGGGGAATGCTTGTCAGTTTAGTTGTGTCTTCTAGTCGACTTTAGTTGCTTCCATAACGACCGTGAATGGCAAGTTTATTTTGGTTAGTGCGCTGCTCACGGTCTCCTTGTCGGGGCCCTCAAATTCAGCAATTACCTTCCTCTCGGGAGTGCAGCAATAAGCCGTTTTGAGCCTAACGTTCTCGATTTTCGCGTTACGCAGCATCTTCGGAACGCCTCCGATCCAGGCGGGCATATCTAACATTTCAGCTGGAACGTCACTATTGACGATGAATTTCATTCGAATACCACTAACGATGCACAGAATTTAGCCCCCCTTTAAACATTCCCGCTTTCCCCCATTCTATGTCGGGGAGGTTATCATAACCAAGTTTCAGGAACGCTTTCTTCAGGATACTCGTCCACGTTGATCTTCGTAAACAACTCCTGACTAAAGCACAGATCGAGAAGATCCAAGCTGCCACGATCGCCATCGGGCGTGTCTTCTCGTAGAAGAGCCTCTTTCCCGCAAATTAGTGGCTGAGCGAATGCTCTCTCCTCCACGATGAACGTTGCGGTTAATAGAACTTACATTCCCGTTGGTTTTTTCGCTTCTAGAGCTCTTGTGATGTTATCGGACTGTAGATCTTGCCGCTCGCCAGCATCTCAATCAAGCTGTGACTAAAATCCGCATCTACAACTCTTCCGTGTGTCGTTTCGAGAGTGAGTTCAGTGAACATTTGCTTGTCTCCCACAATTCTGTGGCTCCCGACCTCGAACAGTGTCCGAGTCTCGCCATCGCCGCTTACGTCGCCATTGGCAGCCATGGCCAAACCGATCGCTACCGTTCCCGTCCCGCATGCCCATTCGATTCGCGTGTTCTCTTGAAAGCTGGTAGGAGAGAAACGAAACATAACGCGGCCATTTCCGCGAGTCTCAGGCCGTAGATCGTAGAATGCACCATAAAAGAAGTCCCCGGGTATCTTCTCGTTCTTCATGAAAGTCTGATAAAGACTCATCAGCACATCAAATGCAGGCTGTTTTTTGGCCCAAAAATCGACTCCAGGATACGCCCTTTCAAGCTCATCCACTCTCGTAACAAGATATTCCATCCTTGGAGGACTTATTCCTACGTTGACGGCGTGAACGTCGCCTATCTTGACAGGTCGGACACCTCCTGCGTAACATTCATCGACGTACGCCTTCATATTAGCCCAGACTTTCTTTGCTGCGCCGTGTGCGACTTCAACCGTAATAGGAATCACGCCCGAGTCGGTTTCTACGATGATTTGAGTCTTAGGCTCTGTGACCTTGATCTTGAAGTATCTGCCGATGTCGGTTTCGACAACGGCCTTACCGAGAACTTGCGTTAATCCACCGCACATAGTTATGTAGTCGCGACTGGTGGAGTCGATCATCTTGACTTTTACATCGCCCCCTTTTTCAGGGGGATATAGAAATCCCGCCTCGATCGCACCTAAGCTCGGTTTGAAAAGAAGAGGGAGACCTACTTCAAGCTCGGCCCCTGGCTCGTTCTGGTCACCATATAGCAGGATAATCTCATCAAATCCTGCATGACCTTTAACGAAATCTATTCTTTTCATCACATTCTCCACTCATGAGGCTGACTAATTTGTTCTAGGTTGTCGCCATGCCGCTGTATATGTCTCACTGTTGCCTCCACTTCCAACTAGTTTTCGAATAAGCGGTTGCCCTTTGTTTTCGTTCGCGACATCACCCTCAAGTTGAAACAGCCACCTTCCTATTCCAAAGGAGAAAACCGTCGGGAACTAAACTCCTAGAGATCACGGTTCGTCGTTCGTAGGGAAATGAAACGGTGAAGAATCATGCTAAGCGAAAAGGTTAGTTGGCTCTAAGTTTACCTCGCCATCTAAGGATGACAAGAGCATGTCGCTTCCTCTAAGCCCATCAACCGAACTCTTTACACGAAGCCAACTAGAGCTGATCCATGCAGGTTCGATAAAAGTTCTTCAGGAAATTGGGATAGTTGTGCAGGAGAAGTCTGCACTCAAGCTGCTTGAAAATGCTGGAGCTACAAAGAATCCGAAAACAAATTTTGTGTCGATCCCTGAGAATCTGGTCTCAGAAGCATTAGCCAGAGCCCCTAAGAATATTGCATTGTACACGCGCGATCACAAAGAGGTTCTTCCACTTGGCAAGGAAAATGTCTACTACAGCCCGGGGTCTACAACACCCTTCATACTTGATCGCGATGGAACTATTAGAAAGCCAGTGTCCTCTGACTTAGTAAAATTGGCGAGAGTTACTGACGCGTTGGAGAACATTGACCTGCAGAGTACCGCCTTGGTGCTTTCAGACATCCCAGACAACATCGGCGACGCCTACAGGCTGTTTCTCGTTCTCAAGAACTCACGCAAACCAATCATGACAGGCGCTTTCCATAATCAGGGCCTTCTAAATATGAAAAAGTTGCTTCAGATTGCAGTAGGGGGCGCGGAGGAGCTCGTTCGCTGGCCAATCGCCGTATTCTGCGCTTGTCCAACGACTCCTTTGACCTGGGGCGATCTTGGAACTCAGACGCTAATGCATTGCGGAGAGTCGGGCATTCCGGTTGAGATAGTGCCAGCACCCCAGATCGGAGTAACTTGCCCAGCTACATTAGCGGGTTCACTGGTGCAGCTGAACGCTGAATTCTTGAGCGGCCTAGTAATTTCTCAACTGGCACGAACCGGGGCCCCCGTAATATATGGCGGAGTGGCAGCCACTTTCGATATGAGATATTGTACTGCGCGCTCCGGTGCGATCGAGAGCATGATGCTCGTGTCAGGTTACGCGCAGATGGGCAGGTACTACGGACTTCCAACGAGCACCTACAGCGGAGACACAGACGCTAAAACCATAGACGCCCAGGCTGGGCTTGAAGCAGGAGTCGGGATCATTTTAGCTACACTATCGGGTGTGAACGTAGTCTCTGGGCCAGGTGGTATGAACTACTTGAATATGCAAAGCTTGGAAAAACTGGCTATTGACGATGTTGTATGTGGGATGGCACGAAGGCTGCGACGTGGCGTAGTTGTGAACGACGATACGCTTGCTCTCGACGCGATAAAGAAGGCGGGACCAGGAGGTCAGTTTCTGAACCTCAAACACACCCTGGACTGGGCTTTGAAGGAACAGTTCATGCCTTCGCCAGTCGTAGATAGGCAAAGCCTCGACGTCTGGAAGGTGAAAGGATCAAAAAACTCGGCTTCCAACGCTGCCGACTTTGTTGACAAACTGTTGCGGGAACACAAACCTGAACGCCTTCCTCCCGACATCGAAAAACACCTTGATGCTACCGTAGAGGAAATGACACGAAGCAAAGTTCCCATCGCATAAAATGTGACTTACTTCTTTCCCTCTCAAGTCTTCTACCACAGGGAGTTTTCTCCTGCGGGGGAGAGAAACTTTCACTTCAGCCGATTTGGTTCATCGTCAACCAGCTTGATCGAAGTGACCCCAAATGATTACCTATACGTCGATCTCCACAGGATAGATGACCTCGTTGAGGGATCGAGTGACGGAAATGGTGAACCAGAAGCCTATTCCAACAGGAGCAACCAGAGTTCCCGAGTCAGAAATCGGTAGCAACTGTTATCAAGCCTTTGCTTCCACTGGGGGCGCGATTGTGTATGCTGCACGTTGAGAGAGAGCTTAAGTCATTTCAGGTTGGCAATGTCAAGATAGGTGGAAGACCAGGTCAGGTACCGACAGTCCTGGTGGGCACGATCTTCTACAACAAACACCACGTTGTGAAGGACGAGATGAAGGGAGAATTCGATCGTGTAGAAGCCGAGAGGCTCATCAAGGTCCAAGAGGAATTTTCTGACAAGACTGGGAACCCACATATGATTGACGTTGTGGGTTCTACAGTTGAGGCGCTCTGCCGTTACCTGGATTTCGTTACCGGAGTTTCGCAAGCACCGATCCTGATGGATGGAATAACCCCCTCAGTTAGGATTGCAGCACTGGACTACGTAAGAGATCATGGGCTGAAGGACCGGATCGTGTACAATTCTCTCTTACTCGATTACAAGAAGGAGGAACTAGAGAAGATACGAGAGGTCGGGATTAAGAGCGCGATACTGCTGGCACTAAACACCAAGGAATTCACTTCGTTGGGAAAGGTGAAAGCCGTCAGAGAACTGTTGCCCATAGCAACTGGGGCCGGCATAGACAAGCCGCTGGTAGACACGGCTGTTATAGACATCCCAAGCTTGGGAATGGCTTGCCAGGCAATTCACGACGTGAGAAAGGAATTTGGAATACCAGTCGGCTCTGGGGCTCACAATGCTATTGATACATGGAAAGGTCTAAAGAAGAAGATGGGAGACGCAGCAAAGGATCCCGGCCTGGCGTCAGCATGTGCTGTAACAGTTGCTTGCGGTGCCAACTTCGTCTTGTATGGACCCATCGGTCACGCTAACTATGTATTTCCTGCAATCGCGATGGTGGACGCTGCATTAGCGCAACTGGTTATGGAGGAGAAGCTAATGCCGGACCCGAAGCATCCCATCTTCAAAATCGCATAGCCAAGCGGCTTGATAAGCGAACCACAAGTTCCTCGAACACGATCAGATAGAACAGTTGAATCCGATAAGGACAGTACCAATGCTGGGATCGGTAGTGTCCCATTTGGCTCTTCCCTTAACGTACAGATCAGTCGCCGGGGAAACCGTGGCGGATACAACATCACAGACATTCTGAATCGTTTCTATTTCAGGAAAAACCTGCGGTCCGTACTCGAACCTGAGCGGTCCCTTCCTTGCAGCGTTTAGCTTGTCCCGGAACAGGACGAAACCTTTGCCGAGGAAGATCGCGTTAGGATCGGCCTGAAGTCTCGCGATTTCATCTTGCCTCCACTCTTCCCTGCCTACGACATCCTTGTCGGTAGCTAGAACTAGGATTGGCTTCGGTGGATGACGCAACGTCGGCGAATGGTTGATACAAACAACAAACTTTCGCTCTAACGCTAGCTTCGCTCCTTCATTGACTATTCCTAGCCCCATAAGGCCATCGCCTTCATTTGCCTTCATTTCCAACTGAAAAATCGTCTTCTTGTCGGACGCGTCGAGTTGCCATACGTCCATGATGCCCTCAATAGAGCGAAGCTTGCGAACTACCGCATCTAGAGGATCCACGGGTGTTGCCCACGCATGATTTTCAGGTTGATCACGTCAAAGGCCATCTGAGAAGATTTGCTTTTTTCACGCTGACGAGAACTGGGGTGAGCACGAGCGCGCAGACTATGCCCACAAGAACTCGAACGCTGGCATCAACAAATGTGTAAGGGATGAACATGGAGGGAAGCATTTGAGTGGATATACCGAATATAGGTCCAGCCTCAAGCAGAAAGATGAGATTTCCCGTGGCGCCATCCATTTCTGTGGCGACGAAAGCTATTAGGCCTATTGCCGGTGCCAGTGCTTTCACGCCCTCACGCTCACTCAGACGTCGACTAGCAAACCTGTAGACAGGGTACACTAACGCAAGTCCAATCGCTTTGTCCCAATTTGCATACAGAAAGACCGATGCCCCAGAAGGATAAACAAGAAAGGCAAGAAGTATAGCGAGCATCACAACGGCAACCGGTTTCCATTTGCGTTTTAGCAGCATCCCCGCCCCAAATGCGCCTACGACTCCCGGAATCCAGGTTGCAAGACCCAAAACCGCCGTCGCAGGCCAAATTACGCTTGAAACGAGTCCTGCTATCAAAGCGGCAAACATTCCCCCTATTGGACCCAACAGGATGCCCTCGGACGGTTTCAGCAAAACAGCTGCAGAAGGGCCATAGGGAACCAATGGAATGGCAGTGAAGGCAATGTCCAGAGCCGCGAGACAGCACACCAACGTGATTAGCTTGGTTAACGGTGGTTTTTGGTCAGACAAAAGAAATCCTCTACCGGTTCTCCCCGAATGTTTCATCATTCCTTATTATGCTTCCGCAAAACAAACCAGCTCTTTTTGACATGCTTGATTTTACGCAGAGTCCTACTGAATCAAGAGTATATTCAGGTTCTGCCTCTAGATCTTAAGCACTGGTGTTCTTCCGTTGAAAGGTGCCCTTATTCTGGCAGGCGGAATGAGCACGCGATTTGGCAGTAACAAAGCCCTTGTGAGACTGGGAGAAAAGCCGCTAATCACGCATGTCGTTGACATGGCTTTGAATCTGGCAGACGAGGTTGTTGTGGCGATTGGGAGGGAAAGCAGCGCTGTCGTTTACAGACAACTCCTTCCGAAATCAGTTACGGTAGTTAAGGACCGATTGCGCGCGAAAAGCCCCTTGGTTGGAATAGTCACGGGTCTCCAAGTGATGAAATCTAGATACTCTATGGTCCTGTCTTGTGATACACCCTTTGCGAAAGACGATGTGCTCAGGTTACTCTTCAAGAGAGCTGTTCATTCGGATGCGGCGATCCCAAAGTGGCCCAACGGTGACATTGAGCCACTACAATCAGTTTACAGAGTCAAGTCCGCAATCCCAGCAGCAAGATTGGCACTTCACCGTCAGGAGTTCCGGCTGGTGGACATGATAAAGAGGCTAAACAACGTTACCTACACACCCGTCCAGGAAATCGAACGCATCGATGCCGATCTAGTAACTTTCTTCAATGTTAATACGCAATCAGACCTAAGGCATGCCACAGCGATTTATGCCTCAAATCGATAGAAATGTTTTCGTCACTTTTGGAAAAGTGGATCAGGATCTAATCGTGCATAACTCCGATTCTGCGTGTTCTCTTATCTTGATGTAGTAGGATATCATGCGCTGAATGATCTCGGGGTTCAAGCGACCTGTCGGTCCCTCAAGCTCAAGGAGCCGTTTTGGAATCTTCTCAGTAGTCAGGTCAAAGCCTTCTCTAAGTTTGTAGTTGTACAGGTTACAAGAAATCTCTCTACCAAGTCTCATCAGATCGCTCACGGTACATTCTACCCCTGCAACTGCGAGGGCCTTGACGACGATTTCCTTCGTGTATACATGTCTTGAGAAATAACATGCTACTAGGGAGTTGAGGACGTTAAGCCAGTCCTCTTCTTTGACGAGAGATTCCACTAACTCCT
>Ga0181521_10006191_pt1 | contig 13075 bp, 10 predicted proteins | sample PEATcosm2014_Bin_32_FD_119764 | JGI IMG/M metagenome (GOLD analysis project Ga0181521, IMG submission 119764) | Peatland microbial communities from MTU Mesocosm Facility, Houghton, MI, USA - PEATcosm2014_Bin02_60_metaG | ecosystem: Environmental > Terrestrial > Soil > Wetlands > Peat | place...
GGCTTCACGATCGTCGCCGTCTTGACGCTGACCCTCGGCATCGGCGCCAACACCGCTATCTTCAGTGTGATCAATGGAGTGCTCCTTCAGCCGCTTCCATACCATAATCCCAACCGGCTCATGATCCTGGGGGAGAAGACGCCGGAGTTCGACAACATGTCCATCTCCTACCCCAACTTGCAGGATTGGCAGAGGGAGAACCGGTCCTTTGAGAGTCTCGCCGGACTCCGCTGGGCCGATTATGACCTGACGGGCAGCGGGATGCCGGAGCATCTGAATGGGAGAATGGTGTCAGCCTCTTTCTTCTCCACTTTTGGAATCAAGCCCGTACGTGGCCGTGATTTCGAGCTCCAAGAGGATCACATAGGTGCGGCCCGCGTGGTGATGATCGGTGGTGGGCTTTGGAAGCGCCGATTTGGCTCGAGTCCCGACATCATCGGGAAGATGATCACCTTGAGCGGACAGGGCTGCACCGTAATCGGTGTTGTTCCGGCTGATTTCCGCTTTTGGGGCGCAGCGGACGTTTTCACGCTGCTCGGCCAATGGGACGATGTGCTTGCGCACTCGCGCGAGGCGCATCCCGGGCTGCGCGCCATCGGCCGCCTGAAGCCGGGGGTCAGCAGGGAACAGGCTCAATCAGACATGAACAGCGTGGCGGCACAGCTCGCGCGGGCCTACCCTAAGTCGAATGCCCATCACAGTGTCAACGTGAAACCGCTGGCGCAGGATATCGTGGGAGATGTGCGTCCCGCTCTGATGGTTCTGCTGGGCGCGGTGGGCTTTGTGCTTCTGATTGCCTGCGCCAACGTGGCCAATCTGCTCCTGGCCCGCTCCGCGACGCGGCGCCGCGAGATGGCGATCCGCGCCGCTCTGGGCGCGAGCCAGGGTCGCATGATGCGGCAGGTGCTCACTGAAGGGGTGCTGATGGCTCTCGCGGGCGGCGCTTTGGGATTACTCCTCGCTCACTGGGGGACCAAGGCAGTCTTGGTGGCCATTCCCGGCGGATTGCCCCGCATGGAGGACATCGGTGTGGACGGCTGGGTCCTGCTGTTCACTTTGGCGGCTTCGGCGGCCACGGGCTTGATCTTCGCCCTGGCGCCGGCTCTCCAGATGTCGCGGCTGGATTTGCAATCCACGCTGCGGGAAGGAAGCCGCGGTTCCACGAGCGGGCAACACCGGCTGCGCTCCGCGCTAATGGTCGCCGAGGTTGGGGCGTCAATGGTCTTGCTGGTCGGCGCCGGCCTGATGCTGAGAACTATGTGGCACCTCAGCCGGGTGAGCCCGGGTTTCACTCCGCGGAACATGCTCACCTTCTCCGTGGGCTTCAGCCCCGCCAACCGCGCCACGCCGGATCGAATTCGGAACGCTTATCGGGAACTCACCGAAAGCATTCGCGCGCTGCCCGGGGTCGAGGCGGCAGGGATGGTGGACGATGTTCCGATGTCCGGCAGCGACTCCGAGATGCCGTTTTGGGTCTCGGGTCGTCCTCGTCCGAACTCACAAAGCGAGATGCTGTGGGCGCTGAACTACGACGTTACCCCTGGGTATCTCCGCGCCATGGACATACCTTTGCTGCGTGGGCGCTTCATCAGCAATACCGACGTCAAGGGGTCTGCCCCGGTTATCGTCATCGACGAAATGACGGCCAAGGGCCTCTTTCCCCACCAGGATCCGATCGGCCAAACTATCAGGATCGCCATGCCGGAAGGATTTGGCCCGGGTCTCGACGCACCGCTTCAGATCGTGGGGGTGGTGGGTCACGTGAAGCACTTCGGGCTTGACACCGACGCTGCCTCCAAGATCCAGTACCAGGTTTACCTGCCGTTTCAGCAATTGCCGGATCAGATCGTACCGATCGCTTCGATGGGCATGACGATGATGGTCCGCACAACGGCGGACCCCCTGAGTCTAGTCAGCGCAGTCCGCCACCGCGTCGCTGAGAGAGATGCACAACAATCTGTTTTCGACGTTCAGACGATGGAGAAGATCATCTCAGACTCCGTGGCGGGGCGGCGCTTCTCCATGGTGCTGCTCGGTGTCTTCGCGGGCCTGGCCTTGGTGCTGGCCACGGTTGGGATCTACGGGGTGATCTCGTATACGGCCACGCAGCGCACGCACGAGATCGGCATCCGCATCGCACTGGGCGCCGAGCGCGCGGACGTACTGAGAATGGTGGTCGGGCACGGCCTGCGGCTGTCGCTGATCGGGATCGGGGCAGGACTGGTCGCCGCTCTGGGTCTGACTCGCCTGATGTCCAGCATGCTTTACGGCGTTCGCCCCACTGACGTCGTGACTTTCGCCGCGGTCGCGCTGCTACTGGCTGGTGTTGCGGCCCTGGCGAGTTACGTGCCTGCTCGCCGGGCAACCAGGGTCGATCCGATAATCGCGCTGCGATATGAGTAGTGCACCGGGCTTTTCGTCCGGCAACCCCGCGCGTCTCCAGTTCTGGCAGCGCAGAGGAAGGCGTTTTTCGTGCTTATTAGCGGCTTTTTGTCGGCAGTAGTCACCACCCAGATTTTTTTTTCGCTGACTTTACCTTTTTCCAGATCAATTTCCGCATTAGTGTGTAGACGCAGGAGTGCGGGTGTAAACACGCGCCCGTCAGCGTCTGCAGGAAGGGGGCGAAGTTCGATGAATAATCGCGAGCGTGCTGTCACAGCAAGCACTGTGAAACGGCGTATGCGGCGATTTGTGTTTTGGGGCGCTTGGTGGGGAGTTGCTTTGGTCGGTGTGATGTTGGCTTTGCCGGTCAAGGGCCAGGATGCAGCTTCGCAGGTTCAGGCCGAAGTGGAACGCCTTCAGCAGTTGCTGGCCAAGAAACCGGTTTCTTTTCCGGGCAACCCCGACGCGAACCGAGGGGCGGGCGATGCGCTCAAATCGGCCCTCAAGGATCAATCGGCCGGCAGGCTCTACCGCAGCCTTGAACAATTCGGTCAGGTGACGGACTTCGTCCATGGCATCTGGACCGTCATGGACAACGGCGAGGCGGCGAAAGGCGGCATGCCTGCTTTCGAGGCAGCCTGGGAAAAGTCCAGCGCAAGCGTCAGCGCGCTCGACCGCCAGGCGCAGGCAGCGAATTGGAGTGACGCGCGGGCGGCCATCTTGGCGTTATCCGAAAGTGCGCAGGCCATGACCACCCCTCTGCTGGAGGGTGGCCGTGCCTTTGCAGTCTCGACCGAGCCTAAGGACGGGCTATTCAACCTCGGTGAGGCACAAGGCCAGGCGGAATTCGCGGCCTTTGCTGCTTCCCTGCGCCTTCCCCGTAAGGGGGCGGCTTACCCGCTCCATTCTCTTTTGCCGGAAATCGAGAGCTTCCAGCAAAAGGTGAACGCTGCCTTCCAGCCGCCGAGCTCCATTGACCTCCACGAGCAGTTCATGATGATAAACTCGGCGCTCAAGCAGGCGCGTGAACTCGACGCGACGAAGTGCTATGCCGGTGCGTTGTACCAGTACCTATTGGCAGTGGGGTACTACGGAATGCTCGATGCCGCTCCACAGGATTCCTCACAGCAAGCCGCGTTGAAAAGCGCCCTCGCCGCGGCGCGCCAGAAGCTTGATGCCTCCCAGCGCGACGACTCCATCGCAGAGCTCTTCCTGGAGCGCGCCGAATCACAACTGGCGCATGTTGACGGCTCCGCTCCCGGCGCGGACGACTGGAAAATCACGGCAGTCATCCTGAACCAAGTGTTGCCTGCGTATTTCGCTGCTGACCACGCGCTCGCCGCGCCGCAGCGAGCCTCCGGCAAGCCGGTTGAGATTACCCTGGTTCGCTGGCCCTACACTTGAAGCCTCTCCGATCCAGCAAGTTTGCTGGTCCAAGAAGTTTCAGCCAAGTACCCAGGCAAAGTGACTTTTGTGAACGAGAATTTCGGGACGTCCAAACTCGCCGAGCGTTTCGGCGTGAAGGGTTACCCGGCGGTGTTCGTGGATGAGGTCCTTGTGGCGTGCCCCAGGGACTTCGGGTATTTCCGGGAGAAGATAGGGCTTGGCCGCTATGCCCCCTGGCAGAATGCCGATAACCAGGCGAAGTTCAAGGCCGATCTCACCCACATGATTGACTTGATCCTGGCCGGCAAAAAGGACTCCGCGCTTCGTGAAAGCGAGGCCACAAGCGCGGCGCTCAACCAGCTTTTGACGCTCCCCAAGCTCGAGCTCAAGGACCTCGAAGGGCAGGCGCTGACGTCCGAACAACTGGCCGGTCGCGTGGTGCTGGTGGAGTTCTGGGCGACTTGGTGCCCGCCCTGCCGCTCGACGCTTGATTGGCTGGGCGAGCTGAAGAGGAAATACGGTGACAAGCTTGCCATTCTGGCGCTTGCTGTCGAGTCACCCGAAGACAAGATACGCTCCGTCGCCGCCTCGCTGAGCCCTGGTCTGCGTGTGGCCATCACCGATGCCGCGACCGCAGAGGCGTTCGGCAATATCACCTCGGTGCCCACCATGTTTCTGTTCGACCGTTCGGGAAAGACGGCGCGAGTGGTTTACGGGGCGCCGCCTGACCTGCACGCCCAGGTGGCCGAGCTGCTGGATTCGCTGGCCGATTAGTTTGCTTCTTGACATGAAGTACTTTGTATTATAAAGTACTTCAATGACGCTGCCGCTCACGACCCTCGCGCAGCCTCCGAAGCGCCTTTGGCGCCCCGCCGAAATGACCCGGCCCCCGCTTCTGGACGCCACGATCCCCGCGGGGCCGGTGCGGCCGCGCTATGCGCTCCTGATCAATCCGTTCTACCCGAAAGATCCAAATGCCAGCTTCGGCAAGCACGTTCTAACGCCGACACTGGCCTTGACCAGTTTTGCGGCGACCACACCCGAACATTGGGAGGTCCGGTACTGGGACGAAAATCTGCTGGACGGGCGGCCGCCTTTTGCGCCGATGCCTGAGGTGGTCGGGATCACCGTCCACCTGACATTCGCGAACCGGGCCTTCGAGCTCGCGCAATGGTACCGCAGCCGCGGAAGCAAGGTCGTGCTCGGCGGACTACACGTTCTGTCGTGCCCCTCCGAGTGCGCGCCCTACGCGGATGCGCTGGCCGTGGGCGATGGGGTGCAGCTTTGGCCACGGATTCTCGCGGATGTGGAGTCCGGCTGCCTGCAGCCGAAGTACACGGCGACCTATGAGAACGACTATCGCCAAGACCCCGTTCCAAGAAGGTCGATTCTGCCGCGCAAGAGCTTTCTCACCACCGCCAGCTTGATCGCCACTCGTGGTTGTCACAATCGGTGCGAGTTTTGCTATCTGGCAAGTGATGGCTTGCGTATGCCGTATCGAATGCGAGATCCCGCCCAGACCGCCGCGGAGTTCGTGGCGGATGATCAGCCTTACGGCGTCTTCATCGACAACAACCTGGGATCGAACCGAGCGTACCTGGGCGAATTGTGCCGGGCCCTGCGGCCGCTGAACAAAATCTGGAGCGCAGCAGTCTCCCTGGATGTCACGGACGATCCAGCTTTGATCAGAGCCATGGCGCTCGCCGGTTGTACAGGGGTATTCGTAGGATTCGAGTCACTCACGGATGAGAATCTCGCCGATGCAAGGAAGAAAACACCAAAGGCCGGCGACTATGCGCGCCGGGTCCGCATGCTGCATGAGAACGGCATCCAGGTGAACGGCTCGTACGTTTTGGGGTTCGATCACGACCGGCACGACGTTTTCGCCCGGACCGCCGATTGGATTGAGGAGAACCGCCTGGAATGCGCGAACTTTCACATTCTTACACCCTACCCTGCCACACCGCTGTTCCGAAAAATGGGGTCGGAGGGCCGCTTGTTACACCGCGATTGGGCCCTGTACGACACCGCGCACGCGGTGTTCCGTCCGAAAAATATGTCTCCTGAGGAACTGGAACAAGGCTATGCCTGGATGTATCAGCGCCTTTTTTCACACGCATCGATTTGGCGACGGCGGCCCGCCGATTGGCGCGCGGTTGTTCCGTATCTGGGAATGTCCTACTTATATAGGCGGTCCAACCGGTTCTGGCAATTGCTCATTAAACACCATCTGGTGCACGCCGTGTGGCGACCGTTGGTTGAACTGACGCGACTCCGGCACGTGCGATTCCGGAAAGAACTGGCTGGCGGCGAAGCGCCAGGCAGGCCGGCGGCCGGCATCGTTACGGCCGGAGTGTAGTGGTGGCCGGGGAGGGGAGTCGTTTTCAGGGCAGTCGCTCATGTTCGTCAGCTGACGAACACCCGGAAACCATGAAAACAGGATGGTAGGGGGACGGCTTGCCGTCCCCTGGCTGAATCGATCTTGCACCATCCGGGGTAGGGCAAGCCCTACCCCTACATATCTCTCAAGATTAAGCATGGCGCAATTGCCACCCGCGGCGCCAAAAGGCGGCAATGAGCAGGCTGGCGGCAAGTAGAACGTAGACGCATGCATACTCAACGGTATGCCTGCCATTGGCGCCTCCGGTGAAGTCCAGACCCGGAACCCGGTTCAGCGGTCCGCTATACCAAAGAGCCGTGAAAAGTCCTTCGAACGGGCGGCTGGATTTTGCCCAGACCCCAAGCGCCAGGGCCAGGCTGGGGATAAAAAGCGCGCCGGCGAACCATCCCAAAACGCCCGGATAGTTGGCCGCCACTAACAGCCGGGCGGCCACTCCCCCGCCCGTGACAACCGCAATGAGGACTCCAATCAGCCACTCAGAGGGGAGTTGCCGGGGCAGGATTCCCGGGCAGGCGAAGACGATCTGCTCCGTGCCGTGACGAGCTTCGCGCGCTCCCATGGCTGACCACAGGAGTACGGGCCAGATCCACGCTGCGGTCAGAAGCGGGCCGCGCGAAACCTCGAGGGGGGCGGCACACTGCGCCACAAGAAGCCCGCCGGCCACCGCATACCACCACCAGGAATACCCTTTCAACGCCAGCCTTAACTCCGCCCTGAAGATTTCAGGCAAACCCCAGCTTTGGGCGCTGGTTAGCGGGGTCAAGTGAGTGACCGCAGCACTGCGAGAGTATTCCGCCGTTGCGGCAGTACTCCCCTCCTCGCCGAGGAGGGGACTAAGGGGTGGTGTGGCCTTCTGCTGGGAGCGCCGCTTGGTAGTCGGCAGCTTGCGACCGCGCGCCGGATCGAAACGGTCGAAGAAAAGAGCAGCAAGTAGCGCCAGTCCCGCAGCAACTCCAATCCATTCCAGGCGCAACAACACGCGCGCCACATCCCACCGAATTCCAGGCCAGCGAAGGCCCCCGGCCACAATCGCTTTGCGGCTGACCTCGATCTGGAATGCGAATTCTCCGTTGTAACCCGGGATAGCGGCTCTCGCCGCGCGCGTGATGCTTGCCATCACCGCGAAGAGGCCTGTGAAATCGAGCCCTTCGTGGCCAGTGATCACCGGCAAGGTGATCAGGAAGCTCCATGCGAAGAACCACACGACATTGCCGACGCCACCGCGCAAGACCGGCACAGACTCGAACAGCACCGCTAGAGCCCCCGTTACCACCATCGCCGGCAGAGCCAGCAACAGAAAGGGAGACAGCAAAGCCCAAAGGTCGACGTGCGGGTCTTCCGCCACCACGAATTGCATGACCACGGAGGCCAAGGCCAGCACCCCAACCTGCACACTGAGAACTGTGGAGTTGCTGAGCCATTTACCCAGAAGGTAGACGGCGCGTGTAAGCGGCGTGGCAGCGAGAATCTCACCCACACGCGTGGCGCGATCCCGGTCGATCGCATTCTTCACCACGTAGAAGCCGACTAACGAGAGGAAGCAGGAGGCCACCATGGCCATGTTGGCGCCGATCCAGGCCGAGGTGTAGACGCCACGGTAATCGCCAAGCCGCAAGGCGATCTTTCCCGTGGCCGCGGCATAGCCGAGGTAGACGGCGAAGAGCAGCGTCACGAGAAAGCTGTAGCGCCGCACCCGCTCTAGAAAATCAGCTCGGGCAATATGGTAGATGGCGCGCATGTTCAAGACGCGCCTCCGAGTAAGGCTGTTTGGCTGCGGCGGGCCGCGAGAGTGCTCAGATAGGCGTCCTCCAGCGTTGGCTCAACAGGGCGCGCCGACGCCGCCGGGGCGTGGTCCGCCACGACTCGAACGTGGACTCCGTCGCTGCGGTGCGCGGTGTTGCTGACCAGGTAGCTCTTACGAAGTTCGCCGAGCTCCGAACTTGGAATTACAATCTCCCATACGCGCCGATCGACCGCTTGCAGGAGCGCCTCCGGGGCGCTATGAACCACGAGCCCGCCATGATCGATTAACGCAATATCCGTCGCGACCGCTTCCACATCGGAAACGATGTGGGTCGAGAGGATCACAATGCGCTCTCCGGAAAGCTCCGAGAGCAGGTTGCGAAACCGAACGCGCTCTTCCGGGTCGAGCCCGGCGGTCGGCTCATCGACGATTAGCAACTGCGGGTCGTTCAGCAAAGCCTGGGCAATTCCCACCCGCTGCCGCATGCCTCCGGAAAATCCCCCCAGCGGGCGGCGTGCCGCATCCGCGAGATTAACCAGTTCGATCAATTCGGAGATTCGCTTCCGAGCGGCGGAAGCATCGATGCGTTTCACTGCCGCCAGGTATTCCAGAAACTCCACCGCATTCAGATTCGGGTACACGCCGAAGTCCTGAGGCAAATAGCCCAGTACGGACCGCACCTTGTCCGGGGACTTCGCGATATCGGCGCCATCCCAGATCACTCGGCCCTCCGTCGCTCGCGTGACCGTTGCTAGGATGCGCATGAGAGTGGATTTGCCGGCGCCGTTCGGCCCCAGCAGACCCAACACTCCCCGGCCAAGTGTCAGGCTGAATCCACGCAGTCCCCAGACCTTGCCTTTGTAGAGTTTGCCTACGCCCTCAATAGTGAGCTGCATTCGCGTCTCCTGGTTCGCACCTGATTATACGCGTCCTTGTGCCTTTAGGTTCCGGCCGACTGGGGCTTGGCCAGGCGTCAGTATGGCTGGTGGCGGTGGCCTTTTTAGGCCAGCACTTGCCGACCTGAACGTCGGCGCCGGGTCCAGCATACGACAGATGCAGGCGAGCCTTGGCATTGTGAATCGTCAACGCCAGTGTTATATTAGAATATAATCGAAAGGAATGGCGATGCACAGAACGAATTTACGCAAGGTGGGCGGATCAGTGATGCTGGCCGTGCCGCGCGCCGTCCTGGATGTCCTCCACTTGGGGCCGGGAGCAAGCGTCGGCATCAGAGTGGAGCGCGATCGGTTGGTGGTGGAGCCGCACAAGCGTCCCCGCTACACCCTGGACGAACTGCTGGCGCAATGCAACCCCAAGGCCCGGCGCACCAAGGAAGAAAGGGAATGGCTCACTGACAAACCCGTGGGTGGCGAGCTGATCTAATGCGGCGTGGCGAAATTTGGCTGGTGGGACTTGATCCGGCTGAAGGGCACGAGCAAAAGGGCCGGCGCACGGTCTTGGTCATCTCGCCGGACGCTTTTAACCGGGTCACCAATGTGCCCGTGGTCCTCCCTATCACAAGCGGCGGCAGTTTCGTTCGAACGGCCGGGTTTGCGGTCTCCCTGGCCGGGGCTGGCACCAAGACAACCGGAGTTATCCGCTGCGACCAGCCCCGCGCGCTGGATCTCGGCGCTCGCAAGGGAAGAAGGTTGGAGCGTGTGCCGGATACCGTCATGGATGAGGTTCTGGCGAAGTTAGCGACCATTCTCGAGTGACTTCAAAGCCTGCCTCTTGCGCTTGTGTCCTGCCTCACCTAACCTTACATTTGGAGGTGGATCATGAAAAGGGCTCTCTGTTGGGCGGCATCGATCTTGGTACTGGCGGGGCTGCCGGTGTTTGCGGCGGATCAGTCGCCCCCGGACGTCGTGACCATCACCAGCGAGATCAAGCGCGTCGTGCTGGTGCGCTTGAAGTACAACGCCGATCTGTTGGACGGCTTGCAGCAGGCGGTGAAAAACGAAAAGATCAAGAACGCGGTCATTCTGAGCGGTGTCGGATCAGTCACCCGATATCACGTCCATGCCGTGAGCAACACCACGCTGCCGGCAAAATTGGCCTATACCGAGCGTGCCGCCCCCATGGATCTGATCGCCGTCAATGGGTACGTGCTGGGCGGCCGGATTCACGCCCACATCACTATGACGGACGACCAAAAGGCCTTCGGCGGACACCTTCACGAGGGAACCACCGTCTTCACCTTCGCCATCGTTGCGCTAGGCGTCCTCGACGACAAAGCCGACCTCAGCCGTTTCGACGATTCGAACTGGCAATAGGAAGAGCCGCGCATAACGGCAGAATCCGCAAGGTCCGGTGCTACTTGTTCGCGTTAGTCCTGCTTCAGGCGGCTAATCATCCGTTCGTAGGCTTCGGTGTAGGCCGGGTTCTGGGGCGCAAGTTGGTGGGCCAACTGGTATTGTTCGAGGGCGGCTTCGTAATCCGACTGGGCCGTTTTGGGAAGAGCCAGGCTGCCGGGCTGCTTGGAGAAATCGTCACGTGCGTATCCGGCCGAAGCGCCGCGCGCCTCGAGTTGGGCGCCGAGCGTGAAATGGCACTCAGCGTTTTCAGGTTCCAGTTTCACTACTTCCCGGTATTCGAGGATGGCCCCGGCTCGGTCGCCCTTTTGCGCAAGTGCGTCGGCCAGAAGGCGGTGGCCTTTAATCTCGTTCGGCTGCGCCTGAACCGCTTGCCGGTACATGCCGATTGCCCCTTCCAAATTTCCCTCGCGCTTGAGTATCTCCGCCTGGCGTATGTCGGAGCCGTAAGACACCGCGGCGTCATTTGCGGAGGTGAGTGGGACACCCGGGTTGCCTTCGCTTGAAGCGTCCCGGGCAGTGGCTGCAGCAGTGCTTCCGGGAGCCTGGAGGCCGTGTTCAGTTCCCGGGTTCGCCATCTCGGCGTTCGCCTGTTGCGACGCTGCTGCGTTCATCATCCTGAGCGTTGGAGCTGAACTAAGGCCCTCGAGCTCCTGCTGGTCTGTGGCGAAGAGTTCCAGGGCGAGCAGTTGTCCGTGGACAATCGTCACGATGCGCGACACCCAAACATGTGGAGTGCTGTTTGAGTTGACAAGCTTCACGCGGAGAAACTCCTGGCCGTCTATGGTGAATTCTTCGGGATCGCCTGCCATGGTCACACCCGGCGGCAGGATTGCCTGAGCGCGTGCTTTGAGCTGGCCCAGTGTGGGGACGGAGCCGGTCGCAAGCCAAACGGAAATCCGTGCGCAGGGAAAGGAGAGTCGTTGCCCATCACCCTGACCGCTCCGGGATGCATAGAGGACTACACTGGGGAGATTAAGATGCGTTGACCCGCGTTGTTCCGGATGCTGCTCGAGGAACTTCGCCTGCAAATCGGCCTGAGCCTTCTCTGTGGCTGCCTGAACGATTTGCGGCGCCACCGCGGTCCAATTGGGCGGAAGTTGATAGCTGAAACCCAGTTCCTGGTTCCGATAGACGCCGCTCGAAACAACTCCCGCCGCCGCAGGCGCAGCGGTTTCCGGTAAAGTCGCCGGGAACTTCAGCACCCCTGGCAGGTTCGCGGCCGGCTCGGGCGCTGAATTCTGGGATGCGGAAGGCGCGGTCGCTGCGAGGAGTGCGGGGTTGGACGGCCTCTTGAGCGCTGTATTAATTGCCTGCCGTAGTTCCAACTGCAATTCGGGATACCACCCGGCTTGGTTGTACGTGACGACGCCGTCCCGGTCCACCACGACAAAAGTTGGAAACGCATTGATGTCGAACGCTTGGCGCACCGAGCCCCTGGCGTCAAGAAACTCCGGCCAGTCCATGTGGTTTAAAGCGATGAATTTCCTCCAGGCCTGCTCGTCGCCGTCCGCGCTGACTCCGACAATCTCAAATGGCCGGCCCCTGTACGCCCCTTGAATGTTCGTCAGGGCGGGGATGGACTCTCGGCAGGGCGGGCACCATGTGGCCCAGAAGTGGAAGAGCACTACTTTTCCCCGCAACCCCTGGTTGGAAATCGCCTCACCACCCTCCGTCACAAAGGAAATATCCGGCGCGACCGGCTCACGCCCCAGGATGGGATAGGCAATGATGCGGCGCGCTTCCAGCACCGACTTCGCATCCGCGCCTGGCATGGCAAGGTAGCGCTTCAGCTCGACAATGCCTTCGGAGTCGCGTTCCTGCCGGATCAGGATCCTTCCCAGATTAAGGTGTGCGATGGGCAGGTTTGGCGCCAGTTCAAGAACCTCGCGCACTTCTGATTCAGCTTCCTTCAGCTTCTTGTCGTTCGGCTTCGAGGCCATGCGCGCCAGCAAGGTGCTGCGAACCAGATGCGCCTGCGCGGCCTCGGATTTGTTGTCACCGGCCGCCTTGACAGCCTGCTTGGCGTCTTCGAGCGCCGCAGGGAGGTTGCCCAGTTCGCGGTTCAACCTGCACATGCCGAGAAAAGCATCGGCGCAGGTGTGATGCGAGAGCTTGTCGGCCTTGCGATAGGCGCTCATGGCCCTGTCGTAGTCCCGTTGCTTGCGAAAAGCATCGCCGTCTGCAAGAGCCTTGGCAACGGCGTCGCCCTGCTCCTGGCCCCTGGCCGGCTTCGAGCAAGTCGGAATGATGAAGACGAGAAGCAGGCAGAAGAGATAGCGAGGCATGGGTCGCGCTCCGTAACGATCGGCCCTTTATACGCCTTCGCGAAGGGTATTACAAGCGACAAAGAGTCATCCTAATCCGTCGATAACGACCCGCAATGTAGGGGGACGGCTTGCCGTCCCCCGAGGGTTCCCGGGCCGACAAGGGTAGGGCAAGCCCTGCCCCTACACCACCTAGGTGCGTCGAGGTAAGGGGTAGCGCAGAGGTGCGTGTCTTGAGCGCTCCTCTGCGGTTCTTGGCCCCGTGCGCAGAGCCGCAGAGGAGGGCAAGAAGCGCCCGCCTCTGCGCTGCGTGGCTACGATTCATCGATAGGAGTGAAGTTCAGGGCCGACCGCATTGGAGAAATTGTAATTACCGCGGCGGTCGTCGTTAATCGTCCAGAACATGGCGCCGATCAAGCTGGGGTACCCGCCGGGCGCGTGCAACTTGTATTGGGTACCTGCGGGAGCCCTGCCGGTGATGAGGTAGTCCATCGCCTCGGTAACTTCGGTTGGCGTCGCGTCTCCGGTGAGGAAACCGACGGCAATCTTGCTCGCGGGCAGAGGTGGAAAGAACTCTTCGCCC
>Ga0181521_10006192_pt1 | contig 13072 bp, 15 predicted proteins | sample PEATcosm2014_Bin_32_FD_119764 | JGI IMG/M metagenome (GOLD analysis project Ga0181521, IMG submission 119764) | Peatland microbial communities from MTU Mesocosm Facility, Houghton, MI, USA - PEATcosm2014_Bin02_60_metaG | ecosystem: Environmental > Terrestrial > Soil > Wetlands > Peat | place...
CGCGCTCGCCATTCCTTCCTGAATGGCCGCAAGGGTCTCCATGTAGCGCAAGCGGTTTTGCATGAGCTGATAGCTGGCCGCATCCTGCACCACGACCTCGGCCTTGCCGTTCACGGTCAGCACTTCCGGGACTTGCGTCTTTTTGAGGCGCTTGACATGGGTCTTATGGTCGCGCAGGAAATCGGTCAAGGAGTGGATTTCACGGGTATCGAGCATGGGAGTCCTCGCTGATGATTATCTGATAATTATATGTTGGCATAACGGGGGTGAAAGCATCAAGGAGAAATCTTGAAATGACTGGCAAAATAGAAGGTCGGAGTCGAACGGTGTCGGTTGTGCGGCGGCTACTGAACCCCATATTGTTTCTTGATTTGTTCACGTTGTTCGTTGGCTTTTGGGGCCATCTCGTTGTACTTCTTCATCAGAGCCTGTGAGTCGTCGAGCAACTTGTTAAATGCGGCACGTGTTGCATCGTCGGGTATGAGGACCTTGCCGTTGGCAACTTGAATTTGCCCAACGTGCGGCAAGGCGTACGAGTAGAGGAGCACCGCAGATTTGGCCCACTCTTGCTGAACACTAAGTTCCTTTATCGGGAGCGAGTCCGTGTAGGTTTGTCGCAACCCTGCCATGAACTTCTCTTGATCGGTAGCAGACATGGAGGACTTAACCAGTTCTTGCTGAACGACATTCGGAAACTGACTGTAAGCTGTTAGAAACTCCTGATTGGCCGCAGACAATTTACTCATTTTGTCGAGTGTCCGAGAGATTGCTTTCTTGTTAGCAAACGTCCCAGAGGTGTAGATGTCATCGGTGGTGATACCACTGGTGTCTGCCTCAAACTTTTCTCTTGCGTTCTTTACGTGTGCGAATCCGGCACGCACAGCGTCGTCGTAATTATTCTGTTCGCTAGCTGGGAGTGGCTTGGTGTCGCCCTTCTCCACTTGGTTCATGATGGAGCCAACGTGCTGTTCTAGTTGCGCCGTGCTCTGAGTTTTTTGATTCTGACTCTGGTTTATTGCTCCCAATAACAACAGCCACGACAGCCCGCCTAAAACGATCCGCGTTGTCTGAGACTTGGATGTACAGATAAAGGTGAGGGCAAGGGCGGGTAAGGCCACGGCTGCCACGGCATAACCCATGTTCGCCGCTGTGCTGTTGCTGCTGCTGAGGAAGCGCACCAGTGTATTAGCTGATCCGACGAGCAGCCACAGGACTGCACCAAGGCGCCAGCCAGAGAAGTTCCTCATGCTAGTTCCCTCCCCTGTAATTTAGGAGCAGACAGATCATAGAAGCCCTCCGATTCGGTATTGTACTGCCGACGATGCGTGGAAGCGAAAAAGTTTCCAAAAGAGCTACTACCCAGCGTTCCTCTACAACGCTCTCTTTTGTGGCTGGAACGAGCGGGCTACTTCGCCACTGTGATATAGATCGCCTGCTGCGGTATCATCAATGGCAATGCCTGCGTCGCATCCATTTCAGACTGACGACCCGCGGCTCGTCCCGATCAAAGATAAGGTGCTGGCGGGCGTGCGACTGAACGAGGCCGATGCGCTGGTGCTTTATGGGACGGGCGACATCCTCGCGGTGGGGTGGCTGGCCAACTGGGTGCGGGAGCGGATGCATGGCGACAAGGCTTACTTCAACGTCAACCGGCATATCAATCCGACGAATGTTTGCGTGGCTGCATGCCGGTTGTGCGCTTATGGACGCAAGAAAGACGCTCCGGGGGCGTACACCATGGCGCTCGAAGAAGCGTTCCAGACGGCGGCTTCCGGCTATACGGAGGCGGTCACGGAGTTTCACATTGTCGGCGGGCTGCATCCCGATTTGCCGTTGCAATATTTTCTCGACCTTATATCAGGATTGAAAGAGCGTTTTCCGCGCGTCCACCTGAAGGCCTTCACGATGGTCGAAGTTGCGTATCTGGCGAAGCGGGCGAAGCTGACCATCCGAGAGACGCTGGAGAAAATGAAGGCGGCGGGAGTGGACTCGCTGCCGGGCGGCGGCGCCGAGATTTTCGCCGACCGGGTGCGGCATATTATCTGCGACCACAAAATCGACGGCGATCAATGGCTCGATACGGCGCGGCTGGCCCACCAGATCGGGCTGAAATCGACGGCGACCATGCTCTACGGCCACATTGAGAATGATGAAGACCGCGTCGATCATCTGCTTAAGCTGCGCGCTTTGCAGGATGAGACGGGCGGATTCCAGACGTTTATTCCTCTCGCTTTTCATCCGGCGAACACGCCGTTGCAGCATCTTTTCACGACTACCGGCATGACCGACATCAAGCAGATCGCGGTCAGCCGGCTGGTGCTGGATAATTTCGCGCACATCAAGTCTTATTGGCAGATGATGACGCCAAAGATCGCGCAGATCTCGCTGCGTTTTGGGGCCGACGATATTGATGGCACGGTGGTTGAGGAAAAGATTTACCACGACGCGGGCGCGACTACTCCGCAAGGGCTGCGGCGGCACGATCTGGTGCGGCTGATCACGGAAGCGGGACGCGTGCCGATCGAGCGCGATACGCTTTACCGGCCGGTGACGAGGACGGAAACGTCGTTTACGGTGTCGGTGTAAGGGCAAGGCTGTTGCTTTTGGCTCTTGGCTTTTAGCCAAAAGCTAACAGCTAAGAGCTAACGGCGTGTGTTGACATGAGTGCGAAACTTCGGGGGCGCGAGTACATCCAATCACCATGGCTAAAGAACAGACGGCGGTTTTCGGGGGTGGGTGTTTCTGGTGCATGGAAGCCGTTTTTCAACGGCTGAATGGAGTTACTCAGGTCGAGTCGGGATACATGGGCGGAGGCGCCGATGAGGCGACTTATCGCCAGGTGTGCAACGGCGACACGGGGCATGTGGAAGTGGTGCGCGTTACGTTCGATCCTGCCGAGATTGGATATCGCGATCTTCTGGAAGTATTTTTCGCGATGCACGATCCGACCACGCTCGACCGGCAGGGGAACGACGCGGGCGAGCAGTATCGTTCGGTGATTTTCTACAGCGACGATGAACAGAAGAAAATAGCCGAGAATGCGATCGCGGAGTTGACCGCGGCCAGGGCGTTCCCCGAACCGATTGTGACGGCGGTCGAGCCGGCAGGGGAGTTTTACGTGGCGGAAGATTACCATCAGAACTACTACAACGAAAATTCGCGGCAGCCTTATTGCATGTTCACGATCTCGCCCAAGCTGGCGAAGCTGGAAAAGAAGTTTGGCGAAAAACTGAGAGCGTGATCCGGCGAGGCGCGGCCTGGATTGAACATCCGAGGAAATCTATTTTTTGGGACCGGGAGTGGAAGTTTTGTCGGGAGTGGGCGGGGCGGGCTCGGGGCGTTCGTCCAACAGAAGGCGTCGCAAGCTGCGCAGGTCGTTGAGCAGGACGCTGCTGTTGGTCAAGTTTTGTTCCAGCTTATTCAGCTTGAAGAGCACGATGCGGAGGGCCTCGATACGGCGTTCCGACTTGGCTTTTATGGCCGTGGCGAGATCGGCTTCGATCTCGCTTTTGGCTTCGGAGATGGCCTCGACCAGAAGTTGAATGTATTGGTGGGCATTCTCGACGCTATCAAACGGGGTTTGGCGGGGGCTGTTCAAGGGCACGCGCTCCTCAGTAAATGGGAAATATGGCGGAGAGGGTGGGATTTGAACCCACGATACCCGTTAAGGTATGTCCGCTTTCGAGGCGGATCGTTTCAACCGCTCACGCACCTCTCCGAACACCAGTTGTCAGTTGTCAGTTCTCAGTTGTCAGTAACTTCTGTCGCGCCGGTCGCCCGTTTCTCTACGCTGGTGGCGAACCGCGAACGACCAGCGACCGACGAGCAACGACTAACGACCTACGACTGACGACGGTTCCGAAAGAACTCCTGCACCATCTCGGCTGAACGCGCGGCCAGCACTCCGCCCCGGACCTCGATGCGATGATTGAGGCTGGGGTGATTGACCACTTGCAGAGTCGAGTGGACGGCGCCCGCCTTCGGGTCGTCGGCGCCGTACACCAGGCGGCGGAGGCGGGCATGAACGGCCGCTCCCGCGCACATGGCGCACGGTTCAATTGTAACAAACAGATCGCAGAGGCCGAGGCGGTGGTTGCCTACGGCTCGTCCGGCCTCGCGCAAGGCCACGATTTCGGCATGAGCGGTGGGGTCGTAGTCGGTGAGATTGCGGTTCCAGCCTCGTCCGACGACGCGGCTGGCGCAGACGACGACCGCTCCGACGGGCACTTCGCCGGCCTCGAGGGCGCGCTGGGCGCAGCGCAGGGCCTCTTCCATCCATAGCTCGTCGTCGGGAGTCAGTTGTCAGTTACCGGTGGCCGGTTGCCAGTGCTGCCGAGGTTGCCCGAAACTCCGTTGCCGGAGTTCCGGTGAAAGTCAGCGGCTCTCGTTCCTGATTAGGCTACGCAACCTGCGGCTCCCCGGCAACTGCCTTTTTGGGGAGTTGCCTTTTTAGGAGCCCGTGGACCACTGGGGAGGAGGGGCCGCGGCAGGCCTTATTTAGCGTGAAATCGCTTGCCAAACTCTGCTAAAATGCTCTCGTCTGCTCGCTAGGTTCCTGTATCCGGACCGGTTCTGTGGGGTGGTTCTGGATGCCGGGATGGTTCTTCGAATAGGCTCTCCCCCAGTTGCCCACGGGCCCAGCGTTGGGGCACAGGAGTACTGTTTTGAACGACGGTATGAGCGGGAAAGCCGGACGACGAAGACAAAGGCGGACTTGGTATAAACGCCGCCTGCGCCTGGAGCGTGTATTGGTTGGGCTGGCCGTCGGCATCGCACTGGCTGGCGTCTGCTGGCAGATGGCGGCACTCCATCGCTCATTGTTCCTGCCCTCGATGCGCGCTTCCCAAGGTTTGTCCGATTCTTATTGGGCGCGGGGCAACGTGCGCAAGAACCTGGCGTTCGCGGCGGCGCGCTCGGCCAAGCCCGCGAAATCTCTGGCGCGGACACCGGAGGTCTATCCTTACTCCGTTGTTCCGGGAGGGATGAAAAGTCCGGGAGATCTTCGGGCAGCGGCGGCGCGCGATGCGGTGGTTAGGCGGCACTACGCGCGCTTCGATTACGATCGCGCCCGACTGGTGCGCCTGGTGGAAGCGCGCGAAGTTTATATTTCTTACCGCATTCGCGACACGGTTTTCTGGACGCGCAGGAAAGTTCGCCTGCGCCCCGGTGAATTGCTGCTGACAGACGGCAAAATCACGGCGCGAGCGGGTTGCGGCAACCAGATTTCGGATGAGGCCAAGCCCGAGGTCTCGAACGAGGAACCGGAGGAAGATGTTCTGGAGCGGCCGGTAGCGGCGCTCGATCCGCCGTTGTCGCCCATCCGGCCGGTGCTTGCGCCGTCCAGTTTGCCGAGCGGCCAGGCGCTTCCACCCCCGCTTTTCGGCGGTCCATTCTTGTTCCCGTACGTGCCGGTGAATATACCGCTGCCTCCCCGCGTCTGCGCCGCCGGCGACACCTTCGTTGACGGGCGCTGCCGCCCCAAACACCACAAACCGACAACCACTCCCGAGCCTTCGACGATGGTGCTGGCTGCTTCTGGACTGGCGTTCATCGGGTGGCGGTATCGAAGGACGGGCCGCTGGACGGCGAAGTAGCCCGGGTCGCGTCCCAAGAAATCAGCTTCATTTTGAGCACAGCTCGCCCTGGAGTTTCCTTTGTCCAGGCAAGATTGGCGGGGCTGCGTCCTGCTGGACGGCCGGGGGCGGCTGTCCCTACGCAAGATGCTAAGCTGCGCCTCGGCCGCGATTAGTTGAGGTCGTTCAGCACCAGCGGAGTGGTTGACATGCCGTTATTCCCGCCCGCGTTGTCCAACAGCACGAAGGTGGTGATCGATCCGGTGGCTGGCCAGGGTGGGGCGGCGGGGGGATTGGGGGGATTAGGATAAGTAAGGAGTGCGATCTTGGCGCCGTGCGCGGTCATGATCACTTGATAACCAGTGCTGAGGAAGTTAACTTGCTGGTAGCTGCTGGGCTGGGCGTATCCCAGTCCGGAAATCTGCGGCGTGTAATCGGTGAGGTCGGTGACCGAGGGGGGAACAAAATAAACATCCACTCCGCCCGGGGACAGGCCGAGCGAGGCGGAGTTGAGCGATGCGTTGATGACCCGGAATTCCACCTGGTTCGCCGGCGGAGGGGTGTTGTCGTCGACGATCACCATGGGTGCGCTGTCACTGAGTTCAAGTCCTACGGCAACCACCGTGTACTGGTATGTGCTCTTCAAGATGGCGGCGCCGGTTGGAGGAATGGGGTTGGTTGTGTCTCCGGGTGGATATCCCTGGATGGTGGCGCTGCCGGAATTCACCGTGACGTAGCTGGCGGGCGTGGCCAAAGGCGGGTAAACCTGGGGGAACTGCATGGATTGAACGATCCTGATGGCGTTGACATAGATATCGACTTGCTGGCCGTTGGAGATGGCATCGATCAGGCGAATTTGCGAGTGGCTCGTGGGGTTGCAGCTAGTGGTCCAACAGCTCAAGGCTGCGACGGCCAAGGTGAGAGGCACGGTTTTCAACCAGCGAAACATCTTTCATTCTCCAACAGGCAGTTTGGTAGTGAGCAGGAAGGTTTGTCAACCGCTTGTTAAGACGACTGGCGGGGCCTCGGTCGAGGCCCAGCACATTTTCCTGATCTTCTTGCCGGCCATCTTTCCGACCATGGCTGCGAGGCGCGCGGCTGGGTCCAAGCGGCGCCCGCCATTAATCCAGGTCGATGAAGTTGAGTGGGGTCTGACTGACTCCTTGACCGCCGTTCTGGTTGTCCACGATCACGATCGTAGTGATGTATCCGTTGGTGGTGCTTGGGTAGGCGTAGGGCCAGGTGATGTACGGGTTCCCCTGGCATTGGTCGTTGTCGGAGTGTGCCATAACCAGCATGGTATAACCCTGTGATACGTAGGGAAGCGTAATGTAGCTGCTCGCCTGCCCAATCTGGAGGCCAGAAATCTGAGGAGTTGCAGGCGGCGTAAGCCCGGTCTGGTAAAAGCAAACATCAAACCCGACGTTGATAGGAGTATTGGCCGAGCCGTCTATGACGCGAAACTCCTCATTATTCTGGCCCGTATTCTGATTCGGCGCCGTGTTGTTGTCCTGTAAAACGTAGGCTTGGGGGCTCTGGTTGGCGAATCCAGCCAGAACCACCGTGTACTCCTCCGAAGCGCTCAGCGTCACACCTTGGGTAGTGAAGAGTGGGTTGGAGGTTTGTCCTTCGTTGTAGGCCTTGACGGTGTTGCTGCCCGACGGTACCTGCACGTATTTTACCGGGGTCGTCGACGTCGGATAAACATAGGTGAATTGCAGGGCGGGAGCGACCTTGCTGGCGTTGACGTAGACATCCAAGTCGGCGCTGGCGTCGGGGATGGCATTGACCACGCGAATCTGGGCTTGATTGGAACAGCCGGCGGTAATGATGCTCAAGGCGACAATGGCAAACGTAAAGGGTAAGGTTTTGAACAAGCGAGACATAATCTTCGATTCTCCAGAAAGCAGTTTGATGGAGCAATTATATGGGATGCGGATAACGTGATCCCAGGTTTTACGGGTGCAAGAAAGTTTTTATACAGTCGAATCTAGATTAACATGATTGGCGGGAAAGGGTCTGTGGTAGGGGACTCCATCGCGCCCACCCCAATGCAGAGATCCTTCGCTTCGCTCAGGATGACAATTCGTAAAGAAGATGACAACTCACAGACCGGACGACAACTCATAGACAGGGCGACAATTTATGATGAGGCATGGTGCGCGAAGTGCTGGAGGATCGGCGGGCCCGCGTTGTGCGCTTGATTCGCGTCTTGGCGCCGGGAACGGTGTCGAGCTACGGCGCCATCGCACGGGCCGCGGGTTGGCCGGGAGCAGCGCGGCAAGTGGTGCGCATCTTGCAACAGGTTGAGGGATTGCCCTGGCACCGCGTGGTCGGCTCGGGCGGCGTCATCAAGTTGCGGGGTGAAGATGGCGCGGAACAGAGATTCCGCCTGCGCATGGAGGGCGTGACCTTCCGCGGAGTGCGCGTGGATATGAAACGGCACGAGGTTCACTGGAAGCAGTTGCCAGTTGCCGGTTGCCAGTTGCCAGTACCAAGGGTCAAGTCGCGGCAGCGCTGAGTGCCAGTACTGGCAACTGATTAACCCAGGTTTCCTTCCAACAGGTCGCAAAGACGGTTCGCCGGAACTCGCAATCCGATATAGAAACTTCCGAACAGGGCATAGACGGCGCTGACCTGGTCGAAGCGCATCTCGTAGATCAGTTTCTTGAAGACCAGGGGATTGTCGGCGAAGAGGTCAACGCCCCACTCCCAATCGTCAAAACCAATCGAGCCGGTGATGATCTGTTTCACCTCTCCGGCGTAGCGGCGGCCGACCAGGCCGTGGTCGTTCATCTGGCGCTGGCGCTCTTCCATGGGAAGGGTGTACCAGTTTTTGTCTTCGCCGCGGCGGCGGTCCATGGGATAGAAACAGATGTAGCGGTTCAGCGGTATCGCCGGAAAGAGGCGCGACTTCATGGCTTCTTTCTGGCGCGCCATGGTTTCGTCGATCGCCTTTTTCCATTCGTCCGAATGCGGTTCGACGCCGCGATCGGCGAGCGCCTTATAGGTCTTGAGCGTGGATTCATACAGCCCCAGCTCAATCACCGACAAATACGAACTCGTGGGTTCGAGGAATTCACTCAGCCGTAGCTGGGCCAGGTCGAGTTCCGCCTGATTGAGTTGGTCGAAGCTCTCGCGGAAGTGGACCAGCATGAGGTCCCCTTTATGCCCCAGCAAGGAGAACAGCGCGGATTGGCCATCGGTTTTGGCTTCCATCCTGGCCAGCAGGCTCGCGGATTCGCTCGAAATATCGCGGCGGGCGTTTTCGGGAGTGGCGCGCCATGCCGCCCAGCGGAAGCGCATCATCTGGTGAAGGGTGGCGTAGCCTTCCAGCGTCAGCGGCACGGCGGGGAGTTGGCCGGCGGTCGCCGGAGGAGTGGAGGGATGGTTTGGATTCATGGATTTGACCCTGGCCGCTATTGTAACCAATCGGGACATCTGACTATCGGGTGATCGGGCGATCGGGTGATCGGGCGATCTAAGTTCAACTGCTTTTGACTTTCGATCATCCGATGGCCCGATGGCTCACTCGGGGTATCAGGGCTGCTACTGGGGACCGTGGATTGCTCCATCCTGCGCTGGTATGCTAGAAGCAAGCTATATGCGCAAATGGATGAGCGAGCGCTTGAAGCGCCGAAAGAAACCCGCGGAGGGCTCGGCCAAGGAAACAACGAAGGCGCCCGAGCCCTTGCAACCGAATTTCTATGGAGATGAGCCGGCCGCGCCGGTCGAAGCTGCCGTGGTCGAGGCTCCGGTGGTAGAGTCGCGGCCTCGGTCGAGAGCGGAGCCGGAATCAGCGCCTGAGCCGGTTTCGGCACGAGATGGGGCATCTTCTTCAACTGAGAATTTTGAAGCGCGACCACGAATTTCGCGCCGCCGTCGCGGCCGCGGAGGCCGTGGCGGATCTCGGCAGCGACCCGTGGTGCCCGGCCCTGCGGCGGCAACGGAACCTTTTGCGGCAGAAGCAATCGCCGCGGAGGCATCGGCCGCGGAAACGCAGGCTGCCGCGAAGTTGGCGGTGGAAGGCGCGCCGGCCGCACGCGCCAGCAAGGGAACGGTGGTGCTGGCGATCGGATTGCCGGGATCGGGCAAGAGTTCGTGGTTCAAGCGGCACAGCATTCGGCCGCTGTCGAGCGACCTGCTGCGCGAGCTTCTTTTCGACGACGCGCAGGAGCAGCGTTTTCAGGACCTGGTTTTTTCCAACCTGCGCTCGATGCTGAAGGCGAGGCTGATCGCGCGGCGTCCCATGAACTACGTGGACGCGACCAACCTCACGCCTCAGGACCGGCAAAGCTGGATCAAGCTGGCCAAGGATTATGGTTACGATGTGCAGGGCGTGTTTTTCGATGTGCCGCTGGAAGTTTGCCTGGAACGCCATGAGCGCCGTGGGCGCGTGGTACCCGAAGAAATCATGCGCAGGATGGCGGGCAAGTTGAAGCCTCCGACGTTTGAAGAGGGCTTCTCGAAGATCACGGTGGTGCGGGTGAAGCAGAAAGAAGAAGCGGCCGAGTAGAGACGCAGTTCGCCCCTGTTTCCACAATGTCAATTCGCCACGGAGCCACAGAGACATGGAGAAAAGCGATTTCTTGTTTTTCTTTGTTTTTAGATTTTCTCCGTGTCTCAGTGGCTCTGTGGTGAAAAATACTCCTCAGCCTTTCAGATACGGCAACAATTCCCGAAACGCGGGCGTACCCGACGAGCGCAGCAGTTCGTAAATCATCATTTCGGTAGAAGAAAGAATGGCTCCGGCGGCGCGCATGCGGTCGAGGCCGATCCGCCAGTTTGATTCCGCGCGCGAACTGACGGCGTCCGACGCCACGTGCACCAGATAGCCTTCCCGCAGCGCCCCGAGCGCAGTTTGCATCACGCAAATGTGGGTTTCCATGCCGCAGAGCAGCACGGTCGTCCGCTGGCCCGGCAAGCGCTTCAGCAAAGAGCAGAACACGTCGCTGCCGAAACAGGAGAAGGTCAGCTTGTCGGTGGGCGGGCTGCCGGGTAACAGCGATGCAATCTCGGGCTCGGTGTTGCCCAAGCCCTTGGCGTATTGGACCGTGACCAGCGCCGGGATCTTCAGGATCCCAGCCATGCGAATCAGCAGCTGCGTATTTCGTACCAAGCGTTCTTTTTCCCAGATTGAAGGCAGCAATTTTTCCTGCACGTCCACGACGACCAGAGCGCACTGCTCGGCCTCCAGCGGACGGCGTACCATCTCGGCGTAATCGGTCTCGGAGGGGATAATAGTTCCTGTGATTTCGCTGCTCATAGCAAAGATTCTAACGCGGGCTGGTGCAATGTTGGCGGTGGAGGGCCGGGCGTCCCTTCGGCAAGCTCAGGGCGGGCTGTTGCCCGGCCGAGATAACGGCGGACGGGCGAGGACGCCCGTCGCTCCACGACACAGTTTGAGCGCGGCGTTTTGCAGCCGCCGGAAAATGATTTAGTATTTCTAATACAGCCCGGTCGTTCAACGGTAGGACTGCAGCCTCTGGAGCTGCGTATCGGGGTTCGAATCCCTGCCGGGCTGCCAAAAAAGGTCTCAGGTCTTAGGTGTCAGGTCTCAGGAAAGCCGAAGCTAGTTTGGGGTTGCTCCTGAGAGCTGACAGCTGTGACCTGAGATTTTTTTCTTTCTTGATTAATTCAAATCATTATCAATTCAGATCATTATTAATTCAAATCATTGGCAGGCGCAGCGGACGGGTCGGAGAGCGCAATCAGTTTTCCGAGCGGAAAGTCTTCTGGGGCGAGAGGGGCCTCGGGCTCGGGATTGAGAATCTCCAGCACTTCGCCGCTGAGAATTCCACGGATAAACAGCCGGTCACCTTCGATGGCAACCACCCGGTATTGCTGGTCGAAGATTGACAGCCGCTTCCCCATACCCGCCCCCATACCTGCGTTGGATGCGCAATCGCGCAGCGGCGATTCTTCGGATTTGGCGGACTGGGTGGCAGGGCGGCAGGGTCACTTGCTCGACAAGACGCTCCGGCTCTCTTCGAGGAACCGATCCACTTCCGCAAGGGTTGGCATGGACGACTGGGCACCGGGACGAGTCACGGAAATGGCGGCGACGGCCGATGCCCAGGAAGCGCTGCTGAGCGAATCCTGCCCGTTCAGCAGCGCGACGGCGAAGGCGCCATTGAAGGCGTCGCCTGCGGCGGTGGTATCGACGGCGCGCACGCTGTGAGCCGGTAATAGCTTTCGGGCCCCGTCCGCGAGCGCGACGTAGCATCCCCGTTTCCCGAGTTTGAGGATGACATTGCGGCTGCCCAGAGCGAGCAGGGTGTTGGCCGCATCCTTGAGCCTTTCTTCCGAGAGTTCTTCGGGCGCGCGCCCCAGAAGGAAACTGGACTCGGTTTCGTTGGGCGTCAGCCAATCGACACACTTCAGAAGGGAAGCCGGCAACGGGCGTGCAGGGGCGGGATCCAAAATGAGGGGAATCCGCTCTCGAGAGGCAATGGCCGCCAGATACCCCACCGTTTCGAGCGGTATTTCGAGTTGGGTGAGCAACACGCCGGCGCCGCGGAGGAGGTCGATATGCCTATCGAGATCCGCCGGCGAAAGACGCGCATTCGCGCCGGCAACCACCGTGATTGCGTTCTCTCCCTTTTCGTCCGTGGTAATCAGCGCGACGCCCGACGATCCAGGGACTGCTTCGACTCCGCCGGTGTTTACCCTGGATCCTTCAAGGCTGGCCCGGAGCTGGGCGCCAAAAATGTCGGTCCCGAGCTTTCCCAGCATAGTCACGGAGCCGCCGAGGCGGGCGGCCGCTACCGCCTGGTTGGCGCCTTTACCGCCGGGGAAAGTCTGGAAGCTGAGACCGGCAACCGTTTCACCGGCAATGGGAATTCGTGGCGCGGTGGCGACCAGGTCAAGATTGATGCTTCCTACAACTACGATTGGCTTTGCCATATGGATTCCCAGTTTTCGTGCTTCCTTTCGCCGTCGTTGGCGCGATTTAATGCGCAGTGTCCGGCGCCATCACCTCGGAATGACCGGCGCCACAGCGACTGCACCCAAGCCGACGAGGAAAAAAATAAACATCAGCGGTATTAACTTGCGCGCATTCGGGGGCGCGCTGGCAAATTCTTTCCAGACAAAAACTCCCCAGATGGCGGAAACCATGGTCGCGCCCTGGCCGATGGCGTAAGAGACCGCCGGACCCACCATTTGTGCGTGGGAGGCAACGAAATTGAACGTGGTTCCCGTGCACCAGATCGCTCCGCCGAGAATGCCCCACCAGTGCCATGCGGGGCGACCTTTCCAGTAGTCGGCCATGCTGACGGGCGGGGTTCCGGTCAACGGCTTGCGCATGAAGAAATAATTCACCGGTATGGTGCACAGCGCGGTGCCTACGGCAAAGAAAAATGCCACCGTGTAGGGACCGAGAGAGCGCGCTCCTGAACTGGCCTTGGCGACGAGGGGATAAAAGAGGCCCATGAGGACGCCACCCGCGAGGCTGATTTGAATGCCGCGGGCACTGAGGGCCTTTCGCGTGGTCTCGC
>Ga0181521_10006194_pt1 | contig 13065 bp, 14 predicted proteins | sample PEATcosm2014_Bin_32_FD_119764 | JGI IMG/M metagenome (GOLD analysis project Ga0181521, IMG submission 119764) | Peatland microbial communities from MTU Mesocosm Facility, Houghton, MI, USA - PEATcosm2014_Bin02_60_metaG | ecosystem: Environmental > Terrestrial > Soil > Wetlands > Peat | place...
AGTGGTTTGGCTGGATACCAAAATCATCTGTCCAGGCGACCGGTGGAATCAACTGTGCCCTCGCTCAGATGCTCAACTCCCTCTCCTTGGGATTTCAAGGGCGCAGCCCTTGGTTATCTTTAGATTCACTCCCCAGTTCGATGACTCGCTTCCTATGGCCATCATGGGAACCTGGGATGATAAGAATGTTGCACCAATCAGAATGCTGGTAAGCGCGAAACCGTAAGCCAAACCGCGTTGGCTTCCGCGCCGCGGCCAGCCGCCGTCCGGCGATTGCGCGAAGAGAAAATCTACAAGGGATGCTCGGCAGCCTAGGAACAATTCTGCTCCGGGCACCTGAAAATGAACCGCTCCGAAGCCGACAAGCTGATTCGCCTCCCGGATGAATTCGGCCCAGACTACTTCGAGTTGTCGCTGCTCACGCCCCTGATTTCAGCTTCGCGTACGCGCCCTGGGGCAAGCCGCCACGAACGGTTTCACTTTCGGGATTAAGTATCTGATCTCGCGGGCCTAAGTTTTCAGCTTCCACAGAATCTGCCGCAACATGCCCAGCAGCACTGGTGCGTCGCGGCCCGCTATATCCAGCCTGTGCACCAGGCGCCTCACTTTTTCCTCGGTGGTTCCGGCCGTGCGCGGATTAACGTAGCCGCTTTCGCGCAGCGCTTCCAGCAGCATTTGAGTGACTTGCTCAGTTTCGCCGGCGTTGGCGGAGCGGATCTTTTCGGCGCGCGCGCGAACGGCGTTCGGGTCGCGCGCCAATTCGTACAGGCAAAGCGCCACGGCTTGGCCCAGGTTCATGGAAAGATCCTTATCCACGGTGGGGATGCGCATCAGCCAGTGGCAATGGCTGAAGTCGTCGTTGGAGAGGCCGAATTTCTCCGAGCCGAAGAGCAGCGCCACCTTGCTTTCCGGCAGCACGCGCAGGATGGCGCGGGCTCCCAGTTCCAGGCGGCGGAGGGGATGCTGCAGTTCGCGATGACCCACGCTGGTGGTCCCCACGACCAGTTGGCAATCCGCTACCGCTTCGGCTACGCTCGGGAATTCTTCGGCCGCCTCGAGCAGCGGCGCCGCGCCCACTGCGGAGCGCGCTTCGCGAAAGGCCACGTCGTAAGGCTGCACCACGCGCAGCCGCGAGAAGCCGAAATTGGCCATGGCGCGCGCGGCGGCGCCGATATTCAGCGGGTTGCGCGCCGAGACCATCACGACGCGCAAGTTCTCTTTCTGGAAGGTCGCGATATTCTAACTATGGGGCCCAAGAGTCCCAGCATGTCAAGCAGAGATTGAGCAGTCCACCGATATTGACCGCACCGCCTCCGCCAGTTGGGCGGGATCTAACTTCCCGTTCCGTCGTCCCCCGGCTGTTTGTCCACGTCCAGGATTTGAGTGAACGTTTGCGGCGAGTTTGCCACCGAGACCTTGACAAGTCCCTTACCAGAGGCTGTGTGCGTGACGCTCACGGGCTGGACATCGTTGGGCGGAAAATTCTTACCGACGATTTTGGTCTGGTCAATGACGACGAAGGTGAAGGTTTCCGCGCCTCCGCTTGCGTCCTCGATGGCGATCACTGAAACGGACTTAGTTTTGCCGTCATTGAACGACTGTAACTTTACGAACCCTGCAATCATCAAGCATCTCCTCTTTCCGTTGTCAGTTTGATTTTGCTTTGGCGAATATAGACTGCAGGGCGGACAACGCAGTGACGTCGATAGAGGGCCCGATGAAAAACTCCTGACGGAGCGATCCATTCGCGGGACTTGTCGAACCGTTCTCCGCAGGCAACGTCGTGCGGTAGAGCAGGCCGCCTGCCGTGATACGAAAGTACTTATTTAAGCGGAAGCCTAATCCGTACGCGAATGCGTTCTCTCCAGAGATTTTGCTCTGGGTGGATCCGCTCAGGTCCTTCAGTGCCACGCCGACCGCCAGCGAGACGCGCTGGTGAAGCCATTCCCCAATTCCGGCCTTAGGCGGGGTCGCCCCGGTCCTGAGTTGGACGGGCCCTAGGTAGACGTCTACCATGGCAAAGCTGCGCAGCTCGCTCAGGCGCGGCGCATACAGGGCTCCCACATCGAAACCGGCGTACTTCTGCAGATCGCAGACCACGTCTGTCGCCTGGTCGCTGCCCACCGCCAGGCTGGAGGACCCGGTGAAAAGGGCTCCCTTTAAGCCGTTGCTGAGCCCGGCGGCGGCATTTTGGTACGTTTTGAGGAACTGATCGACCATTTGCCGGGCGGTATCCTGCATTGCCGCGGAGACCTTAGAGTAATCGATTCCTTTCAGTTTGTCGGCGAGCAACTGGGGCGGCAGTGCAACGAGGTCGTCTTGGGAAAGGCCCAATCCCGCAGCGATGCTACTATAGGGATTCCGGACGGAACTGATTTGTCCGTCGAGATTGAAAATCGGTTCGATGTTGTTCAGCAGGGCAGTCGCAAGCGCGGTCTTCAGGTCCTCGGGGTTCTTCGGAGCTAGTCCCCTTCTGCCGAGGGCCGAGGTTACGACGGCTGCGGCGGCCTGGGACAGCAGGGTCGTGGCGGACAACTGCGCGGCCGCTGATTTTCCGAGCGCGCTATCAATGAACTGAGAAAGGGCGGCCTGGTATGCGGGGTCGCCAAGCATTTCGTCGAGCACAGCCTGCACGACGCCCGCCGAAAGGGGACCAGTGAAGCGGAAGTTGATGGTGACGCCGGTGTCGGGGCTCAGCTTGCCAACGCTCACGTTCCAGGAGGTGCCAGCCACGGGCGAGTTGGCCATGTCACCCTTAGTTCCGTCGCTGGCGGCGTAATCCCCTGTGACGCTCTGGGGCGTAATCAGCGCATTCAGGGCGCCGCCAGCCAACTGCACCTGGGTGACGTCGCCGGTAATGGCGAAAGCGGTGCCGTATGGAAGGCTTACCTTTTCGCTTTTTAAATCGGTATAGGCTATGGCACCGCTAATGGTCGACTTGCAGGCCCCGGCGCTACTGCTTGATTGTGTAGTATCTGCGCCTCCGCCGCCTGTCTGCGTTGATGCCGCGGCGCCGCTCCCGGCTGGTCTGGGAGCCTGGCCGGATCCGAGCCGAGGACAAATTAGGAGAGAGAGTACGAACGCGAAGGTACTGAGGGACTTCGTCATTGCGGATCGGGCAGATTGAGTAGCAAGCGGCAGTACCATAGAGTTGAGGATCACATTATCCGTCATTGATGCGGCGACGTCAACAGGACGACGTTCCCGGCGGGCGCGCGCTTGGTCACCCTGGCCCGGTTTGGCTGGCTCGCGGACGCCGATCTGGCGCGTTGCCGGCTGGAGGCTTGCGGCATCGAAGCCTTCCTTCCCGACGAACATATGGACAGCTTGTGCTGGCACTACGCCATCCTGTTGGGCGGCGTGCCGCTGCAGGTGCGGCCGGAAGACGAGGAAGACGCGCGCGCCATTCTGGCGGAGGAACCCGAGGCCGTGGAACCGCTTCTGACGGATCGCGAACGGGCCAGCCAGCGAGCGATCCTGATCGCGGTGACGATGGTTCTACCCAGCCTGCTGCTTTTCGCGGTCGGGATGGCGGGATAGGGGATGCCGGATCGGCAGGCGGGGCGCCCTGGGCCCGCCTGCCCTACAAATCTGTTACCCTTCCGTTGAAGAGGAATCATCATGCCAGCCAAGCCCACCAAGGCCCCGGCGCGCGTCAAGCGCGGCAAGGCCGAAGTACAGCAGGAATTCGCCGAAATTCAGGAGCAGGTCGAGGCGGCCCGCGAGGCGCCCGACCCCAAAGCGGAGGAGACCGCGCGCCTGCGCGAAGCGGAAATTCGCCAGGCCGTGAGCGGGGTCAGCGTGGAATCCGTGGTGCAGCGGATTTCCGGACTGGGACTGGAAGTTTCCAAGGCGCTCGCGGACGTCTCCGCACGGCTGACCGAAGAGGTGCAGTTGCTGGCTTCGGTGCGCGAAGCCGTGGCGCTGGAGCGCAAGGAACTGGAGCGGCTCCACAAGATCGACGTGGCGGCCACGGCGCTGGACCAGATGGTGCAGGATTACGCGCGCGAAAAGCAGACGCTCGAGCAGGAGATCGCCGCGCAGCGCGCCGCCTGGGAAAGCGAATCCGAGCGCGTGGAGCGCGAGCGCAAGGAACAGGAAGAGGGCCTCAAGAAACAACGGCAGCGCGAAATCGACGAATACGAATACAAGAAAACGCTGGAACGCAAAAAGGCGCAGGACAAGTACGACGAAGAAATTCGCCTGACCGAGAAAAAGAACCAGGAGAGACAGGAAGCTCTGGAAAAGAGCTGGCAGCAGCGCGAAGCCGCATTGAAGGAACGGGAACAGGAGCTGGCGCAGCTTCGCAAGGATGCCGAAAGTTTTCCGGCGCGCCTGCAGAAAGAGGCCGAAGCCGCCGCCGGCCAGGCTCGCCGCGAGACCGAAGCGAAATTCGATCAGCAATTGATGGTGATGAAGAAAGACGCCGAAACCGAGCGGCGCCTGGCGGAATTGCAGATCAAGACGCTGGAGGAATCCGCCGCGCGCCATGCCGCGCAAGTGGCCGCGCTGGAGAAGCAGTTGACGGAAGCCAAACAGCAGGTGCAGGACATCGCCGTGAAAGCCATCGAAGGAGCTTCCGGCGCGAGGGCGCTGTCGCACATCAACCAGATCGCCATGGAGCAGGCCAAAAACCGGCCGGGCGCCGGGTAAGAGTGGAGGCGGGTTGCCAACCCGCCGCAGGTTAAACAACCTGCCCCACAACTGCCGCGCGCCCGCCTATAATAGAGAAAGACCGTGCGGGGAGCGGAGCGATGAACAAGGCTCCACGCAGGGTTAAAGCGGCTCTTTTTCCGGCCGCGCGGTTTGTCACCCATTTGACAACGTACCCCCGATCCCGGTACGCTAAATATTTTGCAAGAGAAGAGTTGGAGACGTGTGTCAATGAGTACCGAGTTCCCCTCCAAGAACGGCATCGCCCGCCAATGGCATGTCATCGACGCCCAGGATCTGGTTTTAGGCAAGCTTGCCAGCAGAGTGGCTATGCTGCTGATGGGCAAGACCAAACCCATCTATACGCCGTTTCTGGATACCGGCGATCACGTGATCGTCATCAACGCCAATAAAGTCCGGGTGACGGGCCGGAAGGAAGAAGACAAAATTTATCGCCACTTCACGGGATATCCCGGCGGGCTGGTGGAGAAGAGCTTGAAGCGGGTGCGTGCGGAAAAGCCCATTCGCATTGTGGAAGAAGCCATTCAGGGCATGCTTCCGAAAACCAAGCTGGGCAAGCAGATGTTCCGGAAACTGAAGGTCTATGCGGGTGACCGGCATCCGCACGCGGCGCAACAACCGACCGCGCTGGCCGTAAAATAACGGAAGGTATAAGTAGTGGCAGCGACGATAGTTCAATATTTAGGTACGGGCCGCCGCAAACGATCGGTGGCTCGCGTGTTCTTACGGCCCGGCAAGGGCGAGATCAAGGTCAACAACCGTTCCTTCGAAAACTATTTCCCAACCGAAAGCTCGCGTGCCATGGTGCGGCAGCCGCTGGCGGCCACCGAAACCATGGAGAAGTTCGACCTCTTGATTCTTACCGACGGCGGCGGTGTCGCCGGCCAGGCGGGCGCGGCTCGTCTGGGGATTGCACGGGCCCTGGTGGAGTTCAACGCGGAACTGCGGGGGCGGCTCAAAAAGCTGGGCTTCCTGACCCGCGACCCGCGTGCGCACGAACGAAAGAAGTACGGCCAAAAGGGCGCACGCAAACGGTTCCAGTTCTCCAAACGGTAATAGCCCCGTGAAGTCTGAGAGGGTGAACGCAGTTTCGGTTTTTCCTTTCGGGTTTTGCCAATCACTCTCGCAGGGGCCGGATTTTGTCCGGCCCGGTAGCGTCTTCCATTCCGTGTTGCGGCGCAAATTTCGCTTTGGGCGCGCCGGCAGCGGAAACGCGGAAGGCTTTTGGAGGGCTTCGGCCCTCACGACTGACTAGGAGGTAGTTTGCCTGCAATTTCGATGAAGGAGCTGCTCGAAGCCGGCGTTCACTTCGGGCACCAGACCAAGCGCTGGAATCCGAAGATGAAGGAATACATCTTCGGCGAACGTAACGGAATCTACATTATCGATCTTCAGAAGACCCTGAAGATGTTCAAGGATGCGGCCCGATTCGTGGGTGAAATGGCGGCGCAAGGCAAGAACGTGCTTTTTGTGGGCACCAAGCGCCAGGCGCAGGAAGCCATCGCGGAAGAAGCCACCCGCTGCCAGATGTATTACGTCAACCAACGCTGGCTGGGCGGGCTGCTCACCAACATGTTGACGGTGCAGCGCTCCATCAAGCGTCTGAAAGACCTGGAGGCCATGGCCTCGGTGGAAGGCGGATACGCCGGGCGTCCCAAAAAGGAAGTCATCCGGCTGGAGCGCGAGCGCAAGCACCTGGATCAGAACCTGGCCGGCATCAAAGACATGCCGGGGCTGCCGGATGTGCTCTTCGTGATCGATTCCAACAAGGAAGCCATCGCGGTGAAGGAAGCGCGGCGGCTGGGCATCCCGGTGGTGGCGATTGTGGATACCAATTGCGACCCCGACGAAGTGGATTGGGTGATTCCGGGGAACGACGACGCGCTGCGCGCCATCCGGCTGTTCGCCAGCAAAATCGCCGACGCCGTGGTGGAAGGCCGCGCGCTCGCTACCGAGCAGGATTTCACAGCCGATAAGATTGTGCAGGACGAAGCCCCCAGCGAAGAAGGCATGATGGCGTACACCGAATACGTGGACCCCAAGTATGCCGAGAAGATCATGGCGGAGAGCTTGAGCATGGAAGACGCACCGGCCCAGGTCTCGCCGCGCAAAGGCCCCGCTTCGGAGACTTCCGAGCCGGCTGGCGAGCCGGTGGTAACGGAAAGCCACTAAGCGCGAGACTGGTCAAGAGTGGTGGGCAGGCGGCCCTCCGGGCTCACCTGCCCCGCATTAACGAAGGAATCGAAACGCAATTATGGCGGAAATCACCGCAGCATTGGTCAAAGACCTCCGCGAGCGCACTGGCGCGGGGATGATGGAGTGCAAGAAGGCCCTGGTGGAAACCAAGGGCGACATCGGCGACGCGGAGGTATGGCTGCGCAAGCACGGCATCGCCTCGGCCGCCAAGAAGGCGTCGCGCGCCACCAAGCAGGGATTGATCGGCTCTTATATCCACCATGGCGGCCAGCTCGGCGTGTTGGTGGAAGTGAACTGCGAATCGGATTTCGTGGCGCGCACCGACGATTTTAAAGAGCTCGTTCACGACGTGGCAATGCATATCGCCGCGGCCGATCCGAAGTTCATCCGCAAGGAAGACGTCACCCAGGAAGTGATGGACAAGGAGCGCGAGATCCAGCGCGCGCGGGCGTTGCTGGAAGGCAAGCCCGAAAAGATGGTGGATAAGATCGTGGAAGGCCGCCTGAACAAGTTTTACGAAGAAGTCTGCCTGCTGGAACAGCCCTTCGTGAAGGAAGCCACGCTCACGGTGGGCCAGCTCGTGAAAACCAAAATCGCCAAGCTGGGCGAAAACATCGGCATCGCGCGCTTCGTGCGCTTCAAAGTGGGGGATGTGGCGGCCATGGAAGCGGGCCACGAAGATGCGGCGCTGGGCGCGGCTCCGGCGGGGCAGCCCGCCGGCGGCGGCGGCGCATCCGCGGAATAAATGGCGGCATTCAAGCGCATCCTGCTCAAGCTGAGCGGCGAAGTATTGGCCGGCGGAGCGGCGTTCGGCATCCACGCCGAGCGCGTCAAGGAACTGGCGGCCGAAACCGCCGCTGTGGCCATGGCGGGTGTGCAGGTGGGAGTGGTGGTGGGCGGCGGCAACATCTTTCGCGGGGTTGCCGCGGACGCCCAGAAGATGGACCGGGTGACCGCCGACCACATGGGAATGCTGGCCACCGTGATCAATTCGCTGGCCCTTTCCGACGCCCTGGAACAGATGGGCGTTCCCACGCGCGTGATGAGCGCCATCGAAATGCACCAGGTGGCCGAGCCCTACATCCGGCGGCGCGCCATCCGGCATTTTGAAAAGGGCCGCATCGTAATTTTCGCGGCGGGCACCTCCAATCCTTATTTCTCGACGGACACGGCGGCCACGCTGCGGGCGCTCGAAATCAATGCCGACGTCATCGCCAAGGCTACGCGCGTCGATGGCGTCTACGATAAAGACCCGCTGAAGTTCCCCGATGCCGTCCGCTACCGGGAAATCAGCTACCTGGAAGTGCTTGCGCGCGGCTTGGGCGTGATGGACGCCACGGCCGTCGCCATGTGCCGCGACAACCAGTTGCCCATCATTGTTTTCAATTTGAATACAACAGGCAATATAATGCGAGTGTCGATGGGCGATCCCGTCGGCACCGTGATTCACTAGCCCGGCTTTCGGAGACACTGCGATATGAAAACTGAACAGCAAGAACCGAGTGCGGCTTTTGGTTCCACCAAGGATGTCGAGGCCAACCTGAGAACGCGCATGGAGAAGGCCGTCTCGGACCTGCAGCACGAGATGGCGCACATCCGCACGGGACGCGCCTCGCTGGGGATTCTGGACCACATACGGGTGGACTACTACGGAACCCCCACTCCCTTGAACCAGCTCGCGAACCTGCACGTTCCCGAGCCCAGCCTGATTACCATCCAGCCGTGGGACATTTCGCAGATCGGCCCCATCGAAAAGTCGATCCGCACTTCCGACTTGGGATTAAACCCGGCCAACGACGGCAAGATCATTCGCCTGCCCATTCCGCCGCTGACCGAGGAGCGCCGCAAGGAACTGGTCAAGCGCCTGCACGCCATCGCCGAGCACCACCGGGTGGGCGTGCGCAACATCCGCCGAGACGGCAACGAAGCGGTGAAGAAGCTGCTCAAAGACAAGAAAATCACCGAAGACGACGACAAAAAGGCCCACGACGAGATTCAAAAGCTGACCGACGGCTATATGGCCAAGATCGATCAGGCGGCCAAGGTCAAGGAAAAAGACATTCTGGAAGTGAAGTAGACCGTCCCCCCGGTTTGACCCCCGGCGAACCATACCGTCTCGTATTCGTCACAGCGGACACCTACACGGCACCGTCTACTTCCATCAGCTACTACAATGGCGTGGTGAACGCCGAGGCGGACAGCGTCGCAGCCCTCGAAGTTTTGAAGACGACGTGGTTAGGCATTGGCTCCACCTCGACCGTAAACGCAATAGACAATACCGGGGCCGACCCCGGGGTGCCTATCTACGATTTAAACGGGGACCTAATCGCCGCGGACGCCACAACCGGAACCAACGGGTTGTTCTCGGGATCTCTTCTACAGCCAATTTCCTATGACGAGATTAATGCCAGCCCAGAGAACTACTACGTTTGGACTGGCACGACGACGGCCGGGGCCGAAGACCTGTAGCCGCACATCTCTACGCGATATCCGGGGTTCTCACGGCGCCCGCCTCCGGAGCCGGCGGCTATCGTCCTGACGCCGTTTGGTGTGGCGTTCCTGCTAACCGTAACGCTGCGAAGAGGTCCGGCCCGCCCGGCCAATCGAACCAACCGCTGACCCCCGGCACGCCACTCAGCACCCATCGCTTCCTGCAGATCGAAGCCGGGTTCCGGCTTTCCTTTCAGCTTCGTTACGTTACCTTTTCGGGGTTTGAAAAAGTGCCCCGAGAAAATTCTCTCCGCATGATTTTACAGGCCGTTGCCACGCCATTAGCGGCGCAGCTACAAGCTACGCCGCGTCAATGTGGCTCGGCGAGCAATTTTGAACAGACAACCCGGCGCAGTAACTGGTATCCGCAACTGGCATGCACCGCCCCATCCGACATGGGCGTGAAGTCCCCTGGTACCGTATGGCCTCACCGGCCCGAAGGGGAAGGCGTTGTCCTGTTGTTTGAAAGGAACCATACGAAACACTCCAAAGTTTCCCTCCCCACCCTGGCGGCGCTGGTGCTCGCCGTGCTGTCCGGCGTTCCCAGTCTGCATGCCGGCGGACTGAAACCTTGGGTGCGGCAACGAACAAAGGCGATTGGGAGTAATCTGGTTGCTGCAGGGAGGGCCAAATGGGGATTCCGGTGAAAACGCGGCACGGCTCGGAGGACAATTGAAAATGCGACATGCCGTGGGGGCTATCCCCTTCTTAATGGCCATCGGTCCACTCCTGGCGCCGGCCGGCCAGTTGCCGGCCTATTGCGGCGGGGTCGGCGCGAAAAGCTATACCCCGCCCGCAGTGACCATCCCCGCTGTGGTTCTCAATCGCGGTACAGTGATCACGGTCACCAATGCCACGGTTGCGATCAACGGCGACACGTCCTCGGTAAAGGCGCTGATGGCCAATCCAGGCCCGGACGGAATTTCTCTCCAGGAAGCAATCATCGCTACCAACAATGACCCAGGCACATGGAACATTCAATTCGCTCCTGCCCTGAAGGGATCCACCATCGTCGTCGATTCCGGACCCAATCTCCCGGGATTGTCCCCCTTATCCGGGGGTAACGTCACCATCAATGGCGACATCGATGGCGATGGACAGCCCAATATCACCCTGACCAGCCTGTCGGGCACGAACACGGGGTTTTTCGTTTTATCCGGCGGCAACACCCTCTACGGGCTGGCTCTCCAGGGCTGTGGGATCTGTGTAGAGATCGAACGTCCAGCCGCCGTCACAGGCGCGACTTTCTCTGGCAACACCATCAGCAACCTGGTGATGACGAATGTCCAAAATACCGGAATCGACTTCACTCCGGACCACATATCTCCCGCCCTGACTACGGGGAACACATGGGACGATCTTCTGATTACTGGCAACACCATCACCGGCAGCGTCTCCGGCCCGACCCTGGGTATTGCTTTGGGACTCAGCATGGCCGGCGACACGTTGCAGCACACCACCATCGCCAACAACAATATTGTGCTTCCGATGCCAGGCGCGGGAGGCATTGCGATGAACTTCGGAAGCGGGCTTGGGTCGACCGGCAACCAGGCGCTCGATACCTTGATCGCGAACAATGTCATCTCAGGCGCGCTTCCCGAATTTGCGATTCGCCTGGCGACCGGAGTGGGCAGCGCGTCGGCGAACCTGATTGACGGCGTGCAAATTATCTCGAACCAAGTCAACATCACTGGTCAGAACCCGTCATCATCCCCGCATCTGCTGGGCATCAACCTGGTGAGCGGAGACGCCGCCAGCGACGACGGATACCCATCCCTGCTGCCGATCCAATATTCGGAGAACAACATCGCCCGGAATATCGGGATTCTCTCGAATACCCTCAACGTGGACAATGGCGTTGGAGTTGAGGTTCAAGCGGCATGTTGCGGCAACGGCAACAACACGATCGGTAATCTCTCGATACTGGGTAACACGATGACGGGCAATGTGCAGATCAATGGCGGCGCCAGCGGCGGCTACTTCAGCAGGCCCTCGACCGGCAATACGGTTTCCAACGTGCTGATCCAGGCGAATAGCATCCAGAACTCAACTTCCCTCGGGAACCCCAACTTCACCCTTGACGAGGCGATCGGCGATGCGGGAATTCAAGTATGGGCGGCATGGGAGGAGCCGGGAAACAGCGTCAACGGCATCTCGATTGCCAATAACGACGTGAACACGCCGTTCATCGGGATCGAAATTATCGGAGGGTTGGGAATATCGCAAGGACCGGGTGACTTTCTTTACCCAGCCGACAATAATGTCGTGTCGGCCGCGCAGATTTTTTGCAACCAGGTGGACCAGGCTCCCACGCTTGGCGTTACGCCCTCCTCGGGAATCAAGGGCATCACCGTGGCAGCCGGAGCAGGAGAGCTTGCAGCGAGTGGAAACCAGGTGCAGGTGAGCGTGGTAGACAATCTGGTGGCTGGAGTGCTTGGCGATGCGTCTCTTTTCGCCAACCTGGAGAGTGGCGCGTCGGGGAATACGATGTCGATTACGCAAATCTCCGGACCCGCTAACGGGCCTCATTTCACCTCGGCGGGCCTGGTCAGCGCCGCCACGTTTCAGCAAGGTGCCTTGGCTCCCGGCTCCCTGGTCAGCTTATTTGGTCTCAACCTCAACGGGGCAACAGTGCGGTTTGACGCCGTTTCGGCTCCCATCCTCTTCGCCTCTGCTTCGCAACTGAATTTGCAGGTGCCGTGGGAATTGCAGGGCAAGTCGACTTCGTCGGTGACGGTTACCGTCAACTCAATCACCAGTTCGCCACAGTCGATCGCGTTGGGCCTGGCCGATCCCGGAATTTTCTCGCTGGGCGCGCCGCAGGGCGGGCAAGGCGCCATCGTGAATCTCGCCGGAATGGTTGTGGACGCCAACTCGCCCGCCCATGCGGGGGACTACCTGCAGATTTACTCCACCGGGCTGGGGGCGGTCAGCAACACACCGCAGACCGGGGCCGAAGCCGGGGTAAGCCCCCTTTCGTACCTCATTGGCAACGCGGCGGTGACGATCGGCGGCGTGCAGGCTCCAGTCAGTTTCGCAGGACTGGCTCCTGGCTTCATCGGTCTCTGCCAGGTGAACGTGCAGGTGCCGCCGGGAGTAGCCGCCGGGGATGGTGTTCCGGTCATAGTTTTGATCGGCACTACCGCGTCGAATACAGTTACTATTTCTGTTCGCTAGCTCTTGGGTGCGGTGGCTGAGACGGGCGACGAAAGACGTGACGGTCAACCGGGTTGGGATGATTTGGACCGATTGCGCCCCGAAAACACCAAACCGGAGCATGACCGCCGGCCCGATAGCGTCCGGATGGTCACTCAGAATGTATGGCCACAAATGCACGGAGAGTTCGAGTGTCGAACTGGGGTGGCTCGTAAGCCACAGATTTGAAACACCGATTTTGAGTGGCTCCCCACACTGGATACGTTTCGAACTTTCGCAGCCTAACACCCGTTCCGCTCGAACCGCTCCACCTGCTTTCAGGCCAACGGCGTCCGAACCATGCCGACGCAGCTATCCAGGCCGGGCACCCAGTCTAAACACGTCTCGAACTCGCCGGGGAGCCCCGTAACTTCGGGATACGTCACTCGCGCGGAATGCGGGCCGGATCGGGAATTGGTAAGCACTAGTAGTGTGATTCCAAAACAATATATCAATAACTAGACCACCGACAACGTTTCCAGCTTGTACTTCCAGCGGTACACGACGGGG